>Ga0209777_10000302_pt1 | contig 83798 bp, 77 predicted proteins | sample FrelakmetHBP12HB_FD_187147 | JGI IMG/M metagenome (GOLD analysis project Ga0209777, IMG submission 187147) | Freshwater lake sediment microbial communities from the University of Notre Dame, USA, for methane emissions studies -HBP12 HB (SPAdes)... | ecosystem: Environmental > Aquatic >...
GACTCCACAAGAAGGATATCCCGATCCCTTGGCTGGGACGAAAGCACCTGCGTCTCCTCTTCGGCTAACGCATGATGTTAAGTCAAAAAACTAACGTGGGAATCCAGGCTATTCCATCGTTCCTTTCACCCATTACTTCACGTCACTCCATTTCCCATATCGCTCCCGCAGGATTCGATGAAGGATCTTCCCGGTCGGAGTCATTGGCATCTCTTCATCCTTGACAAAGTCGATCGATTTCGGAACCTTGTATCCCGCAATCTTTCCCTTGCATTGGTCGATCAGTTCTTTCTCCGTAACGGTCTTTCCCTGGTGGGGAACAACGATCGCCTTCACCGCCTCACCCCACTTATCATGAGGCACACCGATCACGGCCACATACTTCACTGCCGGATGGGAGCCCATAATGTTTTCAACCTCCGAGGGAAAGACGTTCTCTCCGCCGGTGATGATCATGTTCGCCTTCCGATCCACCAGGGTGTAATATCCATCCGGGTCTCTGTAGGCCATGTCCCCGGCAGAAAACCACTCACCCTGGAAGACCGCCTTTGTCCTCTCCGGGTCCTTCCAGTATTCCTTAAAGACACCGGCGGTTCTCGAATAGAGCTCTCCCACCTGCCCGTCGGGAACTTCGTTTCCGCTCTCATCAAGGATCTTGATCCGGTCCGTTCCAAAGATTTCCCTGCCAATGGAACCCAGCTTCTTAAACTGCTCTTCGGGTCTGAGAAGTGTCACCAGGCCCGATTCCGTTGAGCCATAGGCCTCCCAGAGCTCAGCATTCTTGAAGTATTCCATGATCGCCGCTTTGGTGTCCTTACGAGCAGGCGCAGAGGAGATCAGGAGCTGCCGGATCGAACTGACGTTGATGCTCTTCTTGACCTCATCAGGAAGGGCCAGCATCATGATGTAGTGGGTGGGAACGAGGGAGGTAAAGGTAATTTTCTCCTTTTCTATCGTCTTCAGCAAATCGAGGGGATCGAAACTGACCATATTGTAGACGAAAACCCGTGCGCTAACGTACGTATAAGCAAAGGAATAGAAGATGGAGTTGATATGGCACATGGGCATCACGAGCATGACGCAGTCATCGGGCCGCACCCCCATGCAGATATTGGAAAGGAGATACTGACCGAGATTGCCCTCATGGGTCCGAACCACTCCTTTCGGTTTTCCTGTTGTGCCAGAGGTATACATGAGGTTCCATGGCTCGTCGGCATCGACGATCACGTCCGGTTCTTGAGGTGAAGACCCCGCTATAACGGATTCGTAGTGCCGATACCCCTCCGGTTTCTGATCGTCTCCAAAGTAAATGTAGTTTTCTTTTGGAATGGTAAGCTTACCACGGATGGAGTTGACCGTCTGGACAAAATCCTTGGCGACGATGAAGGCTTTGCACTCTGAGTGGTTGATCACATACTCCATCTCAGGGGGAGCGAGGCGAAACATGATCGGCACAGTGATCTGTCCCCCCTTCGCGGCCGCCGCGTAGATCTCCAGCCACTCGACACAGTTGTACGCAAGGATGGCAAACCGATCCCCCTTCTTCACTCCCATGCCACCCAATGCATTGGCCAGACGGCAACTTCGCTCATTCCACTCCCTGAATGTCATATTTCGTACCTTGTCACCTGCCCCCGGCTTATCCGGATACTGCATGGCCATCATTTTCAGAACTGTCCCCGCTGTCATCCATTTGCTGATCGTCATTGGCCTTTCCCCCTTTCTTAATCCCCGCCCTACCCTTCCGGGTGTTTTAACTCCGGAACGGGAGGTATCGAAGGGATCATTCATTTGAGTCCTTTGTGATTTTTTGTACTATTATACCACTCAAGGCCTTTTGTCAAGAAAATAAAGGCAGGACGTTCAGAAGTTCAGGGTTCACCGTTCAGGATTACCTCCGAACCCTGAATCTTTGAACCCTGATTCGTTCAATTTGCCGCCGTCAAAAAATCCTTGTGATATTTTTCCTTTTATAGTATATAAGCCTGAAAAGGAAAGGAGGACCTGATATGGAAATCGAAGGGTATAGCCTACCGGATGATCTTTACTATCACAAGGAGCACTATTGGGCAAGGGTTGAGGGCAGCACTGTCACGATAGGGACAAGCGACTTTGCCCAAAAACTCGCGGGCCAGATCGTTTATGTTGAATTGCCGTCCGTCGGCAGGACAGTCGAACAGGGAAAACCCTGTGGGTCTATGGAGTCTGGAAAATGGGTGGGAAGGATTTATGCCCCGGTCTCTGGAAAAGTGGCAGTGTCGAACCAGGACCTGGAGGACAATCCTGAGCTGATCAACGAAAGTCCTTACGATAAGGGATGGATCTGTAAAATCACAGCCGCCAATCTCGAGGCAGATCTCAAGAATCTGATGAAGGGAGAAGGTCTCATCGATTTCATCAAGTCGGAGATTGAAAGAGTCAAGAAGATGAAGGAATGATCAATGACCAATGAGCAATGACCACTGACTACTGATCACCTCTCGTTGAAAATAGGAGGTCTCCGTCTTATAGTTAAATGAATGCCTCATATTGGTCAGGATGAGAGGCCGGTTGGGGCTACGTGAAGAGGTTGTAAACGCCTTTCCAAACTGCTTTATGATAGATTCGAGAAATCTCGATCCCGATTTTAAGTATCTCATTGCCTCTGAGCCGGGAGGAGAGAACATCAAGAAATGTTTCTCCTGCGGCACCTGTACAGCAGGATGCCCGGTCAGAGAGGTGACGGATCGCTACAATCCGAGAAAAATCATCCGGATGGCCATTCTCGGCCTGAAGAAAGAGGTTCTATCGAGCCAGTTTATCTGGCTCTGCTCCTCCTGCTATACCTGCTACGAAAGATGCCCTCAGAACGTGAAGATCCCGGAATTGATGAACGCGATCAAGAATCTTGCGGTAAGGGAGGGACATCTTCCCCCTGCAATGAGGACTCAGCTCGACCTTCTCGCCTCCTACGGCCGTCTCCTGGAAATCACCGATTTTGAAAATGAGAAGAGAAAGGAGATGGGCCTGCCTCTGCTCCCGGAAAAGGAAGAGGACGTCAAAAAGATCTTGGTAAAATTGGGGATTCATCGTGGCGAAAAGACCTGAGAAGAGCCCTTCCCTTTCGCGATACGCCCTCTATACGGGCTGCACCGTGCCGGTCAGGGCCTTTAATTATGAGATCTCCGCCCGAAAAGTGGCTGAAAAACTGGGGCTTCAGTTCTCGGATATCCCTCAATTCAGTTGCTGCGGGTATCCCATTAAATCCGTCAACCGCTACGCTTATCTTCTAATGGCTGCCCGAAACCTCGCCCTTGCCGAAGAAAAGGGCCTTTCTCTCTGTACCCTTTGCAGTGCCTGTTGCGGCGCCCTTTCGGAGGCGAACCACGAGATTCGAGAAGATGAGAAGCTTCGGACACGGATCAACAACGACCTCTCCGAAGCAATTGGAAAGCGCTACAATGGAGGATCTGAGGTTACCCACTTCATCCGTGTCCTTCAAAAGGAGATTGGGATGGAGAAGATCAAGGCCCAGGTCCGGTCCGATCTTTCATCCATCCGCGTAGCACCTCATTACGGTTGTCACTACACCAAGCCGTCGACGATCTATGGTCATATTGAGGACCCCGAGGATCCGAAAAGCCTCGATGAGCTGATTGAGGCCACTGGAGCCAGATCCCTTTCTTACGAAGATAAACTCCAGTGCTGCGGCGGAGGAGTCCTCGCCATCGATGAACAGGTGGCACTGGCCATGGCCCATAAGAAACTGGACCACATCCGCGCCCAGCAGGCAGATGCCCTGGTCCTCATCTGCCCCTTCTGTAACGTGATGTACGAATCGAACCAGAAGAAGATCGAGAAGGCCTTTCAGACGGAGTACAAACTGCCCATCCTCTTCTACCCTCAACTCCTCGGCCTGGCCCTCGGGATGGAACCGGATGAACTGGGAATGAAGATGAATCGCATCAAGGCCAATGAGCTGCTTAAGAAAGTCTCAAGGAGGTCGGCCTGATATGACCGAAAAACCAGAACCTCGCCCCATCCCCCTCCTCACCTCCCCCTTGAAGGGGGAGGAACGGACCCCGATCGGTGCGGTGCTGGTCGTCGGTGGAGGGATCGGAGGAATCCAGACCTCCCTCGATCTTGCCGAGTCGGGCTTCAAGGTCTACCTCCTCGAAAAGAACCTGAGCATTGGCGGAACGATGGCGCAGCTCGATAAGACCTTCCCCACCAACGACTGCTCCATGTGCATCATGTCTCCCAAGCTCGTCGATGCAGGCCGTCACCGGAACATCGAGATCCTTACCAATGCGAGGGTTGAGAAGGTCGATGGAGGACCGGGACATTTCAAGGTCCTCGTTCAGAGGAAAGCCCGCTACGTCGGCATCGAGGCCTGCAAGGCCTGTGGCGACTGTGCAAAGGTCTGTCCCGTTAAGATTCCAAACGATTATGAGCAGGGGCTCGTCACCCGGACCGCCGTGTACCAGCTTTTCGCCCAGGCCATGCCGAGCGCTTACGGTATTGAGAAGAGAGGAACCCCTCCCTGCCGGGCGACCTGTCCCATCCATGTCAACGCCCAGGGTTATATCGCTCTCATCTCCGTTGGGAAATTCGAAGAAGCTCTGGCCCTCGTGAGAGAGAGAAATCCGTTCCCCGGCATTACAGGCCGTATCTGCACCCATCCGTGCGAGGCGGCTTGTCGCCGAAAGGATGCGGACAGGGCCGTTGCCATCGATGCCCTGAAGAGATTCATCTCGGACATCGAGAAAGAGGAGAAGGTCAATCTCTCTCTCCCCGAGGCAAATGGTAAGAGGGTTGCCATCGTTGGATCAGGACCGGCAGGCCTGCTCGCTGCATACGATCTCAGGAAGATGGGCTATGGCGTCACCATCTTCGAAGCCCTTCCCGTGGCAGGTGGAATGCTCGCCGTGGGAATTCCCGAATATCGTCTTCCCCGCTCTGTTCTGAACAAGGAGATCGGCTACCTTCTTCGCATGGGCGTTGAGCTCCAGCTCAATACACGGATCGGTCCGGAACTCACCCTGCAGGGCCTTAAGGAAAAAGGCTTTGATGCCTTCTTCCTGGCCACCGGGGCTCATCGGAGCCGCAAGCTCGGACTGGAAGGAGAGGAAGCGAACGGTGTATTTCATGCCGTCGATTTTCTGCGGAAGGTAGCCCTCGGCGAGCCGGTCTCGGTAGGGAAAAAAGTGATCGTCGTCGGGGGTGGCAATGCTGCAATCGACGCGGCCCGAACGGCATATCGCCTTGGAGCGGACGAAGTGACCATCGCCTATCGCCGGACCCGCGGTGAGATGCCTGCACAGGAAGAGGAGATCGAGGAGGCGGAGCTTGAAGGGATCAGGATCGAGTATCTCACGGCGCCCGCGAGACTTCTGATCGAAAACGGTACGGTCCGGGGGATGGAATGTCTCCGCATGGCCCTCGGGGAGCCCGATGAATCCGGGCGGCCGCGGCCTGTTCCCATTCCTGGGTCGGAGTTCAGTATCGAGGCTGACATGGTCATCCCGGCCATCAGCCAGGAACCCGATCTTTCTTTCTTTGACGGCAAGGATGGCTTTAAGACCACCCGGCGGGGAACGATCGAAGCCGATCCCCTCACACTCGAAACAAACCTTCCGGGCGTCTTCGCAGGGGGCGATGTCGTGACCGGTCCCCAAACCTATATCGATGCCATGGCCGCGGGAAGGAAAGCCGCCGTCTCGATCGATCGATATTTCAGAGGCGAGGATCTGAGACAGGGCCGTGAGGAAGAAGGTCCGAAGGAGGACTACGTCCTCGTCGACGTGGACGGCGTGGAGTACCGTTCGAGGGCAGCCCTGACCACCCTGCCCCCGGAGAAGAGAAAGAACTTCGACGAGATAAGCCTGGGCCTCAGACAAGAGGACGTGGTGAGAGAGGCGGAGCGGTGCCTCCAGTGCGGAGGGTGCTCGGAGTGCCTCGAATGCGTCAAGGCCTGTGAGGCGAAGGCCATTGACCACGAGATGCGCGATGAGCGTCTCGAGATCGAGGTCGGATCGATCGTCCTCTCTCCGGGATTTGACGAGTTCGAGCCCTCGCTGAAAAGCGAATACGGTTATGGAAGGTTTCCGAATGTGGTCTCAAGCATCGAATTCGAGCGGTTCCTCTCCGCCTCGGGACCCTTCAGGGGACAGATCCTCAGGCCCTCTGATCAATCCCATCCCAGAAGGGTAGCCTGGATCCAGTGCGTGGGATCGCGGGATTCCCATATCGGAAAGGGCTACTGTTCTTCCGTATGCTGCATGTATGCCACCAAGGAAGCCGTGATTGCCAAAGAACATGCTCCCGAGATGGAAGCGACGATCTTCTACATGGACATGCGGGCCTACGGCAAGGATTTCGACAAGTATATCGAGCGAGCGAAACGCGATTACGGGGTGCGCTACATTCGATCCCGTGTCTCTCACGTGAAGGAAGATCCGGAGACAAACGGGCTCGCAATCCAATACGAGACCGAGGAAGGAGACATGGTCTCCGAGGAGTTCAACCTTGTCGTTCTCTCCGTAGGCCTGGAAGCATGCCGCAGCGGCCAGGAAATCGCAAAGGTGTTTGGAATCGATCTTAATTCATACGGCTTTGCAAAAACCTCGACCTTCTCGCCCCTGGAGACTTCAAGACCGGGAGTCCTCGCCAGTGGCACCTTCTCCGGTCCCAAGGATGTCCCGGAGACCGTGGCCCAGGCGAGTGCCGCAGCCGGAGAAGCCTCTTCCCTTCTTGCCAACGCCCGGGGAACCCTCGTCACCGAGAAGGAGTATGTTCCCGAGAGGAATGTGAATTATGAAGGCCCCCGTATCGGTGCCTTCATCTGCCACTGCGGAATGAATATCGGAGGCATCGTCGATGTCCCCGCAGTCGTCGAATACGCGAAGACGCTCCCTCATGTGGTTTATGCGGATGGGAACCTCTATACCTGTTCCCAGGATACCCAGGAGCTTCTCAAGAAGGCCATTCAGGAGCACCGGCTGAACCGTGTGGTCGTCGCCTCCTGCACACCGAGAACCCATGAGCCCCTCTTCCAGGATACGATCCGGGAGGCTGGCTTAAACCGCTACCTCTTCGAGATGGCCAATATCCGGGATCAATGCTCCTGGGTCCACATGCATCAGCCGGAAGAGGCAACGGAAAAGGCAAAAGACCTCGTGAGGATGGCCATCGCCAAAGCAGGCCTTCTCGAACCCCTCCCCACACAGATGATCCCACTTGTTCAGAAGGCCCTTGTGATCGGAGGAGGCCTGACGGGAATGACCGCCGCCAAAAAGATCGCCCAGTCCGGCTACGAGGTCTACCTGGTTGAAAGGGAATCTCATCTGGGCGGAAAGGCCAGACAGATCTATCACACCCTTGAAGGCGAAGATGTTCAGGTCCACCTCGATAAATTGATCGGGGAAGTGAAGAACGATCCTCGGGTGCATGTCCTGACGGAATCGACGATTGAAGGTATCGAGGGATTCGTCGGAAATTTCAAAACGAAGGTGAAAAGTGGAGATGAGGCGAAAGAGTTCGGCCACGGAGTGATCGTCGTCGCCACGGGGGCGGAGGAGTATCGTCCAAAGGAATTCCTCTATGGTCAGGATCTTAGGGTCATCACGCAAAAGGAGTTGGAGGAGAGGATGGCCTTCCATTCGGAAACGCTCCTGTCCCTTCAGAAGTCAGGTTCAAAGAACGTGGTGATGATCCAGTGCGTGGGATCGAGAAACGATGAGAGGCCCTACTGCAGCCGGATCTGCTGTACCGAGGCGATCAAGAATGCATTGGCGTTGAAGGCCCTGGCTCCGGAGATGAATCTCTACGTCCTTTACCGGGACATCCGCACCTACGGGTTCAAGGAGGATTATTACGAGAAGGCAAGAAATGCTGGGATCCTCTTTATCCGGTATGATCCGGAGTCGGAACCCCGGTTGGAGCGGGATGGCGGAACCCTTCGCGTCATCGTTCGTGAACCGATCCTTCGAGATGATCTGAGTATTGAGACCGGTCTACTCGTTCTCAGCCCGGGAATCGTCGCTTCTTCTGAGAATGAGGCCCTGTCAAAGATGCTGAAGGTCCCGATAAATGAGGATGGCTTTTTCCTGGAGGCCCACATGAAGTTAAGGCCTGTCGATTTTTCGACGGAGGGAATCTTTCTTGCCGGTCTTTGCCACAGTCCGAAGTTGATCGATGAGAGCATTTCCCAGGCCAATGCAGCCGCAGCCCGGGCCCTGACCTATCTTTCAAAGACGGAACTTGAAACGATCGGGACGGTCTCCTGGGTGGACGAAAAGAAGTGTATCGGATGCGGCCTCTGCGAGAGCCTCTGCCCTTACAGGGCGATCGAAGTCGTCCTGAAGAGGACCGTCGTCGGAGAAAAACTGGTGGCACAGGTGAACAAAGCCCTGTGCAAAGGATGCGGTGTCTGTACAGCCTCCTGCCGCTCGGGCTCCATCGATCTGAAGGGGTTTACGACGGAAGAAGTGGTGGCACAAATTATGGAACTGGCAGCAGGATAAAGATGACCCCACCCCCACCCTGCCCCTCCCCCTGAAGGGGAGGGAAATCGGTATGTTCCTCCCCCCGTCAAGGGGGAGGTTAGGAAGGGGATGGGGTATCTGTCGGAATAGTATTCTAACTCACAAACGATTTCCAATGACCGAACTTCGAGATTCGAAACCTTCCCATAAAAATTTCTCCTCCCCTGGTGGGAGGAGATAAAGAGGAGGGGGAAGGGAATCATCCTGAGGAATTTTGGAATTCGTTTGATGATTGAAATTTAGGATTTATTTGGGATTTGGAAATTGGGATTTGGAATTTCTAAAATAGGATTCTGATGGAACATTCCTGGCAGCCCAAAATTCTGGCGTTCTTGTGTAATTGGTGCTCCTATGCCGGAGCGGATCTTGCGGGGACGTCTCGGATCCAGTACCCGCCCAGCATCCGGGTGGTAAGGGTCCCCTGCTCCGGGAGGATCAATCCTCTCTTCATCCTCAAGGCCCTTCAGAGCGGGATCGACGGGGTGCTGGTCTCGGGGTGCCATCCCGGGGATTGTCATTACCTCAGCGGGAACTACGTGGGGAGAAGAAAATCGGCAACCTTGAAGAGATTTCTCGAATACCTCGGCATCGAGGAAGGCCGTGTTCAGTTCTCCTGGGTCTCGGCTGCCGAGGGTGTCAAGTTTTCCCAGGTCATTGAAGGGGTAACGGAAGATATAAGGCAATTAGGGCCGGCAATTAGGTTTGTGAAGAAAAGTTGGACGCTGTAGCCGCAGGCTTCAGCCTGCGCAGTGTAGGGTTCGCTCCCCGAGCGAACCGAAGCCAGGACATGTAGGGCAAGGCTTCAGCCTTGCGATATGCAACCCTAAAGGGTTGCCCTACGATTTCAAGCAAAAATGATCCAGCAGCGCATCAGAGAAAAAGCAAAAGAACTTCTTTCTAAAAAGGAAGTCGACCTCATCATCGGGTTTGGCGAGGGGACCCTTCCCCTTCGGGCGACGCCTCTCTTCATCAGAAATCCCGAAGAGGCAGATCGTCTCGTCTGGAACTCCTTTTGTGAAAACAACCTGGCCACTTACCTTCACAAATTCAGCCGGTTTAAGGTCGGCCTCATTGTAAAGGGGTGCGATTCCCGTTCTGTATTGGCCCTTTCCCTGGAAAAGAGATTTCAACCCGATCGGCTGTTCCTGATCGGCGTTCCGTGTCAGAGGATGGTGGACCGGAGAAGGGTGAAAAAGGCTGTTCATGGTGAGATTCTCCATGCCCATGAGGAAGGGGATAAAATCATCGTGAGAGGGGATGGTTTTGAACTCGCCCTCGATCGAAATGAATTTCTTTATCCTTCCTGCCAGGCATGCGTCCACCGCAACCCCGCCAAGGCCGACGTTCTGGCGGCTGATCCGGTTGAGGAAGTTCCCCTGACGGAAGCTCACTTTGACGCAAAGAAATTTGAGAAGATGTCCCCCGAGGAGCGCTGGGCATTTTTTGAAAAGGAGTCGAGCCGGTGCATCCGGTGCTATGCCTGCCGGGAAGCCTGCCCGATGTGCTACTGCTCGGAGTGCTTTGTGGATAGCTCCAATCCGAAGTGGATCGAGAAGGGACTGGCTCCCCCGGACCTGGAGTTTTATCACATCGTCAGGGCCTATCATCAGACTGGAAGGTGCTCCGGCTGCGGTGCTTGCGAGCGGGCCTGTCCCATGGAGATCCGGTTGACTTACCTCACACAAAAGCTGAACGACGATGTGAAAGATCTCTTCGAATTTGAGGCGGGAATGAATCCGGATCATCTTCCTCCTCTTTCCGCGTACGCTATCGACGATCGGCAGGAGTTCATTAAATGAAGTCGGGCCCCGCGAAACTTGAAAAGAAAGATTTTCGACCCTTCCTGCAGGATATCATGGGAAAGTACGACCTCTTTGCTCCTGTCCGAATGGCCGAAGGCGTATCCGCTTACAGGAAGATTGACGACCCCGACGAGGTGGACCTTTCCAATCTCAACCCGCAGAAGCCGGTTAAGGAGGTCTTCTTCTCCCAATCTGAAGTGATGTTCCGCTATGAGAAGATCGAAGACCGGAACAGAGTGACTTCGACCGAAGAGGTGGAAAGAGAACGGGTCGTCCTGGGAGCAAGGCCGTGTGATATTCAGGCCATCTCCCTTCTTGATCAGGTCTTCTCTGGAAAAGAGTATACGGATGTTTATTACCTCCACAAGAGACAGATGACAACCATGATCGGTCTGGCCTGTAATGACCCCCTCACGACCTGCTTCTGCTCATCGGTGGAAGGTGGGCCTTTTGTGCGAGAAGGTTCGGACATCTTCCTTGTGGATCTCGGCGAATCGTATCTTGTTGAGTTCCTCACGGAAAAAGGAGAGGCCTTCTCAAGAAATCCGTTTTTGAAAGAGGCCGATAAGAACGACCTGACCCTAACCCGGGAGATTGAGGAAAAGGCCTCCAGAAAAGCGGACGCCTCCCTCTCACTTGACGGGATTGACAAGAGGCTCGATGAGATGGTGGAAAGCCCGTTCTGGGATAGGTTACAGGAGAAATGCCTTGGCTGCCGCGTGTGCACTTATCTCTGTCCCACCTGTCATTGCTTCGATATCGCAGATGAGGCCTTGACGAACAAGGGACAGCGGGTGAGAAACTGGGATTCCTGTCTCTCTACCCTTTACTCCCTCGAGACCTCGGGCCATAACCCGAGACCGACGGGTCGTGAACGAACGCGGCAGAGGCTCATGCACAAGTTCAACTATTTCCCGAAGAATGTTGGCAAGATCGCCTGTGTGGGATGCGGACGGTGCATTATCCATTGTCCCGCCAATTCCGATATTCGACAGACGCTGAAAGAGATCAATGCAAAATGAAAATTGTAAATTGCAAAGTGCAAAATGCAAAATCGTGAACGATAGGGAATCAAAACACTCCCACCCCCACCCTGCCCCTCCCCCTGAAGGGGAGGGAAATCACTATGTTTCTCCCCCTTCAAGGGGGAGGTCAGGAGGAGAATGGGATATTTGTCGGGGTAGTATTAGATTGAACTTCATTTTCCATTTTGAATTTTGCACTTTGCATTTTGAATTGACACCCTTATGAAAAACCCATACCTACCAATTCCCATGATTGTCAAGACGGCTCAGGTCGAGACCATGGACCGCATGTTGCGGTCTCTGGAACTCCGGTTTCTGAACGAAGAAGACGAGAACGCCTTCCAGTTCACCCCCGGCCAATTCTGCGAGCTTTCGATTTTAGGAAAGGGAGAAGCACCCTTCGGGATCGCCTCCGCTCCCACGGAAAAGGGGTCTCTGAAGTTTACGATCAACAAGGCAGGAGTGGTCACAACGGCTCTCCACCACATCGAGGAAGGAGCGGAAGTGGGAATCCGCGGCCCTCTCGGCAATGGGTACCCTATCGACCTCTTCGAAGGGAAGGATCTCCTTGTCATTGGGGGAGGATTTGCCTTCACCACGTTGCGCTCTCTGATCGTCTACTTCCTCGATCCGGAGAATCGTTTCAGGATAAAGGACATCACTGTGATTTATGGCGCCCGGATGCCGGGTCTCCTTCTTTACAAGGAGGAACTTGCCGAATGGGAGAAGCGAAAAGACCTGAAAGTGGTAATTACGGTCGATCAAGGGGATAACGACTGGAAGGGAAAGGTTGGGCTCGTACCCAATGTCTTGGAAGAAGTCGCTCCTTCTTCGGAAAACACCTACGCTGTCATCTGTGGTCCTCCCGTCATGATCAAGTTCACCTTCCCGAAACTCGTGGCCCTTCGGTTTCCGAACGAACGGATCTTCACTTCTCTCGAAAAGCGAATGAAATGCGGCATTGGTAAATGCGGCCGCTGTAATATCGGTCACCTCTACGTCTGCAAAGACGGCCCTGTTTTCAGCTACGACCAACTGGAAAAGCTGCCAAAAGACTACTAAGAGCGGGAATACTGGAATAATGGAAGATTGGAACATCGGAAACATAGAAACATAGGAATGATGGAATAATGGAAGATTGGAATAATGGGAAGATGAATCTTGAAGGGAAGGGACTTACAGTTCCTCTGTCGTCCTAACCCATTCTTCCATCATTCCGTGTCGTAATTATTCCATCATTCCATATTCCAAGGACTGAGAGGGAGGAACCATGGACTACATCAAAGAATTGATCGAAATCGTAGGAGAGAAGAATGTCAGGACCGAAGAGATCGAACGGCTCTGTTATTCCAGGGATCTTTCCGTCCACGAGGCCGTTCCGGAAGTGGTGGTGTTTGTGAGAACCCCTGAAGAGGTCTCAAAAATCATGAAATTGGCCACCCGGGAAAAAATTCCCGTGACGCCGCGGGGATCGGGGACAAGTGCCGTAGGCGGAGCGCTCGCTGCCAAAGGGGGTATTCTGCTCGACCTGAGCAGAATGAATAATGTTTTGGAAATCGACAGGGAAAACGGGTATGTTGTGGTTGAACCGGGCGTTCTATGCAACAACCTTAACGCAGCCGTGGCTCCTTCCCACTTCTTCCCTCCGGACCCGGCAAGCGCTGCCCTGGCGTCTATCGGAGGGATGGTCTCTACAAATGCCAGCGGAAACAGGGCGCTGAAGTATGGAACGACGAAAAATTATGTCCTCGGGCTGGAGGTCGTGCTGGCCGATGGACGCATCATCAACACGGGTTCAATCCTGGGTAAGACGTCTTCCGGCTATGACCTTACCCAGCTCTTTACCCAGGCGGAAGGGACCCTCGGTGTCATCACAAAGGTTAACCTGAGGATCCTTCCCGTCCCTGAATACATCGCCTTTGCAGAGGCACGATTTCCCTCGACCCTGGATGCAGGCAAAGCGGCCACCGAGATCCTGACATCGGGAATCGCCCTCTCCTCCTGTGAGATTTTGGATAAAACGACCATCGATGTGGTCAACAAGGCCATGGGACTCGACATTCCCGAAAATGTGGGGTGTCTTCTCTTCATTGAGCTCGACGGCAACAAACAGGCCGTCCGTGAAAACATAGAGAAGATCAACAAGATCTGCCAGGCCAATCAGGGAATTGAAACGAAATGGGATGACGATCCTGTCAGACGACTCAAGATGTGGGCAGCCCGGCAGGGAATCATTGCCTCCCTGTCGAAGGTCAAGAGAGGGGCGAGGATGCAGTCGATCGTAGATGATCCAGGAATACCGATTACAAAAATTCCTGAGGCCATCAAAGAAATCCAAAAAATCTCGGAAAAGCACAACGTCCCCATCTCCACCTTCGGACATATCGGCGATGGAAACCTTCATCCCGTGATGATGTGCGATCCCAGAAACAAGGAACAGTGGGGAAGGATGAAGGAAGTGGCAAAGGATTTGATTGAACTGGCCCTGCGTTTCAGGGGGACACTGACTGCCGAGCATGGCACCGGAATGGCAAAATCGCCTTATATCGCCCGGGAACTCGGTGAGACCCTCAACGTCATGAGGGAGATCAAGAACGCTCTGGACCCCTACAATATCCTCAATCCGGGAAAGATGGGGTTTGATGATTCGATAAAGGACATCTATGATAACTTTGCCTTCGCGCCGCTCGTTGAACGGCCCGGCGAGATGAAAGGCTTCGGAGAGGCCCTCGATAACGAGATCATGGCCTGTATGATGTGCGGATTCTGTCGGAACGGCTGTCCCACCTACAAAGAGATCGGCGTGGAGTCGGAAAATGCACGGGGACGTGTCATTTTAGCCTATCATCTCATGACCGGACGACTGGAGCCCTCGAAGGCCCTGGCAGAGAGGTTCTATCAATGCGCCACGTGCCTGAACTGCAGGTCCGTCTGTCCTGCCGGTGTCCAGGTCGCTGATATTGTTGAAGCAGCACGGAGGCGGCTTGTTGAGGCAGGACTTCTTCCCGACATCCATAAGACCCTGATGGAGAACCTGAAGGCCACCGGCAATCCCTTTGGAGAGCCGAAGGAAAAGCGAACCGATATCTTTCCTTCGACCTTTCAACCTCCAAAAGGGCCCGTGGACACCCTCCTCTTCCCGGGATGTGTGAGCTCTTTTCAGGATATCAGCATCCTCCCCAGCATGATGAAGATCATGGATAAGGCCGGGGTCACTTACACCGCCCTCGGGAAGGATGAGAATTGTTGCGGATATATCTCCTATCTGGTGGGAACGGAGGAGTTCAAGGCGGTTGCCGAAAAGAATGTAGAGGCATTCTCAAAGGTCCGGCCCAACCAGATCGTAACCACCTGCGCGGGTTGTTACAAGACCTTCAAGGAGATTTATCCCAAACATCTCTCCTTCAACACACCGGTTGTCCATGCCATCGAATACATCGATCGCCTTATTGAAGAAGGGAAGCTCAAGCTCAAGGATGGAAATCCGATGAAGGTCGCCTACCATGATCCCTGCGATCTCGGCCGTCACCTCAACATCTTCGAACCGCCGAGAAACCTGCTCAAGAAAGTCCCGGGGGTGACCCTGCTGGAGTTCAAGAATAATCGTCTGTTGGCCAAATGCTGTGGCGGTGGAGGCGGGCTCAAGGCATTCAATAACGAGCTCTCCGGGAACATTGCCTACCAGCGGGCTCTCGAGGCTCTGGAGGTGGGAGCGGATACGATCGTCTCGGCCTGTCCCGCCTGTAAATCGAATCTGACCCTCGCTGCCGCAAGGATCCGTAAAGAGAAGAAGGGCCGCCTGAAGGTTTTGGATATCACGGAACTGGTGGCCGACGCACTGGCCTGAGGGGAAGACAAAGGGTTTAGGGTTTAGGGAATTCAGACGTTTTTCGTAGGGGCGACCCACCGTGGTCGCCCTTTCTATTTTCCTGAAAACCTCTCCTCCCCTCGTGGGAGGAGATTAAGAGGAGGGGGAACCAAACTGCTCTTTTTCATCTCCCACTGTAGGGGCGACCCTTGCGGTCGCCCTTCTTGTTTTTGTGTTTACGCGCGCCGGCGTTATTGAGGCAGTCGTGCCAGAGGATGACTGTCTCCTCCCTTTGGAAAAGGGAGGTCGGGAGGGATTTTCAAAACGCTGAATTTCCGTAGGCACGACCCACCGCGGTCGCCCTTTTGTTTCCCTAAAAATCTCTCCTCCCCTCGTGGGAGGAGATTAAGAGGAGGGGGAACCAAACTGTTCTTTTCCGTCTCCCACTGTAGGGGCGACCCCCTGCGGTCGCCCTCTTTGTTTTGGCGTTTATGTTATGTTCTGTGCGCTCTGGGGTTTACTCGATTTCCTTGAGGCGGATGATGACCTCTCTCACTTCATAGAGGAGGGTTACTTCGTTAAGGTAATCGTCGACCAACGCGGCCCGGGCAGTCTCCTCGAACCGCACGCATTTCTTCCGGAGATCCGGACGGACCTGATCGCACCCGATGGTTATCCGGGAGACCTTCCACGCAACATCCTTGCCGGCTGGAAGACCAACATGGGCGGTCCCGGTTTCGTCGTAAAATCTCATGTTCGCACAGCGAAGGCATCTCGCTTTTCTCAGTTCGACGGCATGATCGATCTCTTCGTCCACGGCCTGACGGACCATCCTTCTGAGTAACAGCCTTCTTCCCTTCTCTTCCATCCCTCTTGTCAGTTGAGCGATGGCCTTCCTGGTCTCCTTGATTGAATCCGTCATGGCCTCAATGACGAAGTGGGGCGTGTGGCCCCGTTCCAGGCGCAGCATTCTCACTTCCTGGAGGACCAGGGTCTTCACTCCCACTCGAAGCGCTTCCGTCAGTTCCTTCTTTCGCACCGGCATAACACCCTTTTAGCAGAAATAAAAACTTTTAGCAAGAGAAAAATGATGGACGTTGGTCGAAAAATCTTGCGTTTAATTTTTCACGATGAGAATGACGTTACACATCAGCCGATGGCCATATTGTATTCAGCGAGGGGAAAGCAGACCGTTTTCGTGATATGGCTTCTGTGCTTCGCAATCATCTCCAACCGTTTATAGACAGGAGCGTCGAAGTATTGCTCGCCGCACTTATCGCACACCCAGGCTGGCACATTATCGACATAAACCGTCTCACCTTTGAAACGAAACCGCGCCTGAGTAATGCGTCTTTTCACCTTGCCGTCACAGAATTCACACACATTCTCAACTGCCTTTTTCATCCCTCACTCCTCATCGACATAGGCTGTAATGATTAGAAGAATACCGGCGGGCAAAAACCGGCATACGACGTAGGCCTGACGTCCATCTGCTGTATCGCCCCTTACTTCGTAACGCGTACCTCTCGGATCTCGCGTAAATCTCCGTATAATACGACCGGTAAGGATAGTTCTTTCTACGTCCTCGGTTTCAAGATCGTCCGCGGACATCTCCTCATTTGCGTGTGCACTGATTCGGTAATCCTGTTCATGGATGGCTTTGCGTATTCGCTCAAGCACACGCACAGGCGATATCCCTTCCGTCCTTCGCTAAGGCTGTTCTTCACACAAGAAGTCTCGACCTCGGGCATCTATTTATAAACCATCGTGTACCACCACTTATCAGAAGTCAAGAGGTGACGCTGGAACACTCCTGCGATTCGAGTGCCGGTAGGGTGGACAAAGCGCAGCGTGTCCACCGTGCTTTTCGACGAAGATGCACCAAACCGCTTCTTGAAACATTTCGCCCGCCAGCAGGAGAACTTCTTTGTCCAAGGTTGAATCACCCTCTGAGCCTGAAATTACACACTTTTCTTCAGATCTAATCCGTCGAATCCACCAGTTCCCCCTGCCCCTTCGGACTGTCCGGAAAAAATCTCAAGAAGTTAAAATCTCTTGACTGATCCATCCCTTTTTGATAGAGTTCAGGCATGACAGGAGTCAAGGTCAAATGTTCCGGAAGGTGCGCGTCACATTATTGATCGGCCCAATACTCAGACAATGCGCCCCTGTGGGGCGACATCCCGGCCAAAAGCTGCTGCATTCATCCACGGCCAGGGCCGTGCCCTTCTACTGCCGGGGTAAGCTTCCCAAAAGCGATCTCGCTCTCTGGAATTGTGGAAATCCATAATCTTCGCCCAGGAATCCCTTTTTATTTTACAGGGTTAAACAAGAATCAGGTATTTCATGCTATGCAGAATTATCACATCATAATATAATAATTCTGTCTAATATCTGTTGTGTGAGAATATGAGAGGAAGCATATGCAGTACGCAACAATAATCCTCCTTGTAATAGCATGTATCCTACTGTGGCGAATTCTGACTGCATCCCAAATGCCGACTGCCAACTCTAATGACTGGGTAATTCTTGAGTGGCACGAGCTTCGGAATGCAGGTGATCTGCAGAAAGCTACTTGGGATTCCGAAGCCCCCTTACATTTACAATTTGTTCCAGTCATCGGCTGGAATTGCAAGAACGGGAAAGCAACTCCAATCACACCCATCTTTTATCACGTGTGGGACCGGCTTAATGTCAGCCCGCTTGATAAAAAGGCGAAGTATGAAACATTGGGTTACTGGATTCGCGATGGAGCAATCTTCGATATTGACGATATGCGAGATAGCGATTTATGGGAACGCCTTTACGATTATGCTTTTGCTGGGCATGACATCAAAGTTCATGGTGATATACCTGGTTGTTATCGTCAAAAGTTTTCGGAGATTATGGAAATATTGGTCGAGAACCGGACAAAGAAGCACGATCAACAAAAAGAAGACACATAACCAGGCGCTGCACCGGATCGCCCAAACGACGGGCTCCCTGTGACCTTCAGCGTTATGCGAAGGAAGATATGTAGATGAAGACTCGCTGTTTTGTCTGTACTGAGCCACGATTACTGACGGTGGAACACATAATTCCACAAGCCGTTGGCTGCAGGCTGAAGGCAAGACTGTACTGCAAGGTGTGCAATGGGTTCTTTGGGGACGCCCTTGACGATGAGATTTCGAAGCAATTTGGATGGATCGGTACACTGCTGAACATCAAACGTGAGCGGGGCAAGACACAGCCCTATGAAGTGACAGAGTTAAAGTCCGGAACTACACTTCTCTTTGATGGAAAGAGTCTGAAGCTGAAGGACCCCGTGGTCAAGTTAGTATCCAAAGACGGGAAGAAACTCGATTTTTCCGATGTCACGGACGGGCTCTGGGGTCAGACTTAAATATTGACATTTAAGATGATTATTTGTAATTTGCTACCATGGCTAGGAAACCCCGGATAGAGTTTGAGGGTGGATTCTATCACGTTATTACTCGTGGCAACCAGAGACAGAAGGTCTTTCTCGATGAGAGAGATTTCTTGAAGTACCTTGAATTCTTGAGTGACTACAAGGATCGATACGGTTTTTGGATCTATGCGTACGTTTTAATGAGCACTCACGTCCATTTATTGATAGAAACGGGACACGTTCCTTTGTCGAAGATCCTTCAAGGGATCAACCAGCGTTTCACCATGTATTTCAACTGGAGATATGGTTTTTCGTTCCCTGGTTGCTATTTCGGCATTTTTCGCTTATGATGCCCATAATTCGAAACATTCAATAAAAAGATTAATCAATGAAACCGCTATCCCTGGATTTACAGACGCCTAAGAAAAACCTTGATGAGTTTTCAAGTGTTACCAAAAGAGTACTTGGTTATTTGCCCAACATAGTCTCAGGAAAAGCAGAGGCCAGAGACTACATTATTTTATCCTCCGTTGTGGCTGGAACATCAAAATTTGCTCGCCCTATCAATAAGAAATTATTCATTTCTGACATCCAAGATTTTGATAGCCAATACAATAAATTCCTTTCTGCTATAGCTAAAATAAAAAACAAAAAAACAATAACAAGCGAAGAATATAATATTATTGACTCAGTTGTTTATACAATGCAGCAATCCATTGGTGTAGGAATGGATTTTCTGTGTAACCCCAACAGTTCAAGAAAGCATGTCGGCAATAGATTTGAAGAATTAATTCGTATTATCATCACGCAATTAGGCGTCAAGAACGATAAAGTTGTTTTCAAAATTCCTTATCCATCAGAAAATGGAGAAAAACTATATTCATGTGAAACAGATATTATTTTATCGCCACATAATTCTGTGAAATCAGGAACCAAGTTAATAGATGAAGAAGAAATTGTTATTTCCTTAAAAACAACCTCAAAAGACAGAATGGGGAAAATATTTCTCGATAAACTTTTGATGCAGAAGTTTGCTGAACACCCTGTCAAAGTAATTGGTATTTTTCTAAATGATGTCCAAAGAAAAGACACAAAACAAACTAGCTACACCTTTGTTTCCGGTTTGTTCATGGTTTACACAAAATTTCTGACACAACTAGAAGGCGTGTACTTTATTGACCCTCCTCCTATTACAAAACAAGCCCCATACAACCGACACATTTCATCTTTTTCTAAATTTATTGCTGAAGATATCTGGAAATTATTATCCTCTTAATTTCCTTCGCCGTTCCACTATTTCTGCTTCCTCTCCATTGTCAGCAATCCTTTCAATGTGTTTTCGGTCCTGAAGCCTTCTTTTTATTACTTTGCAATATTCTATATTTGCTTCTGACCCAAGCCATTTTCGGTTAAATGCCTCAGCTACCGCAAAAGTTGTTCCAGAGCCCCCGAAGGGATCAACAACCAAACCATCAGGATTTGAAGATGCAAGTACGCATTTTTTCACTAACTCCATAGGTTTTTGAGTCGGATGTTTTTCTCTTTCCCACGAGTTGTTTGTTAACGTAGGAATCTCAAATACATCCTTTGGCTTTGCCCCCTTTAGGTGAGGAGTCCAAACATATTCTTTTCCATTGCCGTATTGTGAACTCTTTGCTTGTGGATGCTTGGGGTACTTAAGCGTGTGGGCGTTATACGGCACCCTTACTTCATCAACATTGAAAATTATTTTGTTGGTTTTTCTAAAATGCAACATGCTCTCATGGGACCTACCCCAATCGTTAGCAAGATTGGCTTTGTTACGGTAGTACCACACAAGCCACTTACAACCTTTAAAAAGGCTGCTAGCGGCCCATTTAAGATCGGCTAATATTTCTGAAAAACCACATATATATAGACTACCTTTCGCATCAAGAACTCTTTGCGCCTCTTTAATCCATTCCAGGCTCCAATCTACATATTCTTTCTGAGATTCAAAGGTATCCCATTCAGCCTTTTTTATGTTATAAGGAGGATCAGCAAAAATAAGTTGGACAGAGGAAGTTTCTAATGTTTTAAAAAACGTTACAACATCCTCATTAAATAATTTACCGAGATCCGTTTCAAAAAAAGGTTCAATGTGGTATTGCAAAGAGTTGGCATAATCCGTTAAATATTTTTGTCCTAACTCTCTTACTACAAATTCAATCTGTTCTTCATTGTAAACGCGGTAATTGTTAATAGGGTGCCTCTGTGAAGGGAATTTACCGGTTTTGTCCCACCTTCGGAGAGTTTCAGAGCTTACCCCTATTTTTTGTGCAGCTTGGCTAATTGTTAGGTGATTTTCCATTGTTTGTCTCCAAGGTCATGAAAGTTTGTTAAAGATTATACAACATTACACGCAAAACATTATACAAAAACACTGTAAAAGAGTCAACTACTTTTTAACAATCTTGCTTTTGTCAACATGGAAATATGGTATATATTATTGATATTAATAGCAAATACCGAATAAGTCGTTGCACTTGATCGCAAGGGGCGCGGGCTTATCAAACTCTTTTCCGAGTAATTACATCGGAATATTTTTGACACTCTTTTCCTCCCCTTGCGCCAAGTGAACTCTTGTCGTTAGCCATAAAATTGGATGAAACATGAACCGAAGATGAAATCATATCGATGAAATACGGGCCCTGGAGAAGCGCGTTGGGGTCAGGCTTGCAATGTTGCAATGTTCAGGAATTGTTTATATCGTCAAGGAGAGTTGAAATTGCAATATTGCAAGCCTGACCCGGAAGACTTGATAAGATAACTGGTCTCTCGGAAGAGTTGCCTGAGAAGGAACGCCTCTGGAGAAGGGGCGGGAACTATTTCCCCATTCCGTCCACCTTTACTATTAGCGTGAATTCAAGAAACGGCAAAGAATGGGGTATACCACTCCATGGTGAGTGGCTTCGCTGCCACATATCACCAACACCAGACGGGAGGAAATGATATGCAAGAAACCACATCGGTGCAAAAAGCTTACACTGCTGTTCTGGAGCATTTTGCGAAGACTGGGCGGGCACCGCACTATACCGAACTTGCAGCAACTCTCGGGTTGCGACCCGAAGAGGCCAGGCAGCTACAGCGTAAGGCAGCCGAGGCCTCCATCGCCTGCTGGTTTGTTAAAGACACAGATTACGTGGAGTCCTGGGCGCCGTTTTCCAATGTACCGACCCATTATCTTGTGACTATAAAGGGGGACCAAAAGTGGTACGGACAGTGAGGACTCGAAGTGCTGGCCGTGCGCTGGCTCTTCCCTGGGACTGAGATCCGTATCGACACTCGTTGCCTGGATTGTGGGGAACCCATCCTCGTCCGCATGCGTGACGAGGATATCCTGGAAGTCAATCCAACGACGACCGTGGGACATATGAATATCCCGTTCGCCAAGATTTTGACGGGAGAAGTATCCTGGGGTTTGGCATGAAGCCGTATGAACCTCTTCCGGTCGGAAGAACATGTAAGAAATTGGTCGCTTTATGATTCCGTCTCAGCGGAGTCCATCATGCCGTTATCCAACTGGGCGATAGCCTTCAGCGGACCCCTGTTCAGGAATCGTTTAAAGCCGGACTATCTCTCCCGAATAAAGGAATACGCATCTGAAATGTTCTTATCGTTACAAAAGTTGGGCAAGGCGGGCCCCTTCTGGACCCCAGGATAGCGTTCGCGTTATGATTGGAATTGATCTTGATCCCGGTCGGACCTCATCATTCAACAACTGGCCGCACTTCAACGGGGTGGTTGCTCACCTCTTTAAACTCAGCACCAAATTTATCCCGTAGCACAGAAACGAATGTTTTCACTTCATCATGTTCCGTGGCTGTGGCATATTCAAAAAGCCACTGGTCTTTGGGGTTGCGGATATGTGTGATCTCCATAAGACCTCCATGGGCTAACAAGTCATTCAAGTGGAGGCTGCATAAATCCGCAACCCCGCTTAACTCTGGCGTTAGGAGGGTCAATATGAACGCACCGCATCGTTCTAAGGGTGAAGCAGGTCGTGCAATAGTTCTGGTTCTTGCTGCCGCATTGCTGTCGTCCTGCGCCACCGTACCCATGGTTCCACCAGGGGTTCGTTCGGAACTTGCGCCCACCGGCAAGCTGCGGGCAGCGATCAACTTCGGCAACCCGGTGCTCGCGCAGAAGGACCCGGCGAGCGGCGAGCCGCGCGGGGTGTCGGTGGACCTGGCGCGCGAGTTGGGCCGGCGCCTAAGTGTTCCCGTCGAGCTCATTACCTACGACGCCGCCGGCAAGGTGTTCGACGCGCTCAAAACGGGCGCGTGGGACATTGCCTTTCTCGCGATCGATCCTGCGCGCGCCACCGAGATCGCCTTCACGGCGCCGTACGTGGTGATCGAGGGGACCTATCTCGTGCCCACGGATTCGCCGCTGCGCGCGATCGAGGACGTCGATCGCGACGGGGTGCGCGTCGCCGTGGGCAACAAGAGCGCCTACGACCTCTACCTGACTCGCACGCTGAAGCGTGCCCAACTGGTCCGCGTGCCGACCTCGCCCGAGGCGATCGATGTCTTCCTGAAGGATAAGCTCGAAGCCGCGGCCGGGGTGAAGCAGCCGCTCCTCCAGTTCGCGAAGACCCATCTGAACGTGCGCGTGATGGACGGCCGGTTCATGGTCATCGAGCAGGCGATGGGCATGCCCAAGGGCCGGGAGGCCGGGGCGCGTTACCTGCGCGAGTTCACCGAGGAGATGAAGGCCTCGGGCTTCGTCGCGAGAGGACTTGAGAAAAGCGGGCAAGGTGACGCGACGGTTGCCCCCAGGGTGCCAGTTCAATAAAACTCCTAACCAATAAGGATTGAGTCTTCCCGTTGAGCAACGAAAATACATTGCACTTGACATGTTAAATATAGTATAGGTATTATATAGCATGTGGCGCATTGAAGAACACCGGCGAGTCGACAAACAAGTTGCTTCCATACCGAAGGAAATACTGAAACGGTACGAGAAATGGAAAGATATCGCCGCAATTTCTGGTCTCCCCGGGCTACGTTTGATCAAGGGGCTTCATGACGAAGCCTTGTCGAGCGAGTGGCAAGGTTACCGGTCCTCACGCCTCGGCTTACAATGGCGCGTGATCTACCGAGTTATTCCCGAAAGGCTTTTGTTCCAGGTTGCTTCGATAACTGCCGATGACTATCGGAGGTCTTAAATGAGAGAATATCGTCCTGCAAAGAAACGAATTACCGTTTCGGTTGGAGAGTCTGTGCGAATCATTCGTGAACTTCAGGAATTAAGCCAAAATCAGCTATCACAGCTCACAGATATTCCCCAGGCTACAATCTCGGCAATCGAAAATGATCGAGTCCGCCTTGGAGTAGAGCGCGCGAAGGTTCTGGCTCGAGCCCTGAAGTGTCACCCAGGTGTCCTGGTCTTCCCTGGCTGGGAGCTTCCCAAAGAAGCCGCGGCATAACAAATCACTTAAACCCTTAAGCCGACGGTGGGTAGCCCTGCCACCTATGGGCTTAGTAAACGGCGGCTTAGTTCGGCGGACAGAGTGAAGTTCTTGGGACGGGCCCTGGGGTCAAACTCAAATATTGACATTCGAGACAATTATTTGTAATTTGCTACCATGGATAGGAAACCCCGGATAGAATTTGAGGGTGGAGCCGGGTCGTTCGCTTCTGATGTTGAAATCGGAAAATTGACGCTTTGACGTTATGGTGTTATGGTTACATAGTTACACTCGGAGGTGCGATTATGACTACCCAGGCCAAAAGAGCTACCGTATATTTGGACCCCGATTTACATAAAGCATTACGGCTGAAGGCCGTGGAGACATCCCGGTCGGTATCCGAGCTTGTCAACAATGCCGTCAGAGAAGCCCTTGCAGAAGATGCCGAGGATATTGCAGCGTTTGATGAAAGGGCTCGAGAGCCATTGATTAGCTATGACGAAATGGTCAAAAGGCTAAAGAGAGATGGCCGCATATAGAGTCCACTTCAAAGCATCTGTTGAGAACGACTTCGCCACAATCCCCAAGAAAGACGTGAAGAAGATTCTCAAGCGCATCAATGCGCTCGCCGAGAACCCAAGGCCATGGGGTTGTGAAAAACTGACAGGTGAAGAAAGGTATCGGCTGCGGCAAGGACGGTATCGCATTGTCTACTCAATCCGAGACGATGAGCTGACGGTTTGGGTAGTAAAAGTAGGACATCGTAAAGACATTTATCGGTGAAGCGAACAAACCGCTCCACCGGATCGCCGATAAATCTCGCTCCCGGGGAACCTTAGCGCTCGGCGGACAGAGTGAGGTCCTTGTCGAGCAAAGGAAGTGGGGGGCAAGAATGACTTAACCGATAAGTGTCAATTCGGTGCTGAAGGCACGATCAAAGTGGAAGCAGAAGGAGAATTGAACACGAGTAATTGCATATTATTAGGGGTCTCAAAATTGAATTGATATAGACATTGGGAAATCTCCCCTCACCCCTCTTTGCCAAATCCCTCGAAACGCGGGACTCCCTTTGGAAAAGGAAGGTTGGGAGGGATTTTGTTGATTAATGTCATTACTATTATGAGACTGTTACTAAGAAGGAGGGCCTATGGACATCATCAGTTCTCTCTTGCTGCACGGACTGACAGTCAAGCTGGTCATCGTGGTAGCCATCGTAATCATAATCTACGTAGTCCTTAAGTCATTGAAGAGCATCGGGCCTACAGAGATCGGCCTCGTGAATAAGCGGGTCTCTTTCTCAAAGCTATCGGAAGACAACCCGATCGCTTTCAATGGCGAGGCCGGCTACCAGGAGGAGCTTCTCATGCCGGGACTGAGGTTCAAGCTCTGGCCTATTTACGTCATTGAAAAGCATCCGTGGGTGCAGGTCCCCGCAGGAGAAATCGGGGTCGTGATCGCCCAGGTAGGCCATCCCCTGCCCATCGGCGCAAAGTCGGCCATCTATAAGAAAGAGTTCGGAACTTTCTCACGGGTCAAGGCATTCATCGAAAAAGGCGGCCAGAAGGGCGTGCAGCGGCCTGTCCTCCCTCCCGGATCGTTAGTGCCGATCCATCCGGTCGGGTTTCTCGTGATCACAAAGAAACAGGTTTACGGTATCCCCGTGTCCCCGGAACTGAGAACTTTAGTAGGCAAGCGAAGCTCTGCGCTCACGCCGGAGCTCTTCGGGCTCAAACCGGCGCAGCTCAACGTGGTCCTCATCGAGCCGAAACTCGACGATGACAAAAGATCGGTCGATGTCGTAGGCATTGTCACGGTAAACGATGGCGATCCGCTCTCATCAGGCGATATCGCCAGCAGGCTTGGGGGCTTTGAAGATATTTCGAAACTTGAAAGCGATCCATCGACTTCCGACTTAGGACTTATGGAAACGATTCTTGGGAATAAGAACACGATCCATAATAATTATCAGGACTTTCAGGCATTCATCGACAATGGCGGAAGAATCGGTCTTCAGCATGACCCGCTTCTCTACGGAGTGTACAATCTGAATCCGTTCCTTGTCAATGTCGAGGTCGCGCCGATGCTCGTCATCGAGCAGGGCCAGGTTGCGGTGATCAAATCCTATGTGGGCCTGCCCTCTCAGGATACATCCGGAGAAGAGTTTAAATTCGGCTCAATCGTCAGGCCCGGACATCGGGGCATATGGAGGGAGGCCCTCCGAACCGGGAAATATCCGCTCAACTCCCATTGCTACAAGGCGGAAATCGTGCCCACGGCGATCTTGAACCTGAACTGGGCGGATGCCTCCTCGCAGGCCCATAATCTTGACCAGAACCTCAAACAAATTGTGGCCAAATCGCGGGAAGGTTTCGTTTTCAAGATCGACTTGCAGGTGCAGATCCATATCCCGGACACACAGGCAGCCAAGGTCATTTCAATGGTAGGCTCCGTAAAGAATCTGGTCAATGAGGTTTTGCAGGCGGCTGTGGGTAACCACTTCCGCGACAAGCTTCAGTCCATGCCCGCCATTTCCTTCATCGAGAAGAGAAACGAAATACAGAGAGCAGCGACCGACTATATCGAGGGGAAACTGAAGGATTACAATGTCGAGACAAGGGGCGTTTACATTCAGGACGTCATCCTTCCGGATGAGCTTGTACAGGTTCTTACCCAGAGGGAAATTGCCAATCAGGAGATACAAACCTACAAGAAGAAAGAAGAGGCCCAGCAGCAGCGAATCACCACGGAAAAGGCAAAGGGGACTGCAGACATGCAGGCAGAGCTTGCAAAATCGGCCGTAAATGTCGATATCAAAAAGAACGAAGCCCAGCAGGTCAAGATCCAGGCGGAAGCCTATCAATACAAGAGAGAGGCGGAAGGCAGAGGCGACTCGTACTATGTCAGCGAAACCGGCAAGGCAAAAGGGGCCGAGATAGAGGCGGTTGGTCTGGCCCGTGCCAAAGCTGCTGAAGAACTGAGGAAAGCGGTCGGTGAACAGGGGACGACGCTTGTCAATGCCATTGACGCGATCATGAAGGGCGACAAAAAGATCATTCCCGATATTCTTGTTGCTGGCGGTAACGGGTCCCTCGACGGCCTTGCGGCGACATTAATGAAGTTCTTGTCGAGCAAAGGAAGCGGGGGGCAAGAATGACTTAGAGCTTATCCTTAAATGGCTTGCCCCCCTTTCGTAAAGGGGGGCGAGGGGGGATTTAATACAGCTACAGGGGGGAAATCCCCCTAAATCCCCCTTTTCAAAGGGGGACTTTGTCAAGCGGAATTATTTGCGGATAAGTTCTTAACCTTATCCAGGTCTGCGGCGTGTTTGTAAGGAAATAGAGGAGGCAGAAAGATGGCTGCATATGTCATAGGCCATATTACAATCAAGGATGTCGACAAATGGATGGAATATCGTGGCAAAGTCCCTCCCACTCTTGCTCCATGGGGAGGGGAAGTGATCTTTCGCGGTCGACGGGTCGCGGTCTTGAGCGGCGAGCATCCCTATCTCGATACTGTTGTGATTCGGTTTCCTGACGCCACTGCCGCGACCGGATGGTACGCCTCTTCTGCCTACCAGGCGCTGATTCCACTACGGGAACAGGCCGCCGACGTGGCCTTAATCAGCTACGATTCACAACCCTGAGCCCAAAACCGGATGAAGAAACGCCACATCGGAATCATCTCGGATACGCATGGCCTGGTCCGGCCGGAGGCAGTGAATGCCTTGAAGGGTTCGGACTTGATCATCCATGCCGGAGATGTCGGAAAGCCGGAAGTCCTTGAGACCTTGCGAAAAATAGCACCCGTCGTTGCGGTTCGAGGAAACGTCGATGTCGGTCCCTGGACTCGCACACTCCGGGCGTTCGAAACAGTTAAGTTCGAGAAAGCCTGGTTTTACGTCCTTCATGATGTGAGCGAGCTTGATCTGGACCCTGCTGCAGCAGGCTTCCGGGGCGTGATCCATGGCCACTCCCATAAACCTTCCATTCAGACCAGAAACGGCGTCCTATTCCTGAACCCCGGAAGCGCGGGGCCGAGGCGGTTCCGCCTGCCCATCACCGTTGCGTTGCTCTACGTGAAAGAGGATTCTCTCGAACCTCAATTGATCGAACTGGAAAATGTCGATTGAAATCAGGTATAAAGGTTCGTTGCCGCCGAATGGCGAGAAGGGGCTGCAATTGACGGCGAATCGCCCTGGCCAGCTTAGATCGTCCGGCGACAAAAAATATGAAGGAGGATGGAAAATTGGGAGATCATCTTAATCGTTTTAGTCTGAAGGACAGGGTGGCCGTTGTGACAGGGGCCAGCGATGGCATTGGGAGAGGCATAGCCGTGGGATTGGCCGATGCGGGGGCCGATGTGATTGTCTGCAGCCGGCGCGAGGAAAAATTGAAGGAAGCGAAGGCCGAGATAGAAAAACTGGGCCGGAAGTCAGAGCTTTTCGTTCTCGACGTTTGTAAGCGGAGTGACATCGAAGGGCTGAGGGATTTTATCCTGAAACGATTTGGCAAAGTCGACATTCTTGTGAATAATGCCGCCTATACCGTAACGAAACCCGCGTGGGAGGTTACCGAGGAAGAGTGGGATTTGATGGTTGACACGAGTTTCAGGGGCCTCTTCTTCTCCTGCCAGATTATTGGCTCCATCATGCGAGAGCACGGGTATGGAAAGATCATTAACCTCAGCTCAACCTTTAGCCGCAGCATTGTTAAAGGCCGATCGGTCTACGGGGGTATCAAGGCCGGGGTTTCACACCTCACGGAGGCACTCGCCATGGAGTGGGCATCCCACGGGATCAGGGTGAACGCTATCGCCCCGACTGCCACCCTTACCCCGAGCCGGGCGGAACTCCTGAAAGGTGAATTCTTAGAGAAAATACTCAGTCGTATCCCGCTGGGCCGGTTGGCCACCCCGGACGACCTTGTCGATGCTGCTATCTACCTTTCGAGCGCGGCATCGGACTTCGTTACCGGCCAGACTCTGTTTGTGGATGGAGGCTGGATCGCTGCAAGCTGATTGAATCTGGGATTCGGCTATCTTCCCCTTCCCTGCCCCTTGCGAATTCGACGAAGACATCTTCCGGGTCTGCTTTAGAACCGTTCATTCTTGTTCACTGGCGAAATTGAGCAAAACTTTTCGCTTTCGGTTTTTACCCTGTTATCACTCTTGTCCAAAATAGGATTTTCACCGCTGAGACGCCGAGAACGCAGAGGAGGCGATTTTTTTGTTTGGCGGTAAGAGACCGCCAAACAAAAAGCCCCTTACCGGGTATGTGAAGGTGCCTCTTCTTTAGCCCCATAGCCACTAAATCTGGCCTGGTTCGATTGCCGAAGGCATGGGGTTAGGGAGAACCCTTTCGACAAAGGTCTTCTCTCCGACCTTGTGGGTCCGCTGAGTGACCCCTCTGGCGTATTGTCCCGCTGTGTAGATCTGCCCGGTCCATCCGCCATGCCGGTCGCTTGCCATCTCAATCACTATATCGGAGTGAAGATTACGAAAAAAGAATCCTTCGAGATTAGATGCCATACGATCCATCATCGGCATCTGTCAAGAAATCAAATACTTCAGGATCTTTCAGAAATCTCGAAATATATTATGGACTTTCCTCTCGTTTTTGGGTATGGTTCTTGATGTTGCTGCTCCCGAGCGAAAAGAAGGGGTGAATCATGGGTGCTAAGAACATCTACGAGCGGTTTATCTGGTTTGATGATCGGGTCAGGTCGAAGAAGTATCCTAACGCCACGTCGTTGTCGGACAAGTTTGAAATTTCCACGAAAACGGCCCAGCGGGACATCGATTTCATGCGGGACAGGCTCCGGTGCCCTCTTCGCTACGATGTAAGCCGGAAAGGGTATCACTACGAAAATGATACGTTTTCCCTCCCCATGGTCTACCTTTCGTCGACAGAGCTCTCTTCCCTCCTGATCGCAAGAAAAATGCTCAATGACATCAGCGGCGGATATATCGGAGAAGAGATCTCCTCCATCGTGGATAAGATCACCAATGTCCTCAATAAGCACATGTCCCCTGGAAACAGGATAGATGAAGCCGTTTCCTTTCAATTGATCGAGTATTCCCCGGCGGAGGAGGCCGTTTTCAAATGCGTTCTGGAAGGGTGTTTAAAACAAAAGTGCCTGAGTTTCTCCTATTATTCTCCTGCAAGAGGCGAAAAGAGTTCAAGGACGGTCGATCCGTATCATCTCGTGAACTATATGGGGACATGGCATCTGATCGGCCACTGCCACTTGAAGAATACAATGAGAGACTTTGTTCTGGGAAGGATCACCGATGCAAGGGTTTTAGATGAGACGGTGGAAATGCCTTCCGAATTCGATCCAAAAGATTATTTCCGCTCCTCTTTCGGGATTTACAAAGGTGGGCCGATAAAGTACGTTACTCTTCGCTTCTCGCCCCTCAAATCAAGGTGGGTCAGAGGGCAGGTCTGGCACAAAGACCAGAAAGTGAAAAACCTCAAAGATGGCTCCCTGGAATTGAGCTTCCCCGTAGCAGACTTTTCCGAGATCAAGAGGGAAATCCTGAAGCACGGGAGCATGGTTGAAGTCATCGAACCGAAGAGTCTCAGGAAATTGATCAAGACCGAGGCCGAAAAGATCACGGAAATCTACTGACCGGACATTTTGAGCTGTTCCTTTTCCCGAATGGGAGGGTCTGCTTGCCCTTCGCAGCAAGCATGTCTTTAAAAATCCTGGTCAGAGTTCCGGGGCCGGATTCGAATCCGATTCCGTTCCACTGTGATGATCGCGCCCCTTCCGATCTCATCCCTGTGGAGTTCTATTACGCGCAGGCAAGTTGGGGCCTGCTCTCTGGCGGCAAGATTCACGAGTCGAATGATTCCGGAATGGGGTATCCCGCGAACGATTGCCAATTCTCCGAAATCCTTATCAAGGGTTACCAATATTCGTTCTTCCCGATGAGCCCTCTGCAATATTTCATCGTCACCTGGATCCTCATGCCACTCTCCGGCCCATATAACATCGTGTCCTGCAGATTGTAGCTCCTTGCAGGCTCCACCCCATACACATGTATCGAGAAGAAGTTTCACGTTCCGGTCTCCAGCAGAAAGGGTTCAACCCTTTCGTGGCTCACCAACCTGCGCGCATAGACCAGACAGGCCTTAATGTCATCCATATCAAGCCAGGGGTATCCTTGCAGGATCGTCTCGGGAGTATCTCCAGCAGCAAGCATCCCGAGCACATGTTCAACCGCGAGCCGACGGCCCCGAATGATCGGTTTCCCACCGAAGATTTTTGGATTAACCGTTATTCTCTCCAGAAGTCTGTTCTCATCCATGGCTTACCTCCTTTACCCAACCATTCTATATATATACCAAATTTCAAAGACGATCAACAGTGTTTTCGAAGGCCGCGATAGGGGTGAATGTTCGCTGGCATGTTCCCCATCCCCCCCTGGCCGGTATGAGGGAGGATGGTCGATCCTTTCCCCCTTGGTAATCGTTCAGTTCCAGGGGGAAATCTTCTGTTTCTCACAGAGCACACGGAGAGGATAATTTTTTGATTTGGCAGAATGACGCCAAATCAAAAAAACATGATTCCTTCGAGAAACAGGGTATTTTGGGGGAAATCTTCTCTATCTGGAGGCAAAAGCTTTTTTCCGGTCGTGGGTCTCGACCGGCAAAAAAGGTTCTTCTCGGCGACCTCTGCGGACTCTGTGAGAGATGACCCTACGTAACTGAGGGGTTGCCCCCCTTGAATCTTTCTTGACACCTGGGACACGGGTTGGGGGAGGTCATCAATTAGAATAGTTAAAAGGGAATGGATACGAGCGATCCAAGGACAAGCAATTGCGAGCACCGGACGGATAGCAAAGGAGGAACCAATGGCAAAAGAACGATTCATTTTTGGAAAGGAGATGACCGAAGACCAGATCGTCGAGGCCATATAATTCTTTCACAGGGGGAGCCACTATGGGCCAGGAAATCCAGAGGAGAACGAGTTCTCATACGGAGTTGAAAAGTCTGAAAAAGGAGCTCTTCAGGGTCAGCAAGGAACTCCGAGGAACAAAAGACAAAACCACCCGGAAGGAGCTCGAAAGCCGGTTGAATGACCTGAAAATCGAACTGGGCTGGAATCTTATGGACTGCGGCGATTATGAAAACGGCCTCGCCCTGTATGCGTCTCTTCCCTGGCGGGGCTGTGAAGAGGTCAAATGCAACGGGATGAGCAGAGCTCTGGTAGAACTGGGGCGATACGATGAGGCTCGGCGACTCCTTGAGAAGGGCGTAAAAAGATTCCCACGCTCATACTCTCTATGGGTGGCGATGGGGGGGTTCCACGGGGACCTGGGTAATGATTTCGAGGCCCTTGAGTGTTTTGACAGAGCCATTCGGCTTGCTCCCGCAGAGGACAGCACGGCTCTCTTCGACAGGACCTTGGTTCTGGCAAGGATCGGCTGTTACCGTGATGCCGTCACGATACTCAAGGGTCTGGTCGAGAGAGCCCCTCATGATCCGAGGTACCTCACAGAACTCGGGTCCTGTTTCCTCGACATGGGCCATCACGAAGACGCCCTGCAATTTTATCACAAAGCCATGGAAGTCTGGAAGAATGATCCAACGCCTTACGAGGGGGGTTCCATCTACATGGGCCTTTATGCTGCATACAGGACACAGGGAATGCTGAAGGAAGCCATGGCAGTTGCCCAGGAGGGGCTGAAGAGATTCCCGGAAGAACATCCGGGCCTCTATCAGAATCTGGCCGACGCCTATCATGCCATGGGATGGCGAGGTGATGCCCTCCGGGTTCTGAAGAAAGGGATCGAAGAATTCCCGGAGGATAAAGAATTGAAGAAGGTCTTAAAGGACATCGATGAAGATACAGACGATCCTGAAGATGGCCGAAGGCCGCCCCTCATAGGCCTGCTCATCCTGGCTTCATTGATCTATAGAAAATTTCGGAAAAAGTAGCTTTCACACGAAATATATTATCAGTGATATCGGCAGCTTACGGAAATCGTAAACATAGGACACCTATTGGGGGAGGTAGAGTGTTAGAATAAATCTCATGGGACGGTAATTTCCCCTGAGGTTTTGATCGGCCCGATATGGGTTCCGGGAGGAAACTTTATTCCAAGTAATATCCCTTTTCTAATTGGTAAGGTTAGGACAGACATCAGACATTCGCTTTGAAAATGAATCTCGACTCGGGAGGACGGAGATGGAGAAAATTGAACGTTACAGGGGAAGTCTTCTGGGATTGGCCGCCGGTGATGCTCTTGGAACCACGCTGGAGTTTAATCGGCCAGGAACTTTCACTCCTGTCGAAGATATCGTGGGCGGAGGGCCTTTTAATCTTCAACCGGGCCAATGGACGGACGATACTTCAATGGCCTTGTGTCTTGCAGAGAGTCTCATCGAGCAGAAAGGATTTGATCCGGTTGACCAGATGGAAAGATACGTTCGCTGGTACCGCCAGGGATATCTGAGCAGTAATGGAACATGTTTTGATATTGGCACGACGACTGTGGGGGGGCTTCTGCAATTTGAGAAGACGCACGAGCCGTATTCGGGAGCGGTAAACCCGGACAGGGCAGGCAATGGCTCAATTATGCGGCTTGCACCTGTCCCTCTCTTTTATGCCAACAACCCGATGCAAGCCCTTGAGAAATCAGCCCTGAGTTCCCGGACTACCCACGGGGCTCTAACGGCAGTTGATGCATGTCGGTACCTGGGGGGATTAATCGTCGGAGCCGTTAATGGCCTATCCAAAGACGATCTTCTTTCAGACCATTACACTCCGGCTCCGGGATATTGGAAAAAGATGCCACTTGCAACGGAGATCGATGAAATCGCTTCCGGCTCTTTCAAACGGAAAAATCCGCCGGAGATAAGAGGGAGCGGCTACGTCGTTGAGTGTCTGGAGGCGGCCCTCTGGGCATTTTATCGCAGCAAATCATTTAAGGAAGGTTGCCTCCTGGCTGTCAATCTCGGGGATGACGCGGACACGACGGGGGCCGTCTATGGCCAGTTGGCTGGTGCTTTTTATGGCGAGCAGGCGATCCCGGAGTCCTGGCGTTCGAAGATCGCCTATCGAGAGCGAATCGAATCGTTTGGTGACAGGCTTTTTCAACTGTCCATCGATGATGGGGATATCAAGGCAGTCCGAAGCGGCAAGTTACCCCTATCTTTGGAACTGCAGGGAGGAAGCATGGCAAAGATAACCTGTCCTAAGTGCGGAGTAGAACTAAACGAAGTTTTATCGGTGGATGAATACATAATGGAATACGATGACGACGACGTCTACTTACCTTTGGAAGCAACTTCGACGATTATAAAGTGCGTCCAATGTGGCACTGAACTTCAGAAGGATTAAAGGAGGCATATGGGGAAGATTATTTGTCCGAACTGCAAGAAAGAACTGGATAAAGCCATTGGGGTCATTGAAGCGCTGAGGGAATATGACGAGAACGAGGAGTGGTATTTTCGAGTAAAAGATATTTCAATGCCTATAATCACCAAGTGCTTAAATTGTGGCGCGGAACTAAGAGGGATTGCTTACCAGGATTTACCGTAGCCCGCTTCTCTCAGACATGGGGACAAGGTCGAAAGGAGGACTCTATGTGGATCTTCACAACGGTTGGATTCTTCAGCGTCGTACAAAAACCGAATGAAACCTTTCTTACCGTACGGGCACGGGTGGCAGCCGATCTTGATCGCCTTCGTGAAAAGTACATGCCGGAATTGTCTGAGACCACCTCCAGGGGAGGAACCGACTACCCGTGCCGTGCCACTATAGGCCATGAGGACTTCGCCAGAGGCGTCACAAAGCTGGCAAGGGATATTCACTACAGCAATTTCAAGAATGAAGATCAGAGCAAAATGGGGAATAAGCGGGAACAGGTGTATTCAAAAGTCTGGTCCGTCCTCAAACAACTCGAAAGACTTCCTGAAGATGAAAGATAGGAATCAGCCGGAGGTCCCAGAGCGATGGCTTATCCACTAATGACGCATCTCGCAGTGAGCCCATCGTTGGAAAGGCACCATGGAAAGTTACCAGTATTCGTGCAACCACTGCAATTACTTCGTTGAGACAAACGGGCCGTGGCCGTACCGGAAAGAGGAGAGAAGAAGACGGCGGTACGAAAATCCGCACGAGGCGGCTACAGGTCCAATTGATGGCCTGATGGCCCTGGTTTACTGTCCTTCCTGTGACAAAAAGAAAGAATACCCGATCGTTGAATATGAGAGGCCTCTCTCTTGCCTAAGCGACATCTGGTTGAGCAATGCTGCACGGAAAATCAGGATGGTCTGCCGCAAATGCAAGAACCCTGTTTACATGGTTCTCCCCCCAGGATCTGTCAAATGCCCTCGATGTAAAAAAGGGACTTTTGAGACCTTTGAGCCTTTCGACGAACACACCGACAACCGGTGTCCGGTGCCACCACCTCAGTCGCCTCTCAAGGTGGGGCAGAATGGGGAAGCAATCCGTATCCCCAAACCCACGGTTGTCATCGATTCAGCGGAGCACATGGGGTACACCTTTGAACGCTTCACAAACTGGTTTTCAGGGACGATCAGGAAAAGATTACCGATAGGTGACTACACCCTTCTCGGGATGGAGAACGAAGTGATCGTTGAGAGGAAGACTGTCCCGGACCTGGTGAAGTCGATTATCCACGAGAGATCGGATTTCATTGAAAAGTGCGAAAGACTTTCGACCTTCAAAAAGAAATGTCTGGTCATTGAGGGAAGTCTTAGCGCTGTCAAGACCCCATACGAGGAGACCCAGGCACACCCCAATGCCGTCCTTGGAAGTCTCCTCGCAGCCCAGGAGCGCTGGGATATTCCTGTCCATTTTCTCGACAATTTCGTACTTGCCGAAGAATTTGTCGCCAGTATGCTGAGTAAATATCATGCCTATCGCTGGCTCGAAATGAATGGGTACGAGAGATGCCTCATCGACGGCGATATCTAATGATCCCATTAGACAGCAACCTTCAACTCATTCGATTCACCACGGAGACACAGAGGACACGGAGGGAATCTGGGTGAGAGCAAGTGGGCGGTCTGTTTTGGTTATTACGCATCAACCAAAACAAACCGCCAGGCCTCAGCGTCTTCATGGCATAAGGCTTCGAAATCTAATTCTCGTTGCCCCGAAAGGCGAGGGCTTTTTGTCCGATCGGCCCTTCTCTCGATCGGATAAAAACAACCCGTCTTCTCTCTCTTTACGCTTCCCCCTGTGGCCTCTGTGAGCTTGAGCGACCGGCGGAAGCGGGCGAGAGACAGCTCTTGGTCATTTGCCTCAAGCGAAGCGGTCCTCTAACCTTCCGCATGTTGTTCGGGTCCTCCGTGATCTCTGTGCCTCGAACGAGTCGGATCCTGTCACGGCGAGTGGGTGGTGAACATCATTATTGTATGGAAGTGCCAAAAAATGACCTTGTCATTTCCCTTCCTTTTGATGTATAAAAGGGATGGACTGAAGGGCATGAAATGGACTCATGGAGGGAGCCGCCATGAAGAGATTGGACCGGATTACAGTGGACCCGGAAGTTTGCCTCGGTCAACCCACGATTCGAGGAATGAGGATAACCGTTTCCGTTATTATTAAGCAGATCGCAGGGGGAATGACGAAGGAGGAAATCCTCAAGGCTTACCCGGAGCTCGAAGAGGAGGATATCGTACAAACCCTGAAATATGCTGCATGGCTTTCCTCTGAAAAGGTGCGGCCAATCCCGCTCAAGGAGGGAAGAAGTGTTGGGACTTGAATTCCTCGCAAACATGAATATCTCTCCGATTTAATACTCAAAGGCAATTGAAAGAATTCAAATGGAGACGAAAAAGTGAGGGAAGAAAAAGCTCTTGTCCCAATGGAAATCATCGAAGGGAAAATCCTCTTGATTGGAAACCAAAAAGTTATGCTTGACCGAGATCTCGCCCAGCTATATGGCGTGGAAACTCGTGTTCTGAATCAGGCAGTCCGCAGGAATATAGACCGGTTTCCTGAGGACTTTATGTTTCGCTTAACCCGTGAAGAGATCATGAGGATATCACAATTTGTGATATCCTCGGTGGCTCCCGGGGTCAAAACGCTAAAATTCTCAAAGAATGTGATGGTCTTTACAGAGCACGGAGTGGCGATGCTATCGAGTGTTTTGAACAGTCCCAGAGCTGTCCAGGTCAACATTCAGATCATGCGAACCTTTGCAAAACTCCGCGAAATTATATCGCAGCACAAAGATTTAGCCGGGAGACTGGATGAGCTCGAGAAGAAATATGATGCTCAGTTTAGAGTGGTCTTCGATGCGATTAGAGAATTGATGAAACCACCGGAATCTAAGAAGCGCCCAATTGGATTCCTTGTTGAGGAAGCGAGAATTCCTTATACCACAAAGATGAAAAGCAAACGTTAGGCATTGGGGAAGGAGTGGAATTCAGATTTAAGAATTCACCTTTTTTTCTCGGCGTGGCCCTCTGCCTATGGTGGTGAAAAATAACGGTTTTCGGGTTTATTGGGTTCGTTGAGTTTTTTGGGTTTATTAACCCGAGTAACCCAAGCAACCCGATAACAAGGTAACCCACGTGCCCTCTGTGCCTCCGTGGTGAACATCCTTGGGTCGGAGTGCCGAGAATTGGCGAATTCCCTTGACTCCATGGTGTTCTTGTGGTAATTTCCTGCCATACCTAAAAGGTCTCTTAAAAAATATCTTATGAAATCAGAGGCCTATAATTTTTGCCCTGTGGCACGGAATATGCTATCTTAAACTCGGTTTGTCACCGATTGAAAACTCATTTTTCACGGGGGACACAAAGAACATATTCTCCCCTGCCCTGGAAGGGCAAAGGGTTTTGCTCTGACGGCACCTCTTCCGGTTCAATGCTTACCGGAATCTTTGACCCGCCAGAGCAAATTATCAGCGTTTCTTCCGTCTGTCCCCTGTCTCTTTGGGGTGGAAAATGATTCTCCAGCACGGTGGCAGGATGGATTCCGACGAAAAGGTCTTAGAAGCTTAAGAAGTGGGCAGAATACCGAGTTTCCGTTGCCTGACACCAATTCCGATTCTTCTTTAGGGTCTTCTTGTTCTTCTCCGATTGCGATCAGGCCCCTTTGAGGGGCAGCAATCGTAAAGCCCGCGGCTTTGCCGGGGGATACTTACTCGCTGATGGCAAGTGATAGTTCGTTCCAGAAATGGGGGAAAGTTGGATGGAAAAACGTCTGTGAACTCTGCCTTAGGGAACGAACTCCGGAGCAACTGAAAGGGGAGGGTGGGGAAAGACATGTGGAACAGACTGGAGAGGTAAGGGTGAAAGAAGTGGGCGACTTCCTCTTGAACAATGCACTGAAAAAATCAACGTGGCCACCGAATCCCACATGTCGTTCCTGCTCTTTTTTTGGATAGATTGAGGAAATCATAAGATGCCCTCTAAAACGCATAAACCAAGTGGTATTGCAACCTGGTCTGAAGATGATAGACCACGGGAGAAACTTTATCGTTTAGGTGCGAAGCATCTTTCAGATTCTGAGCTGCTGGCAGTGATTCTCAGGATAGGTGTCGAAGGGAAAAGCGCTATCGATTTGGCGCAGGAGATCAAGACCCGTTTTAAGACATGGCGAAATATGGCCGATGTTGACATCGCCGAATGGAAGCAAATTAAGGGATTAGGTATCACAAAGATCTCGCAAATACTGGCTGCTATTGAAATCGGGCAAAGGATTCATTCCGAGAAGTCAAAAGAAGATGTATTTATCAAAGATGCCAGACAATTGGCTGAAATATTCTATCCCCGACTCCGCGATGCGAAAAAGGAATCATTCTGGGTCGTTTTGCTGGATGGAAAAAATAAAATCCAGGATGAAATAGAACTGGCAAAGGGAACCGTAAACGAAGTTAGTACATACACACGCGAAATTTTAATGCCGACACTGCGAGGCGCCGCAGCAAGTTTTGCCGTTGTCCATAATCATCCTTCGGGAAGCCCTGAACCGAGCAAGAATGATATACAATTGACACGCGAACTGGTATTCGCGGGACAAACCCTAAAAATAAAAGTCCAGGACCATTTGATCATTGGAAATGACAGATACTACAGCTTTGCAGAACATGGCCAAATCAAGAAACTTGAAAAGCATTGGCAGAATTATATTCACATAGAGTCCGATGGAGGGTGATATGGCGGGCAATCACAATCTCTTTGTAGAGAAATTCTTGACGATTTACAGTCAAAGCGAATTAAGCACTGCCGGAACAAGAGGCTATGATCCTCAAACATACGTGGATACAAAGTTAGATCTGAAACTAACCCCGCGAATTTACTCACCCGAAACGCGATTGGTCGTCCTGACGGGCAATGCCGGTGATGGAAAAACGGCTTATATTCAGCGTTTGGAAGCTATGGCCAGAGACCAAGGAGCAACGTTTTCGGCACAAACGGATAATGGCTGCATATTCAAAATGAACGGGATCAGTTATCAGACATTATATGACGGCAGTCAGGATTTCGAAGGGGCCAAGAACGATCAAATACTAAAAACATTCTTCTCTGATCTGGAAGGCCCTGCCGAGCCGCAAGGATCATTTACAAAAATTATCGCCATAAATGAAGGCAAGTTGAGGGATTTCATCCTTCATAAAAAAGAATACTCGTGGCTGGGAAAGCAAGTCCACCATTATTTTGAATGGGACAGCTTTACGCCCCCTAAACCCCTGATCTTCATTAATCTCAACCTCCGATCTGTGGTGAGTGACAATGAGAACGAACCTTCCATATTTGATCTCATCCTGGATAGATTTTTGGATAAAGACGGTTCTCTTGGATTTTGGGAGGCATGCGTTTCAGAAAAGTGCCATTGCGCAAATCGTTGCTACATTCGATACAATATAGAAACTCTTCGTCATTCAACCTTAGGGCCAATCGTCAGGCATCGGTTAAAGCAGCTCTTCTATGCTGTCCTTTTCAGGAAGATAAGGCACATTACCGTTCGGGATATCAGATCTTTCCTTTCATATATTCTGATCAACAAATATACATGCCGTAAGATACAGGAGCATCTTGATAGCGGGGTCCCCATTATTGAGCGCCTCTACTACAACGCCGCATTTCCGAAAGAGGAAAAAGACCGGCTTGCCGAGACAATGCATGATCTGGATGTATCTTTGACCTCCAATCCGAAGATGGATAATTTCATTCATTTTCACGGCCCTTATGATGATTTGTGCATGAGGCTCTTTATTTCGGGACATGAGGAAAAGCAGGATCAGCCCCACCTTAAACATCTTTTTGAGAATATGCCCCAGGGGACGGACGATGATGATCCTGTGCGCCATGAAAACGCCCTCTTCTATCATCAATCATTGAGGCGAAAGCTTTACTTTGAAAGCTCCGATGAAGAGATGAAATCCTCAGGATTCCCGATATGGCGCGATTTCTTGCCCTATAAGAAATTCAACCGCTTTTCCCAGGTTGTCCATGCAAGAGAAGACCAACATTTCGATCTGCGAAATAATTTGACCTTGGCGATCAGTAAGTCGGAGCGTATTTACAACGAAACCATCGGCAGCGAGAATTTATGTCTTCGCTCCACATCGACGACAAAAGCGAGCACCAAAGGATTCTATAGTTTTCCCGCGTCTGATTTCAAAGTGATGGTGAAAGATATCGGGTTTCAGGAAGAATTTTTAGAATATACACCGAACGCGCTGTATTACAGGTATGTCGGAGCGGGGGCTAATCAGAAGTATCCCTTGGAACTCGAAATACCCATCGACCTCTTTGAAGTCCTTTGTCGTATCAGGGAGGGCTATATCCCGGCGGCCAGTGAGGTGAGGACGTTTTTTCTGAATCTCGAAATGTTCAAACGGCGCATCGCATCAAAACGGCCTGATAAAATCTTTCTCACCGATGATGATTCGACCTTATTTGAAATGAAGAAAGATCCTGCAAACAATTTGATCATGACAAAGGTAGGTGGATGATGGGGATTGATAAAAAGCATAAGGCATTTCGTTTTGATAAGATCATGCCCATTGACGCGAACAATATTATTTTGGAGCAGGCCTTTGCCCGTTTTCTGGTTCTGATTCGAACAAAAGGCATCCCCATAACCTCCACAACAAAAGATACTCTTTACCCCAAGAGTCTCGTAAAGCTGATCACAGACGATCCCACCCACTTTCAAGGCATGACGACGGATCCACATAGGAGACAGTTGCTTGAAGATTGGCTGTCCAATGAATTTGCCACAACAATAAAGGTAGGGCGTAGAGGTGATGGTGAGGGGCGTATCGCCAATATAAAGCCAATTCATATGTCTACAATTAAACTACTCGATCCCCGAATTCGCAGCCAGGACAGGGATCTCAGCAAGTTTCTTTACAATGTTTTCCAGGACAGTGACTTGATCATGGGGGAATCGAGCCTTCTGCTACCCTATTTAACTGCCGGTACTACTGATTTCGGCGATCATGACAGCAAAATTGATGAAAGCAAGGCCAAGGATCTGGACATTGAAACCTTATTCCTCCTGCGCCTGCTCAATGATTTTAAGGTAGATAAGGTAGATAAAAAAAAGAAGGTTTCATCACACGATTTCATATGTCCGGCTCAACGACAACTGATTATTAACGACACGGCCCGCCTCCTCGTTTATAAAGATTCCATGCCGAGGAGGGAACTCATAGACTACTTGATCATGCTGTTTGCCTTCCATGCTGCGCTCTACTGCCTGAAGAGTTTCCGCTTGATCAACCATATGGCAGATACCGGGCAATACAGGTGCCGTCATTGCAAGGGCATTAACATGGCCAATCTGGATCGCCTTTCTGAGTGTGAGTTTCAGCCCGATATTTTCGTCGATCTGACAAACGGGCAGGACAAAACATGTGATCGCATGGCCAAAGACAAGGTGGCCAATCACCATGCTATTATGTATAATTATTTTCGCTCCCATTACAAGTTGAAAAAGATCGATGAATTTGCATCAAGAATCCCACCACATCTACACTCAAACGAAAATATCATGAGCTTTATAACTCACAAGGAATTTAACGCGTATTTCCTTGTAAGATTAACCGACATTATGGAAGTAGAAGATAATGAGATAATTGATCCAGATATTAAAACAATTCTTGATTTGAACCTCTCTCCCCTTGATACATTTGTCGAAATCATTACCCAAAAGACTTTCGACTCCCGATCAAGAAACCATAAATCATTATTGGCATCACTTTGCGGCATGGGCAAAGAGAGTGGATTTTTAATGGGCGGGAGAGGAAGAAAGAGAAAATATGTTCTCGGAAACCAGCTTTTAGAGCTATTAGTCCAGCTATCGGTCGTCGGTCATAATCAAAAACGAGGGTTTTTTACTCAGCCGATTGTAATCACCGACTTCGTTGAATGGCTAAAAAAACGTTATGGACTGTTGATTGATTGCAACAACGGAGCGGAAGACACCCCTGAAGGTACAAAGGCGGTGGAAACCAATTTCAACGCCCTGAAAATACGCCTTCGTCAATTGGGATTCTATACAGACCTATCCGACGCCTCCAATTCACAGGTCATCCGGCCCCGGTTTACGATATAACCTTGAAGGAGGAATAAGTGGCAAAGAGTTTAAAAGAACAGCCAGAAGTGACAGAAGGTAAACTCGCTGATTTTATAAACGCTAAAATAAAGAAAGACAGCGAAACGGAACAGATTCGACAAAACTTCGAGCGGACGCTCATCGAGGAATACAGTTATCTTGCAGAAGATGTCGCTGTCGATTTCAAGATAAAAGTCATGGATGGTTCCAAGAAATTGACGAAAACAGTATCATTGGCTGTGCTCCATGAAAAGAAATCCCTAAAGCCAACCCAGGATGACGTGCATGTCCTGATTATAGTAGCGAAAACAAAAGCACAGCCAACCGATATAGCCGGTGGTACGGACGATCTCGAAAAAATGCTCTCGGCCAGCGCCAATGCCGCCTTTGCCTGCTGGACCAACGGCATTGAAACCCTATATTTCCAAAAGAAAAAAAGTAAGTTTGACGTTGATATTTTCCCTGTCAATGATTTCCCGCGAAAAGGCGAAGGCGATTCATCGATTTTTACGACGGATCGATCGCGGTTAAGAAGCGCCACGGGGAATAACTTGCTTTACGCGTTTAAGCGCTGCCATGATTTCATCCATGGCAACCAGGGAGGGTCCAAGGAACAGATCTTTTGGGAGTTTTTGAAGGTGCTGTTCGCAAAAATCCAGGATGAAGAACAGGGCGGACGTCCCCATTTTGCCATCCGAAACCTCGATGAACGCAACACAAGAGTGGGACACCAGATTGTCAAAGAACGGATAGACAACCTCTTCAAATCCGTCAGGAAAAAACCGGAGTTCAAAGGATTATTTGATGACTTGGCCTCGGATATCCGTTTCCAGCCCGACGTCCTGACCTTCATTGTAGCGCAATTGGAAAAATATGACTTTCTCCATTCCTCTGTGGACGTCAAAGGAATGGCCTATGAAACCATTGTTGGGCCAACCCTGGAGGGGACGCGCGGTGAATTTTTCACCCCCCGCAACCTCGTTAAGATGGCCGTTAAAATGCTGGATCCAAGACCGGGCGACCACATCCTCGACCCAGCCTGCGGCACCGGGGGCTTCATTGTCGTCGCCTTCAACTACATCGCTGATAAAATTCGATTCGAAGCAAAAAAGCATTGGACTAATCCCGATAAGCCAACAGCAGATGAAGAACAGGCATTAAATGAACAGATCCACCAAGCGGGGAAGAATGTCTTTGGCACTGATTTCAACGCTAACCTTGCCAAAACGGCTCAGATGAACATGGTCATGAACAACGATGGCCGTGGCGGCATCTATTCCGTCAATTCTCTCTGGAAACCTTCGGCCTGGCCGAAGGAAGCAGCCGCAGAGATTTCGTTATCCAGCTTCGATATCGTGATCACCAACCCGCCATTCGGCACAAAGATCAAGGTTGAGGGCAGTGAAATCCTGGGACAATACGACTTGGCTCACGCATGGAGCAAGGAAGGGGATCGCTGGATCATGCAAGGAATTCTCAAAGCTGGCGTTCCCCCGGAGATTCTCTTTATTGAACGCTGCTTCCAATTCTTGAAACCGGGAACCGGTAGAATGGCCATTGTCCTTCCCGATGGTATATTGGGAAATCCAGATCTGGAGTATGTCCGCTATTGGATTATGGCCAACTGTCAGGTCCTGGCCAGTGTGGATCTACCGGTTGAAATGTTCTTGCCCCGGACGGGGACACAGACTAGCGTTCTTTTCCTCCGGCGGAAATCCGATCAGGAGAAATTGGCGGAAAGCCTCTCTGGAGAACCACCCGAATACTCGATCTTTATGGCCATTGCAAAATCAGTGGGGAAAGATCGGCGTGGAAACACAATTTTCAAAAAGGACAAGGAGGGCAAAGAAATTATCAGACGCGATTTATATAAGAATTATGCCCGGTCGACTGTTTTAGATTTTATGCCCATCATTGAACCGACCGGACGCATTGTGGATGATGATATGCCTGAAATTGCTCGGTTGTATTCGGAAAGGTTGAGGGGCAACAGATGACGGATTACGCGATAATCCAGGGTAGTTTGAGTAATTTGTTTGAACCACAAATATCGGAAGCGTCGTCTTCTTATGTGGGGAGTAATTCATATAGGCTTGACGCAGGAGTTTATTCATCAGGGGCTCTCTCTGTCAAGAATCTTCTAAAATCAAGCACCAAGAAATTTACTACTCTATCGAGTATTGCAGATGTTTTTGGTTTTGGACCATTTAAACGGACATACATAGAAGATTCTGAATTTGGGATCCCTTTACTATCAAGCTCGGAGATTATGGAATTAGAGCCTACGCCAAAATTCATGGCAAAAGCGGACAACCCCAAATGGACTCAGTACCAAATACGGCAAAGATGGATACTTGTGTCTTGCTCTGGCACGATTGGCAATATTGCCATAGCGCCAAAGAAATGGGACGGGTGGGGGGTTAGTCAAGACGCCATTCGCGTGTTACCTCAGAAGGGTCATCTGGGCTTTATATATTCATTCTTACGGTTGCCATGGATGAAAGAGTTGATTGTCGGAAAGAAGAGCGGCTCGGTTATAGATCATATTTATGAGGATGATCTAAAGCGGATAGAAGTGCCGATACCAAATGAGTATTGCATTGACGAATTAGAATCAACAATCAATAAGGTCCTTAACCTGCGAGAAGAAAGCGATGAGCACCTTTCTAAAGCTAATTCGTTGATTACCGAAATCAATGCCTTGGCGGAATTACGGAAGGAAGCGACCGAGCGGTATGACCCGAACAGAAACATCGAATCTGTTCTCATTTCTTCCTCAGAAGTCCTTCATAATAATCACTCCGGTTCTGAATACCGTCTGGATGCCCATTTCTATAATCCTCTAGCCCAATTGGCTATGGGGAATATCAGGCAGTCTAAATCCAAGGTAACAACGATTGGCGATGTGACGGAAAGGGTTTTTTTTCTTAATAGGTTTGCACGAACTTTTGTGAATGAAGATCATGGAATTCCATATTTGGCTGGTAGCGATATTATCAAAATTCGTCCAGCAAACAATCACTTCCTTTCAAAGACACAAACAAATAACTTAGATCAATATTTGCTTCATAGAGGATGGATTCTTCTAACATGTTCGGGAACTATCGGAAGGACAACGTTTGTATGGCGAAATTTAGAAAGCCACGCAGCAACACATGATTTAATACGCATAATTCCAAATGCAGTTAACATTGATGCCGGCTATTTATACGCCTTTTTATCTTCCCAATATGGAAAACAACAGGTTCTAAGATTTACTCATGGTTCTGTAATCGACCATATAACCCCTGAACAAGTAAAAAAAGTTTTCATCCCTTTACCTTCGAATATAGAACAAAAAACGATCGGCGATTTGGTTCGCACGGCCTATGAAAAGCGAGCCGAGGCGATCCGTTTGGAGGATGAGGCGCAGAAAATATTGATGGACGCTCTAACCCAATAAATCAGCCAACAGCAGGCGGATGACATGTGAGGTTTGACATGATTGAACTCAGTCAGGAACTCTATCATCAGGAGATGGCCCAGGCCGTTTACGAACACTTGCGAGATTTTCTTCTGACGAAAGAAAAGAACCACTGTCAACGTGTTGAGTATCTACCCCGAGGAGTAATGTTGATGACGTGCAGGAAATTACGGAATGACAAAGAGCTGCAAGCCCATGATGTTGAGGCTTTTGTGCTTACGGACCAGGTCAAAGAAGATTATGAAATAGAAAGCGGTGCCCTGATTGAAAAGAGAAACCGAGAATCTTTTGGTGTTCTGGTGGCCTTCATTCCTCAAGGGCTGCGATTGCCGGCGGAAGATTCCCTCGGAGATCACACCTTTAATAAGGCAGATGATTTGACCTGGGTGCTGAGGGCACATTGCAGAAAGATTTTTGCCGGGTTGAATGAGCCGATAATGACAATTGCCGGAATCATCCTGGACCAATCCGCCGTCAAGCGTCAATCAGTAGATAGGCAATTGAAATATCTCATGGCGCTTAGAGAAGACTGCGGCGGTTGGGAAGATGCAGGAGCGTATCTCTATCTTGTGGATCTGATTCCGGACCTGAAATTGGATGGAGACGGCGTTGAAACAAGGATAGATAGAAACCATTACTGCGTCGAAGAATTGAGCAACCCGGATCGTACGATTCTTCAGAGCATAGGAAAATTGGTCGCGAAATATGGACTCAATCCTGAAGAAAATAATCTGGATAAGTCCTTGATCCGTTATTTCAGGGAGCGGAATGTTACAGAGACGGATAAATGGCTCAAAGAGATTTTGACGGACCCTGCATGGCGGAGTCAATTGTCCTTCGACAAATGGTCTTTCAAGGACATCCCGAAAGATAAGGTTGAAATTCACCTCCAGCCCTTGGAAGACCCCAAGACAGGAAATATTGTTATGGGGTTGACGAAAGAAGGCAGTAATCTTGTGGCGAGTACCAGCCCTGCCAGCCCCATCCATATCAAATGGGAAACCAATCCGAAAAACCCTGATGAATTGGGGCATTATCTTGTCACCGTTGTCAGGGATACGGATGATGAGAATGCAGAGGAGGAACTGGTCCGTCGCATCGTAAAGAAAGGGCGGAGCACCCTCAAATTGGGCTTGAAGGATGTCGAACTGGAGGAGGGGGAATCATGCGCTGCCAAAATTGTGATTTACGCCAAGGACAACGCCGGCTTGACGTTGGATAAGGATGAAAGCGAGTCTTTCTGGATCGAAAGCGGCGTGAGTATTGATCCTGTTGTCAAGAAGATCAAAAGAATTCGGAATCGCGCCGAGGCGATTCTTTATGCCGCCCATAAACTTCGCAAACCCATAGAAATTGATAGTGAAAACTGGGAAGAAGGAAATCCAAAACTATACCGCATTAAACTGAAAAACCGAGAGATTTACCGAATCGTCATCAATAGTATCCTTTATGATATCGAAAGAAAGAATATTACGGATCCCATGAATGGCGGCGCTTGGCGTATTGATGCCAGGACATTACCCCTCCTGAAGGCTACGGATCTTCAACCCGTACCCATGCATGGCCATGGCACTCCTTCTTTAGTAAATTTTTTTGAAGCGAGAAAAGACCTCTTTCATGCATTTCAGGAACATGATGCTTTTGGTGTTGTTGAAACCTTTGACCTTCGCCTTTTTTCCGGCCTTATTCAAGTGTATGTTGCCGCTTATCGTGACATTCTCGACGACATATGCCGCAGACTCCAAGCGACAAATTCAGACGGCGACATCAATAATGTGCTCTCCCTGTTTCAAGCCATCAATCATCTCGATACTGTTCACATTCGCTTGGGATCGCCGGATGATGAGGGGGAGGCGCTCCTCTTATCTCCGACCCATCCCTTGAGGCTCTTGTGGACGCTGCAATATCAGAATCTCCTTTTTGATTGGGCGGACCGCTTAAACGGCCTGTCCGAAGAAGAGGCCAACAACCGCCTGAATCCCGAAAAAATCATGAAAATCACTTCCTTGAACATCCCTTCCGCCATATCCTTTGGTCATGGCGAAATATTTGTGAACAGTGATAATCTCGACATCTACTGGAGTGTTTTACCTAAAAGCAATACGGCAGACATCCGAAAGCTGAACAGTTATATCTCTAAGCTATTGAATATCAAAGAAAATAACGGACACATCACGACGATAACGCCGGAGCAAATCGCGGATAAATTCTGGCGATATTTGAAGCATCATCCCTACGTTACCACCCTAAAACTGAACGTCATCAACCCAGGTGACGGGCTCGTGGTACTCAATGCGATTCGCCTTTTGCAGGCTGACGATGCTTTTAAGGACATGAACTATGATGTCGCCTTCTATGGTGACATGCGTTACGAGATGATGGGCAATGCCTTTGACCGACTTACAGAGGAAAACTTATCTGCTGAAGGCATGGAAAAGGACGTCGATGAAGAATTGCTGCGCCCAAATCCCAACCCTCTTTTCCCCAAACTCCTCTTTTCCAAGAAGAAGGTTAAAGAAAACGAATGGCCGAACAATAGTGTTAATGAAGGTCACCTCACAATGGTCATCGACCGATTTGCCACCAAGGTGCTTACGCGACCGATAGGTCAGGGTGTGGGCAGCTTCAGCCTACATAATCTGCTAGCGGAATATCGCAGCGCTTTTGACCTCAAAGGGGATATGGCTACATGGTCTCGGAAAGTTATTGCCAACCAGAACCGTGAGGTCCGCGATACAGAAATTTGGTCCCAAGGGATCTACGAGGTTTCTGATCGGATGTTGCGTCTTTCTGCCTGCTTTTTCAATTGGGGCAAAACTCTGACCGAAGTTCCGGCTGTGCAATTAGAACTTTCTGCAGTGGATAAATATATCATCAATCACGTGCACGAAAATTCTGACTGGGTTTTAACCATCGATCGTAATTTCGGGATTGAATATTTTGACAATCCCCGCAAATCCAGCGGCAGCAGTTATCTCATCGACTATACGCCGGAATTTCTTGATAGCGTTGGACATCGGCTGATTATTTCCACCTATTGGCTCAGCGAAATCGAAGGACTGATCAAGGATGGTCTGAAAAAGATGGGAATTCCCGGCACGGGTTTCCATGCAGTGCATGTCCTGGATATCCTGAAATCAATATCCGGCAAACTGGCGCTGAAATTGATCAATAACCCCAAGGATGCCAGGGAGATCATCGGCCTTGCCCTTACAAGACTCTTGCTTGAAGAACAAGGCGATTTAGCCCAGTCTGTTCTCATTCCAATTGACTCGCACATTTCTCTTTTTACCGAGCATAAACGGCAAGTGCAGGATGAGACGTTAAGGTTACAGAGGTCTGATTTGCTCATGGTGGGTTTTGATCAGAATGTGATGAAACTCCACTTGATCGAAGTCAAGTTCCGCAGCGGGCCCGGCGCCGGGGAAGAATACGGACTGAAAGAACAAATTGTATCGAAAAATGAAGACACTCAAAAGGTCATTGATGCCCTTTTTCAACCAAAGACCAATAAAGATCGCTTTGATCGGGACATCCAGAATCATGAACTCGCCCGATTGCTTGAATTCTATCTTGAGCGTTGCGTTAGACATGGGCTTATTCAGGAGAATTCAATTCAGGAGCAGACACTCCTGGCAGGAATCAGCAAGGTTATTCAGAATGATTTTCGTATGGCTTTTGAAAAGACCGGCTACATTTTCAACTTGCAAGGCGTCAGCAAAGAGCCTGAATACTACAAGGGCAATACCATTTATGTCGTTGGTAAGGACAAGATATCGAAATTATTTGATATTGACGAAGATACGATAGAACCTCAACCGGCAGAGGAAATAGCACCGGCTTCAGAAGATCAGAGCGTGACAGCCGAACCACAGGATGAGAAATCCGCTGAATCTGTGTCTCCAGGAAGCTTCACCCAAACCGAAGAAACAGAAACTATTCGAATTACGGCTGGTGAGAAGGAAACAAGGGGGACTCCTGAAATCGTAGATGGGGAGAAAAAGGAAAACGTAGAAACCAAAGTCGCTCCCCCAAAGCACGACTTGCATATCTATTTGGGAAAGAACAGTGATTCAGGAAAGTCTGTCCATTGGAATCCCTTCTCCCCAACTCCTAAGAAATTATCCAACCAGCACATCCTTATCGTAGGCACGACCGGTGCGGGGAAAACACAGACGGCCAGTGCTTTTATTGACAATCTCTGTGAACAAAAAGTTCCTTCAATTATTTTTGATTTCCAGGGCGAATATATGGACCCGGAGTTGAAAGATTCGCGCGGTCAAACCTTTTTAGGAAGGACAAAAGCTCGCGTCATGGATGCCTCTGACGGAATCCCGATCAATCCTTTTGAAATTCCCACGGACAGATTGACGAACAAAAAACAGAATTATCAAAAAGTCGTTTATCAAGTTGCGGCAAGTTTGAAACGAATCTTTGGATTAGGTGATATTCAGCATGCGGAGCTTAGGGATGCCATCAGTCAGGCCTATGCCGTGAAAGGTTTTATTCCTGGGAACAAAGATTCATGGGGAAATGACCCGCCTACAATAACGGATGTATGGTCCATTCTGAAAGAAAAGGAAAAGATCGGGAGTGCCACAGTCCGAAACCTCAATCTCCGGATTGAACCGCTTTTCGCGACAGGCATCTTTCAGGATGAAGGTGGCGATTTGACTTTTGATGACATTCTTAGTCATACAACCATTGTTCGTCTCTCAAATCTTGCAACCCCTGAATTAATGGTTGCTGTTAGCCGCTTTATGCTCCAGAAAATATACTCCGACATGTTGGCAAAAGGGCCTACCAATCAAATACGGATATTTGCGGTCATTGATGAAGCCCATAAACTGTCTTACGACGAGACCCTCACAGAGCTGGTACGAGAAGCAAGAAAGTATGGTGTGGGTTTGTTACTGGCCTCGCAGAGCCCAAAGGATTTTGACCATGTTGCCTTTGATCTTGTGGGAACAAAAATCGCGCTGCACCTGGAAGGGGAAGATGCCCGCATCATGGCGGATAATTTAGGTGTCATTGATAAGAATGACCGTGACATTGCCCGAAAAATGATTCTGAAGCAACCAAATCTCCAGGCGCTTTTACGTAACAACCATCATGAGCCTTATATACAGGTTGATATTGTACCGTTTTATAAGAAATCCTAAAGCGAGAAACAAGAAAAGGTCTTTTCAAGATTCAAGAGATGTAGGTGAAAATACAATCTGATGCAGAGTGAAAAGATGGGCAGGATGGAACCCTATGCCAACGCAACCGAGGCGAGACACCCGGAAGGAATGGACGAGGAGGAAATAGGAATCTCCTTAAATCAAAAAGAGATGCTTAAGTTGCATTTGCCCTAACGTCCCTAAAGACAACAACTTAAAACTGTTGCGATGGGGCTTCGCCTCCATGGGGTCGGACCAAGCTAAGTAGTCGGAATCGTGAGCGATTATTGAAAAAAGAGGCCCTTTTTTCGGCTTAAACCGTTATTTTTGATATCAAAAATGGCAATCTAACAGGCGCCTGTGGGGTCGGGCTCAGATATCGGGTGGAGCGGATGAGACTTCCTGTTCTGGGCAAAAGATGAAGGGGACGTAGGTTCTAAAACAACTTGGCGATTGAGGCCAAAAAGGACGATATGATTCTTTGTGCAGCCGGGCCCGGTACCCAGGTCCTCCTGGCAGGGACGGTGCTCAAAATATCCAAAGCTTGCCCCGGGATTTGGCGGGGGGCGTATCATGCACGGGTTGCTCTATTTAGCGCGACAGTTCTATGGGTGAGAGCTACGAGAGACATCCCTATGGCAGATGATTTCATTCACGAATTCGACGGATATGTCTTGGGTGATGGAGAGATGGTCTCTTTGTATGATTCTGACAAGCTGCTCGCCATAATGAGGGAGCGCTGGAGTGACAAAAAGAAAATCTTTAATCAGCTCGGTAGATTCGTCCTGGAGTGCTCCAATAGGGGGAAGGATGTCTTTGCTCATGCCTATATCGCATTTGGGGACGGTTCTCATTAATAGCTGTGATATCGATCAGTTGCAAGACAATTTCGTGGTAGTATCAAGGGCAAACAGGAACTGGTACAAACCACAGAAATGAACGATTTCATTAGGGGGCCCTGGTGGAGTTTGCGGTGCATGTTTGTGGACAGAGTGAGGCCAAAGAGAAAATGCTGTATATCTATTAAGATGAATTCGAGAACCTCCATGCAGCTCATTGGAAAGAGAACTCGATAAGCTGCTCGAGAACTGGACCCAGACGCTGCTCTCCGGGCTCACCAAGTTCTCGATCAAAATCGCAGACCTGCGCGACGCGCTGCTCGCGGGTGGTTCGCCAACCACCCCGGCGGAAATGAGGAATCGATTCGAGGAATACCTGGACGGGCTCACCAAGGGCAAGGAGTCCGGCAAAGCCAGGATAGTGCTGGAGTGAACCGCGAATGAACGCAAATGAACACGAAATGAAGACTCTCCTGGCCAAAGGCGAAACGCTCACGGTCGAGTTCAAAAGCGATACCAAGAGCTTGCCGGATCGTGATCTCGTCGCTACCGTCGTCGCCCTGGCCAACACCGAGGGCGGTCTCCTTTTACTGGGTGTCGAGGACGACGCTTCCGTGACGGGGATACAACCCAACCACCAGGATGCTTCCGGGCTGGCGGCATTGATCTCGAATCGGACGAATCCGCCAATTGCTGTCAAGACGGAAATCGTCGTTTTCGGCGACAAGAGGATTCACATCGTCGAAGTCCCCAAGTCCCGAAGCATTGTGTCGACCTCCGATGGTCTTCTCTTGAGACGACGTCTCCTGGCATCCGGCAAACCCGAGGCCGTTCCTTTTTATCCGCATGAATTTATCCAACGGCAGTCGGCTTTGGGGCTTGTCGATCCTTCGGCCATGCCGCTCACCCCACTTACCGTCGAAGCGCTCAATCCGCTGGAGCGCCAGAGGATACGCGAGGCGATCCGACGATACGGCGGCGACGTTTCTTTGCTCCCTCTCGCTGACGAAGAGTTGGATGACGCGCTGGGTTTGGTGGCCACCGTCGAAGGGATTCGGCGGCCAACGGTTGCAGGCCTGCTGCTAATGGGTACCGAGGTGATCTTGCGGCAACATGTCCCGGCGCACGAAGTCGCCTTTCAAGTCTTGGAAGGAACGGCTGTTCGGGTGAATGAGTTTTTCCGGAAACCGCTTTTGCAGACCTTCGAGGAGGTCGAACTCCGTTTCAAGGCTCGGATCGATGAGCAGGAGATTCAGGTGGGCCTTTTTCGCGTGCCGATTCCCACTTTCGACCGGCGGGCCTTTCGCGAAGCGTTCATCAACGCGCTGGTGCACCGGGATTACGCGCGGCTGGGCGCAGTCCATGTTCGCCTGGACGATGATGGGCTGACCATTTCCAACCCAGGCGGTTTCATCGAGGGCATCACACTTCAAAATCTCCTTGTGGCCGCGCCGCGTTCCCGAAATCCCCTGTTGGCCGATATTGTCAAACGGATTGGCCTCGCCGAGCGAACGGGCCGAGGCATCGATCGAATTTATGAAGGCATGCTGCGCTACGGGCGTCAGGCGCCGGACTACGGGATGTCGGATGCGGCCTCGGTTGTGCTGACGTTGCCGAGATCGGACGCCGATGTCGATTTTCTCCAGATGATCCTGCGTCACGAAGAGCAAACCGGAACTGCCATGCCCATCGACAGCCTGATCATTCTTTCCCGTCTGCGCAGCGAGCGTCGACTGACGACGGCGGATGTGGTTACCGAGACTCAGAAGTCTGAACAGGCAACCCGAGCCGCTCTGGAAAAGCTGGTGGAGGCGGGATTGGTGGACGCCCACGGCGCCGGACGTGGGCGCACCTACACGCTAAGCGCCAAGGTGTACCGCCATACCGGCCAGAAAGCCGCCTATGTTCGACAAGCCGGATTCGATCCCATCCAGCAGGAACAAATGGTGTTGGCCTATATCGAAAAACACGGGTCCATCAAACGCGGGGAGGTGGCGGACCTTTGCCATTTGAGTCCACCTCAAGCTTACAGGCTTCTAAAGCGACTCAAGGAACAAGGCCAAATTCAACAGACAGGAGAAAGGCGTCATGCCATCTATAGACGACATGCTTAGCCTATACACGCGTGCTATGAGGTCTATACACGCGTGTATAGAACCGTGCATAGAAAAAACGCTGCCCATACATGGGGGGCTAAACGGAGTTTACGATTTGACTATTTGCAGTGACAGAAGCCCGGGTTGCATATTATAGAGTTCAATTAAAGGAAGCCACCTGCAGAAATATATCTGCGACAAAAGTTCTTGATATGGCCTCTATCATCTCCCATGCTGCGGCAGGTGCCGCTTTAAGCATTGCTTTCGCCCCGGAGGGTCCGCCGGTCCGGTTCTGGCCGGTCGCAATCGCTACTGCCATCCTCCCTGATGTCGATTCGTTTCTATTCTATTTCCGGCATGACCCGACACTTGGCCACCGCGGATTCTTTCATTCCCCGTTCCTGGGCCTGGTCGTTAGCTTTTTCTTGATGCTTCTTTTTTTCCGGGAGGAGGGACTTTTTTCTGGCAGGTGGTTTCGCTATTTTTTCCTCTTTTTTCTTGTCTGGACGAGCCATGGCTTCCTCGATGCCCTGACGAACGGTGGGCGCGGGGTTGCGTTCTTCTCTCCGTTTTCCTCCAGGCGATACTTTCTTCCCTGGACACCGATCCAGGTTTCGCCGATGAGCGTAAAATCCTTCTTCAGCGCCAGAGGATGGGTTGTCCTGAAGAGTGAATTCGTTTGGGTCTGGCTGCCGGGTTTCTTCCTTGTTTTTCTCTCCAGACTCGTTCGCCCCTGGATGAGGAAATAGAAGGTTGGGCCATTGGTCGCCAAATTGGCGTATTTTTTTCCTAAACATCAGGAATACTCTGAATCGGTCCGGGGACGGCTGAGGCATGGCTAAATCGATTCTTGAGAAAGACCAGAATATCCGTTTTCCTCATTTCACGGTCCTGAAGGCCTCTGCGGGGTCCGGGAAGACCTATACCCTGACAGAGCGGTTCGTGCAGTTCGTCCTCTCGGAGAGAATCCCTCGAAACCGGCTGAAAAATATCCTTGCCATCACGTTCTCCAACAACGCCTCCAAGGAGATGAAAGAGAGGGTGCTCCTCTGGCTCAAATCCCTCTATTGGGGCGATGAGGACGCCCTGGAAGAGCTCTCCCGGATCGTGACGATGGATGGACCCTGAGCGGCAGAGAGCTACAGCCCAGGTGATCCAGGGATTCGCTGAAGATAAGCAAGTGATGCTTTTTACCTGCCACCCGGATCACGCGCAAATGCTGGGGGGGCACCTCATCCGGCTTGAGGGTTGAATTTCACAACTGATCGGAATTTCTACCCTCTTCTCCCTTTGCGAATTCGACGAAGACATCTTCCAGGTCGGTCTGCCCGAGCGTGACACGCTTGACCTCGACATCATTCCGGGAAAGGGCGGCAATGAGCGGTCCCAGCCTCTTCTCCCCGTCATCCACCACGATCTCACAGAGACTATCGGAAATGGAGCAGTTGATCACTCCCTCGATACGGGTCAATTCATCTTCTGAAATCCCGCCCCTGAATTCAATTCTCACCACATCCCCGATCCGTACCATGCGCTTCAGGTCTTCAGCCGTTCCCGTCACGAGGATGTCTCCCGATTTCAGAAAAGCGATGCGGTCGCAGAGATATTGCGCTTCTTTCATGTTGTGAGTGGTGAGAAGAACAGTCATCCCCCTCTCCTTCTGAATGGCCTGGATCTTTTCCCGGGTTACGATCGAAATGCTCGGATCGAGACCGACGGTCGGTTCGTCAAGGAAGAGGATGACAGGATCGTTGATCAGGCATTTCGCCAGAGACAGCCGTTGCTTGAGACCGGTGGAAAGCTGATCGAATGGAATGTCCCGGTGTGCTCCCATTTCAAAAAGATCAATCAATGAGTCCACCTTTTTCTTCCGCCTCCTGCCCGTCAACCCGTAAAGCATCCCGTAGAAATCGAGGTTTTCTCTGACGGTCAGACTCCAGAGGAAATTGGCATTTCCACTGGAGAGGTTCACCTTCTCTCTGACGAGGTGCGATTCCTTTATGGCATCAATGCCGGAGATATAAACTTCTCCGGAATCGGGAAGAAGAAGCGTCGACAGGATGGACAAAAGCGTCGTCTTCCCGACACCATTCGGACCGAGGATGCCAAAGATCTCTCCTGCCTCTACCTGGAGATCGACCCCCTTGAGGACTTCTTTTTGTCTCTGGCCTCTCCAGCCTGAATGATAGGTCTTGAAGATTTTTTCTGCTCTGACGGCAGGTTCCAGAAATCCCTCCCGACCTCCCTTTTCTAAAGGGAGGAGCATTTCGTTTTCGGATCGTGCAGTTCAATGAGGCAATGACCTGATGACCCACCAACGTTTAAGTATATTATGGAAAAATCACTTTGCCAAATGAAATTTCAGGGTGGAAGACGGAGCGGGGTGTGTTATATAATTTTAAGCTATGGAAAATTTTATCGAAATCATTGGGGCCAAGTCCCATAATCTTAAGAACATCAGCTGCCGGATCCCGAGAGGAAAGATAACGGTCATTACGGGCGTATCAGGCTCTGGAAAATCGACCCTTGCCTTCGACACCCTCTTCGCCGAAGGTCAGCGGCGCTACGTCGAATCCCTCTCCACCTATGCCCGGCAGTTCCTGGAGAAACTGGACCGCCCTGACGTGGAATCGATCCACGGAATCCCGCCTGCCATCGCTATCGAACAGAAGAACTCGGTGAAGAATGCCCGGTCCACAGTCGGGACAGCATCTGAGATCTACGATTACTTGAGGCTTCTCTTCGCCAAGATCGGGGAGGTCTTCTGTCCTGAATGCCAGGTTAAAGTCACAGGGGATACCGTCGAGAACGTCACGGAACAGATCCTCGAGAGGCATCGCGGGAAGAAGGTCACCCTCTTAAGCCCGGTGTCTCCGGCAAAAGGCGAAGATGGGGAGTCACAGATCGCCGGATTCATCAAAAATGGATATTACCGGGTCTGGGACGAAGGAGAAATCATCGACCTCAGTTCTGTACCCCCTTCCCAGTTTAAGCACCGCGGTCGAATCTCTCTGGTGATCGACAGAATCATTCCCGAAGAGGAGAATCGTTCGAGGCTCGCCGAGGCGATTCAATCCGCTTTCCAGGTGGGGAGCGGCCAGGCAGAAGCGGTCACAGGAGAAGGAGAGAGGCTCTCCTTCAACCGCAGTTTCTCATGTAACCGCTGTGGAAGGAGCTTTTCAGAACCCGAGCCCCTTCTCTTCTCCTTCAACAGTCCTATCGGCGCCTGCCCCACCTGCCAGGGGTTCGGGAGGATCATTGGGATTGATTGGAAAAAAGTCATCCCCGATCCTACGAAGACACTGAAGGAAAGACCGTTTGCTCCCTGGAATACGCCTGCCTACGAAGAACTCTACGAATACCTTTGGAAAGCGTGCCGTAGACATCGGATTCCCGTTCAGACCCCCTTTGAAAAACTCCGCCCCGGGCAGAAGGACATCCTTCTAAACGGCAAAGGCGAGTTCATCGGTCTCAAAGGATTCTTCGAATGGATGGAGGGAAAGCGTTACAAGGTCCACTACAGGGTTTTCCTCAGCAAATACAGGGCCTACACACCTTGTCCGGCATGTCATAACAGACGGCTGAAGGAAGGGGCCCTCAATGTGCGGGTCGCCGGGAAGAATATCTCTGAGCTCTGCGAGATGAGCATTTCGGACCTTCAGGAATTCTTTCGAGATCTGCCTGTTGAAGAATTTCAAAAGAGAGTGGCCGATCGCCTCCTCAAAGAGATCAACCAGCGGGTTGCCTTCATGACCGAAGTGGGATTGGGTTATCTTGCCCTTTCCCGTCAGACCCGGACACTCTCCAGTGGTGAATATCAGAGGATTACCCTCGCAAGGGCGTTAGGGTCTGCCCTCACCGACACGCTCTATGTGCTCGATGAACCGAGCATCGGTCTACATGCGAGGGATACCCATCGATTGATCAGAGCGCTCCAGGAGCTCCGGAAAGGCGGGAATACCGTCGTTGTTGTGGAACATGACCCCGACATGATCAGGGCCGCGGACGAGGTTATCGATCTCGGTCCGGGAGCCGGAAAACAAGGGGGCCGGATTGTCTTTGAAGGAGATCTTGATTCGCTCCTGAGGGACGAAGGATCGATCACCGCCAGATGTCTGAGAGACGGAATGCCCGCTCTCTCAGGATCGTCCCATAAGAAACCCAAAGGATGGATCACCATTCGTAATGCCCGGGAACACAATCTCAAAGGGATTAACGTCAGGATCCCACTGGGGATGATGGTCTGTATCACCGGAGTCTCCGGGGCGGGCAAGACGACTCTGGTCCATAACGTTCTCTATGCGGGAGCTAAGGGAAATGGCAACACGGAATTCGAAAAGGGAGCCTTCGGTTCGATGAAGGGCCTGGAGCAGGTCGATGATGTCATCCTCGTCGATCAATCTCCTATCGGCAAGAGCCTCCGATCGAATCCAGCAACCTATGTCAAGGTTTTCAGCGACATCCGGGATCTCTTCGCCACGACCAGAGAGGCCAGAAGAAATCAGCTCAAGCCGCGCCATTTCTCCTTCAACACGGAAGGAGGACGGTGCGAAGCCTGTCAGGGAGCCGGGCATCAGGTGCTGGATATGCAATTCCTGGAGGATGTAATCATCACTTGCGAAGTATGTGAAGGAAAGAGATTCAGGTCTGAAATCCTGAAGGTTCAATACCGCGACAAAAATATCTCCGATGTCCTGGAGATGACTGTAGACGAGGCCATTGCCTTCTTTCATGACCATGGCCGGATCGTTTCTAAACTTCAGATCTTAACGGACGTGGGACTCGGTTATCTCACTCTCGGCCAACCGACCAGCACGCTCAGCGGTGGAGAATCACAGCGCCTGAAACTGGCCCAGCATATCGGCGAGGGCACGAAGGGGAAAAACCTTTTCATCTTCGACGAGCCCACGACGGGCCTTCATATGGCCGATGTTGAAATCCTTCTGGCCACCTTCCGAAAACTCCTGTCCCGGGGGCATTCGCTCATCGTGATCGAACACAATCTCGATCTGATTCGACATGCGGATCATGTCATCGATTTAGGCCCGGAAGGCGGCGAAGAAGGAGGCAGGATCGTCGTCGAAGGCGATCTTGAAACAGTGATGACCTCAGAGCAGTCTTACACGGGACAATTCCTGAGAAAGCGATTAAATAAAGGTTAAGGCTAAGGCTAAGGTCGAGACTGGAAGCCAAGATCTCTCAACCTTAACCTCAACCTTAACCTCAACCTTAACCTCAACCTGAGTCTATACCTCCGTGCGCTGTTTGATGCAGCTCAACATATGCTCAAGGCGACCCCGGTCAAATCCGACCATCACCTCCCCGCAGGCGGCGATGACCGGCACACTCCTCGCTCCGGACATCTTTACCATCTCATCAAGAGCAGCCCGGTCTTTTGACACATCGAATTCGGTGAATTGGTAGCCTTTTTGCGAAAGAAACTCTTTCGCCATCTTGCAATAGGGTCAGGTAGGTGTTGAATAGACTTTGATCTCCTCTTCCGCCATGGTGGTTCCTCCTTTCGGAATTAAATTCGTCTCTCCAGTGAAATAGTGTCTGTCCATAAAAGTCCCTTTTCCGTCATGCCGGACCTGATCCGGCATCCAGAATATTCTGAAAACACTGGATTCCGGCTTTCGCCGGAATGACGATCCTGACTGAGGGGACAATTTATAAACAAACTCCAAATAGATTATCCCGGTCTATAAAAATATTACATATCAATTTTTTCCGAATGTCAATGAATCTTTTTGGGGAAGGATGTTATATTTGTCGGACTAACCCTATCCGGGGGATCCGAATGAAACGCCGATTCTCTACCTTGCCAGGCTGGCTGTTGATGCTGGCAATCGCTCTCTTTTCAACTCTCCTCTCGGAGCAGATCGTTATTGGAACCCGCCATCCCCTGGAGAGCGTTACCATCGCCATTGTCGTGGGACTGCTCCTCAGGAATTTTTCCCCCTTGCCGGCCTTCTTTGACCCGGGTCTTTCGAAGTATGAAAACGCCTTAAAGCTGGGGATCGTTTTCCTCGGGATCGGTCTCAGCTTTTTCGCGGTTCTCGAAATCGGGGCGAAAGCGATCACCGTGGTCGTTCTCTGTCTTCTCGTCGCGCCCCTCCTCTTCCTTTTCATCGGGAGGAAGGCAGGGCTGGGCGAAAAGATGAATATCCTCATCGGCATTGGAACCACGATCTGCGGAAGCACCGCCATTGCAATCACCGCTCCCCTCATCGAGGCAGATCGAGACGATGTTTCGTACGCCATTGGAACGATCTCCCTCTTCGGAATTGCGGCAATGCTTTTGCTCCCAATGATCGCGAGAGGACTTGGATTAAGCGATTCTCTCTTCGGCCTGTGGGCGGGAACAGCCATCCATGCAACCCCCCAGGTCGTTGCGGCAGGCTACATGTATGGAGAGGTGGCAGGCCAGGTGTCCACCGTGGCCAAACTGACCCGAAACATCTTTATGATTCCCGCAGCCTTCCTCATTGACCTGTGGTATATGAAGAAGAAAAAGGCTAAAAATCCCTCAAGAAAGACCGGATATGCAAGGGCCGTCCCCCTCTTCCTTTTCGGATTTTTGGCCCTTGCGATCATCCGTTCCGCCGGGGATGGGACAAGTGTTATCGCTCCCGCGCAATGGAATTGGATCGTAAAAAACCTGAACGAACTTGGAAAATTCCTCGTTCTCGTTGCAATGGCCGGAATCGGACTCAATACCAGACTGAAGAATATGCGCCAGATTGGACCAAGACCTTTCCTCGTTGGCCTGGTGGCATCCATCCTTCTTGCGACCATCAGCCTCAGCCTGATCTTTGCCTTGCATATCTCCTGAGAAGAGTATTACCTCCCGTACGTACCAGTTTAGCCAAATCAAGCTCAAAGCCGATTCGCGGACCGAGGCAGGCCGTTCGGAAGGGCTTCGACCTGCCTGCGCGTAGCCGCTTCGGCGAAGGCAGGGGCGCACCGATGAACGGATCAGCACCAGCCTTTGTCCCGATCAAAAGGACCGTTGGGGGCTCCTCACCTGGTTTCCTCTCCACTTTAATAACCGCCATTCGAAGCCTTGGAGGGCGGCCTGCCTTGGTCCAAGTAGGCCAGGAAACGTTATTGGCTAAACTGTTACTTCCATCATTCCCACTCGATGAATGGCTTCTCAAGATCGACCATGGCGTTTGCGACAAGCTCCACCAGCCCGCCATAGCGGATGCTGTATTTTTCTCCAATCTGGTAATGACTTAAGAGATCTCTGATCTGCCCTTTACAGTTGGAGCACGGAGCACACACATATTTCTTGATCTCAGGATCGAGGACTTCCTGGAAGGCGTCGAGGATCTGGTTCAGTTTCATCCTGCCGGAGATATGGACTCTCCAATCGGGAAAGTTCGTGTGAGACATGATCGCAAAACCGCTTCCCCCGCCACAGCAGTAGTTTTCCACCCCATGAGGCTCCATCTCCGTGAACTGGGGACAGACCTTTCGCAAGATCTGCCTCTGAGGTTCGACAATTCCCATCAGCCTAACCACATTGCAGGGGTCGTGGAGAGTCACCGGAAAATGGTTCTTTCCCGGATCGAGTTTTAACTTTCCACGGTTGACCAGATCGGCAAGAAGGGGCAGGAAACTTTCCCTCGGAAAGTTCATATCGTCCGTGAGAATGCGATCGGCGATCACGACCAGTTCTTTATGGGCATGGCCGCACTCCCCGGCAATGATCTTTTTCACCTTCAACCTTCGGGCCACTTCGATCTGCTTGAGAGCGATCCTGGCAAACTGAATATCATCATACCAGACCCCGTAATTCGCGGCCTCGTACCCGTAGAGATCGCTCGACAGGGTCCAGCTCAATCCTGCAGCTTCAAAGATGATCGCAAAGGCAGCCGGGTTTTCAATCCACGTCAGATATTCACCGGAATTGTGAAGCAGGAGGATATCGGCTCCCTCTTTGTCCACGGGTACCCTGATCCTCTTCCCCGTTCTCTCCTCAATCTCATCTTCCATAAACTGAATGAGATTTTCAAACGCTTTAGGCGTCATGCCCGTACTGGCGCCGAGTTTCAGATGCTGAGCTGTCCCCGCCTCATGAATCTCTTTCGGAGCGATCCCCATTTCCTGGCTGAAGAGTTTCCGGATCTCCCGGGCGATCAGGCCGTTATCGCTTCCCAGGGGACACCACTGCGCGCACCTGCGGCATAAGGTGCATCGGTAAGACAGCTCGGCAAGCCTCGAAACGGTCGTCCAGTTCAGGTCAATATCCTCTCCTTTGATCTTGGATAGAGCCTTCCCGCCTTTCTTGAGATATTTATGGATTATCCTTCTCAGGACTTCTCCCCTATAAGTCGGACGGTAGATCTCCTGTTTCCCACTTGAGACATAGATCGGGCAGGCATCGCTGCAGGTCTGGCATCTGATGCAGCTTTCCAGAGATTGAATGAGGGGCTGCCAGAAAGTCCAGTTATCCTCTCGGGAGAGGAGCTTCTTGAGCCCTTCAAGGAAACGCTGAACTAGTCGGTCCTCTTCCTCTTTGTTCTTCGGCCTTGGAATTCCAAGGGCTGAAATGCCGTCGAGAGAGGACTCGATCCTTTTTTTCTGCTCGTCTGTCAGGGGATTTACGCCCCCCCGCTCACCGCAGGAAAAAGGAATAGGTATCCAGTCTTCAGGAGAAAGTTTCAAAAGATTCTTATCCGGCTCCCGGGCGATATCTTTAATCTTCGTATGCGCTTTCCCCACAGGGTTCACGGTTCACAGTTCAGGGTTTAAGGTTAAAGGTTCAGGGTTCAGGGTTCACGGTTTGGGTCCTTGTGCTGCTTTCTGCCTGCTGCTTCGTACCGTGTCTGTCTATTGGCTCTGCCTACTGCCTTGTGCCTACTGCCTTCTGCCTACTGCCTTCTGTCTCAGTTTATCTCCCCATCTCCCTATCAGCTCTTTACTCTACCTACTGCCTTCTGCCTACTGCCTTCCGCCTACTGCCTTTTGAATTTTCCTATCTCCCCGATTCCTTTCCGGCCACTTCCCGCCACGTCTTGCCGGGCTGGATATGAGGGGCAGACCAGGTGACCGGCTTTTCAAGAAGTTCCTTCACCTTCTTCTCAATAAGACTTCCCCTCGTATTCGGCACATCGTCCCACCTCAGGTAATGATAGTACCTGAAAAAGAGGAGCATGATGTGGCTGAAGGGAAAATAGAGGAGCCATATTGAGGCGAACAGGACATGACCCGCGGGTGGCAGAGCGGGATGAAGTTTATGCTCGAAATTCTGAAATGTCACCTGCTCCTTCACATACTTCAGGAGCGTCGGCGCATCCGCATTGAAATGAGCATCAACCGCATAGAAGGCCCCAAGGAGCGTAATCATGAGGAAAACCCATTTCACATAATGAATGGTCGGATAATGGACCTTGAGATCGAAGTTCGTGCTCCTCTGGATCAGAATTCCGACGGCCCCGATGAAGGCGAAGGCCGTGGCAGCATGTCCCCAGGTTATCACGAAATGGGAGGCAGACTCCGTACTGCCGACAACGGCCCTGATGAAAAGCCACGCATGCCAGAAAATGAGCAGGTAAAGGCCGATATGAAAGAGGTAGAGAAAATACCAGAACTTACGGTTTCGATGATAATATTCCCGCAGGAAGGCGACATCAAGGATCACCGATTTGAGTTTATCGCCGAACGTGAAATTGGCCCTGTTCCACCCGTCAGAAAGTTCGTAAACCGAACTCCTCCGATAGAGTTCCCACCTCAGGTGAAGAGGAGCCGTGACGTAAAACACGATTTTCCTGACGGAAGCAACTACACAAAAGAGTATACTCCCGTAAAAGATGAATAGGACGATAGTGCCCATTGACCTCCCGTGATTAACAGTCTCATAATAATAACGACATTGATCTTCAAAATCCCTCCCAACCTCCCTTTTCCAAAGGGAGGAGTTACCCCTCTTTGGAAAAGAGGGGCGAGGGGAGATTTTCCAATGTCTATGTCAATTCAATTTTTAGACCCTTAATATCTATGTGAGAAAACTCGAAATCCGAATATCGAAATCCCTGCCTCCGCCGAAGTAGCTACGCGCAGGCAGGCGGAAAAACTTCAAAAATGCAAACGATCGCCTTTTCAAGGTAAACTATATCTGATGGTCTCGCAAAAAGTCGTCTCACCGGTGAAAACCGGGGTCCAGTGCTTTCATAATTATTTGAGATCCCTGGATTCCGGCTTTCGCCGGAATGACGAGAAGAAACGACCCCTAAATTCGTCTCTCCGGCGAAAGCCGGAGTCCAGTCCGATGTTTCAAACGGGGGAGCCCTCAGGCCGACGATGTCTATCCTATTATGGACTCCTTAGTAATCATTTGGATTTGTTTCGAATTTCGAATTTCGTGCTTCGGGCTTATGTTTTTAAACGCAGCCTGTCGGCTTCGGCAGGCCGGCCACCTTGCAGGCTCCCTTGGCCGGGCCACTCGGGAATAGCTGGTAGATCTTCTTGAGATCGAATCCCGTCTGTTTGACAACCATCCGGATAGGAGGCGCAATTCCAAACTTTACGAAATAGTCTCTGAGATAGTTGACTAACTTCCAGTGGTCCTCACCCATGGGATAAATGTTCTCCGCTTTCGCCAGATCCTCTGCCAGGGCCTTATTCCATTTTTCAGGTTCCTGAATGAAACCATCCTCGTCGACTTCAACTTCGATCCCGCCCAGCACAGCCTTCGCCATCTCGTTCACCTCCTAATTTGATTCAAACTATTGCTCCGTGTCCGGAGGGCACCCACGCCTGCGTGCCGAAACGCGATACCAGCGCCAGACCTGCATGGGCACTCTGGCGTGCAGGCACGAACCATGAAAATCCCCCCGCACCCCCCTTTTTCAAAGGGGGGCTAAGTTACCCCTCCCTTTGGAAAAGGGAGGTTGGGAGGGATTTTGAAGAAGCCTATTTTCTACATAAGACTATAAGAAGGGAATATTGTTAAAATGTTCACTTTTCATCTCCCCTCAATTGCTTCCTCTTCAGTTGCTCCAGGATCTTATCAGGGGTAATGGGCAATTCCTTGATCCTGATCCCGATGGCGTTATAGATCGCATTGGCAATGGCTGGAGCCATCGGGTCGAGCGATCCTTCACCCGTCTCCTTCGCTCCAAAGGGACCCTCAGGGTCGTCAGAGATGATATGATGGATGTGGATGTCGGGAATCTCTCTCGCTGTGGGAATTCTATATTCCAGAAATGAGGGGTTGAGGGTCTGTCCTTCTTCTATGCAGAGAGCCTCTGAAAGGGCATACCCCATCCCCATCGCAACACATCCTTCAATCTGCCCTTCCACGGAGAGCGGGTTGAGCGGCTGTCCGCAGTCATGGCCCACCGTTAGCTTCAACACCTTCACCTTCCCTGTTTTCAGATCCACTTCAACCTCGGCAACGTAAGCTCCAAAGCTATAGGTCGGAGACATGGAGTCCGGCGAATTATAAGAAGCCTCGACAAGCAGAGGAGAGCCCCTGTTCCTCGCCTGGTAGAGTGAGACCGCCTCAGCGAAAGACACGGAGAGATCCGGAGCCTCTTCCACAAGGATCTCACGATCTCTCGCTGCCAGTTCTTCAATTCTCCGGCCGAGCTTCTCCGAAACGACCTGGAAGAGCTTTTCTCTGACGAGCTTTGCGGCTCTTAGGGCCGCGTTTCCCGCTGCCACCGTCACCCGGCTCGAATAAGTTCCCATATCCGGTGGCGTTAGCTCCGTGTCTGCGGTGACGAGATGAATGTCACCAAGGGAAAGGCCCAGCACCTCTGCCACGATCTGGCAGATGATACTGTCAGAGCCCTGGCCGATGTCCGAGGCACCGGTCAGGACACTCACTCCCCCTCCCTCCCCTATCTTGATGATAACCGACGAATGAGCTGATGTGGTGTTCACGAAATAGAATCCAGCCCCGGAAGGAAACCCTCCGCATCCAAGACCAATACCATACGCTTTATGACCATCGACTCGCCTCAGGCTCCTTTTCTCCTTCCACCTCGTCTCCCCGGAAACCTTCTCCAGGCATTCGCAAAATCCTGAGCTGATGATCTTGAGTCCGGCTGCACTCTCATCTCCAGTCCGGAGCCCGTTGCGTATGGCCATCTCCACCGGATCGATTCCAAGCTCTTCCGCAATCATGTCCATCTGCACGTCCTGGGCAAAATGGACCTGTGGACCGCCGTGGCCTCTCATCGCCCCGCAGGGAGGCTTGTTCGTGTAGATCCGGTATCCGTCATACTGATAGTTCTGAAATCGATACGGAAGGGTCTGAAAGGTTCCAACCAGAACGGTCGTCAGCGGACCGAGGCTGCAATATGCGCCTCCATCGAGTATGGCTTTGCATTGTCGGGCTAAAATCGTCCCGTCTTTCTTCACGCCCGTTTTCATCGTGATCGTTACCGGATGCTTTCTCCTTCCGGCTGTGAACTCCTCATCCCTTGAATAAGCGATCTTCACCGGCCGTCCTGCTCTCCTGGAAAGCAGGGCAGCGCAGAAATCGAGAGCCGCCATCCCATCCGATTTCCCTCCGAAACCGCCTCCCACAAACGGCTTGATCACCCGGACGTTCTCCGGCGCAATACCCAATGTGAGTGCCAGATGTTGCTGAACATAGTAGGGAGTCTGGGTAGAAGTATAAAGGGTAAGCTTGCCACTGAGGTTCCAGGTAGCCAGGGCAGCGTGAGGTTCGAGATAGGCGTGAATCGCTGATTGGGTTCTAAAGACATCCTCACGGATCAGGTCGCTTTCGAGAAATCCCCTTTCGAGATCACCTTTCTTGATATGGAATTCCCGGCTGATGTTTCCAGGTGCATGATCATGAAGCTGGGGTGCTCCCGGCTTCCGGGCTTCCTCAGGATCGAATACTGCGGAGAGTTTCTCATACTCCACTCCGATCAGATCGAGGGCCTCCAGGGCGGTATCAAGGTTTGTCGCTGCCACTGCTGCCACTTCATCTCCGATGAATCGGACCCGGTCATCTGCAAGAGGTAACTCATCCATGTACTTGGGAGACCGAGAAATGACACCGTATTTGATCTTCAGGGTATCTTGTCCGGTAATTACTGTCTTCACACCCGGCAATTTTTTCGCTTTCGACGTATCGATCGACAGTATCCTGGCGTGGGGTAAAGGGCTGCGAAGGATCACTCCATAAAGCATTCCTGGAAGTGTCAGGTCATCCGTATAAAGGGCCTTTCCCATGGCCTTTTCTTTAGCATCTATCCTTGGAATCGGTTTCCCAATCAGGTGGTATTCTTTTGTGGTCAAGCGATGCCTCCATTGTTCCTTTTTCTTCCCGTCTCAACGCGGAATTATAACCCAATATTACTCCGACAGATACCCTATCCCCCTCCTATCCCCCTCCTAACCTCCCCCTTGAAGGGGGAGGAACATAGCGGTTTCCCTCCCCTTCAGGGGGAGGGACTGGGTGGGGGTGGGGTCAGATGGCTTGTGTGTCTGAGTAGAACTAATTTTTTTATTTTATTTACTGAATTTTGAGCTATAATATCCGGCATGAAGCCTGGAAAGGATCCGTCCCTTCTAACGACCAAAGAATTTCACAAGGCAGCAAAGGACTTTCGTTACCTCCTCAATCGGGGATATCCGAGGAGGGCCGCCCTGGAGCTGGTGGGGAATCGATATCAGCTCACCTATGACGAGCGTCACCTTCTCCATCGGGGCGTTTTCTCCAATGAAGATGCAGGATCGCGTCGTGAGAAGCTCGTCCCTATCAAAGCCCTTCGGGGAAGGGACCTTGCCATTGACGGACACAACGTCCTTATCACCGTTGAAGCGGCTCTCTCCGGCCGACCTCTGATTCTGGCAGATGATGGATTCATCAGAGACATTTCGGGACTCTCGGGGAATTTCAGGAAGTCCGGGCGGACGGAAGAAGCCATTCTGTTGATCCTCGATGTTCTGAAGAAGGCGAAGCCGCGTCAAACCCTATTTCTCTTCGATGCCCCGATCAGCAAGAGCGGAGTGCTCGCCCGGGAAGTCCGGGCCCGGATGGAGAGAGAAGGGCTTTCCGGAGATGCCAGAGCTGAGCCGGTCCCCGAGAAGACCCTCATTGGATTTCCTGGAATTGTCGCCACCAGCGATACAGCGATCATCGATCAGTCTGAAAGGGCGATTGACCTGGCGGGATATATCGCCAACCAAATAAGTTGCAGACGTTCTAAAACCGCTGGAGGGCTGTGATCGAGGCTTTCGCTTACAAGTCGTTGCCCAGCGATGACATCTTGAGCCAAGGATTACTGATAGAAATCATGTGTCCTATGTGAATATAGGGAAATTAAATCCTCGCCTTTTTGAGGTCTCGCAAACAGAGGGTTTATGGCAGATAGTCACGCCTCCGGACCGCTCCTTTTTGTTAAATCCGACTCCCCTGATTGGGGGACAAAACTTAAACCGACAGATAGCCAGTGGGGGGCACCCATTTACCCCGTCTTCTTTATCTCACAATCTGGTAATCAGCCCACCCAATACACTGCTTCAATGGTTGAGGAAGGCTTCACCTGAAGAGGGCGTGGATTTCTAGGGACGCGATCCCAGAGATGGTTCTGGAGGCAATCCTGAAAGCAACGGTTCGAACAATCCCCCGATGCCGACTCTGGACAAAATAGAGGGGTTAAACCGAAAGGTCCATGAGAAGGAGGCAATCCTTGAATAAAAAAATTGCCTGGAAATCAATCTCTCAGGAAAAACGATCCCTGGATCGAGGGCGCTACCCTCCAGAATGCACGGCTTGATGACATTTCCGCTGAGGTAGCGGAAGTCTTAGAACTGGAGCCCCGGGAAGTGATGGTCGTGAATGTGCGGGGCGACCATATCGCCCTTGACACTCTTCGCCCTGTGCTCAAAGCCAGCCAAATCGTAGGAAATGGGAGAGAGATTCTCCAGAGAGTTTCGATTATCCCCGGTGTAACCATAATTCTAGAAGCAAGGTCACTCGGTCTCCATCTTCAAGGTTTCCTCTGTTGGGTAATGGACGGTTGGGTTCTGGCCTAAAGGAGGCGGCCAATGAGTCCTCTTTAAGAGGCTCATCCGGGCCTCCCCTGCCTTGGCGGCTATTTAGAAATCTAAAAGCGACCGGGTAAGCAAAAGAAACACAAGCAAAAGAAAATGCTTGACAGGGTTTCCTAATCGTGATATTGTGTTTTCTAAAATGAAACTCATGCTCTTATTGAAGGCCTCTCAAGGTTTTCCATGATAGAAGAAGCCCAGGTCGGGAAAAAGATCAAAGAGTATCGGATCGCGAAGAAAGTAACCCTCCGGGAACTGGCAAAAGAAACGGGATTTACCAAGGGCTATCTTTCCAAAATTGAGAATACGAAAAAGGCGCCGCCCGTTTCAACCCTGATCATCCTTTCCAAAGCCCTCGACATTAGTCTTTCCGATATTTTCGGAGAGAAAACGGACAGGAGACCGGCCTGCCTGGTAAAGAAAAAAGAGAGAACCGTCGTCGTCCGGGACGGGACCCTCTTCGGGTACGCCTACCAGAAGCTGGCCGACAAATTCATTGACAAGCATATGCAGCCCTACGTCCTGACGCTTCCAAAGAGGGTGAAAAAGAATGCCGTCTTTCAGCACACGGGCGAGGAAATGCTCTTCGTCCTGGAGGGGACGATGAAGTTTTTGCACGGCAGCAATGAGTATCTTGTGGAAGAAGGGGACTGCATCTATTTCGATGCATCCTTCCCCCATTACGGCGTATGTCACGGAGAAAAGGGCGTGAAGTGTCTGATGGTCATTTATACTCCGGAATAACAGGCACGTCCATGCGGTCAAGGGGAACGGATCGGAGATGAGCCATTCGGACGTTGCAGAGATCAGAGTAGTGGGTATCGTTGGAGCAGGGCTGATGGGCCACGGGATCGCCCAGGTCTTTGCGCTGAAAGGATTCAGGGTCAAGCTTTTCGACAACGACCCCCGGGTGGTGGCGTCCGCCCCGGAACGAATCCGCAATAATTTACGCACCCCACTGGAAATGGGCCTGGTAAAACCCTTGGAGATCGAAGACTGCCTCCGTCGTCTTCAATCCTGCATGGACATGGCCGAAGTCTGCAGCGGGGTCGATTTGATCATCGAGGCAGTCAGTGAGAATCTCGCTCTGAAGAAGGCGGTCTTTGCGGATCTCGAACGCCTGGCGACTCCAGAGACAATATTCTGTAGCAATACTTCCGGCATCAGCATCGGGAAGATAGCTGAAAACCTCCGCCACAAGGAGAGGGTCGTCGGAACCCACTTCTGGAACCCTCCCCATCTCGTTCCCTGCGTCGAGGTCATTCAAAGCCCTCACACGGCCCCGGAGGTGTTTGAAACCGTCCTTGAGCTGATGAAAAAGGTCGGGAAAGAACCGGTCCGCGTGCTTAAGGACGTTCCGGGGTTTCTCGGTAACCGGCTGCAGCACGCCCTGTGGCGAGAGGCCATTTCTCTCGTGGAGAAAGGGATTGCAGAGCCGGAGGACATCGACAGAGTTGTGAAATACGGGTTCGGCCTCCGCCTCCCCTTCCTGGGCCCCCTCGAAACGGCGGACCTAGCGGGGCTCGATCTCGTCTATGATATTCATCAATACCTCTTCCCCGATCTGGAAAACCGGTCGACCCCCTCTCCCCTCTTGAAGTCTCTGGTAGATCGAAAGACGACCGGCGTAAAAGCCGGGAGGGGATTTTACCCCTGGACCGACGAAGCGATCGAACGTGTCATTCGCGAGCGGGATGAGGCCCTGTCGAAGATCATCGAGGTCATCAAGGGATTGAACCGGGGAGAAGGAAAATGAATGTCATCACCATCTTCATCCTCCATGGCCTGGTCTATGCGGGGCTTCTCTTTCTCGTCTCCTCCGGCCTGACCCTCGTCTTCGGAATGATGAACGTCCTCAACTTTGCCCATGCCTCTTTCTATATGCTGGCCGCCTATTTCTCTTATTCCCTCCTGAAATGGAGCGGCCATTTCTGGCTCTGTCTGATGGTCTGTCCCCTCTTGCTCTTCGTGATCGGCGCCGGGATCGAACGCTTCCTCCTCCGGAGGGTCCACGTCCTCGGTCATGTCCACGAGCTCCTCCTCACCTTCGGGATCGCCTTCATCATCTCGGAGATCGTCAAATGGGTATGGGGGACGGCTCCCCTTCCCATGGAGATCAAGGGTTTCCTCGATAGCAACGTCAACCTGCTGGGCGTCGTTTACCCCACCTACCGCCTCTTCGTTCTCTTCTGCTCCATTTGGATTGGACTCCTGATGACCTACTTGATCTTCAAGACGCGGATGGGAATCGTGGTGCGGAGCGCCGTCGATGACAGTGAGATGGTCAATGCCCTCGGGGTCAATACACCCAGGGTGTTCATGTTTGTGTTCGCGTTGGGGGCGGCTCTCTCCGGGTTTGCCGGGGTTATTTCCGGGCCCCTCCTGTCGACCAATACGGGCATGGCAACGTCGATTCTGGTCGATGCCTTTGTCGTCATCGTCATTGGGGGTTTCGGAAGCCTCATCGGAGCCGTCGTCGCTTCTCTGATGATCGGGCAGCTCCAATCGTTCGGGGCCTTGCTCTTTCCAAAATTCTCGTTGGCCCTGATCTACATGCTCATGGCCCTCGTCTTGATCGTCAAGCCGTCGGGTCTCTTTGGCGAGAAGAAATAGTGGAAAAGAAGTCTAAATCAATTTGGATCGCGGGCCTCCTCATCGCGGGAGTTCTGTTGGCTCTCCCTCTTGTGGCAAAACCCTACCAGATCAGTCTCCTGACCGAAATGATCATCTTCTCCCTTTACGCGGTGAGCTACAACTTACTCCTTGGTTTCGGCGGCCTCCTCTCCTTCGGCCATGGGATGTTTCTGGGGGTCGGGGCCTTTACCACGGGGGCCATGCTCCAGCGGATCCCGGGCCTTCCTTTCTTCGGGGCCGTCTTCCTGGGAACCCTGCTGGCAACGCTCGTCGGCCTGGGGCTGGGATGTCTGTTACTGAGGCATAAGGGGTCTTATTATGCCCTTCTCACCCTCGCCTTTAACGCGCTCTTCTATGCCATCGCCATTAAGTGGCATTCCGTCACCGGAGGGGACGACGGTCTGCCCATCAAGCGACCCAACCTGCATCTCGGCTTCTTTCAGTTGTCCATGACCGATGTCACGACTTTCTACTACGTGGCTCTCGTCGTCATCGGATGCGCCGTTCTCTTCTGCTGGTACTTCACGAGAACCGCCATGGGAAAAACGGTCCTCCTCCTCCGCGAAAACGAGGAACGGATGCAGTTTATCGGCTACAATCCTGCCGTCTCCCGGATGATCCTCTTTACCCTGACCGCCTTTTTTGCAGGCCTGTCCGGATCTTTCTATGCCCTCTTCTTCAAGTTCGTCGGTGTCGATGCCATCGGCATCGATATGACCACGACGGCTCTTCTGATGACGTTTATCGGCGGAACCAAAAATTTCTTCGGCCCTGTCCTGGGCGCGGGCTTTTATATCTATCTCCAGAATTTTCTCAGCAATATCACGGACCGGTGGCCACTCTTCATGGGGATTCTCTTTGTCGTGATGGTTCTCTTTGCCCCCCGCGGACTGGCCGGGCTGATCCAATCTCTCGTCGGACTCCTGCGGCAAAGGAAGAGCAGACAGGCAAAAGAAAAGAACACCCCCGGAGATTAAAGGGATGGAGATTCTTCAGGTCAAAGATGTCCATAAGGATTTTTCAGGTCTCCAGGTTCTGACCGGGGTGCGCTTTTCGGTGCAGGCCAACGAGAAGCATGCCATCATCGGCCCGAACGGGGCCGGGAAGACGACCCTTTTCAATATTATCAGCGGCAAATACAAACCTTCATCCGGATCGATCCTGTTCCAGGGGAAGGAGGCCGGGGGACTCCCTCCTTACGTTCTGAATCATCTGAAGATGTGCCGCTCCTTCCAGATCACCAATATCTTCCAGAACTTGACCGTTTTTGAAAACGTCCGCTCAGGGGTCCGGTCCCATGCCGGATTACGCTATCATCTCTTTAAGACACTCGATCGTCAAGGAAAAATCAATGCCAGGACGGACCAGCTCATCGCGGAGGTCGGTCTCTCCCATGTGAAAGAGAGGCCGGCCCATGAGCTCTCCTACGGTCAACAGAGGGCCCTCGAAATTGGAGTTACCCTCTCATCCGAACCCGAACTGATCCTTCTCGACGAGCCGACCGCCGGAATGACTCGCGAGGAGACGGAGGAGATGGTCAAATTGATGAGATCCGTGGTGAAAGACCGGACGCTCATGATCATCGAGCACGACATGGAGGTCGTCTTTTCACTGGCAGACACCGTCTCGGTGCTCCACAACGGAACGATCTTAGCCTCCGGCAGGCCGGAAGCGATTCGGAATGACCCAAGGGTGAAGGATGCCTATCTCGGGGAAGAATAGATGATATTAAAGGCAGGCGACATTCACAGCTTTTATGGAAAGAGCCACATTCTTCAGGGCGTTTCATTCCATCTGGAACAGGGGGATCTGGTCTGCCTGCTCGGTCGAAACGGGGTCGGCAAGACGACCACCCTTAAGAGCATCATGGGAATGGTCAAACCCGCAAAGGGTTCGATCCTATTCAAGGGGAAGGAGATCGCCAGAAGGCAGCCCTATGAGATCGCCCGCCTGGGAATAGGGATCGTCCCGGAGGACAGGCGCATCTTTTCGAGTCTGACGGTCCATGAAAATCTACTGATGGGAATCATCAAAAAGCCGGAGGGTCTTTCCGGAAGGGAGAGCTGGTCTCCCGAGAGAATTTATGATCTCTTCCCCCGTCTCCGGGAAAGGATGAAACAGAAAGGGAGGCACTTATCGGGCGGAGAGCAACAGATGCTCACCATGGGTCGCACCCTGATGGGGAACCCCGAACTCATCCTGATCGATGAGCCCACCGAAGGACTGGCCCCCAGGATTGTCAAGCTGGTTACGGAAGTTCTCTCAGCCATTCATCGATCAGGAACGACCCTCTTGCTTGTAGAACAGAATTACAAGAGCGCCATTAAGCTGGCAGAACGATTCTATATCATGAGCAAAGGACAGATCGTTTTTGAAGGAGGTGGTGAAACGCTGATCCAGGCCGAGGAAGTAAGAAAAAAGTATCTGGAGGTGTAGAGGAAAAAGAGTCCGTTTGAACCAAATGACAAGGAGGGCATGTCCATGAAAAAAATGTCAATATTTTACGTAATTCTCTTATCGATCGTCCTGTCGGCCCCGCTTTCCGGTTCAGGTTATGCTGCGGAACCGATCAAACTGGGAGTGACCGAGCCTCTCTCGGGAACCTTCAAGAACATCGGGGAGCGCTACCTTGATGGAGTCCAATATGCGGCCAAAGTCCTCAATCAACAGGGCGGGGTCCTGGGCCGAAAGATCGAAGTGATCCCGATCGACTCGGAACTGAAACCGGATGTGGCGACCCGGAAGGCCACGGCCCTGATCCTCAAGGACCAGGTCAAGTATTTCTGCGGCGGCACAGGAAGTTCTGTCGGAGCGGCCATGTCAACGGTTGCCGAGCAGAATAATGCAGTGATGTTCACCTACGGGATGGATGCGGCGAGCTTGACGGGACAGAAATGCAGTAAAAATTTCTTCCGGCCCGGCACCAACACCGATATGCATTCTTTCGCCCTCGCAGCCTATGTGGCAAAGACCAAGTATAAGAAGGTTTATTGCATCGGCCAGGACTACTCCTTCGGGTGGGAATCGATCAAGCCCTTTATCAGCAGATTGAAGAAACTGAACCCCTCCATCGAAATCGTCGACGAGGTCTATCATCCCCTCGGCGAGAAGGACTACGGTCCCTATGTGAGCCGGATCGTCGCGTCGGGGGCTGACCTCGTCTTCACGACGGATTGGGGCAACGATCTCACCCTGCTCGTCAAACAGGCCAAACCTTTTGGATTAAAAGCCAAGTTTGCCGGCTACTACCTGAGCGATGAAGAGACGGTCGCAGCCATCGGAGAGAGCGAGTTGCTCGTGGGGAGCATTGCAAGCGAAACTTACATGCTCACCATCCCCACGGAAGAGAATAAGAAATTCATCGAGGGGTATTATAAGGATAAGGGAATCTATCCCTTCTGGCTTCGCGGAAAATCCTATAACGCCACGATGTTCTGGGCAGAGGCCCTGAAAAAGGCCGGCACAGACGACGTCAATGCCATAATCAAGGCCTGGGAGGGCCTCTCGTATAAGGGAACCGGCGGAACGATGACCATGCGCGCCTGTGATCATCAGGCCCAGGTGCCCATCTGGATCGCCGAGATCGTCCATCAGAGCAAGTTCATGAAGCTTCCCTATGTGGGTGAGCCGATCATGATTCCTGCAAAGGATATCGAAGTCTCTTGTGAAGACACGGGCTGCAAGATGAAGTAGAGCCCGCACTATATGTATACACGACGGCATAATAAATTGCGCATAGGGGGTCATTCCCGCGAAAACGCGAATCCAGAAATCCAAAGGCCGGATTCCGGATCCAGTTCGGAATGACAACAATGAGGGTATATGCCATAAGAGACTGTGTTGCAATCCACCGCTCGCCCTTCGACAAGCTCAGGACGAACGGCTAAGTTTGATTTCTGATACGCCGGGCTTGCAACACAACCTCCAAGGGGAGAATGAGTGACACGAGCACGTCGTTTTCTAGCTAATGCCCCATGCCCGGAGGGCACCCTCGAACCATGAACATAATGTGTCTCCCTCTCCCGCTGGCGGGAGAGGGTACGGGTGAGGGTGGGACTTGTTGAGTTTTCCCCTCACCTCAATCCTCTCCCCCTGTCGGGGGCGAGGAGGTTTTTGGGGTTATTTTCTAATTAAGCGAGGTTCGAGACCATGGCGACCTTGATTACCGGGGGAAGCGGCCTGATCGGCGCGTCTCTCACACGGATGATGATCGAGTCGGGAGAGCGTCCCGTTGTCATTGACATTGCCCCTGTTCACCCGATCCTAAAGCAATGGGAGTCTCAATTCGCCTATTACCAGGGATCGGTAGACAACCTGCCGGAGCTGCTCAACATCATTAAAAAGGAGTCCATCGACACGATCTTCCACCTCGGCGGCATGCTCTCTCTCCCCTCGGAGAGAAAACCCTGGGCCTCTTTTCAGGCCAATGTGGTCGGCACGTTCAATGTCTTCGAAGCCGCAAGGCTGGAGAAGGTGAAAAAGGTCTTTTACAGCAGTACCATTGCGACTTACAGCAAGGATATCCGGTCGGACGTCATCGATGATTTCACCCTCCAGCGGCCCACGACGATGTACGGAGCGACGAAGGTCTTCGGTGAGCTTCTGGGGCGGGTCTATGCGAGGAAGTACGGGATCGATTTCCGGGGAGTCCGTTTTCCATCCGTAGTCGGACCGGGAGCAAAAACCGCTCACATGTCGATCTACCACGCATGGACCATTGAGGAACCCCTGAAGGGCAACCCCTACGAAATCTATGTGGAGCCTGAAACGAGGGTCCCCGCCATCTATTACAAAGATGCTGTCCGCGCCTTGTGGCTGCTCTCTCAAGCAAAAAAGGAGGAGATCAAAACCATGGTCTATCTTATTGCCGGCGTGACCCCAGCCTACTCTGCGAACGAATTGGCGGAAGTAGTGCGCTCAAGGATTCCCGGCGCCCGCCTGACCTTTAAACCTGACCCCGATACCATGGAACTTGTCAGGGAAATCGGCAGCCTCCGGTTTGACGAAGAGAGGGCCAGATCGGAATGGGGCTGGAAGCCTTCCTATTCTCTCTCTCAGATGGTGGACGACTTTATCGAAGAATTTAATCAAAACCGTTCCCTCTTCGGATGAAACAACCCGGACGTTACAGAAAATCTAATCATACGGACATGGGTGAATCCCGCCAAAGGCGGGACTTTCCGTTTTCGCAACTACGAGGATAACAGGAGAGATCCATGAACAAGGTTATTGTCACAGCGGCCATCACGGGTTCGGTCCATACGCCATCCATGTCTCCTCATCTTCCCATAACTCCCGAACAGATCGCCGAAGAAGCCATTAAGGTCTTCGAAGCCGGCGGAACCGTGGCCCACATTCATGTCAGGGATCCTGAGACGGGGGCCCCGACCGCCGATCAGGACGCCTACCGGGAGATCGCAGCTAAAGTCAAGAAGAGATGCGACCTTATTCTCTGTTTCACCACGGGGGGCCGCCTGGGGGAGCCCGTCGAAAAGAGGCTGAAGGTGGTCTCGACCCTGAAACCGGAGCTGTCCTCCCTCAACGCAGGATCTCTAAACTTTGCCCTTTTCCACGTTGCCGATAAGATCCAGACCTGGAAATTTCCATGGGAAAAGGAGTACCTTGAAGGGACCGAGGACTTCATCTTTCCAAACACCTTTCGCACCATGCGTCAATATCTTTCCGTAATGAACGAGAACGAAACAAAGCCCGAGTTCGAGATCTATGACGTGGGCATGATCAACAATGTCGCCTTCCTGATCGAGGCGGGACACGTGAAGAAGCCCGTCTATCTTCAGTTTGTCATGGGGATCCTGGGCGGCATCGCGGCCACCCCGCAGAATCTGAATTTTCTGGTCGAAACGGCCAGGAGTGCCATCGGGGATTTCGAATTTTCCGTTTGCGCCGCTGGCAGGATGCAGTTCCCTCTCTGTACCCAGTCCCTCATTCTGGGCGGTCACGCACGGGTGGGGCTGGAAGACAACCTTTATCTTGAGAAAGGAGTCATGGCCCAAAGCAATGCGGAGCAAGTGGCAAAGATCATCCGAATCGCCCGGGAGCTCGGTTTCGAACCCGCCTCTCCCGCCGAGGCCAGAAAGATCCTGAACCTGAAGGGACTCGAAAGGGTCAACTATTAGCCGGGGGTAATCTATTCGAAAATTACGTCAAATCATGAAAGGAGATCTAAAATGAACCGCTTCAGCCTCAGCAAAGGGATTTTAATTCTGGTGTCCATTTTTTCCTTTTTCTCTTTGATGGTATTCAGCCCAGCCCAAGTTCAGGCAGTCAATGCCAAGTTTGATTTCGATAAAATGTCAGACATGTCCGACTTTGATCCGAACAACCCGGTAATTCCCACGGGGGATACTTTCAAAATTGCGGTGTTGGCGCCGTTTTCCGGCCCGGCGACTGTGATAGGACAAGTTTATTGGATCGCAGCTCTTTGGGCAGCCTCCGATTACAATAAAAGAGGCGGCATAATGATTGATGGAAAAAAGAAGCTCATCCAGGTTATCAAAGGCGACATGGAATTCAAGCCGGACGTGACTAAAAGGGTTGCCGAAAGAATGATTCTCGAGGAAAAAGTTAATGTCTTATGGGGTACCGCCGGCACTCCCAATGCGAAAGTAATGAATGAAGTTGCCAATAAGTATAAAGTCATTGCCATGGATACGGCGGCCTTAACGGATGATCTCTATGAGGGTGCCAACTTCACCCGTTATTCCTTTATGACCTGCTGGTCCTCCGGGCAGATAGGACGGGCAATGGCCTATTACTATGGACAGATCCGGAAGAAGGAAAAGAAGTTTTACATCCTCTGTCAGGATTCCACTTTCGGTCACATTTTTGCTGATGGTTTCACGGCAGGTTTGAAAGAATATTATCCCGATGCTCAGATCGTCGGCGAAGATTACCACAAGCTGTTTCTGGCCGACTTTGCCCCCTATATGACCAAGATCAAGGCCTCCGGAGCAGAGGTGATTTATACCGGAGACTTTATCCCGGACGCCGCCAATCTGGTCAAACAAGCCCGACAATTGGGCGTAAACATTCCCATTGCTCATATCTATGTAGAGGATCCTCCTTCCCTCACCGAAATCGGGGTAGAGGGGTCAAAGGGCATGGTTCAGCTCAGCTGGTACGGGTTTGAAGACTCTATCTTCAAGAATCCGGCATTTATCAAATACTATAAAAATTGGAACAACGCCTCGAAGAAGTGGAAGGCACCCTATAACACTGCGAATTACGAGCACCCGTTGGGAAGCCTGGGCTCTTACATCGAGCAGACCTATTGGCTCCTTAGCGTAGTTGAACGGGCGGCCAGTGCGGACCCGGAAAAGATCATCAAAGTCTGGGAAGGTGACACTTATCAATATGCAAACGGGAAGATCCAGCAGATGAGGGCCTGCGACCATAAAACCATTCAGGACCTGCATGTCTTTGAAGCTGTCCCACCTGAGCAGCAAAAGGCTTTTTTCAACATCCCGCCCTATTATTTTGACAAAAACTATAGCGCAGCGGGTCACGGATTTACTATTCCGGCGGCTAAGATTATGCCGAGGATAGATCCAACGATGGATAGATGCAAGGGTGCGAAATAAGTTTTACCGGAATGAATAACTAAAATCAGAAAATGCGCTTCTCAGGCCCCGCCTTTGGAGGAGGGGTTTGAGAAGCGTTTTAATAAATTCTTAAAGGTTGAATTGATGGATCCAATAACCGCTATGTATGTCAGTCAGGGAGTGCATGGGCTGGCCTACGGGATGGTGCTTTTCCTGGTGGCCTCAGGCCTCACCCTGATCTTCGGCATGATGGGTGTTCTAAACATGGCCCATGCCGCCTTCTTCATGCTTTCTGCCTATTTTGCTTATCAAATAACGGTCTCGACCGGAAGTTTCTGGCTGGCCCTGCTTCTGGGTCCCATCGCTACAGGTATCTTGGGAGTGCTTGTGGAGAGGTTTCTCCTCAGAAAGATTCACTCCATGGGCCATGTGGCTGAATTGATCGTGACGACTGGGGTCATGTTCGTAATTCTGGGAGCCGTCAAATTCATTTGGGGAACAGAGTTTCTCTACGTGTCTCCTCCCCCAATACTTAACTGGTCCGCAAACATCGGAGGCATGGTCTACCCTGTCTATCGGCTTTTCGTTATGGTTCTGACCACCATTGTCCTGGGTCTTATGGCTCTGATCATCTTTAAAACGCGATTAGGCATGGTGGTGCGTGCAGCCGTTTCCAATGCGGCTATGGTCAATGCCCTGGGGATCAATGTGCCCATCCTCTTCATGTTTGTTTTCGGTGCGGGCTCCTTTCTGGCCGGGGTAGCCGGGGTAACCATAGCTCCAGTTTTGAGTGTATTTCCCGGACTGGCAGACCAGATGGGAATGGACGCGTTCATCGTGGTGGTTGTGGGAGGATTCGGTAGCCTGGGGGGTGCCTTTCTGGTTGCTATGACCATCGGGCTACTCTCTTCTTTCGGTGTTCAGTTTTTATCTCAGCTGGCACCGGTCCTCACCTTTGCTTTTATGGCCATTGTTCTGGCTATAAAACCCATGGGCTTTTTTGGAGAAAGGGAATGAGTGATGATTAACAGAAAAGTCAAATGGGTTTTATGGGGAGTGATGCTGATCTTGCTGACTTTCTACCCGAAGCTCGTTGGGCCCTACTTTACCAATGTTTTTGTCCATTTCGCTATCTTTGCCCTGTATGCGGTCTCCTTCAACCTGCTGCTCGGCTATACGGGTCTTTTCAGTTTCGGCCACGCCATGTACTTCGGGGCCGGAGGTTTTGCCACGGCCCTTGCCTTGATCCATATTAATGGCTGCTCCCTTCTTGTAGCCCTGTTTATGGGCTTTTTTGCCTCTGTCATCCTTGCTATGGTCTTATGCCCCATTGTTTCTAGGGTCAGCGGCACAGCCTTCGCTATGTTGCATCTCGCCTTTAGCATGCTCATTTATACATTAGCTCTGAAACTGAGAAAAATAACCAATGGCGAAGACGGGGTCAGTGGGTTTCCCATACCGGCGCTTAACATTCCGGGAGTCGTTTCCTTTGACATGAGAGATTCCACGAATTTCTATTACTTTGTAGTCGTGGTCATTGGGATAAGCCTTTGGCTTTTGTGGTCTTTTACCAAAACACCCTTTGGGCAACTCATGGTCAGTATTCGTGACAATGCCAAGCGAGTCGCTTACATGGGATTCAAGGTGCCGCAAACTAAGGCGATGATCTATGCCATTTCCGCAGGTTTTGCCGGGATTGCCGGTGCTGTTTTAGCCCTGTTTCAGGATGTTATCGCGCCCGATTTTGCACTTGGCCCCGGGACTTCGTTTCAAGTTATACTGATAACTATGGTGGGGGGGATGGGGAGCTTTTTCGGACCCATCTGGGGTTCTGCTATTTTCACTCTTCTCCAAGAATTTACCAGCCGATATATTAAAGAGGTCGAACTGTTGATGGGAGTAATCCTGATTGTGGTAATGTTGTATTTCCCCAAAGGGTTTGCCGGGGTATTGGCACTGATCGGGAGCAAAGTGTTTGGCCAGTTGCCAAGAAAAACAACCGCGGAGGATGGTTGAAGCAAACAATGATTATCTTGGAGACAAAGGGGCTATATCACGACTTCAAAGGGTTGAAGGTTCTTTTCGATGTCAATCTGGAGGTCAAGGAAGGGGAGCGTCACGCCATCATTGGACCCAATGGTGCCGGCAAGACAACCCTGTTTAACGCGATCACCGGTACATATATGCCGAGTAAGGGGAGGGTCTTTTTTAAGGGAAAGGATGTCACCGGAAGTCAACCAGAGCAATTGGTACGGCAGGGTATAGGGCGTTCCTTTCAGATTACTAGCACTTTTAGTAAACTAACCGCCTTTCAGAATATCCGTATAGGTATTTTGTCCAAGCGTGGTGTTCGTTTCAATATGTTCCGGTACGTGGATGATATGAAAGATATTACCCAGGAAACAGACGAGCTCCTCAGACGGATCAACCTGTATGATGCACGGGATGTGCCTGCAGGTATTTTATCTTACGGCCAACAACGCTCCCTGGAGATCAGCATGGCCCTGGCCACGGATCCGGACTTGGTGATGCTGGACGAGCCCTCCGCTGGTATGTCTAAAGAGGAAACTCATTATGCGGTTGAGCTGATCAGGAAGCTTACCGAGGGTAAAACCATCGTGATCATAGAGCATGATATGGATGTGGTTTTTTCCTTGGCGGACCGAATTACTGTTCTCCATCAGGGAACCATCCTGGCTTCTGGTCTCCCGAACGAAATAAGGGAAAATCAGGCGGTAAAAGATGCTTATCTGGGAGAAATGGAGGAATAAGGATGCTTCTTGAAGTTGAGAGTCTAAATACATATTACGGGGAAAGCCGTGTGTTGCAAGACATGTCATTGAAAGTGGATCAGGGAGAAATTGTGGCGCTTCTAGGTCGAAACGGCATGGGCAAGAGCACAACCCTGAAAAGCATCATGGGTCTGGTCAAGCCCAGATTAGGAACCGTGATTTACAAAGGCGAGGATGTCGCGGGATATCCCCCATATAAGGTAGCCAAAGCCGGTATCGGCTATGTGCCGGAGGAGAGGTGGATTTTCCCCACCCTGACGGTAATGGAAAACCTGGCTATGGGAATCAAGGGAGGAAAAATAGACAAGAAGAATCCGATCGCCTGGACGGTGGAGAAGATCTTCGAACACTTTCCTTCTTTAGAGAAGCGCCAGAAAAGCAAAGGCGCCAATCTCTCCGGTGGTGAACAACAGATGTTGGCCGTAGGCCGGTCCCTGATGGGCAATCCTGATCTCATTCTTGTAGATGAACCGACGGAAGGCTTAGCGCCTTTACTGAAAAAAGAGGTTCGGGACATGCTGGAGAGTATTAGCAAGACCGGGGTTTCTATCCTCCTTGTCGAGCACAACTTTAAAATTGCATTGTCCCTGGCCAAGCGTGTCTATGTTATGAAAAAGGCATGCTGTGCGTTTGCTGGCACGGCTGAAGATCTGGCGTCCCGAGATGATATCCGGGGAAAATATCTTGAGGTTTAACTGCAGAGGCAATCGACAGCCCTGCTCGCCTGCTGGGGATATCTGCAATAATTCAGCCAGCATGAGGCAAGGGGAGAAGAGGACCCGAATTCTGGAGACCCGCATCACATGTCTCCGGCTCATCGCACTAAATGGGAACAATGGTCAAACGCCCCAGGTGGTCCAAAGTCAATCGTCTTCGATGCTGATTTCAATCAGGCCAAAATCACTATGATGAATGAGGAAGTGACATTTGCTGGAGCTGAAGCTGAACGTAAGGCCTGGGTAGCCACTCAAGACCCAGCCAAACAATCGTTAGCAGATCACATGACGGGCCTGTTTCTGTGGCAACCACCGTGGTAAGCTGAGGGACTACAAAAAATTTAGTGCTCGAAGGCAGGGGTTATTCTCCTGCCTTCTCATTCCCCTCTGTGCCTATCTCCTTCTGCAATGGTTAAGGCACTTAGCCAAAACCGGACGTTCGATGCTCCAAATCACCCGATTGATCCAGGTCAATTACCAAAAGGCGCTTATATGACCTTATAACCAATATTCCCAAATCGTCAATGCCTTCAGTTCAAGGCCAGTTGATGTTACAAGGTTATTGACCGGGCAGGAATGTTAACGAGGTATTTTTATGCCCAACGTATTTGCTAATGGGATTCAGATCGAATATGAGACCTTTGGGGAACCTTCATCTCCGTCGCTACTTCTGATCGCGGGAATTGGGGGACAAATGATCGGGTGGGATGAGGAACTTTGCAAAGAATGGGCGGGAAAAGGCCTTTATGTAATCCGTTTTGACAACCGTGATGTGGGGCTGTCTACGAAAATGGAAGAGGCAGGCGTTCCCGACTTCGCGGCAGCCGTAGCGGCCGGAATGAAGGGAGAAAAGGTGGACGCGCCCTATACGCTCGACGACATGGCGGACGACGCGGTCGGGCTCCTGGACGCGCTTAAAATAGATAAGGCCCACATTTGCGGTATCTCGATGGGCGGGGCAATTGCTCAGACGA
>Ga0209777_10000303_pt1 | contig 83731 bp, 76 predicted proteins | sample FrelakmetHBP12HB_FD_187147 | JGI IMG/M metagenome (GOLD analysis project Ga0209777, IMG submission 187147) | Freshwater lake sediment microbial communities from the University of Notre Dame, USA, for methane emissions studies -HBP12 HB (SPAdes)... | ecosystem: Environmental > Aquatic >...
GGGACGGCGGGGTAGAGTGAAGCCGTCCGGCGTGTGTACCAGACGATTCCATCCATTTCTATTGATTATGGTGTCATGGAAAAGGCCGATAATATTCTTCTCATTGAAGGAGATTTCGGCTGGTCAGATATGGGATCATGGGATGCCCTGTGGGAGGTGTCGGACAAGGACGAAAATGGAAACGCCGCAAATTGCCGAGATCTCTTCGTTGGTGTCGATGCCAGGAATTCACTCATCCACAGTCCCGGAAGGCTTGTAGCCCTGCTTGGTGTGGAAGACCTGATAGTTGTGGACACGGAAGATTCCCTCCTGATCTGCAAGAGAGGCAGCTCCCAGGATGTGAAGAAGGTCGTGGAAATCCTGGAGGATAAGAAAAAGAAGGAATATCTATAGTGGTAACCACGTCCGGAAGGTTTATTCTGGCGTCCGCATCTCCCCGCCGGATTGAGCTATTGACTCTCCTGGGATTGCGCTTCGAGATAATGCCGAGCAACGTCGATGAGAGGTTCATGAAAGGGGAGGCGCCGAGGGATCATGTCCTAAGACTCTCGGAAGAAAAAGCGCAGATAGCCTCCGCCCTCCATCCTGAGGCCTGGGTAATGGGTGCCGATACCATCGTTATTATCAATGGCGATGTACTCGGCAAGCCCCAGACTCCTGGTGAGGCGAAAGAGATGCTGGGCAAGCTGAGCGGACAAACCCATACGGTCTTTACGGGCTTCACTGTAGCCAGGAAAAGCGCTGATATCCTCGTCATGGACGCCGTCGAGTCTTCTGTCCGCTTCAGGGAAATTCCGGAAGATGAAATAACGTGGTACATAAGGTCGCAGGAACCATACGATAAGGCGGGAGGATACGCCGTGCAGGGAATGGGCGCCTTCTTCATCAAAGAGATATACGGTTCCTACACAAATGTCATGGGACTTCCCCTGTGCGAGGTTGTGGATGTGCTGAAGAGGATTGGGGCCATAAACTTTACCGGAGTGAGCAATGGAATCAACGGTGAAGGCTAATATCGAAAGGATCAGAAGCGCCATTGCCGGCGCCGCTTTGCGTGCAGGCCGGAAGGTCTCTGATGTTAGGCTCATGGCCGTGACCAAGACAGTGGATGACGACCGGATCATGGAAGCCATCGAGGTCGGCGTTGATATCATCGGGGAGAGCTATGTACAAGAGGCGAAAAGAAAGATTGAAAAGATGGGCAGGGGCATCGAGTGGCATATGATCGGCTACCTCCAGAGCAACAAGGCAAAATACGCGGTCAAGCTTTTTGATATGATCCATTCCGTAGGCAGGATGGATTTAGCCGTTGAACTTAACAGGAGATCCATGGCTCAAGACATGACGATGAAAGTTTTGATCGAGATAAATATCGGTGGTGAGAAAACGAAAAGCGGCGTCCCATACGAAGAGGCCGTGCGACTGGTCAAGGACATATCATCCCTCGATAATCTTTCCATACAGGGGTTGATGACCATGGCCCCCTGGTTTGATAACCCCGAAGACGCGAGACCCTATTTTAGGGTATTGAGGGAACTGAGGGACAGGATTATTGATGCGAATATAGCACGTGCTGAAATGCGTGAACTCTCCATGGGCATGTCCGGAGATTACGAGGTTGCCGTTGAAGAAGGGGCGACGATCGTGAGGATCGGCAGGAGCATCTTTGGAGAGAGACTGATTGCGAAGTAGCTTGCGAGGCTGAACCATGAAGCGTATGAAATGGCAACTCCTTCTGGGAATATCACTGGTTGTCCTTTCCACAATTTTTTATCTTATCCATTATGCTCTTTTCCGGGATGCCTACCACATATTCTATCGTCTCATCGGAGATATCGCGTTCGCATTTATCGAGGTCTTGCTGTTCACAGTGATTATCAGTGAAGTCCTTGCCATAAGGGAGAAACGAATCATTCTCGAAAGATTAAACATGGTCATCGGTTCTTTCTTCAGCGTCGTCGGTAAAGACCTGTTGAAATTCTTTTCGGAATTTGATCCCAATACGGACAGAATCAGGCGGGACCTTATCATTACAAATAAATGGTCTGCCGGGGAATTCCGCGATATGAGCAATCGCCTGAAGGGATATGATTATGCAATTAGTATCCGGAGGGGAGATCTGGGGAGCTTGAAACAGAAGCTCGTTAAAGAAAGGGAGTTCATGATGAGGCTCCTGGAAAATCAGAACCTCCTGGAGCATGACGCATTCACCGGTCTCCTCATGGCCGTGTTCCATCTGGCGGAAGAACTCGAATCACGGCCGGATTTAAGTAGACTCTCCGAGCTGGACTTAAGGCACATAGCGGCAGACATGCAGCGGGCCTACAGCCTGCTGATCTCGGAATGGTTGAGCTACATGAAACACCTGCGGGACAATTATCCGTATCTTTTTTCTTTTGCCATGAGAACTAATCCCTTTGACCCGAACGCTTCGCCGGAGATTAAGGAATAGGGAATGACTTTTCAAACTATTTTTTAGATATTCAAAAGACATGAAATGAAGGATTGAAGACTATGGATAAGGCGGCTTTCTATAAACTCAGTTACGGCCTGTACGTCGTAAGTTCGAGGAAAGATGATCTCTTCAATGGGCAGATCGCCAATACCACTTTTCAAGTAACATCAGAACCACCGACTATTGCAGTTGGTATAAATAAACAAAATCTTACCCATGAGTATATTCAGGCGAGCGGGAAGTTTGCCGTATCCGCCATCTCAAAATCAGTGCCCATGCAATTCATTGGTCTCTTAGGCTTTAAATGCGGAAGAGATATCAACAAATTCGAGAAATTAAATATCAGGATCGGAAAGACTGGCGTTCCTATTGTGTTGGATCACGCCGTAGCCTACATTGAGGCTGAAGTGGTAAATGAAATGGACTGCGGCAGCCATACGATCTTCGTAGGTCGGGTGCGTGATTGCGGTATCCTCAATGCTGATGAGGAACCTATGACCTATGCCTACTATCATGAAGTGAAACGCGGCAAGTCCCCAAAGACTGCACCGACCTATCAGGCGCCTGACAATGTCGAAAGGGAAGACAAATATGCGTGCTCAGTATGTGGATACGTTTATGATCCGGTGAACGGAGATCCCGATTCCGGCGTCAAACCAGGAACAAAATTCATGGATCTTCCCGCAGACTGGATGTGTCCCATCTGTGGCGCTGACAAATCCAAGTTTGAAAAAGGAGGATGACGCCGGCCCGCGCATAACGCCTCATTTCGAAGGAACGAATGGCCTGAGAAATCCTGCCCTCCGAAGGCGCAGGGAGTTGCTCACTACGGATACAGAACTCAGCGCCATGGCGGCTGCGGCAAACTGTGGGTTAAGAAGGATACCGAAAAACGGATACAACGCGCCTGCGGCAATGGGAATGCCGAGGATGTTATAGATAAAGGCCCAGAAGAGGTTCTGCCTGATCACCTTTACCGTTTCCAGGGAAAGCCTGATGGCCATAGGTACGGAGCGCAGGTCATCCTTGATAAGCGTAATATCGCTCGCTTCTATCGCCACGTCCGTGCCTGCACCGATGGCAATCCCTATATCCGCTGCTGCTAAAGCGGGCGCATCGTTAATGCCGTCGCCCACCATGGCAACAACCTCGCCCTGTTCGTGAAGTCGTCTTATTTCCGCCGCCTTGTCTCCCGGCAAAACCTCCGCCATGATATGATCGATGCCCAGTAGGCCGCCGATGGCTCTCCCGGTATTCAAATTGTCTCCCGTGATGAGGGCGACTCTTAATCCCATGCCCTTTAGGGTTGTTACAGTTTCTTTTGCCGATTCCCTGGGCACATCGGCAAGGCCGATAAGACCGACCGCCTCATTCCCCTCGGCGATGAATACGCATGTTTTCCCTTCCACTGCGAGGGTTCCCGCTTTTTCCGCGAAGCCGCCCAGCGGAATCTTCTTCATTTCCATGAGCCTCCGGTTCCCCAGAAGGCAATGCCGGCCGTTCAGAGACGCTGCCGCTCCGAGACCCGCTAAGGCCTCAAATTTTTCTGCGGGAATGGTAGAAATGCTTGCGCGGCGTCCCTTCTCTAAGATGGCTGCGGCAATGGGATGTTCCGAAACAGCCTCAATGGACATGGCAATCTGCAGGACACTGTTCTCTTCATAGCCAGGCGCGGCCATTATGTCAGTCACCTCCGGTTCTCCCTTGGTCAGCGTACCGGTCTTGTCAAAGACCACTGTCGTTAGCTTGTAGGCGTTTTCCAGGCTTTCCCCTCCTTTGATCAGAATGCCGTGTTCGGCGCCGAGGCCGGTTCCTACCATGATTGCCGTCGGCGTAGCGAGACCCAGGGCGCAGGGGCAGGCAATTACCAGGACGGATGCAAAATTCAATAACGCGCGGCTGAAGATGTGATCCGGTACGAAGAAGTACCAGACGATAAAGGTAACAATGCCTATGGCAAAGACAATAGGCACAAAGATGGAGGCCACCTTGTCGGCCAGTCTCTGGATGGGGGCTTTTGAACCCTGCGCCTCTTCGACGAGGCGGATGATCTGGGCCAAGGCAGTCTCCGACCCCACCTTTGTCGCCCTGAAGATGAAGCTCCCGCTCTTGTTCATCGTGGCGCCAAAGACATGCTCCCCGGCCTCCTTGACGACAGGCATGCTTTCACCGGTAAGCATGGATTCATCGACGGAAGAGCTGCCGGAAACGACGAGGCCGTCCGTGGGGACCTTTTCTCCCGGCCGCACGACGATCAGGTCTCCTTTGGCGACCTCTTCAATGGGAATATCCTCTTCTTTATCGCCCCTGATTACACGGGCCGTCTTTGGCCTGAGCCCCATCAGTTTCTTGATAGCTGCGGACGTCCTGCCTTTCGCTCTTGCTTCGAGAAGGCGGCCGAGGATTATCAGAGTGACGATCAGGGCGGCGCCGTCGTAATAGACGTGGGGGGCTATATCGGCGGTCGAAAAAATCCGGGGGAAAAAAGTGGCCAGAACGGAGTACAAATATGCCGAAAGTGCCCCGACCGCCACGAGCGTATTCATATCCGTCGTTTTTTGCCGGGCTGCCTTTATGGCTCCGATATAAAATCTGCTCCCTACCCAGAAGACGACAGGGGTCGTAAGGAAAAACAGGATAACCAGCACTACCTGTCTCGGCATACCTGCCAAAAAGGGAAACCAGTGCTGCATGGAGCCGAGGAAGATAATAACGCTGAGGAGGGCCCCAACGGCAAATCTGATCTGGAGATCTTTGACCTCCCTTGCCCTCGCGGCGGTAATAGGGTCTTCGCGGGCCTCGTCGAGGATGCCGAGGAAATCATATCCCTGATCGGAGACTACATTCCTGACCGCCTCAATGCCTTCCCATGTTTCGCCATGCTCAATTGTCGCCCTAGCTGTGGCGAGATTAACTGCCACGTCCGTCACACCTTCAATGGATTTCAGCGCCTCCTCCACGCGGCGCACGCAGGCGGCGCAGGTCATGCCTCCGACAGAGATCGTGGTCTTGACGGTCTTATCAGGCGACGTCATAACCCGCCTTCCGGATGCGTTCCTTTACGACTTCCATATCCACAGGATTGACCTCATCGAATGTCGCCTCGGCTTTTGTCAGGTCTACCTTCACATTCTTGACGCCATCGATCTTCTCCAAAGTCCTGGTAACGGCCATGACACAGTGATTGCATGTCATACCTTTGATCTTAATGGTCTTCATAATGTCCACCTCTTTCTAATTTTATTCATATAATAAAATCTATAGTTTATTGTCATGTAAAGCAAAACCTTTTTGCAGCATATTATGGACCTGCCGGGCATATAAATTCTTGACAATGAATAAACGAGCGGCTATTTTTTGAAGTGCTGACGCTCTTTCTATAGCGTCATTCTTTGATTCTATTTTTATCGGACCGTCTTGAGAGGTGGATTATGAGGAAGGGCTATCCCTACGGCAGCGGAACAGTAAAATGGATTTCCGCAGACTGGCTCCACGAAAATCTGGAAAAGCAGGAAATGACCATACTGGATGTGCAGCCGAACATTCATGATTATATCGAGGAGCATATTCCCGGGGCCATTTATTTAAATGAGGGTTTGCTTCGCACCTATATTGATGCAATGCCGGCCAGATATGTGCCCCCGGAAACGATACAGCCTGTCATCCGCTATGCGGGACTGAGATTGGGTATTCCCGCGGTGGTTTATACGGCAACCGGCGCTGCCAAAGGATGGGGAGACGGTCTCGAACAGACGATGATGGCATACAGCCTGGCGCGTTTCGGCCATGACTGTGTTTATGTCCTGGACGGCGGCCTTGACAGATGGAAAAAAGAGAAGAAACCCTTAACTAAACAGTTTACCAAGGCGGCAGCATCCAATTTTACTGTCCGCATACAATCCGATTTCTACATACAATACGAAGAATTCAAGGCAATAAAAGATCGCAAAGATGTCATAGTACTGGACGCGCGGCCCCCCGATGTGTACGAAGGTCAATCATACTGGATCAAACCAGGCCACATCCCCGGCGCCGTCAATGTGCCCTGGGCGTCTCTAATGACTGACACTAATAAGAGTCTTCTAAAATCTGATGACGAAATATTAGCAATTCTTGAGGCAAACGATGTGAGACCTGAAATGACCATCATCTGCATGTGCGGTACAGGCCGTGAAGCGACGAATGAATTTATCTTATTCAAGTGGTATTTTAATTATCCCAGTGTCAAGATCTATGAGGGGTCATTTACGGAATGGACGGCATATCCGGAAAATCCTACAGTCACAGGCAAGAATCCACGGTAGGCGTTTCAAATCATTGTTCTCTACTTGACAGAAATGAGATTTAATGGATTTGTGATGTGAGGAGCCATGCAGGGATGGACAATCTGAGAATATAGAGAAGAAGCGGATAAGAAAGTCCGGAGAGTTAATAATGATTATTAGATTCTATGGTGCAAGAGGTTCAATTCCGGTTTCGGGACAGGAATATTTGAAGTACGGCGGCAATACCACCTGTATCGAAATAAGAACGAAAGATGACGAAATAATTATCATCGACGCCGGTTCCGGTATCAGAACGCTCGGCCACAGGCTCATTTCCGAAAATCGCTTCCAGTATACAATGATCTTCACCCATGCCCATTGGGATCATATCATGGGATTCCCCTTTTTCCAGCCCATATACTCGACAAAGACGCGGATTATAATGTACGGATGCCCGTTTGCTCAGGCATCTGTCAAACAGATGATCTCGAAGATTATGGCGCCTCCCAATTTCCCCGTCAATTTTGAAGATATAAGGGCAGATATTGTCTACCACGAAGCCTGCGAAAAGCCTTTTGCCATAGAATCAATGTCGATCACTCCCATTCCATTGAGCCATCCCAACCAAGGCATCGGGTATAAATTTGTGGAAGAAGGCAAGAGCTTCGTTTTCCTCACGGACAATGAATTGACCTTTAAACATCCCGGTGGCGCCGATTTCCAGGATTATCGTGATTTTTCCGCCGGCGCAGACCTTCTTGTGCATGATGCCGAATTCACAGAGGAGGAGTATAAGAAAACAAAAACCTGGGGACATTCTGTTTATCGGGATGCCCTGAGGTTAGCCCTGGAAGCCGGGGTGGGGAAATTCGGATTGTTCCATCACAATCAGGAAAGGTCTGATGACGGCATAGACGAAATAATAGCGGATTGCAGTAAGATTATAAGCAGCAGGAATGAAAATCTGGAGTGCTTTGCCGTGCATCAGGGGATGGAGATCGAATTGTAGGCGAGGGTTCGTTGAGTCGCAGGTAAATCCTTTTCAATAATTTCTCATCTTTCAGTTTATCGTTTCTCTTCAGTGTGAATATGTTAGGGGCAATTGCAGGTGATGTTATCGGTTCCGTGTATGAGGCCCATCCCATAAAGTCTACTGACTTTCCCCTCTTTGGCCGACTTTCGCAATTTACGGACGATACGGTACTAACGATAGCGACAGCCTATTCAATTTTAGAAAAATGTGATTACGCAAAAGCCTTCAGGACCTTCGGGCGAAGATACCCCCGTGCAGGATATGGTGCATCATTCTATCACTGGATATTTTCGTCACAGAGCGGGCCATACAACAGCTGGGGCAATGGCTCTGCCATGAGAGTGAGTCCTGTCGGCTTTGCTTTCGATTCCATCGATGCGGTTTTGGAAGAAGCGGAAAGAAGCGCTTCCGTTACTCACAATCATCCCGAAGGAATAAAAGGGGCTCAGGCAACGGCGCTGGCGGTCTTCCTCGCCAGGAAGGGAGAGAATAAGGATTCTATAAAGACTGAGGTAGAAAAACGCTTCGCCTACGACCTCAAGCGTACCCTCGATGATATAAGACCCAAATACCGTTTTGACGTTTCATGTCAGGGCTCCGTGCCGGAGTCCATAATAGCCTTCCTGGAGTCCAAAGACTTCGAAGACGCCGTGAGAAAAGCCGTCTCTCTTGGCGGCGACAGTGACACTATGGCGTGCATTACAGGAGGCATTGCCCATGCATTTTACAAGAAGATACCGGAGGATATCGTCGCCAATGTGAGAGAGAGATTGCCGGTTGAGTTCCTGGAGATCATAGATAGATTCATGCAAATGTATGGCTCATAGAAAATCGCCAGAATCTTTCGCTTCAGCAATTAAAGCGGATATTGAAAAAGGAGGGGATTTCGTGTCATGTCTACTCAGGTTAGAATAAGTATTGGCAATGTAAGATTAAGGGCTGAGCTCTTCGATACAGCATGCGCGAAAGCGATAGTCGAGAGACTTCCCATCAAGACCAGCCCTGACCAATGGGGCGATGAGTATTACTTTGCGATCCCCGTAACGGCGTCCCTCGATGAAACGGCAACGACAAAGATAAAGGTTGGCGATATTGGCTACTGGCCGCCGGGAAGGGCAATGGCCATATTCTTCGGACGGACGCCGATGAGCACCGGGTCGGACCCCGTTCCTGTAAGCGCGGTCAATCTCGTCGGAAAGATCATCGATGACGCAACTGTCTTGAAAAAGGCTAAAGGGGCTGCCGAAATAATAATTGAAGTATTGCAGGGAGCATAAGCGGCAGCATTATGCACCCCCCTGAGGTATACCCATGCAGGGAATAATTCAGATAGCCGGTGTCGTCGATGAGGCAGAAGCCATGATGCTTGTTGAGGTAGGCGTCCACCAAATAGGATTTCCGCTCGGACTTCCCGTTCATAAGGAGGACATTTCCGCAGAGGATGCGGCCAATATCGTCCGCCTATTGAAACCGCCTGCATCTGCCGTATTGATTACGTATTTGAACGAGGCGGAAAAAATTCTTGATCTCAGCAAAAAAATCGGAGTCCGCAAGGTGCAGCTGCATGGCCGTATATCTCTTACTGAGATTGTCAGGCTCAAATCTCTTGCCCCCGATCTCACTGTCATCAAGAGTCTCATTGTGGAAAGCAATAACATTGGGGAGCTGGAATCTTCCGTTGCCAGATTCAGTTTTCATTGCGACGCATTTATAATAGATACTTACGATCCGACAACCGGCGCATGCGGCGCAACCGGCAATGTCCATGACTGGGATATTAGTCGCCGTCTTGTTGATATTTCTCCGAAGCCGGTCATGCTGGCCGGCGGCCTCAACCCGGATAATGTCCGTAAGGCCATAACCTATGTTCGGCCCGCCGGTGTGGATGCGCATACGGGTGTCGAAGGATCCGATGGGAGAAAAGATAGCGGCCTCGTTAGGGCATTTGTCGGGGAGGCGCTCGCAGCCTTTCAGAATTCCTCCCTTTGAAAAAAGGGCAACTGGGATTTGAAGCTCTCCGCAGTGAGCTGTGGGGCATGCACTCGCTACCGAATTCAAGTTATTTTATCCTTTTAAGGGGTTCTCAGAGACTTAAGATGGAGTGAAATTATGAGACAGTTTTCCGTGCAAACCAATGCCAGGTCCGAGATGATCGATATCACCGACCGTATCAGGGTCCTCCTGAAAGAAAGCAGGATCAGAAACGGCATTTGCCATGTCTTCGTTCCACACACCACAGCGGCCGTTACTATAAACGAAAATGCCGATCCCGATGTGCCCCGGGATATACTGACGGAGCTGGAAAAGATTGTGCCTCATAATGATCACTACCGTCACATGGAAGGAAATTCTGCGGCCCACATCAAGGCCTCTATTGTCGGGGCTTCAGAAACGGTTTTCATAGAAGACGGTGACCTCGTCCTGGGAACGTGGCAGTCCATATTCTTCTGTGAATTTGACGGTCCGCGGACGCGCAGGGTCTTTGTCAGGCTGGCAGCGTTTGATTCAATGAAATAGCATTGAAAGGAGAGGTTATGGGCATAATGGTGACGATTTTGGGATCGGGAACCTGCGTTCCTTCGCTGAAGCGAAGCTCATCATCTTTTCTACTTCAGGTCCACCATAATTTGCTTCTGTTCGATCTGGGCGCCGGCACTATGAGACGGCTGCTCGAAGCAGGGTTTACCATCTCACAGGTCTCCCACATTTTTTTCAGCCACCTGCATCCCGACCATACTGGCGAATTTGTTTCCTTCCTCTTCGCTACCAAGTATCCCCAGACATATCGCCGCCGCACCACTTTTCAGATAATCGGCTCGCGAGGACTTCATAATTTTTACGAAGGCCTCCGCGTTGTATACAAGGGATGGATTGAATTGGAAGCCGACCTCATGAGCCTGATCGAGCTGGATAACGACGGACGTGATCAGTTTGTGAACAACGCCTTTTCGGTGGACACCCTGCCCATGGCGCACATCGAGAGCAGCATCGGCTACCGTATTACGGGAGCCGATGGGACCACTGTGGCGTATTCCGGCGATACGGATTTTTGTGAAAATGCCGTCGCCCTTGCCAGGGACGCCGACCTCCTTATCTGCGAATCCGCTCTTCCTGATGAAATGAAAGTGGAAGGGCACCTCACGCCGTCACTGGCCGGCAGGATCGCAACGGAAGCTGGGGTAAAGAAGCTTCTGCTGACACATTTCTATCCGGAATGCGAATCCGTCGATATGGAAGCCCAATGCCGCAATACTTACAATGGCCCTCTCATCCTTGCCAGTGATCTTATGGTTGTTGATGTTTGATTCAGTGGGGCTTGCTTTTTTCAGGCTATAATTTTTCAAACATGGTCTGGAGTTCCTTAATCAAAGCGATCTCCATGTCGATGAAGCGTTCGTCGGTGAGCATGAATTCGACTTCGTAATAAGTCTGGTATTCCACGGCGCTGGTGGCATGTTCGACGATCTTGGTGATGGCAATGTCCCTGAGTCCTTCGTAGTCTTTAGAACGGGATGTTTCCGTCTTCCGGAGGATGAGTCGCATGGCCTTTTTGGCGTCTTCGACAGACTTAAGAACAATATCGATCCCTTCCAGGTTCTTAATGGCCTTTGTGATCTTTTCGTCCCTTACCCTTATTTTCATGTTCCACCCGCTTCTGGTGATAAAATTCTTACGCCGATGACAGTCTTCGCTTCAGAAGGACTGTATTAGATTTGCGGCGGGACGTCAACAAAATTGATGAGGCCTGAAACTGGAGCCTTATCGGTGGCGACTACTTTTTCGCCTGTCCATAATTTCGGCAAGAATAGGAAGCAGAATTAATCCGAATGGTAAGACTATTATAATCAAAACCGGAATACGCAGGGATAAACGCTTCACGTATGACTTAAGATCATGGGTTTCTTCCCGTGTCCATATGATTCCGGTGTTTCTGTATTTCATCAAGAGCCGCATGAAACCCCTGATATGCTGGCCTTCCTCAAGTATCATATCCCTGTTTTTTGAAATGAAATTTTTGAAAAATAATTTTATCATGAAGGGTAAGTTCTGTATGGGCCGTACTTATGCGAACGTCAATGCAATACTTTTCGTAGGAACTGACCGGTAAAAGATTCTTCCGCACAGGCAACCTCTTCGGGCGTACCGGACGAGACGATTCGCCCCCCGCCTGGTCCGCCTTCGGGCCCAAGATCAATAATATGGTCGGCACACTTAATGACATCAAGGTTGTGTTCTATGACCAGGACTGTATTGCCCATATCTACCAGTCTTACGAGGACATCGAGAAGCTTTTGAATGTCTGCTGCATGAAGGCCGATAGTCGGCTCATCAAGGATATAGAGGGTATTGCTGTTCATGCGCTTTCCCAGCTCCCTCGATAATTTGATGCGCTGTGCTTCCCCACCGGAAAGGGTTGTCGCCGACTGACCTAATCTAATGTAACCAAGACCAACATCGAACAAGAGCTGAAGTTTGGATCGTATGGCCGGAATATTGTCAAAAAAGGACAGGGCTTGATTAACGGACATGTCCAGGACATCGGCAATGTTTTTGTCTTTGTACTTTATTTCAAGGGTGTCGCGATTAAATCTCTTTGCTCGACAGACATCGCATGTAACATAGACATCCGGCAGAAAGTGCATTTCGATTTTGATAAGACCGTTTCCCTCGCAGGCCTCGCATCGACCTCCCTTGACATTGAAACTAAAACGGCCGGGCTTATAGCCTCTGATCCTGGATTCGGGAAGGCCTGTGAAAAGATCCCGGATGTGAGAAAAGATTCCTGTATATGTCACCGGATTAGAACGGGGCGTGCGTCCTATAGGCTGCTGGTTCATTATGATGACCCTTTCAATTCCCCCCAGGTCCACGATCTTTCTGATCTTTCCCACGCCGCCCTGATAATTATCGAGTCTTCTGGCCATGGCTTTGTACAATGTTTCAATGACCATGGTGCTTTTCCCGGAACCGGAAACACCTGTTACGGCTGTAAAGAGTCCCACGGGAATCTTGATATCTATGTTCTTAAGGTTATGCTCACGGGCCCCCTCCAGGACAATAAACCGATCGGGCATGGATCTTCTCTTTTCAGGAACAGGGATGGCAATTTTCCCCGAGAGATACAACCCAGTCAAAGATTTATCGCATTGACATATCTCCTCCGGCGTACCATGGAAGACAACGTCACCGCCGTCGAAACCGGCGCCGGGCCCCATATCGAGAATATAATCGGAAGACATCATCATTGCAGGGTCATGCTCCACAACCAAAACCGTATTACCCATATCCCTCAGTCGTTTGAGAGTGGAAATGAGCCTTGCATTATCCCTCTGGTGGAGACCTATCGTTGGCTCGTCAAGCACATAAAGAACGCCGACGAGTCCCGATCCTATCTGAGTGGCCAGCCTGATGCGTTGACCCTCGCCGCCGGAAAGACTGCCGGACGAACGTTCCAGGCTAAGATAATCTATGCCCACATCGGCGAGGAATTTCAGCCTCTCTTTAATTTCTTTGAGAATTCTCTCGGAGATAAGGGCTTCCTGGCTTGACAGAGACAGCTTTTCGAAAAAAGCCAGACACTCTTTTATACAGAGCCTGCACAGGTCATAAATATTTTTGCCTTCCACAGTAACAGCCAGACTTTCTTTCTTCAAACGTGAACCATGGCAGGTCGGACATTCCTGTAAGTTGATATAACGTGACAGGTCCATTCTTACGGCATTGGAGTTAGTTTCTTTGTAGCGCCTGTCAAGCTGCTTAAGTATTCCCTCAAAAGGCCTGCTGTAAAAAAAGCGCCTGCCGTCCCTGTCAAGATAGAACTTGATCATCTCCTTTCCCGAGCCATACAGAAGAACTGTCTGGATCTCCTTCGGCAGTTGATTGAAGGGACTATTTAGATCGAAACCATAGTGCTGCGACAGGGCGTCCAGCATCTGGTAATGATAAACGGAACTACGGCCTGACCAGGGAGCGATTGCGCCCTCCCGTACGGAAAGTTCCCGATCGGGCACTACAAGGTTCTCGTCGAAATACATTCTGGTACCGAGGCCGTCACAATCGGCACAGGCGCCATAGGGGCTGTTGAAGGAAAAATTTCGTGGAGCCAGCTCAGGCATGCTGATGCTGCATTCAGGGCAAGCATATTTCTCGCTGAAGAGGATCTCATCGCCTCCTGCAACGTCGACACGCACGAGCCCGTCGGAAAGGTGGGTGGCAATCTCCAGGGAATCCCTGAGGCGCCTTCTGATCCCTTCCTTAACAAATAACCTATCAACCACGACGTCGATGTTGTGGCGTTTGTTTTTGTCCAGAGCTATATCATCGCCAAGCTCGCGCATTTCCCCGTTAATGCGCACCCGGACAAACCCATCCTTCTGCAGCTTCTTCAATTCTTTCTGAAATTCGCCTTTTTTACCCCTAGCGATCGGAGCGAGGATACTGATTTTGGTCTTATCAGGGAATGCAAGTATGCTATCAAGCATCATATCGATGGTCTGAGATCTAATCTCTTTTCCGCATTGATAGCAGTGAGGAATTCCTATTCTGGCGTAAAGCAGGCGGAGGTAATCATAGATTTCGGTCACCGTTCCCACTGTAGAACGGGGATTCTGGCTTGCTGTCCTCTGCTCAATGGCTATGGCGGGAGATAATCCCTCGATAGATTCAACCTCAGGCTTATCCATCTGACCAATAAATTGCCTGGCATACGCAGACAGGGATTCCACGTAGCGTCTTTGCCCTTCAGCATAGATGGTGTCAAAAGCGAGTGATGATTTGCCTGATCCGCTGACCCCGGTTATAATAACCATCTTATCGCGAGGTATATCGATATTGATATTTTTTAGATTGTGCTGTGACGCTCCTTTTATTCTTATGTAGCTCATTCCTTGATTAACTCGTCAAAGTCAAAAAACATGCCCCTCTTTGTCATTGGCGCCCTTCCTCTCTGCTCAGGATATGATTGGCGAGGCCATGTCGAAGCATTTCTAGTCACAAAAAGATTGCTGCAGTGTCGCGCACCGCACTAAGACCGGTTTTGCCTCTTTATTGCGATAACGCTATCCCTGCAGTTTTATTTCAATGAGAGACTTTTTTCTCAATTCCTTAATCCATTCTTCATACTTCTTATCGATCTTTTCCTCTTCAATCTTTGCCTTGATTTCTTCCCGGACGGATTCGATGGGTTTTATGCCCGCGCCTCTTCTGTCGATAGCCTGGATTATGTGCAGACCTACAGAGGATTCTATTACCTTGCTAATCTCGTCGTTTTTCAAACTAAAGGCAACATCTTCAACAGCAGGAAGCATTGATCCCTTTTCAACGAAACCGAGATCACCGGCGGTTGCACCAGAGTGTCCTTGAGTGAACTGTGCAGCGAGCGAGTCAAACGGCTCTCCGTTTAGCAGACGCTTATGGATTGCATTCATTTCCTCCCGGAGCTTGTCCTTGGTTTTTACATCAGCGCCCTTGGGAAACAAGATCAGGATCTGCTTCATCCGCAAAGCTTCTTTACCCTCATAGGCTTCACGGTTCTTGAGGTAATATGCACCTATCTCTTCTTCAGTGACTGCAACCTTGGATCTTATTTCACGCCTGAGCAATCTCATGCGGAGAAGGTGTGCCTTGACCTCTTTCCTGTGCGCCTCGATGGAGGAGTTCTCTTTCGCAAGCTCATTTATCAGATCCTCCATCTTCATCTTTCTCCGGGAAAGGAAGTCGTTGATCGTATCGGTGACTTCCTCATCCTTGATTATCATTTGCGATTTTTTCGCCTCCTGATCAATAATGATGTTGTCGATCAATTTGTCCAACAGTACTAGTCTGTTTTCTGCTATGATCTTTTCCTTGTCCGGGCCCTTATATCCTTCCTCTATCCTTTTCCCGAAAGGTTCAAAAGCGGCATTCAACTCTGATAGGGTTATAACCTCGCCATTCACAACGGCAACGATTCTTTCCGTGATTTCCGCAGTAGCTGAAACTGATGTGCACATCACTGCCGCTATGATAATGTATATCAATGTCCTCGATAATTTCACTGGCATACCTCGTCAATCTGCTTCATTTATCTGGGACCTGTATCTTTAAGAAGGTCCCTGTTAATTTTTATTACCGCCTTTGACCTCAAGGCGCCAAGCCACAGCGCATACTCCTGTTCCTCTTTCTGCTTCCTTAGATCGATCAGGACCTGCCCCCTGATATCATTCCACCTCTTCTCGATAATCTTAAAAATATGATATCCAAAGGGGCTGCTTATGACCGGACCAATTTCTCCGGGTTGTTGCGAAAAGATGGCTGCATCGATTTCTTCCGGCATGAAGCCCTGACTGACAAAACCAAGGTCACCGCCTGCCCTCGCCTCGGGACCAATGGATTCTTCCTAGGCTACCTTAGCAAAATCTTCACCCCTCATCAACCTTTTCAGGATTGCTTCTGCCTTTTCCCGCTCCCTCACAACTATCTGGGCCACATGTACCCTCTGTTCCGGAGCAGACACGCCTCTGTGTCCTCTCCGATATATTTTTCCCTCTTAATCTTTCACCTGGACTTTCGAATTCACATCGGCTGAAACCAGCTTTTCCAGGATGATCCGCTTTCTCAGCTCCTCCTTCCATTGGCCATAATCGACTTTTCGCGTTGTTATGACCTTGTCGAAGCCATCATTAAATGCATAGCTTTCTTTAATCTCGTCAACCTTCTTCGCCAATTCAACATCGCTGACAGAGATTGATAGCTCCTTGGCGCGAAGCAGCATGAGCTTTTCATCGATCAAAATATTCAGGACCTCCTCTTTGAGGTGGTCATAGTCTTCCGGGGTGAGAGATGATCTGTCGCGTAATGAATTTACATCTCTTGCATATCTATTATTGAACTCACTGATCGAGATCGTCATGCCATTTACAGTGGCCAGCGGCTTTGACGTGCTATTCTGCCCGCAACCGCATGTGGCGAAGATCAGAACCGCGCAGAGAATGTAAGGCAGGAATCTGCCAACAGGGAACACCGGCCTCCCTCCGTCAAACTTCAATTTTAGACGGAAAGGAGAAAAGAAGTTGTGCACGACGGCTCCTATTATTTTCAATGAGACATTCATTAATTGACCAGCAACTTCAGCAGTTCCCTTGCCTGCCTTGTGATGTTACTTACCCCGAGATCCGGCATGAAGATGCTGAGCTTGAAATCAGGGGTAAGCTTTATCCCCGCTACTTTCCTTCGGGACAGTTCGATGATCCGTGACGGATTTACCGGGCTTTCCCGGCTAAAATCGATCAACATATTTTTCCCATCGTATACCATCTTCTTCCCTTTAACAACTGCCAGGAGGTTCCTGATGCCAATTACATCAAAAAGGTTTTCCACCTGAGGCGGGACATATCCATAGCAGTCAACAATCTCCTCTCTGATCTTTTGTATGTCTTCATCTCCCGATGCCATGGATAATCTCTTGTAGGTAACCAGCCTGCGGTGGACGTCAGGCATGTAGTCCTCGGGTATGAATGCCGGCAGTCCTAAATGTATTTCCGGTTTGGCCTCTTCAACGGGTCTTGCTTCTCCCCTGATTTCCCTGATAGTTCGCTCCATTAATTCTGTATACAATTCATACCCTACGGCCGCAATCTGTCCGGATTGCGATGTCCCCAGGATGTTCCCCGCCCCTCTTATTTCCAAATCATTGGAGGCGAGCCGGAAGCCGGACCCGGGTTCGGTGAAATCCATTATAACACGAAGCCTCCTCTGGGTGTCCCGCGATAACATCGCCCCTTTTGGCACCAGGAGGTAGGCATAGGCCTCTTCTTTAGACCTCCCGACCCTTCCCCTGATCTGATACAGTTGCGCGAGTCCAAACCGGTCGGCCCGGTTGATGATGATGGTATTTGCCGTGGGAATGTCCAGGCCGGACGCTATTATGGAAGTGCAAACGAGGCAGTTGTAATCCCCCCGGACAAATTTTGCCATCGTCTCCTCGATATCGGCGCCCTTCATCCTGCCGTGGACAACCCCGATTCTGGCTTCCGGAACAAGTCTTTCAACTAATCTGGCCATGGTGTAGATGGATTGCACCCTGTCATGGAGAAAAAATGCCTGGCCGTTTCTGTTGATTTCCTGCCGGATGGAGTCTCTTATAATGTCTTCGCCGAATTCGACTACGCAGGTCTTCACGGAGAGCCTGTCTTCTGGAGCGGTATTGATGATGGACAAATCGCGGATGCCGACGAGTGACAAATGCAAAGTCCTAGGTATGGGTGTCGCTGTCAGGGTGAGGACGTCCACAAGGGTTCTCAGCTTCTTGAGCTTCTCCTTATGGGTTACGCCAAAACGCTGTTCTTCATCTATGATCAAAAGTCCCAGATCCTTGAACACGATGTCCTTCTGCAGCAGGCGATGTGTCCCGATGACGATATCCACGATCCCCCTGTTTACTCCGTCCACAATTTCCCGCTGCTCCTTCTTCGTCTTCAAACGGTTCAGGACTTCCACGCGCACGGGATAGTCTTTCAATCTCCGGGAAAATGTCTGGAAGTGCTGTTCCGCCAATATCGTAGTGGGAACTAGAATGGCCACCTGTTTCCCATCCATGGCTGCCCGGAAAGACGCCCTCAAGGCGACTTCGGTCTTCCCGAATCCAGCATCGCCGCAAACGAGCCTGTCCATGGGCTTTTCATGGCCCATGTCAAGAAGGACATCTTCGATGGATCTGGACTGATCAGGTGTTTCTTCGTATTCAAAGGTGGAACAGAATTCATCGTAAATCCTGTCCGGCTGGGAAAAGGCATGGCCGTCCATTACCTCTCTGGCGGCGTAAATGGAAACCAGTTCTTCCGCAACCTCGCGGACAGACTTCTTGACCTTCTCTTTTACCGCTTCCCATGAAGAGCCGCCAAGTTTGTCAATTCTCGGTGTGACACCTTCGGGGCCGATGTACCTCTGGATCTGATCTAGCCGGTCTATCGGTATGTAGAGTTTATCGCAATCCAGGTATTCAAGCAGCATGAAGTCCTTCTCGATCTCACTGACGACAAGCTTCTTAAGACCGCGGTACACCCCGATGCCGTGATCGGTGTGGACTGCGTAATCCCCCTCTTTTAGATCGCCGAATGACTTCAGGAAATACCCTTCCCTGGCAGGTCTCGCCCGCCTTCGCGATATCTTCTTGCCGAATATTTCTTCTTCCGTAATCACAATCAGTTTCAGATCGGGCAGACGGAATCCTCCCGTCAGCTTGCCTTCTCTGATGACAAGGCGTCCCGCACCCCAGTGCCCTTCAACATCCGTCACAAAAGAGACATTTGACCTCGTGACAGGAAGGCTGTACTGCTCCAGGAGATGATCTAAGCGCTCTACCTCTTCCTGTCCGGTTCCCAGGAATTGCACGAGATACCCTTCATGAAGCCACCCCTTTATCCTCTCCGCGAGCGGCTTAAGCAATCCGTCCCCCTCACCCGGTCTTGGCGATGCAGGAGGCGGCCGCCATTCCATGTCAGCATGAATTTCTATAGTCGACGAGGCGGCGTCATTTTCATCATGGCGCGAATCCATGATATGCAGGCCTTCGAGAAACACCTTTTGAAAGGCATCCGATTGTCTGAGAATGGTCTCCTCCGTTAGATAAAAAAATTTCTTTTCCAGATGGAATTTCTCTTCGTTGCTTGCCTTGAGGAGGAAGCGATCAATCGCGTTTTCAATTTCCTCCCCAGCCTTCTCGATTGTGGGCAGATCGTCGAAGATAAGGATAGAGTCCTGAGGTATGTAATCAAATAAAGCTCCTAGAGCGCCGGAAAGATCCTCTCTTCTGACTTCTGCTGTAGGCACGGAGACGCTTCCGCCCGTTGTCTCCTCTAATGATTCGTAAAAGAGAGGCAGAAACATGGGATTTACGGAAGAGATGGGACCATTTTCTAGCATCTCGACAAGGTGTGTCTTCATCATCCGGGGGAGTTCCAGTTCGAGAGCCCTGTGCTTTATATTTTCTATAGCCTGCTGTCGTCTCTCTTCGGAGAGGATCACCTCTCTTGCCGGAGATAGCTTAAAATCAACCAATTCACACGTGGACCGCTGGGATGCAGGGTCATACTCCCTGATTGACTCCAATTCATCCCCCATGAATTCCATCCGCACAGGCCGGAGAACTGTGGGAGGAAAGACATCTATTACATGGCCCCTCAAACTGAACTGGCCCTTTTCGTCCACAAGAGTAACCCTCTTATAGCCTCCCTGTGATAATTTTTGAACGAGATGGTCCCTGTCTATAATGTCCCCGATGGAAATTGTTTCGATATAGGCTTCGAGGACTTTTTGGGGCATGACCCTTTGCATCAGGGCCTTGAGCGGTACCACAACTACAGCCTGCTTTCCCATGATGAAGTTGCAAAGAATTTCCATGCGGGACAATTCCACATCCTGCTGAAAAGCCAGCATGTCCGTTGAAAAAAAGTCCCACGGTGGGTACAGGAAGGCCTGGTTTTCTTTGCCGATGTAAAAGGAGATGTCCTGGTGGATGGCCCTGGCTTCCCTCTCCGTCGGCGCAACCACGATCAGCGTTCTGTTAATTTTTTTGGAGATCAGCGAAAGGAGAAAGGATTTTGCTGAACCTTGAAGACCGCTGACAGTCAGTTTTTCTTCTCCTCTCCTTATCCTGTCAAATAAAAAGGCAAAGAGGGGACTGTCCAACAGTTTTTCTTTATTAATAATTTTTCTCACGTACACAAAGCTCTACGATCCCATTTCGGCAGCAGACAAAACCGCAGGATCGAAATTCACCCTCATATGATATGCACCCGTTTGCCAAATAGCAAGCATCCTCAGGGCGGCATCCAGGCTCTCTATTACAGTTCCCAGAGGTTAAAAAACTCACCTATATTATACACATATTTTATTCAAGGACAAAAATGATCACCTTATTTATTGACAAGGGGGGGCATTTTGGGATAGCTACTTTAATAGATTGTAATGTAATGAGTGTTTTGAAAATCTCCCCTCCGTCATCTCGGCGGAAGGGAGAAATATTATAAGATTACGTGATAATTTTGGACAACAGACAATGATCAGTGTTGAAGACGCATTGAACCAGATCCTTAAAGCAATTGTTCCTCTAGGGCAGGAAAAGGTTAACATCCTGGATTCCTTGGGAAGGGTGATCGGCGAGGATATATACGCGAATAGAAATATTCCGCCCAGGGATAACTCAGCCATGGATGGATATGCCTTACGCTGGGAAGATACCCGGGGCGCTTCTAGAGGAAAGCCCGTCATTCTTAATGTCATCGAAAATCTGCCTGCTGGGACTGTTCCTCGAAAGACTATCGGCAAAGGCGAGTCATCCAGGATCATGACCGGCGCTCCTATTCCGGATGGCGCCGACGCCGTTGTGAGAGTGGAAGACACGGCAAAGCATGGGCGGAAAGTCAAGGTTTTCGCAGAGGCCAAAGTCGGTCAAGATATCAGGCCCGCAGGCGAAGATGTCAGAGATGGCGAACTCGTCATTTCCCGGGGCGATATCATCAGACCGGCAGAAATAGGAATGCTGGCGTCGCTGGGACGTTCTTTTATAAGTGCATACCGGAGGGCCGTAGTTGCCGTCGTGGCTACAGGAGATGAACTTGTTGATATTGATGAACCCCCAAACCCTTGGCAGATAGTGAGCAGCAACAGTTATTCCCTCGCCGCCCAGATCATTGACTGTGGAGGTATTCCTCTCCAGATAGGTATAGCGAAAGATACAAAAGAGGACCTGGTTGCAAAGTTCAAAGCTGCACTCCGGACCGACATTATCGTGTCATCGGGCGGCGTATCGGTGGGTGATTACGATCTCGTCAAGGATGTCATGAAGGAAGTGGGGAACAAGATGCAGTTCTGGAGGGTTGCCATGAGACCCGGAAGACCTCTTGCCTTCGGCTCCATGGGTGGCGTTCCTCTTTTCGGACTCCCCGGCAATCCTGTATCATCGATGATTGCCTTTGAACAGTTTGTCAAACCGTCGATTCTTAAGATGATGGGCCATAAGAATCTGTTCAGGAGGACTGTCAAGGCGACAGTCCGGGAAGGCATCACAAAAACGGGAGGTGCAAAGCATTTTATCAGAGCCCGTGTCGAATATAAGAACGGCAAATTTACGGTAACATCTACGGGAGATCAGGGTTCCGGCATCCTGAAGTCAATGGTCAGGGCAAATGGGCTGATTATCCTGCCGGAAAATTCGACATCCGCCAAGAAGGGCGATGTTGTAACCGTTCAGTTGCTTGACAGCTCTCTCGAACGTACGCTGAAGCCTCAATATCCGTAACAGTGCGGAAGTGCCAAGGTCACTGGTGGGCCTCCTGGACTTCAAATCCAGTGCGGGGCGCTAGAACCGTCCCGGGTGGGTTCGATTCCCATGCACTTCCGCCATTTATTAAATAATTTCAAGCATATTAATCTATAAATGGCAAGAACATAGTAAGAACATGGACAAGAACACAGGCGATGGGAATTGAACCCGAAGAGGTGCAAACAGGGAGCGGTTTTACAGAGTACCTCTATTTGAAGTCAAAAAAAGTGCGTTTAAATGATTAAACACTCCGGTGAGATTTCTCCATAAAAAAGTCGTGCAACCATTTCCACACTTATCGCAAAGTGTTACGATTATATGTCCGTCAAAAATTTACTTGGGAAGTGTTTCATTTTTTTTCTGATTATATGAAGCAGAGGGTGGGTGAAAATAGTTCCTTTAATTTTGATTTTGTCAAAACCTTTTTGGAAGCATATTACGATTCCTTCGATATAATTTTTGAAAAAATAATATTGGGAACCTATAAACCCAAATACTGAAAGTTATGAGTATTAGAAATGGGAAAATCAGGAGAAGCTTCTGATTTCGTAGTTTGATATAAAGAATTGAACGCCCTACTTTATTGTGACAAGATCAATTATTCGCCAACGGACTTTTAATCTTATAATTCCCCGACCCTTGGGTCGGTCCTTTGAAAGGGTCCAGGGCTTGCCCTGGGGTTCATACCATTGATTCCGTTGGTCGGGAGTTCGAGTCTCCTGCGGCCCACCAAGAAAACCAGCTATTTCCGCAACTTTCACAAAATCGGCATTTTTCGAATCTCGCCAAATTTGACGTGTTTTGCAACCAAAATGCGGCCAGCTCTCTTATATAGTCTATCCTTTTTTCGCTTTTAAACAGCTCAGAGAAGTCATGCGTTCAAGTCCATGATGACCCGCCGATTTCAATAAATAGATGCTAATATCCACCGTATGTTCATTGGCAGAATTCGAACTTAACATCTGGGTACATGTTCTGGGGGCAGGTCAGCTTATTTCTCGGAGACTATGGTACTACAATATGATATGTTGCGTTAAACAAACTTGAGGAAATGAGGATGAATACAAAAAGCGTTGCCTTACGTGAGTGCTGCTTCAAGACGCTTCCTGAGGAAGGACGAAAACTTGTCTGGGAGATTACCCACCGGTGTAATTTTGGTTGCCCCTATTGTTTTCAAGCTAAGAAACGACTTGAGAATCGGATGCGCATTCTGCACCCAACGGACATGCATGCCATTATTGAGAAACTGCATGTATTGCTTATTAGTGATGTTCTCCTTACGGGAGGAGAGATATACTGGGTCAGAGATTCACTTCCGGAAATATGCAAACATCTTACTGAAAAGGCCATAAGTTATTCGCTGTCAACCACATTTATTCATGACGCAGAATTTATCGATTTCCTCTTAAATCTTAAGCCGCGCGCGCTCAACATTAGCTTCGATCCTTGCATGGGCGAAACAAAAGAAAAACGTGATCGATTTATAGAACGCATTCGATATGTTCTTACTAGGTGTCAGCAGGAAAAAATATCAGTTAAAGCAACAGGCGTGCTCACCAAGATATCCATTTTGAATATGAATGAATACATTGCTGAACTAGAAAGCTTGATATCGGAATACGAATGCCTTTCGAGTATCTACATAACAAATCCATACGATATTGGTTATGTTAAAGCAGATGTCCGTCCATCAGAAGATGCTTTGCGGAAGGCAATTAAAATATTAGAAGTTCCATCGACCACTAGAGAAAAGGTACGTCTTATTAATTTTCACCGGTTTAATGCCCCATTGCAGAACTGCCCAGCCGGTGTGAAAATAGTTCATCTTGAACCAAATGGTGATGTGTATCCTTGTCACTTATTCGCAAATCTGCCGCGAGAGACGTTTTTTTTAGGAAATTTGATACTGGATTCTGTAGAAGAAATCGATGCTCGTCTAAATGATTTTGCTCGAAGAACAAGAGAGGCAATCGAGGATTATAAAGACATTGATGAATGCCGGAAATGCCGAGTTGCGCGTAAATGTGGTGGCGGTTGCATTGCAGAAATTGTATCTGTTGGTAAACTTATTGAGCCACAACTTATCTGCAAGAAAATAAGGGCACCACAAAAAAGGGTGCTTTTTGAGCCAAGTGAGTCTCTGCTACAGCTAACTTCGCTGCATGGTGGCGACCTTTCGTCAGAAGAACGACAAAAAATTATTGAGCACGTCAGCCAGAATTTACGGAAAGGACACGATCTTGCACATGGCTTTGACCATATAAACTGCGTTGTGGAATATGCCCGTCACATAGCGAAAACAGAAGGAGCGAATCTGCGGATTGTCACGGCTGCCGCCTATTTCCATGACTATGAGCCTAGGAGAAAACTTATATATGAACAACACACGGAGTATTCCGCTCAACAAGCTGTGGTATTTCTGGGTGGATTAGGTTTCACTCCGTCTGAAGTCAATCAGATCTATGAATGCATAATAAGTTCTTCATATGGTGCTCATGAAGTTGGACGAAAGCCCTTGTCTTTGGAAGCAAAATGCGTGCGGGATGCGGACTGGTTAGATGCTATTGGGGCGCGGGGGATTGCTCGCGTATTTGCCTTTGGTGCTGCACACGGATGTGAGGAACTTGGTGATGTCGAGTGGCCTCTAGACCCTCCGACCAAGAAACGCATGAGTCGTATTGGTCCAGACCCGTCACCGATATATCATTTTTTTTCAAAGCTTCTCTGGGTAAAAGACAAGATGCTGACGACCACCGGTAAAAGGCTTTCAGAAATAAGGCATATTAGGATGCTTAACTTCTTAAAACAATATAGAGCCGAAATGCATATGGGCGATATCGGTCAAGAGGATGCACTCGACACGAAATAACTCTTATTAGAAGGCTGTCAAGCAACAAGACTTTACCCTTGATTTATACTCTCTTTTCATCTATCGTCCACTTAGCCAAAGAGAATTGATAGATAATCGGAGGTTATGTTACAGCCCTTTTTTAAAAGGCAAATCGAATTAAAAGCTTACCCAACGTCGAATCGGCAGAAGTTCATTTAAGAGATTAACTTACACACGATTATAGAGAATCCTTCTGACTGATGAAGTACGCCTACGAAAATCTTAGTCCTCAACAGTTTGAGAATCTGATAGTGATCATCTGCCAGCAGCTTTTTGGTATAGCTACTCAGGGGTTCTCAAGTGGTCCGGACGGTGGTCGAGATGCCAGGTTTGAAGGAGTAGCGGAGTGCTTTCCAAGTAAAGCCGCTCCTTGGAAAGGAAGGACAATCATACAGGCAAAACATACAAACGGATTCCACAAGAGCTATTCAGATGCTGACTTTTACAGTGAGACCGCAAAAAATTGTGTCATCGCAAAAGAACTCCCGCGTATCAGGAAATTGCGGGAAAATGGACAACTCGATCACTACATACTTTTTGCAAATAGACGCTTGGCTGGGAATACCGACAACAAGATACGACAGCATATTTCTCAGCAAACAGGAGTTCAGACCGAGTCGATTTACTTGTGTGACATAGAACAAATTGAACTTTATTTAAAACAGTTTACAAGAGTGGTACAAATGGCAGGCATTGACATGGTCGATGCTCCTCTCAATGTTAGTCCTGATGATCTTGCTGATGTCATCGAGGCACTTGTGGGGTATCGAAAGGTGATTGTATCGCAAATTGATAATCCCCCAACCTCGCGAGTTTCTTATGATGAGAAGAACGTCTTAAACAATATGTCTCCCGATTACGCAGAGGAGCAAAGAAAGCGTTATCTGAAGGAGACAGCCCAAATCAAGACATTTCTCGCAGACCCCAACAACTTACTTATATTAAGAAAATATGAGAGCGTCGCTGAAGAGTTTCAACTCAAGGTAATTGCGAAGCGTAAGAACTATCAAGAATTTGATGAAGTAATGGAGCACCTGATCGACTTATTATGCAGTCGCGACGTGATTCTGCGAAAAAATAAGAAGCTTACGAGAGTCATGTTGTTTTACATGTACTGGAATTGCGACATTGGACTGAATAAGGATGCTGAGACCAACTAAACATTCACACCCTGACAAGACTGTTATTAATGTGGCATGTTTGTTGATTCTCCGCCTGCGGAAACGTCGGCTGGAAGAGTTTGGGGAGTTACTGCGCTATGTGAAGAAATTTGTAAAGCATGGTGAATCGCTATTCCTGCCTGCGTTAAATTTTTTGTACTTGCTTGGATTGATCGAATATCGCCCCAAGACTGACTCAATAGAATATACAGGTAAACATGAAGCTCTCTAAGCTTTACTGCAACATGCCAGATACATTTGCGCCTGTGAACTTCGTCGATGGATTGAACGTTGTCTTGGCTGAAATTCGCCTTCCTGAGAATCGGAAGAAAGATACGCATAATCTTGGCAAAACGATCTTTGGTATTCTCATTGATTTCTGTCTCCTTGCGGGACGCGACAAGAATTATTTCCTGTTCAAACATTTCAATCTCTTCGAGAAGTTTGTCTTTTTTATTGAGATTGAACTACTTGACGAGACGTTTGTCACGATCCGTCGGAGTGTTGAAGATTCATCCACTATCAGCTTTAAGAGACATAAAGAGAGTAGACAGAATTTCACCAAACTTGCTGATGCTGAGTGGGACCACTTCAACGTTCCCTTTGAACGTGCCAGGAGTCTCTTAGATGGTCTTCTCGATCTGCGTGCGTTGAAGCCCTGGTCGTACCGCAAAGGTTTGGGCTACCTGCTTCGTTCACAGGATGATTTCCGGGATGTGTTTCAACTTAGAAAGTTTCAGGCCGCACATTCTGACTGGAAACCCTATCTTGCTCATATTCTCGGGTTCCGTGATGAGATCATTCAAGAACACTATCGTAAAGAAGATGACCTGGCAAAAATGCAACAGACAGCACAGACTTTAGAAGCAGAACTTCGTGGATCGATTGCAGACCTGAGTAAGATTGAAGGCATGTTGTTGCTAAAACAAAAAGAAGTGGGAAAGAAACAGGAACTTCTGGATGCCTTTGACTTTCGTGCACAGGACAAACGAAAGACTAAACAGCTCGTCGAAGAAATAGATGCGCGTATTTCGCATTTAAATTCTGAGCGGTATTATCTGAACCAGAACAAGAAAAAGATTGATGCAGCTTTAGAAGAAGAGCAAATCCTTTTTGATCCGGATGAGGCTGAACGGTTATTCAAAGAGTCTGGTGTCTTCTTTGAAGGTCAGATCAAGCGCGATTTTCAGCAACTGATAGCCTTCAACCGGGCTATAACTGTGGAAAGGCGAGCTTACTTAGGTGATGAACGTAATGAAATTGATGCGGAGATCAAGAAGATCAATTCCGAGCTTAATGATTTAGGCAAGCGTCATTCTGAAATACTATCTTTTGTGAGCAGCGCCGATTCTTTCAAAAAATACAAACAATTCAGTAACGAAATAGTTAACCTGAAGGCGGATATTACTTTCCTTGAACGACAGCGTGTATATTTACAACGGTTACAAGAGTTGAGAAAAAGGATTCGTGCCGCCGAAGACGAAATAATTCGTCTGCAAGCTTTAATCGAAGAGGATGTTGAAAAACAGAACTCTACGCAGGACAGCTTGTTCTCCTGCATTCGACTATTTTTCAGTGAAATCATCGAGGAAGTTATTGATCGTAAGGCACTGCTGACAGTTTCCCCAAACAAGGAAGGGCACCTTGATTTCAAGGTCGATATATTGGACGAATCAGGTAACGCCTCCAGCGCGGGGCATGGTCACACTTATCAGAAGTTGCTTTGTATCGCATTTGACATGGCAATAACGAGAGCACATAGCAAAGACAGGTTCCCGCATTTTCTCTTTCATGATGGAGTGTTTGAGTCTCTTGATAATCGTAAGAAGGTTACTCTTCTGGATGTAATTCGCCGTTATTCCGATTATGGCATTCAACATATTATCACCCTAATTGACTCCGATCTTCCCAAGCCGGCGACTTCAACATTTGATGATACAGAGATCATATTGCGGCTGCATGATGAGAACGACCAAGGAAGACTATTTAAGATGCGATCCTGGTAGCGAATAAGTTGATGGGGCATGGGCCTTTCATCGGATTTTAGAATATTCTGTTCCTAAAACTTCACCTGGTCAATAAAATGCTTTGAGTCCTGAGCAAGGATTTCCGTATAGATGAGCGTGCTCATGAGATCCTGATGCCCCATTGGGAATCAAATGACCGTCGAACTAGTATTGCCGGATGGAACTCGCAATTTGAACGCAATTTGAATTGAACCAGAAAGAAAAAAATGCATATTGGTCAAAAAATCCTAAAGGCTATACAGGACACCCTTGAAGATAGATACTCTATTTACATAAATCAAAAAGATTGGGATTTCTTTAGAAAGCCTCTCCCTCTTGATAAACATCGAGAAATTTATAAACCAGCTTTTGAAGAGCGCCAAAAACAATCAATAGCCATTATAGAACGAATTCTCGATATCCATGGTAAAGCCGATATCGTTAAGTTTCTAGGCTGTCTGGCGAGCATAGAACCTAGAATACAAGAATTGCAGCCTTGGGTCAGGGACCATGTTGTTCATGCAATCAACACTTTTATTTTGGGTGTCTATATTCTTGGAAAAGTTGAATTTCCTCCACTCAAGAGTGCGCGTTTTGGTTATCCATTCATGTGGAAACTTTGTGGTCCAACTCATGATTTGGGATATCCTATCGAGATCGCACATAACATTAAAGCTCCTTTTGCAAATACAGTTAATCATATTCTTGACACAATACACTCGCCCTCTCCAAGAGTTGAAACAGAATTATATCTTAAGAACTTAGACAAATTGTGTAACAACCGTGACGCAAACGAAATTATTCAGAAGAGATTGACTGAATGGGCTTTAGGCATCGACATAGAACATTACTATGACTGGTTGAGAAGAAGGAACAAAACCGATCATGGTGTTGTTAGTGCTTTAGCACAATTAAAAGTAATAGATGCTTTCTACTATAGAGAAAATCCATGCGGAAAATACGAAGATATTCCCAAAAATGGTCTAAATTTTAATCAAGAGAATTTTGATCTAGACGTAGTTGCTTCCTCTTCAGCACTTCTTATACATAACATTGATCTTAACTATTCTGGCTTTTCTAGTAGAATATCATTTCATATTGCCCCACTAGCATTTCTACTTTTCATTTGCGATCAATTCCAGGAGTGGGATAGATACTCAGAAAATAGGCCTGTTTATTCAGGCAATGACTTTAACATCAAGTGTACCGATAATTCTATTTCATTATTTGTTCCTGACGAATTAGAACAAGAAATATCTAATGCTTTGTTCAAAAGACTTTCAGGACTGCTTGTTAGAGTTAATGGCAGAGTTGCTGTAACTTGATATTATTATCGTGTATAACAGTGGACATCCAGACAGTGGATTGCCACCCCAACCCCGCAGCGCCCGGCGTTCATTGAAGTGGGACGTTGAAAATAAGTTGTCATACCCTCGTCATCCAGACTTTCCTTCAAATCCTTCTTCCAGATTAGGTTATATTACGCAATGTATATTGTACCCATTTTTACATGTGTTCAAAGGAGGAAAATGCGTGTTTACGTGAAAAAAAGGGTGATCACCGGAAAAATGGATACAGAACCGCACATTCTGTATCCGTGAGTTTTATCGCGTTCCCTCCCTGCTTCGTCTGAATTTCATAAAATATTTTCTAAACGATCCACACGCGGAAAAAGTCAAATTGTTCAAAAAAATGGAAATAAAGAAAACGGACACACCGTCCCGAAATAATCGACGAACTGTATAATCTACATCCCTCACGAGGGATGCGGTATTATCTAGGAAACAAGGGGCGGCGGCGGCAATAAGAAGCGGCTCCGACCCTATGGCCGTGTTACTTTCAACTACTGCTGTTCATTTCGATTATTTGATAGATTAATGAATAGTTTATCGAAAGCCTCGACTTCAATAAACTATCGATGTCTTCTTGGTCAGATATAATTATGTTGGAAAATTTCACGATTTGGCATATCCGACAATTGGCTCCTCAACCAAATATATCGGCAACTCCAGTGTCACTTACAGCTGCCTTCCCTGGCAGCGTGGGTTTCCCTTCCTGTTTGCCCAGCAAAACAATTGCTCTGGCTATGAAATCACTTCTCCAGTACTTGGATACGTCTCTCAGTATTTCCATGGCCTCGGCATGTTTTGGTCTGGTTAAAGTGAGACGTATCTGCATTCTATCGCTCTGGTCCAAACTATCGTTGCTCCTTTCCGTATTTCTCCATTCCATAATACCAGTAACCGATGGCATTTGCCGCTGCAGGATCGCTAACGGTAGCAAGTTTCTTTTTTAACTTCACCACGTTTCGGAGAAGATGAACCCCGCCACCTCCCGCTATGCCAATGTCGAACCTGTGGCCTTCCATATAGTTGTTGATAATCGTGGCTACGTTCGCGGCATATTTTTTTATGATGTTTTCTACGTTTTTAAGCTCAAATGTTTCGCCCAACCAATCAAGACGCGAATTCTGTATGAATTGTATAGCGTCCTCGCGGCTGATAAAATAACGGTATTTCTTGTTGACCTCTCTTCTGATCTCGTCTAACAAAACGGATACGCCCATGGGGAAGCTGTTGGCATAGTCGTCAACATATTTCCCTTTATCTACCGTAATCAGGTCAATTGTATGAAAGCCTATGTCGGCGACGGAAATCACCATAGTTTTATAATCGCTCCCTATGCCGCTGTCGTTCATGTATTTCAAGAATATTCCGAACGCCTGCGGGACAATGGAAATATAAGCATAGTCCAGGTCGATACGGCCATTGCCGGCATGAACATAACGGCGTTTGATTACATCCACAAGTTCCGCCGCTCTTCCTTTGTCATATTGTTCGGCGGGGATGCCCAGTATTAGGGCGTTTTTATACATATTCGGAAGCGAGCATGCTTTTATGGTCTGGGCCAGAAGAGCGCTCCATTGGGAGGAACCGACGAAATCTGACGTTCTCGCGTCATACCATTTTTCTTGACCCCTCACATCATCGCCTACATAAAATTTTTCATCATCAACAACGATACAACTCTTTTCACTGAATCCTGCAGAGTCAATAGCGTTTGAGACGATTGTGGGAAACGACACTATATTGGTGCCGTCGTAAACCTTTGTGAAGCCAAACCCGATATCAATGCCTAAGCACATCATAAATTAAATCTCCTTCAAAAAGTCTTAAATCTCTTTTACTGTTATATTACTTCTCCCCAACGGGCCAATCGGAAGAATTGTCACATTCGGCGGATTTGGCGCTTTAAAAGGTCAAGAAAACGACAAAGGTGGCAAAAGTGTCAAATGTTCTCCTGGAGAAGGAATATGGAAGCCGGAAATGGTAAACAGATTCTATCGGATCGCCGGGTGAAAGGTGTTATAATCAGGAATCGGACAATTAATTGCTCTTTCAATAATTGATGAATTCTGGAAATTTTATCTAAAATCTTGATTGCCTTCGCATGATCCTGTTCAAAAAGACACATACTTTCGTATATTTCTTTGTCATTTAGCTAATCATCCTGGTTGAGAATTCCGTAATGCCAATATCCGACTGCGTTAGCGGACTCGGGTTCATCTACAATGGTCAATTTCTTTTTCAACTTTAAAAGATTTCTAAGAATATATACGCCCCCGCCTCCCGCGAGCCCTATGTCCAGTTCCTGACCTTCCATATAGTTGTTAATGATGGTAGCAACAGCCGAGACGTATTTCCTGATTATGGACTCAATATTATCGCGCTCGTATATCTGGCCCAACCACTCAACACGGCGGTTCACAATAAAATCCATCGCTCTATTACGGTTGATGAAATAACGGTAATTGCTGCAAAATTCCTTCGCGATAGCGTCAAGCAAGACGGACACCCCTAACGGATAACTCTGGGCGTAATTGTTTATGTACGCACCCTTGTCCATAGAAATCAGGTCTATGGTATGATGGCCGATATCTGCAACTGCTATCCGTGACTTTTTATAATTGATTTTCGTGTCGGAGATATACTTCAGAAAGATCCCAAAACCCTGCGGTACAATGTGGATATGTGTATTACTTAAGTCAATTCTGGATCCATTCCCAACAGGGATATACTTCTGCTTCAACGCACATACCAGTTTTTCTGAGTTTTCTCTGCTGTATTGCGTCGTGGGCATGCCCAATACAAGAATATTAGTGAAAGTATTGAAACAACTATCTTTTATGGCTTTACCAAGTACTGCCATCCAGGGTGAAGATCCCACAAAGTCGGAAGTGCGAGTATCAAACCAGGGCAATTCGCCCATTACGCCATCGCCGACATAAAATTTCTCATTATCAACGCAGACGCAAGTCCTGGCGCTGAAACCGCCATCGTCGACCGCCATCGGAACTGCCGTAGGAAAAGATAGTATCTTCATTCCATCAAACACTTTCGTATCTCCATAACCAATATCCAGACCCAAACATCTCATAGTAGCCTCCTTTAATTTGTATCTGTATATATATTACTCCTCGCATGGGCAGGAATTAGGAGAAAAAGTGAAAAAAAAGAAATTGGGAGAAAATTTATGAAATTAATCTGCATCATAACGTGAAACCTGTCGATCTGAATAGGAAGCAAAGATAGGCGATGTAAGTGTTTGTAAAATCCAGAACTTATGAGATTGGGAAAATATTTTTATATTTTTCTTATTTTTTTTCAAAAAATCGCGTTTTCGGGAGTAATATATATATAACCATATCGCATTTCGTAGGACGAACTCGAACTAATTTAATAATTCCGGGCCATTGTTCCAATTGGCAGGCGATAGCAAGCAATGCCGCGGGAAATTTTTTGTCTTAAATTGAGTGTTATCAAAGAGTTAGCGACCAATAAGATATATTCTATATCTTAATACTTTTCATAAATGGCAGTCTTGAGTCTTAGAATTTTTATTCGCCTGGCAGCAGGCTTTATGATTACTCCATGAAAGGGGAAAACCGGTTATGAGCACTGTTAATATTCGCATGGTTGGTCTTGATGATATCGATTCACTTTATTCAATCATAAGAGAATGTTTCTCAATGGATCATTATTCGCGTTTTTTTATTTCCCAGGCTTGTGAGGCATTTGCAAATACGTTCCTTGTTGCCGAAGACGTGAAAATTTATTCAAAAGAAATAGAGATTCGCCCTGGTGTGACAAGAAACCGCTTTGCGGGTAAGGAAATGAACATCGTGGGCTATCTTCTTTCAGTCCCGGGTGAACAAACTAATAATACTGTCCGCATACTATCGATGGCTGTAATTCCTTCAGAGAGAAAAAAGGGAATAGGTGGAAAGCTGTTATCCGTTTTAGAAAAGCAACAGCGCTTTAAGGGCGTTAACGCGGCAATCCTGGCCCTCTCAGATGGTGACACATACGCGAAAGCATTTTTCGAAAAACATGGATTTAAAAAAGAATCCGGTCATGGTGGGGATATATTGCACAGTCTTATGAAAAAGACTTATGAATACAGCGACAGGGCCAAAAAAAACATGCACGTAAGAAAGCTTATAGACCATGTTGAAACGCTATTCTCAGAGGATAGATTGAAAATACTGAATGCGATAGTCGAGAGCGGCGCAAACGATAAAGACTTTCTTCGAAAGGCTCATGACAATGTTCTGAAAGCTTATAATATGCAGGTGGGTGGCAAAAAAGCACTTGACGTCAGGATAATTGAAAACTGGATGGAGAAACGCATTCTCAATTCATCCGATTCTGAAAAGTTGACCCCGGTTCGGCTTGCTTATGAATATCGTAATTATTATCGCTGGCCGACGAAGATGGCTCCTTTTCTGCGTACAGTTGCAAGACGGGTGAAGGCAAAAATACTCATGCGAGCAAGGAGAAAAAATTTCAGATAATGTATGAAGTACTAAAAATATTTTCTTTAAAATACCGCTTCTAGAGAAAAGTATCCTTTATGTATGAACTCTTAAATATGTTTTCTTAAAAATACCTGTACCACATTTCACTCGGCGAGCGCCCAAAAAATCCCGGAACTCTGACTCAAAATATGTTAAAAGTTCTTGTATGAAACATCAAGAAACGATGATATGCGACCAATAACCCCCACTGCCATTGCGAATTCCTCCAAATGTCTCCACTCGTGGTATTTGAATTGTTTCGGCAATCCAAAATGGAAGCGCGAATGGGAGGAAGGTGAACGTCTTCAACATCAACGTGGTCTTGAATACGAGCGGAAAGTTATCAACCAGCTGCCCGGTTTCGTCGAACCGTCCTGGGATGGCTGGGATTGGCAGTCTGGACATGACAGAACAAGGTCTCTAATGCAGGAGGGGCATCCCTGGATCTACCAGGGGGTTCTGTTGAATGGCCACTTTCGAGGTAAGCCGGACCTGCTCAGGAAAATAGATGGTTCGTCCAAACTCGGCCCATATACTTACCTTCCCATTGAAATAAAGTCTCACAATCAGATCATCCTGAAAGACCGATATCAACTTGTCTCCTCTGCCATGATGCTCGAGCCAATTCTCGGATCAATTCCAACAAGGGGTGGGGTATGGCTGAACACTGGTAGGGTTGCTGACGCCGAACTCGGAAAGGATACAATAGTCGTGGCAGGGCTTATTGAAAAAATGCAAGAGATCAGTGCCCGTGAACTGAGGACGGAAAGTGTCCGCTGCGGCGAGTGTCGAAGATGTCTCTGGTCTACCCATTGTGAAGACGAATGGAATAGAATGGGATACGTCTGTCTTTTGTATGGCATATCTGGCAAAACCGCGATGAGGTTCAAACGAGCAGGTCTCGCATCATGGAAGGATGTGGCTGTTTTGACACCGCAAGAGATATCCGAGCGCACCGGACTTAAGATGAAGGCGAGTATTTCCGCTGTGCAGCATGCGCTGGCCCGTCAAACCAGCCGACCGGTGATTCGAGGGGATATCAGATTCGTTGATGACATTCCAATTTACTTTTACGATATTGAAACATACGAAGATAAAGTTTACCTCCACGGTCTTATTCGAATCTTCGGCAATGAACGAGAGGAGAGACAGTTCATTGCTCATGATCCGTCGAAAGAAGGGGATGTCTGGTGCCAGTTCCTGGATTTCCTTGCCAGGGACGAGAAGGCGATTGTTTACTGCTGGGCGGATTATGAGAGACCTTTTGTCAAGAGATTGAAGGAGAAGCATGGAGGGAATCCAAAGGGACTGTTGCATCTGGAAACCAACCTTGTCGATCAATGTAACTGGGTGCAAGAACGATTTGCCCTGCCGGTGACGAGCTACAGTATAAAATCAGTGGCTCCATATTTTGGCTTCCACTGGGATGCCGAAGATGCTGGCGGGCTCAATTCAGAGGCATGGTATAAGGAATGGATGGAAACAGGGGACGAATCAATCCTTGAGAAGATTTTGCGCTATAATTTAGATGATGTTCGCGCTATGGAGGAAATTGACCGGGCATTGCGGAAATGTATACTTGATTCTCATATCCGGATTTAAAGCTTAATATCATCTTCAAACCCTACAAGGAGGACTTATGGGAAAGGCAATTGGTCAATATTCCTATGAGGTGAATATCTCAGGCGAAGCTGCGAGTCGACCGATTTACGAACGTATTTTGGCAAAAGAAGCAAATCTGAAGGAATCATGGTTCCGTGATGCCATCTTTGATAATCCGGAGATCGTTATCGGAGTCTGCCGGGAAGCCGGTCTCGTAGATGACGGAGAATCATGGTTTGCATGGGCACGAGAGTTCAACCTTGATGCCGGTCCGGTTGATGTGCTTCTGCTGTCTTCACGTGGAAGAATTGGTATTGTTGAGACAAAACTCTCATTCAACCCTGAGCGTCGACGTGAAGTCGTGGCTCAAATTTGTGACTACGCACTGGCTCTCCAGGAGAAGTCTTATGAGGAACTGCCAGAGAAGCCACTAACTAACAATACCGAGCTACCGACCGAGAATGATGTTAGAGAATCATTATCTATTGGAAATTTCCTCTTAATTATTGCAGGTGATCAACTAGATCCACGTGCCCTACGTTTGGGAACGGCAATCCTAGCAGGCCATCTGACCAGTGAATGGGATCTTGCGATGGTCGACATGAACCTTTTTGTGGACAAAATTTCGCAGCCACCGAGGCATCTCATGATTCCAGAGTTAAGGGGTCAATTGGTACACGAAACTAGGCAGGTAGTACGCGTAATTGTACAAGGCGATAAGCCAGAAGCAAAGATTAAAGTTGAACGGATTATAACTCCGGTTCCTGTCATTAGTGATCGCGTACAGTGGAACTATGAAAGTTTTTTTGCGGCGCTTACATCAGCCCATGTTTCTCAGGAATTTCGAGATTTCGCACAACGTCTAAGCGAATTGCCAAAACGCTATTCCGGCGTTAGTATCATATTCGGAACTGGTAAAACGGCTTCAATGACTTTACGCAAGTTGGGTCATAGCATCATCTCGGTCATTCTGGACGGACGAGTAGAAGTGAAACCTCGCCAGTACATTGAAGACGCCCTTGGCGTAGATGGGGCCAGAGAATACTTGTCTGCGATTGAACAGTATTGGGGACCGGAGTATGTCGATAGTTTTCAACGACCATCGGCTGATAAGGTCGCGGTCCACGCTAACCAAATTTTAGCTGCGCTTGAAAATGCCTTAAAGTTGAATTCCGGCACGGACAGATAGGAGAGAGCGAATGGATGTGGGTACGGGTAAAAACCTCTCACGATGAGCAATAACTAGTTTTTGGCTGGCTTGATAGTGAGCCAATTGTGAATACCGATCTGATGATCGGAATGGAGTTGGCTGTCAGTTTTGATAACATTAAGGAGGAGGAATTCATGAGAATAGTCCGTTTAAAAAGAATAGAGTTGCTGAAAAAAGTAAAAGTAAATAGAGCTAATCACCGCGCTGTGTTTGAAAAAGCATTAGAAGGTTACCGTAAGGCGGTGATTAAGGAGTTGGAAAAAATGCTTGAGGAAGCAAAAAAGGGATTGAGGATAAGACGCGCGGTTATGCTGGTCGAACCAATTGATCAAAGGCGCGAATATGACAGAATCATAAAGATGCTTGAAATGTCAATGGATGATATAGTCGAGCTAGATGAGAAAGAATTTTCACAATACGTCATGGATGATTGGTCATGGAAAGCACACTTTTTGGAGACTACAAATCCGTACACAAAAGCATGATAACAACTAACTCATTAGCTTAGGGGAGGTTACTAAAGTGAATCCATCTGAATTTTTGTTATATGTAAAAACAATTAATGAGGACGAGCAGATCATTAATCGTAGAAGGGGTTCAGAGGAAAATATAAAAATAAAAATAATAGTTCCTCTATTGCAGACCCTTGGATGGGATCTATTAAATGATATGGATTTTGAAAATAAAGGATGTGATATTCTCTTGCTTAAAGAAGGTAAACCTCTAATCATTGTTGAAACAAAAGCGTGGACCCCAAATATTACACAATATTTGAATCAATGTCTTGAATATTCTTTCAAGTTCCGAACACCCTGGATACTAATAACCTCAGGGCAAGAAACGTCGCTTTATTGCAGTTTGATTAATCCTCGTGATTTTAATGCTACAGAACCCTTGCTCAACTTTTCATTTACTGACTTGAAAAGTATAAAGGGCAATAAGATTCTTGAGGAGTTATTATTCTTAATAGGTAAGAATAAGGCTATTAATGGCGCGAAGGAACTTGAAAAATCAGCTTCACGCCGGATCTCAGAAAAAACTCTCGATGCAGCATATAAAGATTTTTTTTCTATGGCAGAGAATTTTAAGTCTGCAGTTAAATCAATAAAAATTAACGAGAAGGATTTCTTAGAATCAGCTAAACAGCAACCTCCAGAGATATGTAACGCATTAAATTACATATATAGTGAAATGACCAAATTCGTCGAGCTTAATAGGAATATTAGCATCCGTTCTAGAAGCAAGTCGATTGGAATAGAATACATGCATCACATTAAGCCCAGAGATAAAATCAGAGGTTTATTTGGCATTTACCCCCAAAATAAAGCTCATGTATCTTTTAGTTTTAAAGGGTGGGCACATTTAAAAGTAACACAAGAAACCTTAGATAAACTCAGATCCTTTCGTCGAAAGGTATCTGACATAGAATGGGCAAAATCTCTCACAGAACTTTTAAAACAGGCGATTAAAGAAATAGTTTAAGAAACGACTGCTGATCATTTGTAATGGCGAATATTATCTTAAAAAAAGAGTATATTTAATAGAATGGGTCAAATCTTAAAAATATTTTCTTAAAAATATCGGTTACTGAAAATCGTTTCCCTTATGTATGAAATATTAAGAATACTCTTAAATATATCGGCTGAAACGAGAAAGCTCTCCTTATATATGTATGAAGCGCTCAAAATCCATCTTTGAATTACTTTAATATGGATCCAACTTCTTGTTCAGAAAAGCCCATTTCCCTTAAATATCTTCTTTTTTTTGCAATGCTAGAAAGTTGTAATTCATTGAGCACAACATTTATTTCCTTCAATACCCCTTCATCTTTTGGAGCAATTTTGATGGCGGCTTGAAAACTTGTTATTGCTTCTTTGAATGACTTTGCATATTCATAGGCTAATCCAAGTTGATAACGAGCATCTCTATCCCTTGGAGACAAAACAATCACCTGTTTGTAATATCTTATAGCATTATCATAACGTCCTGTTTCCAAATACACCTCGCCTAATCCGAAAAGGGCTGACGTATAAGAATTGTCTATTTCAAGTGTCTTTTCATAATACCTCTTGGCTTCGTCATAGTCACCTTTCCCTAGAGATACATCGCCTAACTTGCTCAAAACATTTTTTTGTTGTTGTACAGAGTATGGAAACATTTGCACATACCGAAAGGCTTGTTCATATTTTTTCTGTGATTCGGTGTAGTTGCCGTGGTCGTAGAATACAGATCCGTCATTTATTAAATTTTCAACTGTATTTCTAAAGTACAAGAACGAACTCAATGCCCCTGCAATCAACAAACTTAAAATTAAGACGGAAATCAGAGGATTCCTTTTGATCCACTTTAATAGTTTCCCGATTATACCGACAGGTTTTGCACTGATAGGTTTCGAATCCAAAAAATTTATTATATCTTTTTTCAAAAGCTCCGCACTATGATAACGTTTTTCCGGTCTTTTTTCTAAGCACTTCACAATAATAGCGTCCGCATCTTTGGGGAAATTTCTATTTTGACTCCGAAGTTGGGGCGGATCTGTATTCATAATATTAGTTATTGATTTAGATAAACTTTCCTCGTAGAAGGGATGCTTCAGGCTCAATAACTCATAGAGAGTAACGCCTAACGACCAAATGTCTGTATAATAACCGATTAGATTTGATTGAATTTGTTCTGGAGCAGCATAAGCTATTGTACCGAGAAAATCACTCGATTGTGTAGTAACAAGAGCTTTAATATCTCTGGCTAATCCAAAATCTACCAGTATTGGGATACCATCGGCAGTAAGCATTATATTGGAAGACTTTATATCACCATGAAAAATATTGTTTTGGTGTGCATATGTGAGAGCATCTAAGATTTCTGAGAATATTGAAAAGACAAATCTGTAGTAAGGCATGTCCCAAAAAGATGGGGCACGCTTGACCATAATAGAATCTTGTGAACCATTTCTTGGACGATCTGATTTAAGTCTGATAAAGTCTTCATGCGACTGAATGATGTCTCTCACTCGTTCAGCATTGATTTGGGATGGCGATAATCTTTTTAGATTGGCGATAACTTTATTCAGAGAAAGTCCAGGAACGAAGGCCATTGCTATATAATAAGTGCCCTTTTCTTCACCGTAAGAATAAATAGGAACAATATTTGGATGAGCAAATCTTGCTATGACTTTCGCTTCTTTTTTGAAACGTGTAAGCATTCCCGAATCAAAAGAGAAACCAAATGGCAGGATCTTTAAAGCCACAAATCTTTCAAGGGACACCTGCCAGGCAAGGTAAACAATACCCATTCCCCCGCGACCGATTTCTTCATGAATGACATAATCACCAATTTTCTGTCCTAACAGATTTTCAACATCGAAATTGTCATTCAGCAATCTAACGAGATTATATTTTTGTTCAAAGACCCTCTCCCATGAAGGGTATTTATCACAGTATTCCTTTACAATGCTTGAATCATTGCTGAAGAGCAATTTTTCAACGAATTCATTTACAATGTCTTCTTGTAAATTCTCTGTTCCCATTATTCACGGAGTTCCTGGAGTGTTGAATTCTTCTCAGCCAATGTAACAAGTTTCACAAAAGCGCGGCTGAATTGTTTTCTCACAGCATCTTCTGATTTTTGTGCCATCTCGGCTATTTCCCGGAATGTTAACTCTTCAAGTCTATGCTGAATTATTATTTCTCGCTCCTTATCATCTAACTGTAGCATGATATCATCTATAGCTGATCTAATATTCTGTTTCAGGAGACATTGTGTCGGAGAAGTATTCGCGGCCGGCAAAATATCGACTAGTCTTAAACCGTCATCTGAATCCATTTCCTGTATGTCGTACAAAGATCTCTCTCCTCCCGGAGCTGCCCTTTTTTTAGCCAGATTATAATCGAGAAGATCCTTGATGTGATTTTCAATAATCTTGCTCAACCAGTGACAAAGGGAGCCTTTGGTTAAAGGTCTAAAATCCTGAATTTTGTTAAATGCAGTGAGAAAAACTTCCTGTAGAATGTCCATTGACTGAACTTTCAACAGATTCCTGGTCCTATTATCTAATCTTAATCGAACAATCCTGAGGATTTTTCCCTGATACCTTGCAAAAAGCTTGTGAAACGCTTCAGAATCACCAAGTTTGCATTGGTTTATGAGAACTTCGGTCTCTATATCCATAGTAAAAATTTGCCTAGGCCATGTCCGGTTTTTTCTGTGAATTCCGTTTTAATAGGCAGGAGCACCTAAAAACCAATCGAAAGGAGAAAGAGAAAATGAGAAAAGTAATATTAATAATCGTCGCATTTTGCTTGGTCTTCACAATCGTTTCTGAAAATGCCCTGGCTGATAGTGTAAGTGGGTATTACCGCAGCAATGGAACTTATGTTGCACCCTATTACAGAAGCCACCCAAATCATACTGTAACTGATAACTATAGTTTTAAAGGAAATACCAATCCGTATACTGGTCAAGAGGGCCATAATTACTATAGACATAGTCCGACAAGCCCTTATTACGATGGAACCAGACAAAATGACAGTGGAACCAGGCGGTATGGCAATGAAACGATACGATATCACAACAAATATTACAATAGATAAGTGGATAATAACTAACTGCCCATACTAATTGTTAGCCTTGGAGGCACCAATATTATCATTTGGTAAGTGTAACCAGTATGAGATGCAGCTTTTGATTACACGGGTTGGGCGATGTTGAAAAAGTAGCAATCGGTTTTCTTGTTCAGCCCGTGCTGAAAGTAGGAATGTATAAGGTCTTCTTTTCATAATTGATTTCTAGTGAAAATCTTGATAGCTGTAGCCTATATAGATTTGCACGTGCATAAGAGTTCCTAACCCTTTAACCTTGTGTGAGGGTACCATGAACTGATTATTGAAACCCTGTTACTCAAGAGCGAACGGGGTTTTTTGTTTTGAAAATTTTTTATCCTTGAGGAGGAAAAAATGAAAACGTCCGTTATACTACTCTTGGCAATCGGAATAATAACTTTAATGGCTTATCCTGTAAAAGCCAGTTCAATTGATGTATCTGGATATACTGATAAAGGAGTTTATGTATATGGAGAGCTGGATGTAAACTCTGACGGCTCAGTGGATGGGTATGTGTACACAAGGAATGGACGGTCAATTTACGTGGAGGGAGAGTTGGAGAGTGGTGGTACTGTAGATATTGAAAGCGATAGCTGGGGTGGCGGAGGATATGAACTTGACATAGATTGATAAAATGACCACCAACGTTCTATGATTAAGAACCTCCGTGAAGTAAGTATCGTAGCTGATTTGCAGATATGTTGTCACACACAAACCTTAGGTCAACGGCATGCATGCTGGTGTAAATATTATGAGTTAAGGGAGGAAATCAGCGTGAATCTTTTTGGAAAGAAATTAAAACCTATAGTTATCAAAATATCGCTTATCTTACTCCTTATATCAACTATGTTTCCTCCTTTCATTTGTGTGATGCATTTAGAAAGAGGTGAGTGGCAATGGCATAGTAGAGAATGGGGGTTTATTTTTTATGCACCTAACTGTATGGATATATATGGCAAGACTATGGAAATTGATATTCGCACACTTGCAGTAGAATACATTCTTATAATAATTCTTGGTTGTCTCATACATATGTTCATGAGAGAGAAAAGGTCAAAGGTCAAAAAATGCCTATACTGTGCTGAAGAAATTGAATCAGATGCCGTGAAATGCAGATTTTGCGGAGAACCAGTCTCTTCCGCAACTAAGTAACTCGTTCAACTACAGATAGAATAGAAAATGAAAAAATGTCCCTTTTGTGCTGAAGAAATTCAAGATGCTGCAAAAAAGTGCAGATACTGTAGAGAATGGCTTGACAAAAAAGAACAAATCGCTGTGGAAAAAGAGCGTTACCAAGAAGGTGTATCTGGCGAGTCAGTTAAAACAGATTTACTATTAGATGTTACATTTCCTGCTCCAAGTGAAAAGAATGTCATCGTCTCAGGAGAAAAGGGAATTGCTGAATTAGCGTCAGGTGGTGAAAAAGTTGTTGGCACTCAAAAATATATCTTACAAAAAGATAGAGAAGGAGAAGCATTTTGCCTTGGATGCAGAAAAATGGGTAAATTAACAGACCTTTATTACTGCAAGGAAACAGATGAATATTACCATGAACAATGCCTCATAAATGATGTGCCTATCAAGCACTCAAGAGCTAAGGGCACTTTTCTTTCGGTATTATATGTTTCTTATTTAATTATATTTGGAATTGCGTTTATTGGCAATACTATGAGTGTACTCATCTCCCCTACCACCAACAGGTATACTTGGATGGGTTTCAGTCTTTGGTGCGGTGTGACAGCCGCAGTCGTTGCAAGACGAAATGGCAAGTCTGGTTTATTGTGGTTTTTCATTGGACTTATACCTATTGGGCTCAGTATTATTTTTGTATTGGGTTTCTTAAGAGGTATTCTACATCATCCCTGATAAGAAGCCGCATATGATTGGTATTCATATAACATATCAACATAACTGAATTGCCTATCAATCCGTCTCAGATTTTGAAAGAGGTCTAATGTATGAAGTCAGCGTGGTTATGCATTATACTAATTTTTTTAGCTGTCGTGGTGAACGCTGACAGTAAAACAGAGATGTGGGAACAAGAACAACTGAATGAAACATATATGCGGTCAATATCAAAGGACGAATACATGGCAAAGACGATCAATTCTCTTAAGGTTTGTAATAGTCAGCATTGCTTAAAGACTATGGCTGGTGTTGCTGGTGATTGTGTTGTATGGGCATCTGGTAAAAAAGCGAGCTTCTGCAAGAACTATGAGGAAAAATATATAAAAACATACTGTCCTTCAAAAGATCTTGACAATAGTACTTGTAGATTACTGTATGCCCTTAAGAAAGTATACTGTAAAAAAAATAATAAGTAACTGAGTTGCGGAGATGCACCACAATGACCAGCACCCGAATTAGACTCGTTGCTTTTTGCATCACCGTAGCGATTATCCATTTATCCTCTCCATGCGCCTATCCCTGGTCTTCTGCGACACACACATTTATCGCCCAGAAGGCAGGAGTGCCAAATCCACAATATGCAAACTTTCCAGATTTAAGTAGAAATGAGAACTTGTCTTTACTGGGTCCTTATCACTGGCACGATGCCTCACCAAACATAACAGTAACACCAGACTATATCGATCAATATCAGATTACGGTTGGGGATTATGTAAAGGCTGGTGCAGGTGAATCTAAGCCGATAAAGATCAGGATCCCTGACCATGTAGGAGTCCTTTATTGGGAGATAATGCAACTCTATCAAAAGATGAAAGGCAAGACAGGCTGGGAGTATGATTATTATTTATTGAACATAGCCCACTACGTGGGTGATCTTTCCCAGCCGTTGCATAACTATCCATATGGCAATGACCCTGCAAGCGATGGGAAGATCTATGAGCAAATAGGCATGTGGGCCAAAGAGAACCATAGAGCCTTTGATGATGTTCTTGAGTCATCTTTGCCATTAGACCAAAAGACAGAGAAGACCTTTGACTCATTGATTGATGTGCCCTCAATAAAGTCCCTAGATGACCTGAAAAGAGAAATTTCAAAAGCGGCAAACCATTCTATTGCACTTGCGAATAAGTGCTATTCCGAGGGAAGGATAATCACAAAGGAAGAGGCTCTGAAGCAGGTAGCAAAGTCCGTATCGTTATTAAAGGCCATCATTGCAAGCACAAAGAATAATTCTGAAGGAGGGGGAAAATGATTACAGTCAGACACAATAAAGTCATATTGGCCGTCATACTGACCCTGATATGCATTTGCTTGATTCCCAAGACGGTAGATGCACAGGCCATCAAAACCACAGTTGCTGAGATTCTTAGTAATCCAGATAAGTATGATGGGAAGATGGTTCAGGTAGACGGGAAGGTTTATTCATTGAAACCCACAGTTTCAAAAAGAGGGAATCCGTATTACACCTTCAGCGTAAAGGGCGTTTCAAATGGCGCCTTGAAAGTTTTCAGTTTTGGATCTCCGTCTGTAAAGAATGAAGATTCCGTCACGGTTAGAGGTACATATCAAAAGGTCAAGCACGTTCCTCCAAGATTTACCTTCCATAATGAAATAGACGCATCGGATGGAAGTGTAGAGAAAAACTGAAAGCAGGAAGTTACATTTTTTATTTGGGAGCTTGTGCTGGGAGGCATTAACATGAAAGAAACTATTTCAGAAATAAAAGAAGGTGCCGCTCATATCAGGTTGATGAAGGAAATCTATGATAAAGAAGCTGTCTTAAATGCCACATATAAAATGACTGATAAATATTCAGTACTGATAAAACCTGTTGGGGATCATGAAATGTCAGTCATTATTGAGCCGAAGAGTCAACAATCAATTGAAGAACTGCAATCAGCAGCATCTGATTTTTGCAATGAAGTATTAGATCAGCAAGTAAGGCTTAATCTAGAAAGACGCTTTGGAAAAATACGGGAACTGATTATTGAACATGCTTTCTCCCCCTTGGCTGATCTTAAGTCTCGTCTTGCACAGATAAAATGAAGATCATGGAATCCTATACAATCCTGCCATTCAGTTTTTCTCGTTTTGGTATTAATCAAATGCTTCTCGTAAATGAAGCAGGCGATTTTTATTTCTTAGACCCTCCTAATTTTTCTTCATTAATAGAATATCACATGGATACCAGTTCATCTGCTTTTAAGGATTTAAAGAGCAAGCATTTTGTTACTGATACCGACATAGAGCCAGTGATAGACCTCATTTCAACAAAATATCGAACAAAAAAAGCGTTTCTCAATAATTTTACTACTCTCCACATGATTGTTATTACAGCTCGCTGTAATCATCGCTGTAATTATTGTCATGCATCCAGCGAAGACATTAAGGCTGCAGGATGGGACATGAAGCCTGAAGTAGCAAAAAAAGTGGTTGAAATGATATTTCAGTCTCCTTCTCAAAATATCAAGATTGAATTCCAAGGAGGAGAACCTCTTCTAAATTGGTCAATAGTGAAAGAGATTGTGTTGTACGCGAAAGAATTGAACAAAAAGTGCAAGAAGGATCTTGAATTTGTTCTGTGCACAAATCTTACACTAATTAACGAAGATCACATTGCCTTTATAAAAGACAACAATGTACTTTTATCTACATCATTGGATGGCCCCAAAGATATTCATGACGCAAATCGAATCATGAGAAACGGGCAAAGTAGTCACAAAAACTTCATTGAAAAGCTGGAATTCGTCAGGCAACATTTGGGACAAGGTTCAGTTTCAGCCCTCATGACAGCATCTGTGATCAGTCTGAATAGAATGAAGGAAATAATTGATGAATACGTCAGGCTTGGTTTTTGTGGTGTTTTCATGCGGGCATTGAACCCATTTGGGTACGCAAAGTCGAGTTATAAACAATTGGGATATAGCACAGAAGAATTCACAGACTCCTACAAAGATACCTTATCCTATATCATCGATCTTAACATCAAAGGAACATATTTCGCGGAATTTTTTGCATCACTACTATTAACAAGAATCTTAACGCCATTCAGTACAGGCTTTGTCGACCTAGAATCACCTGCAGGTACTGGTATTTGTGGTGCAATATATGATCAGAATGGAGACGTATATCCATGCGATGAAGCACGAATGCTCGCCAAAGCAGGGGACAAAAAATTCCTTCTGGGCAATGTAATGAATAATTCTTATGCAGATATATTCCTTGGTGAGACCTTGCAGAATATTATTGCGAATTCGTGTGTGGAAACCCTCCCAGGTTGTTCATCGTGCGTTTTCCAAATTTATTGCGGCTCAGATCCAGTTAGAAACTATGCGGATCAGGGAGATATAATAGGTCACAGACCAACTGGCAGCTTCTGCAAGAAACACAAGACTATCTTTGAACACCTTTTTAAATTAATCAGAGAAGACAAACAAGAAGTAATGGATGTTTTTTGGTCGTGGATTACAAAAAGACCTATAGGTTTAATGAAGCATGTGGAGCTGTCAGGGCAAACCATTAAAAATTAGAAATTCTATCTTGGGCAAAGTTACATGGGAAAAACAGCCCCTATTAGCATGCCATAAATATATTCTAATTACCGATAATCCAACCAAGTATCAAAATTGGAACTATGCAGGGCTTTTATCAGATGAAACCCACGTAGGAGTTGATTCAAAAAAAACCTGCTTGCTATCAAAGAGCAATTTAACAATGCTTAAAGAAGGCGACATTCTGTTGATGGAACCCAGTGGTCTCGTAACTGCCTTGTGGAATGCGGGAGCATTTGACAATTCGATATTATCAACGGAGAGATGCAATTGCCATTGCATAATGTGTCCCCAGCCGCCCAAAGTGGACCAACCAGGTCTTCAGGATTTCAACCTTCGCATAATTAGCCTCTTGGACTCTCATAACACCAAATCAATTTGTATCACTGGCGGCGAGCCAACACTGTTAGGAAATGATTTTATAAAGTTAGTCAAAGAGTGCTCAAACCGCTTGCCAGATGTTCCGCTCGTTGTTCTAACAAATGGAAAAAGTTTTCATGATTTTGAATTTACAAAGCGGCTTGTTAATGTTGGGCATAAGGATTTAACGCTGTGCGTAGCCCTTTATTCTGACAACGATAAAGACCACGACAAGATTGTGGGTGTTCAGGGGAGTTTTTATGAAACCATTAAGGGATTAAAGAATCTTGCTCTGTTCAGACAAAAAATAGAGATCAGGAATGTCATTTCAGCTTTAAACTATGAAAGGCTTCCACAATATTCAAAGTTCATTTATAAGAATTTCCCGTTTACTGTTCACATCGCATTAATGGGCTCTGAGATGACAGGCAATGCTGCCGTCAATGCAAGCGATGTATGGATCGATCCAGTTGATTATTTGCCACAATTAGAATATTCAGTGAAATACCTCCATAGACGGGACATGAATGTTTCGATATATAATCTGCAACATTGCATTCTTCCTCAAACCTTGTGGGCATTCAGCAGAAAGTCAATTTCAGGCTGGAAAAGAAAATACCATGACGTGTGCTCAGAATGTGATTATAACTCGGAATGTGGTGGAATGTTTGCCACTTCACATAATTTTCAGAGCAGGAATATTCACGCATTAAAAAAAGCTTGACTTTTCAATATTTAGGCCTATCCTGTAAAAAGATTAATAAAAATATTTATCCTTTGGTTAGCTCTATTCACAATACATATACCAGCAAGGTTTAGAAGCAAGGGGGATTATGAAAAGCTTCTTCGGAAAAATTGCCTTTTTGGTCATCGGGGTTGTCGCTTTTTGGGGGATAAATATAAAAGATGTAAAAGCATTTCAACATTATTCGGACATCAGTAAAATTTCATCCACCACTCCTCTGTTTCTCCAACATGCAAATGACATTTCCCCAGATCGGTCGGGCTCGAACTGGCACGAATCTCATTATTCCCATAGTTCTCACGAGTCGCATGAATCGCATGCTTCTCACTCTTCCCATTTTTCGGGCAGATAGTAAAAGGAGTTTCTTCCTAAACGTCAAACCATTCAGATATCTTTTTGGTTAGGTACCCTACCGCCCCTTGTGCGGACACTCTGCTTCTTCTGAAGTCTTGATTTTTCTTTTTAACCCATTCATGTTACATAGCAACTGGAAATCAATGGAAACTTTTCCCTTAGGAGCCTCATAAAGGCAGAGCTCTAATTCTCAATGTGGTACATGTTCTGGGGACAGGTCAAAGCAGATGAGAACAATTTTTTTCAATCTTTCGATGATATTAATGCTGTTGATTCCTTCTGTTGTGTTTGCAGATAAAGCTGAGGTTGTCTTATACCAATCAGGTTGTCACAGTTATTTTATAGCCGATGGGCCAAAGGGCTATTACCTCTTAGAATGGTATGGTGGCTACGATCCAAACGAGGGAGATATTATCGTTGGCGACATTAGCTCATATGGTTTTAAAGATGTGTATTATCCTAAACAAGACCGAGAAGGCAGGGTCTACGTTGACGATTACATGCTATCAAAAGATAGGGTTATTGAAAAATACAGAGATAAATGCAACTAGAAGCCTTTAACATTGAGTGAGGGTAGTATGGACTGTTTATTGAAACCCCGTGTCTCAAGAAGAGAGCGGGGTTTTTTTGATAAGAGAGAATGCAACTAGTCTGAATATCATATGGAAAATCTGAAAAAGTCAGAACGATAAAAATGACGGCGCAGAACTTGGATTCGAATAAAGATTTGGCAGGTGGCGGATAAGCAGAAAAATGCTACTGATACTGTACTGGAACAGGCAAATATAATTGCCAGGGATTGGGCAAAAAACAGTATGTCATATGCTCATATGAGATGAAGTAGACTATGCCAATATTCCCGCGAAGAGTTATTCAAAAGATAATTGACGAGAATCGCTCTTTCTTGCCAGAGGATCAGGTAAGAGAACATGTCAATAAATTGAATGCCAAGCGCAACGCATCACTTGCAACTGAATGGGAAATCGTGATTTTAAATGTCTTGAGCAAAATCGGAAATGTTCAACACGAGAAAAAGTTTAATGGAGAAAGAAAGCCTGATATATATTTTGAAGCATCAACCATTGAACCGTTCGTTGCCGATATCACAGCTATCAGCGATGACTATTATGATAAGAAGAACCCCATCGCCTTTTTTTATGAAAACGTAAATAAAGTATTCCATGCAAAAGGCTTAACAACTAGAGGCCTTGGAATTGAAGTGGGTAGCAAAAATATTGGAATATATGGAGACAAAAGAATTCACTTATCTTTACCCGAAAAAAAGTATATCCCGAGATTTGTGAAACAAGAATTCAGTTCGATTATAGATTCAATAAAAGGGAACCCTTCTCAAGCGTTCAAAACGAAAATTGAAGATGGGGTGGTTTCTATGACTGTAACATATAATCCCCAGGATAAATATTTCTCAGGTCATTATGCGTCTTATTCCGTGCCATATTCTTTAGACAATAATCCCATATCTCGCAGACTGCAAAAGAAAGCTAATCAATTAAGGAAATCAGGATACCTAGGTGTAATGGGAGTCTTTATTTGTGATGCGTCATGTGATTCATTAAATCATGACATGCGCAGTGTAGAACAATATACTCAAGATCAAATAATTCATAAAGCGTTTATAGATAATACATCTTTGAGCTTTGTCGTAATAATAACTCCAGAAGAGCAACATCAGGCTTTCGGAATTAGAGCCAAGAAATATATTAAAGGCAAATTCTATTCAAACACGAATGCGAAATATCCCGTTAGTAACCAATTCTTTTCACATCTAAAAATAATAGAAAAACATTTTCCTATCCCTCAAACTATGCCAATAAATGTGAAACGTAATCCTTCTAACAAGGATGAAGGGCATTCTCACTATGGAGGTTTTACGATGAGTGATAATAAAATCAAAATATCATCCAGAATGATAACAGAGCTGTTTGCTGGAGTCTTAGATTTCGGCAAATTTGATAAGGATCAGAAATCCATGAATACCGATAAGAAGAATTATATAAGAGAGTTTTTTCTAAGACAATTAATGAATGGAAAAATGATCAAGGATATATCAGTAGAAAAATGCAGTGATGAAGATGATGATTGGGTCGAGTTTGTGTATGGGCATAGTGACCCAGCAATATCAAAATTTAAATAGGAGTGAAAATACGTCATTCATTCTCCTAATACGGATATTGTGACAGTATTTTTAAGAGAATGCATATTATACTAAATATTCGTCGAAGTTATCATTTGTAACAATAGGTAAAAAAATCAAATAATGTTTCCACTCATCATTCATCTCGTCCGTAAGTGTTTCGTAATCCAAAGCGGATAACATGGTTTATGTTTGCACATATAGCTGAGCGATTCTGTTTCGTCTTGAGCGGGTGATGATAAAATATGCCTAGGCACTGGGATCACGGGTTAGTTGGGCCTGCAAGAAGAATAGCTGAAATTGATCATTCACCTCTAAGAGTTGTTGCCGGGCCAGGTACCGGCAAGACATTTGCTCTTATACGACGTGCGGCAAGACTATTACGGGAAGGTGCACCACCGCATCGAATATTGGCTTGTACATTTACGAGAACAGCAGCGCGCGATCTCCGGCGCGAACTTTCCCAATTGGGTATCACAGGCGCTAATAGGGTCCACGCGGGTACAATACACGCACTTTGTTTCGGCATCTTGTCGAAGGCTGAGGTGCTTGAAATAACTGGGCGGTCACCTCGACCTCTGCTCGATTTTGAAATCAGATTCCTCCTTCAGGATTTAAGTAGCGACCAATTGGGTGGAATACGTGATTTAGGTAAGAGATTGCATGCATTCAATGCTGCTTGGGCAAGGCTGCAATCAGATGAGCCAGGATGGCCAATAGACCCAATTGACAGGAACTTCCATACGGCATTATTATCTTGGCTAATATTTCATCAAGCGATGTTAATAGGCGAATTAGTACCGGAAACATTAAGATACCTCCGTAATAATCCGCTTTCACCTGATCGTCGTGCGTATGATCACGTTCTCGTTGATGAGTATCAGGATTTAAACCGTGCTGAACAGGAAGTATTAGACCTTCTTGCCACAGTAGCATCGCTAAGTGTTGTCGGTGATGAAGATCAATCAATTTATTCTTTCAAATTTGCGCATCCTGACGGTATTGCAACGTTCGACCAGACTCATCCGGATACACATGATGAAGTATTAAGTGAATGTCGGCGATGTCCAACGCTGATTGTTGAAATGGCCAACACGCTAATATCTCACAACCGTATCCGGCAGCCACGCCAACTTTGCTGCTGTGAACAAAACCCAGCAGGTGAGGCACTTGTAGTCCAGTGGAGGAATTATGAGGAAGAGGCGGAAGGAGTCGCAGAATTTATTAGGCAACGCATTGCTGATGGCTCAGTAGATGCTGGCAGGGTTCTCGTCCTCTCGCCTAGAAGACAATTCGGATATGCAGTACGTGATGCATTAACGCGCAAGGCTGTAAATGCTCATAGTTTTTTTTACGAAGAGGCGCTTGATGGCAATCCCAAAAATTATTCGAATTGCCACGCTCAAATGGCGTTTACACTGCTAACCTTACTTGCGAACCAGAATGATAGAGTTGCTTTACGCTGCTGGTCTGGGTTTGGCAGCCCGACTCTACGTAAGGCAGGGTGGTCAGTGCTGATAAGATATTGTGAAGACACCGGGGATGCGCCGTATGAAATCTTACACCGACTATCTGCAGGTGAATTATCTATAAGAGGAACCCAGCAGCTTGTAGAGCGTTTTAATCACCTTCAGGATTTACTAAATAATTTACGTGGGCTTTCAGGCCAGAACTTGGTCGATGCTCTCTTTCCCGTTAATCAAGCATGGGCTGTGTCGCTAAGGATTCTTACGGGTCGATTAGACGAAAATGACTTCGATGCAGAAGCATTAAGAGATTCACTTAGAGTTAGCATTACACAACCTGAACTACCTACAGATGTTGAGTACGTGCGCATTATGAGCCTTCACAAATCAAAAGGGTTAACTGCTGACCTAGTAGTCATTGTAGTGTGTATCGACGGCTTAATTCCGCTTGTTGAAGGTGATACTGCTGCGGAACGTGATCGATCTCTTGAAGAGCAAAGAAGACTCTTTTACGTTGCCGTGACGCGTACCACAAATACTCTTGTGCTTTCTAGTGTAGCTGAATTGCCTCGTGATTTAGCGCATCGGATTGGTGCCCGTGTCAGGGGTGGGACGGGCAGGAATGCCAACACCATAGCTTCTCGATTTCTGTCAGAATTGGGACCTATATTACCCGCTTCAGTACGGGGAGACACTATCTGGTGATGGGAATCTCCGCAATCTGCTGAGGAGAAAACCATTCATATTGATTCAGTGCATCTTAAAAGTGCTACACGCTCACAGATATACTATCGGCATAGTTACGTCTCTTTAATTTAGCTGAAGGTTATCTAGAAAAACGTTAGCAGGAGAACGCGAGTTGTCACGTGATTGATTCTCAAAGCGAATGGGTTTAGATAGGCCAAGTAGTAGAAATTACAATTCGAAATGATGCGCCTGGGGCAAGGTGAAAAAATGAAAAGTCTGAATGCTATAGCCACCGAAATCAACACAGCTGCTGTCAACTACCGGATGAGAGATTTCCAACAGATTAGACAAGGCATTCACGGATTGTCTCGCCCGAAGACAAAGGAGATCTTTACGAGCCAGACAACCCATGATGACTGGGCTTTCCATTCAGGTGGACGGAAGGAAATCCAGTTTAACATCGGGTTTGAAGGTGACGACAATAATTGGCTACGCTACGGTCTCGCGTTTTCTTTAGAGCCGAGTCAGACGCTTCCAGACCCGATGGTATTGAAACCTAAGGTTCTCAAGCTGAATGAATACATCAAAGCTAACCATTCAGAACTGGAGGATATCCGTTTCTGGTATTACTTCGAGAGCAACAGGAGCGATACCATGCCAGTGACACCTATTCCTAAAGAATTGATCCGTACCCACACATTCCTTTTTTGGGGAAAGATGGCTGAAAGAGACACAGTTCGGCCCGAGGAAGTGCTTTTCTTGTTTGATCGCTTTCTGCCTATATACGAGTTCGTTGAAGGCAATGCGATGCTCACGAAGCGACCAGCCGCACTGCACAAAGGGTTTCAGTTCAGTCCTGGGTGCTCCGACAAGTCTGAGACTACAATTCAGCGTTCACAGGCTGCGACCAAAGCCATTAGTCTTCGTCACAATAAGCTTCAAAAGGCCCTCCATTCCGTTCTCGCTCAAGAATACGGAAAAGACAACGTAGGGACTGAGAACGATACGGGCCGTGGCTCCAGGGTGGATTTGGTCGTGCGCAAAGGAGACAGCCACATGTATTATGAAATCAAGACGAGTCCTGACATACGAGAGTGTCTACGCGACGGGATAGCGCAATTGATTGAGTACTCATATTGGCCCGGCGGTAACGAAGCTGAGACCCTGGTGGTTGTCTCTGAAAACCCTTTCACTCCTGATGCGGGTCGCTACCTTGTCATGCTCCGTGAAAGATTCCATTTACCCATATACTACCAGCACTTTGACCTTAAGGCTGGAAAACTCGGAAAACTTCAATGAAAACAAAGGCTCCAACAAGTGCATGCACCCAATCGCCGATAGATCCGGCTCTTGGCGACGCCCGCGTTAGCCAAGACAAGCGAAGGGCACATCGGTTATGAATGATAATTCGCTACATCATACCCTGTCGGGGCCGGCATTTTTAAGAAAACGTTTTGTTTTTAAGAGATCGTCAATTTTAGGCAATACATTATTTTTAAGAAAATATAGCGACATTTAAGAAAATATTTTTAAGAAGATGAGTGCTTTCTTAAATTAATAGGGCTTATTGGACTTGTGAATCAGAATATCTCGATTAACTACTGTGTAAGATGAAAGCAAGAGGATCAATCACAGTCAAGAACCCAAGAGTTATTTCAAAGATTCTTGATGTGTTCTCAACGCTTGATTCTGCTCGTTGGAGCAGTTCTGTCAATTACAATTTGATCAATTATTCATTGAACAATTTATCAGCTGATGAAGAGATTTTAACGCATTGGCTATGCTATATCACAGATAGACAGATGGATTTTCGCCGCATTTGGGATATCGGTGGGTACGTCATATCCCAACTGGTAGCTGATTTCATGCGCAGTGGCGAGTCGGTGATTACAATTGCAAATAAATTTTTAAAGTACTCCCAAGACCCCAAGAAGCTTCGACTTGAAGCGCCGCTGTTATCTCCAAATAATAGACTTCAATTTTATGACATTAGCAATAGTCCTGTCGAATTCTCTTCCCGGTACATGCCGAGTGATACGTTATCTGTTATGAGGACCCTCTTGCTTCTAGATAGAATGTCTGAGAGAAGCATCACAAAATATGTTTACCTCTGGGTTCATGATGAACAAACCATGGGGACCGCTATAAAGAATATGGCGGTCGGTTTGCATTTCCTCACGTATAGGGACATAGAGGCGATCAGCGGAGAGCGGCTTGATAAAAGTATCTCTGAGCTGAGCAGTCGTGTTGAGAAGGCTTCACCTACGAGCTCATGGATTACAGAAGAAACGATTCTTAAATTGAGAGGTGAGTTCAATCCGTTTGGTAAAAAGCGCTTGTGGTGCTCAATTCGTGATTATCTTAAATCTCCCCAATTTAATCCTTGTTTTGTTTCTTCTCTTGAGTCAATTGATTCGATAGAGGCACACCGATGGAAGAGAGATTCAAACAATCTTAAAGCTGCTCTTAGCGTGATAGAATTGCCTGGCGATGTCTGGAATAATAACAGAAATTTTAGAGATGGTCTCTTTACGCCATACCTTAGTGAAATACCAAAATCTTGGGATATGCCGCGTACTATTAGAGCTGTTTATGATCAAATTTCACCCACGGAATCGATATTTTATCCAGAGCAGTTAGACGTTACGTTTGATTTTGTGCCGAGAATGTGTGAACGGCACATGTGTTATTTGTGTCCCTTTGGTGATGGTATTACACGAATGTGCCATAAAATAGCTGACCTACTTTGCCCTGTAGCAATGATGTCCTGCGGATATGAATATAGATGTGAGCCGCCCGTATGCGTATTTAATAAGGTAGAATTGAAAGGTTCCTGTAAGAGCGCAATGCTTTAAACGATATCCTTGCTGAAGATTACGAAATGAACAAACACTAAATCTTTTACAACGATGTTAGCTCTTAGTGTACGAAGCAGTGTTAATTCTTATGATTAAATAAGAGATAGCTGATAGGGTTACCTGCGGGTGTGTCTAGGAAAGTTGTAATAATGGGAAAGCGGGATTCATCCAAAACGAGAGTTAAACCGGTTTTCGACCAACTCATTTCCAAAGATAAAACAGGATTGTTATGGTTCAATCGATTATTAAGACTTCCCTATATACCAAATCGGCATAGATCAATCATGGTTCCGGAGGCTCTGCCACTAGTTGATTCTAGATTGGGAGCCCGTGAAAAATCTCTATACCCACCTGTATCTTTACTTCGCTGGTTGATTAACAACCTCGAAATTAATCCAGAGCAAAATACGTCAGACTCAGATGCAGTCCGTAGGAAGCGAACAGCTTTGTTCCAAAAAGACCCCAATGTAATTGCGGAAGCATTGTCACTCTTAGTGAAATCGAATTTGGCAGATAGGGAATGGTACATTCTTGAGGGGAAAACGAAACCTGATGTCTACCTTGAAACACCAAATCTCATTATCGTAATTGAAGGAAAACGAACAGAGTCAACTTCTACTGCAGAGACAAAGTGGATGCCTGTCCGTCACCAGATGCTTCGCCATCTAGATTGCGCGTGGGAAATCAAAGGTTCGAAAAAGGTTTTTGGATTCTTTATTATAGAAGGTGAAGGTGGTGGCGATGCTATCGACATTCCCCACAAATGGATTGATCTATTGTATGAAACCATAAAGACAGAAATAATCGCCAAGAGTTTACCTCATCGAAATATACAAGAACGTGAACAAATTGCGGATAGCTTTCTGGGGGCAACGACATGGCAAAGAGTATGCGCCGAGTTTGGGATAGACTGGGCCTCATTGCCTGACGTATGTTAGTGTTTAGTTCTGGGTAAATTTTTAAGACATCGGCAATTTCAGGCAATACATTATTCTTAAGATAAGATATTAATATTTAAGAAAATATTGTTAAGAGATCGTCAATTATCTTAAAAATAATACCTATTCCTGAAAGAATTCTTGCAACACTTGTCAACACTACTTATCAATAACTTGCCATGACTGACGGTATCGCAGATTAACGAAGGAAAGGTGCAACGCCATGATCAGCCGCGAGTGTAAGGAGTCGGCTGCATCAATTTGTTCGGCCTGTTCCTTGATCACCAATGGTTCTTCTTGCACACCAAACTATCCAGGTTCCTGCCGCGATTGACTTTCTGACCAACCCATCAGATTCCTTTCTGCTGCGGTCTGTTCTTCGTGCCACTTTGACCATTGTGCATTTTCATCTTTCACTAAATCTGCATTAACCGTTCGCGGTCTCAGCCTTGCCATGTTCGCATCTGGCTTTGACGCGAAAATAATCCGATGAGCATGCTCGGCAATGCAGCGTCGTATCATTCCTGCCTGTCCAGGGCTAAACTGTGTTCCGCGGCGCGGTGGCCGTGCTCCAACTTGCGTATAAAGGAGGTGGTTTGGACTGAGCGGCATGAATATTTCCGTTCCTTTGCTTCCCCAACCGCCGCCGAAATCATATTTATTAATGTTGTGAAAGTTCAAGCGGATTACGGGATCATCACTCGTAAACCATTCAAGTCCTTTCGGCGGAGTCATGATTGTCCACCTATGCTGCTGCAGGACTTCGGCGGTTTTGCTAAGCAAATGTTTGATGCTGAAAAGCCACAAGGCTCGACCCACTGCAGTCTCCGCTTTTATGGTTCCGAACTCCTGGCCTGGTTGAATCTCGGTCGTGACACGGAGCGGGAAGTACTCGGCCAGAGGAAACGGCGCAGCACGAATTTCTTCTCCACGAGCTTTCATGGATTCCAACTTTTGGACAGACTTCTGCAAGGTGTTTTCAAAAAAATCCGGGTAAGACTTGTACCAACGCTGGAGGAACTCCACCAATCGTGCAGGAGTTCTCACGTCCTGCGCGGCCAGAAAGTGGATCAAGACTCTCCAATCGGATGGTTCGAGGCGACCGCTCGAACTTACCTTTCGCAAAACCTCTGCGGCAGGCGTCTCGTATTCACGGTCGAACCATCGTTCGATCTCATCAGTTGCACCACCCACCGCCAGTCTGGTGTAAAGATGCGCATGGTAAGCAATACCGCGGAATGATTTCTCATTCCATAGAGGAACCTTTATATGTGAAACAAGGATACGATACACCCACACGTGCCCGGGAGAGGATTCCCAAGTTTTAAGGTATTCACAGGGAACGTAGTGGTTGTACCGATGAAAATCCGTTTGGATCAAGAACGCCTCCGGGGTCGAGTAATGCCTTGACACTTATCTGTTGGGCCGAACGCGTGGATCAGCCAGCGCCGGGTTTCCCGGCGATTGGCTGTATTCGGTTGTTATGCCATTTTGAATAGACCAAGCAGCGAAGGCCCCCATAGCGGAAAGATAATACCCAATATAAGGGCCAGTGTCGCTGCTAGTAATATGAAAAACCACGTGAGCCGCAGGCAGCGAACAGCATTTTCCATCGTCACCCAGCCCGTACCTAATACGAGCGGCTTGACACTGAGGATAAGTCTGGTCATACTTCCAGAACTCTAAAGTTACAGCGTCGGTCATGAAGCGAGTGCTGGAAATTATGGAACCTAGGTCTATACTGTTATTGGTATATAGAACGGCTCTAGCAATAAAATCAGCAAGGATAGGACGTAAGGGCTGATATTTTAGAAGTCCCCAGACGGTTGAGGTCAGGCAGTCTTCTTGATACTTTATTTCAGGGATTTTGTGCTTTACTGTGGCCTCAATCATGATGATATCCCAACCACGCGCCCACGCGGGGAGCGACATTAGTTGTTAACCTATTGATGATGCCCTCCTATTTAAATATATTTTTTTTTGTGCTCCCCCTTCTTCGAAAAGTCAAGAGACAAATGTTATAGATTAAGGATGTATGTCTGTCAAAATCACCGGATACTTGACTACAGTAAGTTATGCTTATAGAAAACATTGAACAAAACACCGGCAAAAGTCATATATTTAAGAAAATATTTTTAAGATAATCAGTATTTTCTTAAAAAAATTAACCACCATGGTTTTGCACTGCTCTGGATACAGAAGATCGAACTGTATCCTCTCAGATATATTTATATGTCATGTTGAAGTTATGCTAACGGCGGGCGTAAAAAGACCGCAAATCGTTTCTTCCCCACTGAATAAATAAACTGAAAATCTTAAACATTTAAACCCGAAAAAAGTATTTACAAAAAAAGCCGTAAGCGATAGCAAGCAATGCAGTGGGAAAATTTTTGTCTTAAATTCGTAGTCGTTAAATAGTCGGGGACCAATAGGATATATTCTATACGCTATACTTTTCATAAATGACCGTCTTAAGACTCAGAGTTTTTATCCGGTAGTTGACCCTGCGGAAATTGACAAAAAATGATGCACAGTATAGTTTCCGATTGGCAATGAAGCCACGACTGGAGAACATGGCATGAATAGAACAACGGTGACGAAGAGGTAAATAAATGGCAGCAATTCACCTTCACAGAGATGAGCTATACAATCAAATTTGGACTGAGCCAACGACGAAACTGGCATCAAAATACGGCATATCTGATGTCGGACTCTCGAAGATATGTAAGAAGTTAAGGATACCGAAGCCGCCTGTCGCTTATTGGTCCATGATTAGATGTGGGAAAAAAATCACGCGGCCATCTTTACCGAAGCTGAAATCTGGCGAAAGTGAAAGTTATTCTCTGACGGCGCAAAAGGATGCCCGTCCTAAAATCGAAGTACGCAGTGAAATTCAAGATTATATTGAAAAGGAGAAGAACCTCAGAAGACGTTTAATTGTCTCAAAGAAGCTGACGTTGCCTCATCCCCTCGTCAGACAATCCATCGAAATATTGAATAGGGCGAAACCCGATAACTACGGTGTTCTGCGACCATGGGGGAAGAAATATCTTAATGTACGCGTCAGCAGGTTCCATTTATCTCGGGCTTTAAGGATAATGGATGCGCTGATAAAATTCTTGGAATCCTGCGGATTTCCCGTCTCAACAACGATCGGTTATCATCTTCCAGTTACTTCTGTAGAGATATTTAATGAGAAAATTGAGTTCCTGTTAACTGAAAAAATCAAGAGATACGATTATGTACCATCGAAGGAAGAAAAAAGAAAAATTGAATTAGGCAGGTACGTTTATCTGCCACATTGGACTCATGAAAGCACAGGGATACTCATGTTGCAGATAGATACATACAGTGCCCACGGTGTTAGAAAAAAATGGATGGACACGACTGCAAAAAAAATTGAAAACAACCTGAATGAATTTGTGTTAAGTGCCATAAAGATTGCGGATATACGGCGGACGGAACGCCTTGAATGCGAGGAGAGAGAGAGAATTAGGAAGGAAGAACAGTGGAAGCTCGAAGAGGAAAAGCGTCGTCTCGAAGAAGAAAAAGAACGCATCAGAAATCTGGAAAAACAGGCTGACCTTTGGCTCAAAAGCAGGATACTTAAAGCTTATATCCGTGCCGTTGAAAAGGCAGCATCTGCTAATCAACATTCAGAAGAAGAAATGGCCCGTATAGAGAAATGGTTATCTTGGGCTAGGAAGCATATCAAGGGTATTGATCTCCGAAATTGTGGGTTGCCGTTTTGAGTTATCTTTAACCCTAAAAGACGTGTTCGCATGTACTCTATTACAACGTTATCTGGGTTGTAGTTGAGAAAATCTCTCCTGTGTCGCAACTCCATCAGCTACTAAGGCAATTCATCAAAAAAAGTGTTGTGTGTGAGACACTGGATTTGAGTGGTCAATTTTGGGCTGGCGCGCTGGCTTGTCGAGCCCAGGCAGATGTAAACTTCCTTTTCGATGTCCTTTCGATTTAACGTAGTAAGGTACGATTAGATGTGAAACTGTAACAAGAATGAGCGCTCGTTTAGGGGGGTTAAGCCTGACCGCAAAATGCAGTTGTCATCCTTGCCATGGCCCCGGCGCTTTCCATGTCGCCGGGACGGACTTATTATTCACAAGACTATCCACAAGGGGGTTCAGAAAAAAGGAAACGGTTTGAACAACCTCCTCGAATTTATTCGGAATATTGACCATTCTGTTTTTACGGAGGAAAGCTTTCCATTGGGCATCTTTACGTGCATCCCTCATAAAAGCCGGTGTAAAGGCAATCGGATCAGCGGGAATCGCGGTATGGCGTGTAGAAAACGTTTTGATGATTGCATCCGCCAGTGTTTTGCCATCGAAGTTAAACTGTCGTGAAAGAATCCAGAGATCCCAGAAATCCTTCATACGGCTGTTCATGATCCCCAGCTTGACCATCGCTTCAAATTTCTCGGCGATTGCACTCTCCCTGCTATAACCACGGATTTGCGGCGCAGGATAGTCGAGGATTATGGGATAAGTTGTCAGTTCCGGCGGAGGAATCACAATGTCACCGAAACCAACATCCAGTTGAATGGTTATACGCGCCGTGGCCAGCAAACCCCGGAAACGAACGCGCACCCCTTCATAGTCCGCATCTTCGGTAATGCGCTCACCCCGGATGCTCTTAGGATCAAAAACAATCCCATCCGGATCTACCTTCTGGAGGCAGACCTCCCGGACCATGGAGACAATAGCATCAACGCTATTTTCCACCTGACCCAGCATATCAATATCCATCGTAGGCCTTGAAATGGGAGATTCCCACACTATGAGCATCAATGCCCCTTTGAGGATAAAACTTTCAGCATAGGATGACTTGGAAAAACGGTACAAAAACCTCTCTATGGCATAATATTGGAAGAGTTCATTGAAGGGACGCACCGATTCACGCGCTTTGTCAAGCAGGCGCTGGTGAACGGAAGCCGCGATATTTTTGCGTCTGGCGCTCGTCATAGTATCGTCTCCACGTAGGGACGCATGACCTTCTCTACACGGCATATCCTCGCATAGCGCATAAGTTCATCAACCTTGAATCGCTTCCTTTGCCGATAGAATTTCAGGGCTTCCAGAACGACATCGAGACCGATTTTGTTCCGGTACTTGAAGCAATCGGCAAGGGTCTTCTCAGGACTATAAACCATTATGTGTATGCCATCTACATCGTGATTTTCAATCCCTTCCTCAAAGGCAGGACCGCTGAACCAGAAAATACGCAGAGGTGGATAATCCATCCGTGGAGGTTCAGCGCCACGTGGAAGGGCAAGATAAATCTGATGGGGAATCTCAGTCGTTATCTCGTGATAAGAAAGGGCAGATATCAGACAGATCACACCTTTCGGAACCTTCATGGCAATGGTTGCAAGATCGGGATTACCCAGGACAGGCATGTCGGCAAACCGATACACTCCTCGTCCGAGCTTCTCTATGATGCCTTCATCACGCATGGTGTAAAGGGTGCGGGGATGGACGCCTGCATTAATCGCTTCCTTCACGCGAAATGTACCACTGTGAGGGCTGAATAGCTCCTTCGCCCTTTTAATAGCATTTGATTCGAGTTTCCCTCTTATCCGTTTCATGGATATAATTACCTGCATAAGTTAATATTTGCTGGTAACCCTATCCAGGCTAATGGATTGTGTCAAGCGAAAAAACGTATCCGGCCACTCCACCCCTAATCTAGATGCCTTGAATAACTCACCATATTTTGAAAACATCGGTGCCTTCATCGTCTTTCGCTTTCTCTACATATCATCCCGCCCAGCTGGGAATCCAGTCCTTTGAATCATGAAAAATGACTTGACGGATTGATGATTCAAGTATATTTTCACTTAAATTTCAAATGGATATTAAGGACATGATTATAACAGCCCTTTAAGTCGCCAATTAAGAGGGACATATGGACTGATTTCGCACTACCCTGTTTTTCAATAGAGGACGGGGTATTTTTTTTGTTTTAGTTTCAATCAATTATTCTCTAATGAATAGAATTAGCAATTCATAATCAGAAAGGAAATAAAGTGGCATCAGAGAGGAACGGCGCTAATCTCGGATTTGAAAGCCAGTTGTGGGCGGCGGCAGATAAGTTGCGCGGCCATATGGACGCATCAGAATACAAACATGTTGTTCTTGGCTTGATATTCTTAAAGTATATCTCAGACGCATTTCAGGCCAAGTACAGGGAAATGGAAGCAAAGAGAAAAACGGAATACACCGATCCTGAAGACCGGGACGAATACACGGCAGCAAATGTCTTCTGGGTCCCGAAAGAAGCACGCTGGGAAATGCTACAAGCGGGGGCAAAGCAACCGACCATCGGCAAGCTCATTGATGACGCAATGATCGCCATCGAGCGAGAGAATCCTTCCCTCAAGGGCGTTTTGCAAAAAGACTATGCACGCCCGGCATTAGACAAATATCGTCTTGGAGAGCTCATTGACATCATGGGCAAAATAGGAATGAGCGATGACGCTGACCGTTCGAAGGACATATTAGGTCGTGTCTATGAATATTTTCTCGGACGGTTCGCCGCAGCCGAAGGCAAAGGAGGCGGTGAGTTTTATACTCCCCAGTGCGTAGTTAAAATTCTGGTGCATATGATTGAGCCATACAGAGGCCGTGTTTATGATCCATGTTGCGGTTCCGGAGGTATGTTTGTCCAGAGCGAAAAATTCGTTGAAGCGCATGGCGGCAGACAAGGTGATATCTCCATTTACGGTCAGGAATCCAACTATACCACCTGGCGTCTGGCCAAGATGAATCTGGCGATACGCAGGATTGACGCAAACCTTGGCCCACAGAACGCAGACAGTTTTCACAACGATCTTCATAGGGATTTGCGGGCCGATTTCATCCTTGCCAATCCGCCTTTCAATATGAGCGATTGGGGAGGCCAGCGCCTGAAAGAGGATGTCCGCTGGAAATTCGGCGTGCCACCGGCAAACAACGCCAACTATGCATGGATTCAGCATTTCATCCATCACCTTTCGCCAAACGGGATCGCGGGTTTCGTGATGGCGAACGGTTCCATGTCAACCAATACGGCAAACGAGGGAGAAATCAGAAAAAACATCATTGAAGCGGATCTCATCGACTGCATGATTGCCCTTCCCGGTCAGCTTTTTTATACGACGCAGATTCCCGTCTGTCTCTGGTTTGCGGCTCGAAACAAGAAAAACGGAAAGTTCCATAACCGGAGCGGCCGCACGCTCTTCATCGACGCGCGCAAGATGGGAACCCTCATTGACCGTGTGCACCGTGAACTTTCCGACGCAGATATCGAACGTATCGCAGCAACCTATCATGCGTGGCGTGGTGAAAAAGATGCCGGTGAATACAGCGACATCACCGGTTTCTGTAAATCGTCAACGACGGAAGAAATCCGATCCCACGGATATGCGCTGACGCCAGGACGCTACGTGGGCGCTGAAGAAGCGGAAGACGATGGTGAGCCGTTCGCGGACAAGATGCAGCGTCTTACCTCGCAACTACAGGAGCAAATAGCCGCAGGTCGCAAACTCGACACGGCCATCAACGCTAATTTGAAGAAACTGGGATATGGAAATTGAGCACGGATTTGCACCTTGATGTTCCAATTTGGAATCTCAACTAATGGCAAGTAATTCCTTACAGCATCTCAATTACGCTAACCAAGATAAAATCACTCAAACGCGCCGTGCGTGTGACCGCCAAGACGAGAGCAAGTTAAAAGAGGTGGGCGATGGGGAGTGAGTGGACATCAGAAAAGATAGAAGATATTGCTGCGAAGCTCGCCATGGGGCCTTTTGGATCTAATATAAAAACGGATTTCTTTGTTACAAAAGGCGTGCCTGTTATTCGTGGACAGAATTTAAACGCAGAGCGGTTTTATGACGACAATTTCGTTTTTTTGTCAGAAAAAAAGGCAGACGAACTAATAAGTGCAAATGCATTTCCTGGTGATTTAGTGTTTACACATCGTGGGACTCTTGGACAAGTTGGAATAATTCCCTACGATGCTAAGTATAAACGATATGTCGTTTCACAAAGCCAAATGAAAATGACATGCAACGCTGATAAGGTCGATCCTCTCTTTCTATTCTATTTTTTCCGTTCACCAAAAGGACAGTATGAGCTTTTAGCTAATACATCAACAACGGGTGTACCAGCAATTAGTAGACCTCTTACTACGCTCAAAGCAATTGTGGTAGATATCCCGCCACTTTCTGAGCAACGCGCCATCGCTCACATACTCGGAACGCTGGACGACAAGATTGAGTTGAACAAAAAGATGAATGAGACGCTGGAGGCCATGGCCCGCGCCATTTTCAAAAGTTGGTTCGTGGATTTCGACCCCGTGCGCGCAAAGGCCGAGGGCCGCGACCCCGCCCTCCCCCAAGAAATCGATGACCTCTTCGGGGATAGTTTTGAAGATTCGGTACTCGGTGACATTCCTAAGGGGTGGCATACTGATACTCTTGGCAACACTATAGAACTGGCCTATGGAAAGGCTTTAAAAAACGCGGTTAGACGCCCTGGCTCCATTCCGGTTATTGGTTCCAACGGGCAAGTCGGATGGCATAACGAGAAACTCACTGAAGGACCAGGTATTGTTGTTGGCCGTAAAGGCAATCCGGGTATTGTAACTTGGGTGCACACCGATTTCTTTCCCATTGATACCACCTTCTACGTTATTCCCAAAGGTGGGTGCAGGAGCCTTTACTTTCTCTTCTATGCGTTACAAGCTCAAGATCTAGCGTCGTTGGGGGCAGATTCAGCCGTACCGGGACTCAACAGGAATCTGGCTTACATGAATGTGCAGACTGTTCCACTACCTGCTGTTTTAGATGCCTTTGATAAGGAAGTGCAACCCCTTTTCGAGCGAATCAATCATAACGATAATGAGTCCCGCACCCTCGCTACCGTCCGTGACACGCTCTTGCGGTTGCTGCTGTCTGGAGAGATGAGGCTGAAGGAGGGTGATAGATATGTGGAGGCACACTCATGACTTCTGGTTGGGAAGACACATTTAAAAATTGGTCAAAGCCACCAAGTGACACAGAACAACAGAAATGTGATAATGCTGTCCGAATGGTGCGTGATGCTATCAAGGGAGATGACGTTTTATCGAAAAAAAATATTGAAGTATATGCTCAAGGATCTTACAGGAATAATACAAATGTTCGTCAGGACAGTGATGTTGACATATGTGTCTGCCTTATGGATGTATTTTTTGTCGATTACTCATTTTGCAATAGTCTCTCAGATGAGATAGTTTGTCTCAGCAGTTCGGATTATACTTACAGCGAATTTAAGAATACTGTAGAAAAAGCTTTGGCTTCAAAGTTTGGTAAATCAAGTGTAAGAAGAGGTAAAAAAGCGTTTGACATCCATGCGAATACATATCGCGTTGATGCTGATGTGGTACCTTGCTTTGAGCATAGGCGGTACACCGGAGAAAAAAACTACGATGGATCATACTATTACCTTTCTGGGACTGAGTTTTGTCCCGACGATGGCGGCAGCATTGTTAACTGGCCGCAGCAGCACTACGACAATGGTGTTGCGAAGAATGAGTCCACAGGTAACCGCTTCAAATATATTACCAGAGTCTTGAAAAGGCTGCGAAATGAAATGGCACAGAACGGAATGGACTCCGCCAAACCAATTCCCGCATATTTAGTTGAATGCCTCGTTTGGAACGTGCCTAATGAAGGTTTTGGGCATGAACAATATGCGGACGATGTGCGTTATGTTTTAGCCCATACTTTTAATGAGACGGTCGACGATACAAAATGCAACGAATGGGGTGAGGTGAATGAACTCAAGTATCTATTTAGAATAAATCAACCATGGACAAGACAACAAGCACATGCTTTCTTGTCGGCAGCATGGGACTATATCGGGTTTGAATGAAATTAGATGATAAGACATCTTAACATAAAGGCATTTCTGTGGATTTTCGTTCCTATTTCGATTCTCATATGGGTCTTACTCATAGTCCTCGCAGAAGTCGGCACCGATCCAGTATTGAACGCAATGAAAAGGATTCCTACGGTAATAACCATTGATTTAGGGCTATGGCTATTCTTTGTAAACTGGGCGTGGAAATGGCAAATCTTTCGTAGATGGCTTGTCCCTTTTCCTGTCTTAGAAGGAACGTGGGTCGGATTCATCAAATCGACATTGACTGATCCCGCAACGGGAAAACCTTTGCCCCCGATCCCTATTACACTTGTAATACGACAGTCGTTCTTATCAATCAATTGTTCAATTTATACAGAAGAGTCAAGCAGCGTAAGTTATTCTGCTGACATTATCGTGGATAAGGAAACGAAGAGAACACAGCTTGCTTACCACTATACTAACCGGCCGCAAGCGACTGTGAGAAATCGCAGCGAGATTCATGACGGGACTGCCTTGCTTGAAGTAAGAGGCGAGAAGCCGGAAGAGATGAAGGGAGAATACTGGACATCAAGAAAGACCACTGGAGATATTGAAGTAAAGTTTTTTTCAAAAGACATTTATTCAGTAGCATCAAAGACGCAAACAAATCTATAGAGGAAATAACCTGACCAGAAAGCACCGAATGCCATTTGCAGATATCGCAAAAAGAATCACCGGCATATCCACGCCAGTATTCGGCGTGAGCTGGACCCCGCCGAAAAGCAAACGGGACATAGTACGTCGTCTGGTGACATTTTTGGAGGATCGGCGAGCGCTGTATGCACATTATCACATGGAATACAGTCCCTGGGTTGATAAATCTGTTCTTGAGATCAGGGCGGAGTTAACAGATATTTTAAAGACCTGTCCTGACGATGAACTTCTAACTGGTGCAATGCGTGCCCTGCGGGCTGCTTGTCGGAAGTATCTGGATGAGATCGGTCATCCAGGGAAGCGCAAGAATATGATTCATCCACACGAAGCAGAAATGTGGCAAGCGCTCGGCGAGTTGCGGGCCGTTTTCGGGCTGCACTTGGCACGATTATGCTCGGCTTATGGTGTTGACGTTGAGCCAGAGCTTGCGACCACTTTCCCAGAATACGACGCGGAGGGCGATATCAGGAACGATGAATAGTTTCACCGAATCCATAGTCGAAGACGCCGCCCTTGCCTCGTTTGAAAGCCATAGCTACGGCATTGAATCCGGCCCTGACATCGCCTTGCCCCGGCTGAAGCGGCATTAAGAATGTGACGGTACAATATAGCTATGCAATTTCTCTATATCTTCCTTGATGAAGCAGGCAATCTGGATTTCTCGCCGAATGGCACACGATATTTCCTTTTGTCGAGTGTTACTAAGGAGAGGCCGTTTTTTGCATATAAGGAGCTGACGGAACTAAAATATGACCTTGTGGAGGCGGGCATGGACATTGAGTACTTCCATGCGTCGGAAGATACGCCGATTGTTCGTGATAAAGTTTTCGAGATCATTCGGAACAACTTGACTGGCATTCGTGTCGATTCGCTTGTCGTTGAAAAAAGAAAAACAGGCCCTACCTTACGCACTGAAGAGCGATTTTATCCGGAGATGCTTGGCTACTTGCTGCGTTACTTGTTGAATGGATACAATCTGGCACTATATGCAGAAGTGATTGTATTCACGGATCGCATACCTGTGCAGAAAAAGCGGAAAGCCGTTGAGAAGGCGGTAAAGATTACTCTTGCCGGCAAACTGCCGAAGGGCACGCACTACCGCATATTTCACCATGAGTCAAAGTCGAATTTTGATCTGCAAATTGCTGATTATTGTAATTGGGCAGTCTATCGAAAGTGGGACAGGGAGGATAAGCGCTCTTACCAAATGATACAGCCTGTCATTAGAAGTGAGTTCGACATGTTCAGAACCGGAACGACGTACTACTATTAAATGCGACCACCCCGGCTACTCTTTCGAGAGAGCCCCTTGGGCTCTTGTCACCAGGGTGGAACCTTTTTTCATTTAATTTAACACAAGTCTACACGGCTCGCGGGTTGAAGTAAAGAGGTTTTTGCATTGTCGGCTAATTTTTCAGAATCTGTTGTCGAAGTCGCCGCCCTTGCCTGGTTTGAAGGACTTGGCTATGGTATTGAGTCCGGTCCTGAAATCGCATTTGATGGCACTCGACCTGAACGAAAGGCGGGTGCTTTCTATGGAGATGTTGTATTGGAAGGTCGTTTACGAACGGCGCTCCAGGATATAAATCCCCGTATCCCGCCGAGTACGATTGAAGATGCCGTAAGAAAAATCACACTGACAGAAAGTCCCGGTCTTATCGAGAACAACAGGCGATTCCATCGATTGCTGACCGATGGTGTGGATATATCATATATAGTCGATGGCCGGGAAGTGTTCGACAAAGTATGGCTTCTCGACCTGAAAAACCTTGAGAACAACGACTGGCTGGTTATTAATCAATTTACCGTTATTGAAAATCAGAAGAATCGGAGGCCGGACTTATTGGTATTTATAAACGGTTTGCCTCTTGCCATAGTGGAACTCAAGAACCCTGCTGACGAGAAAACAACTATTCGCCATGCATTTAACCAGTTCCAGACGTATAAACAGGATATACCGAGTCTGTTTATGTGCAATGAGCTGTTGATTATATCAGACGGTCTTGAAGCCCGCTGCGGCACACTTACCAGCGGCTGGGATCGCTTTATGCCCTGGCGTACCATTGAAGGAACAGAAGTAGCCCCAAAAGGATCAGTAGAGCTGGAAGTTCTCATTAAAGGTATTTTCGACAAACGTCGCTTTCTGGATTTGATCCTTAACTTTATTGTGTTCGAAGACGATGGCGGTGAAGTCGTTAAAAAAGCGGCTGCCTATCACCAGTATCATGCCGTTAACAAGGCAGTCGAATGTGCTTTATCAGCCTGCGGAATTAAAGCCGATCCGTACCAATTATATGCCCAGTTCCCCTCCCTTGATGAGTTGAATCCTTATGAGATTCGAGAACCTTTGCCGTGCGGCGAGGAAGAAAAGCACTTCAGAGGACGTCGCATCGGGGTGATATGGCATACCCAAGGAAGCGGAAAAAGCCTTTCCATGGCCTTTTTCGCCGGGAAAATCATCCGCCATCCCGCCATGGCGAATCCGACATTAGTGGTTATTACCGACCGCAACGACCTAGATGAGCAGCTCTTCGGCACGTTTTCGCGGTGTAAAGACCTCATGCGGCAGACGCCAGTGCAGGCGGAGACGCGGGAACATCTCCGCAAACTTCTCAGGGTTCCTGCCGGAGGTGTCGTCTTTACCACTATTCAAAAATTTATGCCTGATGAGAAGGGCGATCAGTATCCTGAATTGTCGGATCGGGAAAATATTGTGGTGATAGCTGACGAGGCACACCGCAGTCAGTACGACTTTATCGACGGCTATGCGCGCCACATGCACGATGCCCTGCCTAAGGCATCATTCATCGGGTTCACGGCGACGCCGATTGAACGAGATGACCGAAGCACACCGGCAGTTTTCGGAGACTACATCGATAAATACGATATCCTGCGGGCTATTGAAGACAAGGCAACGGTAGCAATCTATTACGAGGGACGGCTTGCGAAGATAGAACTCGATGAAGACGAACGGCCGAAGATCGATCCTGAATTTGAGGAAATTACCGAAGGAGAAGAAGAATCGGGGAAACAGCAATTACGCAGGAAATGGGCCGCCCTTGAGGCGATGGTGGGAACGAAAAAAAGAATTGCCCTGGTGGCGGAAGATCTCGTGCGTCATGTCGAACAAAGGCAGGATGCAATGAAGGGCAAAGTGCTCATTGTATGTATGAGCCGTCGCATCTGCGTGGATATGTACAACGCGATAACAAAGGTGCAACCGAAATGGCACAGTGACGACGACGATAGAGGAATAATAAAGATCGTTATGTCCGGGGCGGCATCAGACAGACTTGAATGGCAGCCTCACATTCGCAATAAAGCTCGCCGTGAAGCGCTGGCCAAACGTTTTAAAAATCCCGATGACTCTCTTGCGGTGGTGATTGTGCGCGATATGTGGCTTACGGGGTTTGATTGCCCGCCGATGCATACGATGTATGTCGATAAGCCGATGCGCAGTCATGGGCTGATGCAGGCAATTGCGCGGGTGAATCGTGTGTTTAAAGATAAGCCCGGCGGATTGGTAGTAGATTATATTGGACTTGCCTATCAGCTTAAGCGTGCATTGGCAGATTATACGGATGCCGGTGGCCGGGGAGATGCAACTATTGATCAAGAGGAAGCCGTCGCTGTGATGCGTGAAAAATATGACATCGTGGCATCAATGTATCATGGCTTTGAATATATCACGCTTATTCATGTTGAACCGGCTGCGCGGATAGCCGGTATTGCCGCAGCTATGGAACACATACTTCAACTTGAAGACGGGAAAAAGCGCTATCTTGAATCAGTGACGATGTTATCGAAAGCTTTTGCACTCGCAGTACCGCATGAAGAAGCTCTTAAGATCAGGGATGAGGTGGGCTTCTTCCAAGTGGTGCGTAGCGCTCTGGCGAAAGCTACTGTTGAAGGCGAAGGGAAATCGCCGGAAGAAATGGATACAGCGATTCAGCAGTTGGTCTCACGAGCAGTAATATCTGATGAAGTCGTGGACATTTTTGCGTCGGTAGGACTGAAAAAACCCGACATATCTATTCTCTCAGACGATTTTTTGAAAGAGGTTCAACAACTCCCACATAAGAACCTTGCTGTGGAGGTGCTAAGAAAACTCCTCAACAACGAGATTAAAGCACGAGCAAGGAAGAATGTGGTTCAGGCAAGGTCATTTGTGGAGATGCTCGAAGAGGCTATCCGAAAGTATCAGAATAGAGCGATTGAAGCGGCGCAGGTTATTGAGGAATTGATAGCTCTCGCCAAAGAGATGCGCGATACTCAAAAACGAGGCGAAAAGCTCGGACTCAGTGAGGATGAAGTTGCCTTCTATGATGCCTTGGAAGTCAATGACAGTGCGGTCAAGGTGCTGGGTGATGAAATACTCAAGAATATAGCCCATGAATTAGTGGAGGCAGTGCGCCGAAATGTCTCCGTCGATTGGACCGCACGGGAAAATGCCAGAGCTCACATTCGTGTAGTGGTTAGGCGCATCTTACGTAAGTACGGCTATCCACCTGATAAGCAGGAAAGGGCCACACAGACTGTTTTAGAGCAGGCAGAGGTGCTTTGCCAGGAATGGGCTGAAGCATAAACTACGTGGAAAAAATCAATACGTTGGAGGTTCTTATTGTGAAACGGAAGACCATAGTAGGCAACCTTATTAACTTCAGGGGATTGGTCTATGCGCCAATCAATGAACAAGGCGTTGTCTTTCTTTTTGGTAAAGTTGCCCATGAGTTTGGTATGTATGTTGAGTTGATTCGCACAGGCTATCCAGACTGTGTTGCAAAAAGATTTATCGGTTCAGATAAATGGGAAGAAATAAAAATCGAATTTGAATTCAGGTCTTCGGATTTTTTGAGGCATAAGCACAAAGTTGAAGATGTAGATATGGTAGTATGCTGGGAACACGATTGGGATGATTGTCCGAAGACGATAGAGGTTTTAGAGCTAAAAAATGAAATAGCAAAACTTGAGAATATAAGCGTAGAGACTCCCGATAAAATATCAAGGGGAAGTGAATATGAAATTGGTGAATATTTAAAAAGAGGAACAAAAGAAAGCGTAAAACTATTCAAAGACCTCAATAAACAGCTCTTGAAAATGGACGAGAATATTTATAGCAAAACGCATAAATACCGGATTTATTATTATTCACCGAAGCGGGTTTTTGCCACATTAAAAGTTATGAAACATGGTTTGAACATACAACTTTTCACTAATGCAAAGAGAATGAAAGGTGTTGAACCTTTTGCGGGCGAATATGGACAGAAATGGGGAAGATTATATGTTCTTACTAATAAAGAGATACCAATAGCTCTTGCTGCTCTGAAAAAATCCCATAAGTACATAAATTATTGCGTTGAAAACAACATCCCAACAGGTTGGTATGCCGAGTCTGAGGAATGAACTTAGGAGATATGAAGTCTTTTCCCGCACTAGCATGAATACCTAGGTTAAAATCTGAGATGTTGATTATAATGTGAGGCAGAAAAAAAGGGGGGAATTGAGTCGTGCTGTTGAGAAAAAAGATTTTTCATTTCGGAATTGGCATTTCAATATTGCTTTTTGTTGCTATCTCCTTTTGGGTCTATCTTTTTTTAGAACATAGCAATGGGTTTCTATCAGGATTCACAGCAGCTTCATGTGCTGCCTTTTTCTCCCTTCTACTCGTAATGGTCGGCTGGCAGCAACTTGGTAAGATTCACGCCACATCAAATGCCGACCTACTTCACAAACTGAAGGGGGATTTTTTCACAGAAGAGACTCGGATACTGATACATCTTATTTATGATGATTTCATAGAATTCGTAATCGAAGATGCCAGTCCAGACAAGAAGGAAGTTTGCTACTTCAAAATAGACGTAGATAAAATAAATAATTCGAAACTGCCTAAAGAAATAAAAGAGTATTTAAGCAAGAAAAAGCATTATACAATATACGAAATGGATGATTTTGTGTTGGGGCATTTTGAGGATGTTGGTTTGTTCTGGGAAAAAGGGGTTCTAGATATCGACCTTATTTATGAAGAATTTGATGATTATATTTCAACTGTCTACGAAAGCAAGATATTTCAAGAGTACAGGGATTATATAAATAAACCAGAACAAGCTGACCTAGTAGAGAATGACTATTATGATAAATTCAAATGTATCTATCAACGATGTAAGATTTACGGCAAATGGAAAACTAAAAAACGTCTCAAATGTCTGTAAGCTTGAGTCCTGGCTTTTAGCCAGTATGAACCTCTTCAACTAAACCGTTCTATCCCCCACGTGTTTGTTCTGTTCCAGGGGAAGGGCCTTACCGTGAGTAGCCGTCCAAGGTAAAAAAGTATATCCCTTTAAAAAAATCTTGACATATTCATTTCCCAAGCGTAATCAGTTATTAACTATATCATTTAACTAAACATTTATTATTTAACTACGCTCGGCACAGCAGAACAACCTGATCGCCTAACGAAGAAATAAAGTTTTGCAGTTTATGATTTAACTACCTGGCGATAATGCTGAATGCCCTTTAAGAAGACAGCCAGAAACTTTCCCTTCCAAGTGAAAAGGTTGGCTGTCTTAACACACGGCGAAAGCCGGAAAGGAGATTGACGGTAATTTTATTGGAGCAACAATCAGGAGAGAGCACATGATACTCGGGTCATGTCGTTGCCATCACCGATCGTTGCAAAAAAAAGAGAGTCGGGTCGTAGAAGATCCGCGTAGAATGGAAAAAAGACAATAATTGCACATCAGCACAGGCCAACAGTAAAGTTGGTGCAACGGAGTAAAGAGAAAAAAGAAGAATGGCAGCGGTCATTGATTAAACAAAGAAAAGAATCTAAGTAAGAATTAGATTCACATCATCAAAAAAGAGCCAATGGGATTGACCATTGACTCGACACAGGAACGAGTTGACGCAAACAATGGCCAACTCCCGCACAGAAAGAGTTAATGGCAGCGATTATTAACTCCATCAAGAGAAGAGTTAACATCAGCACCTGTTAACTACGCCGGAACATCAGAATAAAAATCAAACAAAACAACCGCAAAAAAAGCAACGGCCCGGGTTGAGCAATAAGAACCGAAAACTACATCATTTAAGCTGTTGTCACCAACATAATCCGTTACCGAGAACGGACAGAGTTGCCGGGTAAAGAGTGCCGCTGTTTTTTTACACTCTATCCGATCACCTGAAAGGGATGGACGAGTGTCTCACGGCAAAGAGTAACGAAGAGGATGCAGAGTCACCATCAAGGTGTGCCGGGATCATTCAAATCCGTCTGCGCACTCTATCATTTTAACTGTAACCATGGACAAGAAGCTGAGAGGTCCGTTTTTTACAAGCGCTGTGTAAGTACTACAAAGAGACGCTAACGCGGATCAATGTTTTACCACAAAAAAAACTTGAGGCTGCTGCAGATGCGTAAGTCCAAAATGAAAACAATCCCTTTGAATAACTTTTCACTTTCTAAGTAAGGAGACTAATAATGTATAAAAAGGAAGAGAATCAATTAGAAGATAAAAAACAGGACTTGTCCTATTTTTCGACGAGTGAGATTCAACCGGCATCCGAGAACGAGCTTTTGTATGACAAGTTTTCACCACTTGCCGATGAAGATGATTTCAGGTTGATCATATCGATCCGGAAAGATGGCGTGAGAGAACCGCTGCTCGTTTCTTCGGACGGAGTGCTTCTTTCAGGACACCGACGCCTGGCTGCTGCCCGCTGGCTTGGACTGACAACGGTACCTTGTATTGTTGCCGGTGATGTTGTCTTCCGTGACCTGACAGAAGATGAACGAATTAGGATACTCGCTATTTTTAATAAACAGCGCGATAAAAGCCACACCGAGAAAGTACGTGAGGCTATGCTGGAGGTGGATCCGAATGAGGCGTACGCTAACCTTGTTCAGTACCGGCACAGCCGACGGCAGGTTGAACTCGAACAAAATATCGCTCTTGGAGGAAAGAAACAGCGGGCAAAAATTACCACTAGGGCATTTCTCCAAGCGGCACAGCGGGTGATCGAATCGGAGGAAAAATACTGGCCATTGACGGTGCGGCGCGTTCACTATTTATTACTGAATGACCCACCATTGCGACATGACAAGAAACCGGGATCGACTTACGAAAACGTCATCGGAAGCTATAAATCGCTAACGAGCTTGCTTCTCAGGGCTAGGCTGACCGGCGATATCCCCCATGCATCTATCGAAGACGAAACTCGGCCCATATCGGTTTTACGAACACACCAGCACCCGGCAGACTTTATCAAGGATGAGGTGAATAATTTTTTATGGGGATATTCGAGGGACCTTCTCCGGGGCCAGCCGAACCATATTGAGATTCTTGTCGAAAAGAATGCGATTCGACGGCACGTCGAGCTCGTGGCCGATGAATACAGGCTTCCGTGTACAACCACGAGGGGGTTTTCAAGTTTAACGCCTCGTCTGAAAATGGTGCAGCGTTTCCGGCGTTCAGGCAAGGCACGACTTATCGTTCTAATATTGAGCGATTTTGACCCGGATGGTGAAGAGATTGCGGCAAGTTTCCCAAGATCGTTGCGTGACGACTTTGGGCTATCTGATGTGATGGCTTACAAAGTAGCGATATCCGGGGCCGATGTCAGGGAGCACGGGCTACCGTCAGACCTCGAAGCAAAGCCATCATCACCAAACTACCGGAAGTTTGTGGCACTTCATGGTGTACACGTCGCCGAGTTGGACTCCGCTCCTGTAGAGCTGCTTCAAGGCAAGCTCCGTGACGCTATTGAGCGTTGTCTCGATATGGACCTATTCAGGGTAGAAGTGGCGAAGGAAAAGGAAGATGCGGTGGTCATTGCCGCGACGCGCAAAACGGTGCTGGATGTCCTGGGCCGTCCTGGGGCATGAGGCGACGTTTAAAGAAGACGGGTCGGACTGGCGGTAATGAGTAAACTACACCTCTTAATCGATCCGTAATTGATCTTATCTCTTCCGATCAAGAATAATACCGAGGCATTCACTTTCCTCCTGGCGTCAGTGTCCCGTCGCACTGCTTTTACAAAAATGCCCACATTAATTATTGGAGAAAAGATACAAAAAAACCATATGTAGAAATTGTTTTAAAAAAATATAAATATTTTTTTAAAAATACGGACATAAGAAGTAATATATGAATAAAGACTTGGCTGTTACTTTTGTAAGCAACTTTTACCGTTTCGGCGGATACTGTTCTGGGGATTGTAACAGTCTTTCTTCTAAAGAAGATGAGTGCTTCGATTTCTTTGGGAGGATTTCGTTATTGAATTTAGCCATGCGACATGATAACCCTCTTATAAATTATATAGGGGGTAAACTGTGCATGAAGGGGTCTGTCGGATTCCGAAAGGGCAGCAATGGCGGTTATTATTTCGTTTCTTGGTACATCGGTAAGAAGCAATTCAAGATAAGCCGATACAAGGGTTTGCTCTGTCAGACTCCAGATATGGCGAACCGTCTATTGTCTGTAATGCGGTCTGATGAAGAAAACGGCGTATTCCGGATCGATAAGTTTATTAACCAGACTACCGATGTTATTCCATTTCTTTGGAAATGGATTAAGACACAAACGCATCTATCCCCGGCCACAACAAAAGATTACTACAACAGCATCAAAAATCACCTGGAACCGTGGTTTAAGACCAATACGATCATGTTGCATGAGATACAGTATGACGTGCTTTGCCGTCTTTTGACAGAGATCAAGAGAGAGGGCAAAGGAAAACTTAATGTCATGTATTGTCTTCATGAGGCTCTAGTCTACGCTCATAAGTCGGGGAAAATTTTATCCATGCCGCAATTTCCGGAACGGCGACGATATGGAATAGAGCCGACAAAGATTGAAGTGGTTTCAGAGGAAACGCAAATCAAGATCATTCAGGCCATTCCTATCGAGCATCAACCTATTTTCTGGTGGTTGAAATATCACTATAGACGCCCGTCTGAGGCCATGGCTTTGCATAAGGAAGACTATGATAAAAGACGCGAATGTTTTATCGTTCGGAGGTCTTTCAGCAATAAACAGCTTGTTCAGCATACCAAGACTCACAAAATACACGAGGTTCCTTGTCATCCCGAGTTTAAATATTGGGTCGATCAAATGCACTTGTGCATAAGCCCTTATTATTTCACGCATTCGTCAAGCCGAATGGAAGGGAAACGCTATCAACATGACTTCCTCGTCGACCTCTGGAATAAGGCCGCTCATTCATGTGGTGAAAGCATAAGAATGTACGCCGGACTGAAACATTCATCATGTACGGCGTTTATAAATGAGCAAGGCGGTTCGGTCGATGAACTGCAAATGCTTACTGACCATGCCCGTCGTGACAGCGTCCTGAAGTATGCCGATGTGAAGTTAGAAGCAAAGCGGAGGATTCAGGGCAAGGTGATTGCCATAAGAACACAGCAAGAACGTAAGAAGAATGAGCCATAAAATAATTAATGATAGCGGAGACTTATAATGCTATGCATGTTTTCGATTCCCATGCACTTCCGCCATTTTATTCGCAAATTTCGATTTTTTGCTATAATAATCCTTTAACCAGTCTTTAACTTTCTTTAACTTTTAGAAAAATAAGGAAGGCAGAGTCAATTTGACCTGCCTTCTGTCTTTGATAATGATTCCTTTCTTGTTTCCTCAATTTGTTGCTCTATGCGATATTTCAATTGGTAATCCTTAATCTTACCAAAATAAAAGGCAGGGCTAATCGACCCTGCCTTTAGTTTAATCTGCTTTATAAGATTCAAATTATTTATCAATCAAAACAACTGACATTGCGAAGGATGGGGCAGGAGAGGAGTACCACACATGTGGCTAACCAACACTGTTGGTGAACTTATATTTAAAAAACTATTTGCTGAAAGCCATCAATAGGGTCGGTGGTAGTTTACTTAATCCACATGAGGAATCTGGTCATCAATTGTGTTAACTCAACACCACTCAATAAAAAAAGCTCTTCCAAGCAATAATATAACATAATAATCCCTGATAGAATAAATATGATTCCCTTAAACATAGATTTTCACCTCAACAGATTTATGAAATTATCCTTCTATAAATATGCTGCCTTTAAACAGAGCCAACCCATAAAGCATTACGGCCTGCTCAGAAAGCTAAATTAGCCGTGTATCCTTTTTTCTAAAAAACTATCTTCCACTCTTCTTTCCGGTCCCGAATAGGAGCCTCCTGTACCTCTGATTCGATCAAAACCTACGGTAACCCATCTTTCCTCTGAAAGACGGTAAAACTGTTTTATTTTTAGCGAAGAGATCAACTCATCCAGCATCAAATCCGGAACAATGTCATAACAATTATTTTGATACTTTACCTCTATATGTCTCATAGCAATCCGCTCCTTAATATTACAGTTTAAAAAATGGCGTGTAAAGACTGACCGTGATTTGTGAAATAAAATTTCTTCAAAATAAGAGGTTAATTTCCAATATTATATAAGGGTCTAGAATAGTTGAGCACAAGTGAATGTGCTAAAAAGCTAGTTATAATAACAATTAATATGGAACAAAGTTTATGTCTTCGTCAACATGTTAACCACCATGGTGGCCTTTAAGATAAGCTTTTGCCCATCAGCTTCGCTTATCCTTTTTTTTTCGATGTCTTTTCGTACCCTTTCGGTGAAGGCGTCCAGCTTTTTGACTATCGGTGTCATCTCTTTTTCTTGAATACTCAAAAGTTCTTCAGTTCCCCCCCCAGCAAAGTATTGCTCATCAGCATTAGTATTTATCCGGGTACAAGACGTCTTATGGTTAAAAAGGCAGAGCCATTTCTGACCCTACATTTCTGTAATAAGCCGATTATGTGTTTCGCTATTTCTAAAACTTTCTCCTTACCCCTGCCAGCCCAATCAGCCCAAGGCCAAGGAGGAGCATGTGGGCGGGTTTGGGAACGGGGACATCACCGTCACGCACAGCTAAGGCATAGCAGTAGCGGGACTTATCTTGGCCACGGTCACGATCCTCCTCGCCTTTCTCTGCAGGGCATAACTGAATCCACATTAGAGGATCTCGCTTTTTATCCAGCCTTTCCTGACTTACTTAAAAAGGCACTTCTCGCCTTTTTCGTTGATGAAATATGTCTTTGACCCGTCATAGAAGATCACGGATATCTGCCTGTGCTGCCCGTGTTTCCTCAGCAACTTATGAAATTCCGCCTTTTCCTGTTCCGACTGCCATTGCACTGGACCGTATTTGTCCTGTGGCTCTAAAGGTAAATGGATGATGGCCTGACAGAAAAGCGCGACAATAAAAAATATCAGTATAAATCTCATGGCTGGTCCTCAATGTTTGTTTAAGGGAACACTAACCTACATTGTAATACAGCATAAATCATACCAATTACATAAGTACTCGGATTTACTGATTTATAGTTTTTTGATACAGGATTGCACAAACGATTATGTAAATAAATCCGACAGTAGTTGATTGCTTATCAGGTATGTTTAGATACATCTTCGTAGAAAATACTTATAATACAATTCATTACATGTGTGCCTTTTTTTGTAAAGATTTCCGACAGTTTGACGGATTTTTTTACAAAATAGGTGTGTGGAGGTAGATATTGAGACAAATTTTTTTATCAATATTTCTACCAGTAATTCTTAAGTATTCTACTACGTGATATTATTTAGTAGTGAGGTGGGATAACAACAGCCCGAAGCCGGCTCCTGTCCCAAAGTTACTGTTCGGTACTTTTTACAATCGGATAAGAGCGAGGAAGACAGCAACTGTGTCAGTGAAATTTTTGGCAACTATTAACTATGTGTGTGATTATAATCACAGAAAATATCGCAAACACGAATTATTTTGGATGGCATGAAACAACAAATATAAGCAATGCACATTGACGCAGGCGACTCTCGCATTCAGCGGTGGCAATATTACCTCTACATTTATGGGGGCTCTATCCTTAACGAGGGCACCATAAGTAATAAAATAAACATGAGAAATACAAAATACAGACAGATGAAAGATAACTTATCTCTTTAGGTAGAAAGAATCTATTAAGGAGGTAAAGGGGAATGGAAAAAATTAGAAGATTTTTTAAGGGAGAAGATGGTGAGGCAACGACTATAGAAGCCCTGATCACAGGGGTGATAGCTGCTGTGATTATCGTAGCTGCATCAGTGCTCTATAAAATCCTGAGTGCCTCATTCAACACAATTTCCATGACATTTAGGGGAGGATAAACAAAAATTAGTAACGGCAGGGGATGCATAACGAAAACTACCAGAATGCCCTGCCCTTTAGGCGGGGATGAATGGCTGTGCAGTTTTCGTACATCTCAAAAGGGCCTCGACCCTGCCCTGTATCAGTCAGGGAAAATAGATCGAAAGGGAAAGATCTCCAAACGAGGCAACAGGCACCTCAGGCGGGTGATCTGGGTGATGACAACTAAGGTCATCCAGTTTAACGCAAGATTCAAGCAGTATTACCTGAAGCGAATCCAGGACGGGCTGCCCTACAAAATGGCTGTGCTGGCGACTGCTCATAAGCTCATCAGGATCATGTTCGCGATGTTGACTAATGAAACTCTATTTAATGAAAGCATGAATTGACGATAGTTGACTGTTATCCACAATCGGACTTTTTGCCAGAACATACATGATTACGAATGGTAATGATAATGTCCCGGTTCATTATTTTTTTCAGTGAACATCAAAATCACCTTGAAATCTGAAAAATTTAAATGTATTAATTAACCGATGCGGTAATCTATTAAGTGATTTATAATCCTTCACCCAGGGAGGGTGCTATGGACGGATTATTGAAACCCCGTTACTCAAAAGAGGCGGGGTTTTGTGTTCTGCAGTGAGGCGACGTCTTATAAGATATACTATGTCGGTATGGATTTGCTAATGGCGAAAAGGATATTAATATTATTGTTTATTCTTTTTACGGCAGGATGCGCAGCCTATAAATCCGCACTCGACAAATACGATAATCTTCCTCCTCCAAAGGCAATGGCAACTGCCTATGATAGTGAATACCGCTGGGTTGTAGGATATGGATATGAGGCCCCATCGAGTAATGTAGCAAAACGACTTGCACTAAACAAATGTGAGCAGATGCGATCCGAATATAATATTCGATCTGCCTGTACTTTAACAAAATCGCATGGAGTGAGCGAAGGCGACAAACCTGTAAAAAAAATGCCCCCTGAGGCTGAGAAGGCAGCCGCGAAGATTGCCATGGACAAGGCCTTATCTTCTGGTGCTGAGAAATATGCCGCCAATGAGCTGGATGCCGCCAAGAAAATCTGGGAAGCCGCTGAATCTGAGATGAAAGAAGAGAAGTATAAGGAAGCCAAGCAGAATTATGTTGCTGCCAAGGCTGCTTTCGATATAGTCGCTGCCAACGTCGAAGAAAGAAAGAAGATAGCCATCACCGCAGAAGCAAGCGCATCGGTTGCCAGTTTGGAAGAAGACTGGAAGAACCTCAACATCGCCGCCAAGAATGTAGAGAAGAAAATGAAGGACAAGGAGATGAAGGAGGCCTGGGCAGCTGATGCCGAATCTTTTACGAGGGGCCTGAAAGCGACCAAAGACAAGATCGCAATTGATCCGGCCGGTGCTAAGGCGGATGTCATTGAGCTTAAGTCCATCATCGAGAAGTGGGACGCAGCTTTCAAGAAACTGGCAGCCGCTCCTTCAGAGTATAAAGCTACCAAAAAGAAAGCTGAGGCTACCAAGAAAAGAAAAAAAGCGGGAAAATATTCTATCCAGATTATAGCTTATCCGGAGACCGAAAAAAACGATGCAACCGAGCTTGTAACAAAACTGAGAAAAACACAGCCAGATGTTCGCATGGACACAGTTTATGTCGAAGGGCGTGTATGGTATAGAATTTTCGTCGGTCATTTTACGACTCACGAAGAAGCTTCCACCTATATGAAACAAAAGAAAATATTTAAAGAATATCCTGGAAGTTTTGTACAATTGACATCTAAAGAGGAATCACGCCCTGAGGTGGATTTCGGCCACATAAAGCCCCATTAGTCACGGAGAACGCCACCTGTCTTATACTTATTGCGCGAAAAGTGAAGTTCCTGTCAAAAAGAAGGAAATACAATGCAATTAAAGTTCTTTGCTTTTGGAAATTTTTGATGCCAAGATGAAACATGAGCTGGTTCAAGTCAGATACAGGAACAGTCAAGAAGGTTTTGTTGATGACGTAACGCTCAACGAGCTTATCCTGTCACACAAGATCACACACTTCTACCGACCTTCCCAGGAAAAGTGGATCGACATAGAAACCGATCCTGTCAGAACAAGGCAGAGCCAATACGACGGGCCTGAGAGGAGAGCGCCCGATGAGGAAGAAGAGTCGGAACAATTAGAAGAAAAGCTCCGTGGCCTGCAATCGGGACTGTCTGGGGGCAACGTAAAACCCATTGCGCCGAAGCAAGCATTGACTGCAGATGAGTGGTTAGTGAGAGGATTTAAGGCCTTGTATAATGAGGATGATAGCAAGAGAGCCCTTCGGGCATTTGCCAAGTCCATCCACCTAGAACCAGCCTATCCGGGAGGCTACTTTAATCGAGGGATCACCTACGAGAGAGTAGGCAATCTTCAACAGGCTATATACGATTACAGCAACGTGATCGAGTTGTCGCCAAGAGACGCCAAGGTTTATTATTTGCGGGGGCTTGCCCGCAAGCGCCTCGGCATGGACGATGAGGCGAAAGAGGATCTCGAGAAGGCTGCCCGTATGGGTTACAGGCAAGCGGAAGTGACGGCAGTTACATCCACGAGTACGGCAGTTACACCCACGAGAGAGGGAATTCCGTCGAGCGCGTTCCCCCGTACAGAAAAACCGGAAATGCCTGATGTGGTGACTGTCCGACATCTGTTTGAAAAACCGCCATCACTAGAGAGAAAAAAGCGAAAGAATCGTTTTCCACTTATCGTTTCATTGGGGGTTTTCTGCGCTCTTGTGTTAGTTTTTATAGCAGCTTTTTTCTGGCCAACTATCCATGATGATTTCATTAGTTCCATGGGAAAGATTTACCCGCCAAGGATGAACAAGCCGACCGATGAATCACTTATAGCCCCGCCGTTAGAAGATACGAGACTCAAACCCCAGACTGAAATTTCATCCGTAATGGATTCGTCAAAATCATCAAAAGGGAAGAAATATTCTATCCAGATTAGAGCTTATCCGGAGACCGAAAAAAACGCTGCAATGAAGTTTGTAACGGAACTGAGAAAAATACAGCCTGATGTTCATATGGAAAGAGTTTATATCCCGGACCGGGGTGTATGGTACAGAATTTTGGTCGGTCATTTTGCGAATATTGAAGAAGCTTCTACCTATCTGAAAGAAAAGAAAGTATTTGAAGCATATCCTGGAAGTCTTGTACAACTAACATCTGAAGAGGAATCACGCCCTGAGAGGGATTTCGGCTACATAAAGCCCCAATAGTCACAAAGAAGAGCAACATTCTATTTTGCTTTTCCTTCATCAAACACACACACAATAGACGGGGAGCCAGCTCTCTGATAGAAAAGAAGATGGCTTAAACATTTCTCCCTATAATCGTTAATTCCTGATTGCAATACAATCTATTGATAAGTAGATACCGTCTTGTGTCAAGCGACATTTAGTTTATAATTTGGGTCGAACGGTTTTCCTGATTTCAGGATGCCGTATATGATATGAACGAGCTTTCGCATAACAGCACATATAATCACCTTGCCGT
>Ga0209777_10000304_pt1 | contig 83435 bp, 88 predicted proteins | sample FrelakmetHBP12HB_FD_187147 | JGI IMG/M metagenome (GOLD analysis project Ga0209777, IMG submission 187147) | Freshwater lake sediment microbial communities from the University of Notre Dame, USA, for methane emissions studies -HBP12 HB (SPAdes)... | ecosystem: Environmental > Aquatic >...
CAAGGGGCAACTAGACGGTCCCGATCGTGTTCTCGATGCTCTTATTGGCAAAGACGGGATCGATCATGTAAGAAGCGATGTTAGCCAGCTTGACCTGCGTGTACTCTTCCACCGCCTTCGTTCTCTCTTCAGTGTCCTCCATGGACTTCCCCCGATTCATCAGGCCTGCGTTCACGGTTATAGTGAGAATGGCCCCAATGAGCATCCTCCAGCAACCATGGAATTTGGCTTGCCGCGAACACCACTGTAGAAAGATTTAAAATTAACTCCGGTATTCTCCAGCTTACTTGGGCCCATAGCTTAGCCTGGTTGGAGCGTCCGGCTGATAACCGGAAGGTCGGGAGTCCAAATCTCCTTGGGCCCATCAATTTCACTTCATCTTCTTAAGGCCGATTTACACCATATTTCATTGTGGGAGTGAGATTTGATTTAAGGCCGAGTCAGATCGAATTCAGATTGCGACCCTCATTCATTTCAACTATGGAACTTGAGATATTTTTGATTGACATTGAGTCTGATCTTCAATGTGGATGATCGACAAAATGCCAGGAATGGCGAGCTCCAACGCTTTTTCTATCTTTTCTGTCAGCTCATGCGCCTCCTTCACAGAGACCTCTCCGTCCACGCAAAGATGGACCTCCATGAACACCTTATCCCCGGACCTTCTGGTCTTCAGCCCATGATATTCAAGGTATCCTTGCGTCTTCTCTAAAATCGCAATTATCGTTTTCTCCTCTTCTGCACAATTCGAATCCATCAAGTCCTTGCTGGTCCTTCGGAATACATCGACGCCCATCTTAACTAATAGGAACGCGACAATTAGCGCGATTAGAGGGTCCAAAATAAACAGTTCAGTGATATTAGCGACAAATAGCCCGATGACCACCCCGATTGATGAGATCACGTCCGAGAAGAGGTGCTTAGCGTCGCCTTCCAACGCCATAGACCGACTTCTTTTCGATTCCCTTAGCATTATCACTGCAAGAACGCCATTCAAAGAGGTGGCGCACAATGAAATGATCAAGCCAAGATCGATATTGTTGAACCTAACTGGGTTGAATAGTCGCCCGATTGTCGCTATCACGATGAACACTGCGGCGATTATGATCAAGACGCCTTCTACTAGTGCAGATATATTCTCTGCCTTTCTGTGCCCGTATTTGTGGTTCTCATCTTCTTTCTGAGCTGAGATGATCAGCGCAGTCAGCATCATTATGGATGCCACAATGTTTATTATCGATTCCATTGCGTCTGAAAGCAAAGCCACGGAGTCAGAGACAAGATAGGCTAACAATTTTAAAATTAAAATGAATATACCGCCGGCAATCGCCAGCATCGCAATCCGCACCTTATCCACGATGGTGAATCAATCTATGGTATAAACAATTGCTCGATGGAATATGTCAAAGGTCGAAAGCTGTTATTAAGGTAAAGACGTAAATAGGCCAACCTTAGGATGAATATTATTTCTTAATTACTGGATGGCAAGTCTTAAGAAGGATAGCGCCATTCGGTGAATCCAACGGGCCCATAGCTTAGCCTGGTTGGAGCGTCCGGCTGATAACCGGAAGGTCGGGAGTCCAAATCTCCTTGGGCCCACTTCATTTGCTAGAAGGTTTAAAAGGTCCCCCTTTCTGGGGCCTTTATCAATTTTTTACCACTTATTGCTCTTGCTGCCTCTTATCAATACGAAGACTGGCACAATCAGTACTATCGGTACTCTTCGTTTTTTCTGCTTGAGTAGACTAATGCCATCGACACTTTGCCACAAGTATTTGGACAAAGTAAAAGCAAATAGTCACTAAGTCCCGATCTAACTCTTTAGCGGTTGTTCCTATTCTTGCTTCGACATGCGTATTTATTGGACTATACGGATACCGGGGAAGAATGAGTGAAAATACAGAGAGGGCCGTCATACGCGGATTGAAGGACGTTGCTGCGGCGGAGACTAGGATAAGTTTCGTGGAACCTATGGGCGCCCTTTATTATCTAGGGTATAACATCGATGATCTGGTTGGTAGGGTCGTCTATGCGGAGGTGGCTTTCCTAATGATTCACAAGAGACTGCCCAACCGACGAGAGCTGGATGAGTTCAACACCAATCTCATTTCCGAGATGAAATTACCTGACAGGATTGTTGAAAGCATTCGATCCACTCCAAAGAACTGCCATCCAATGGATGTATTACGAACCGAGGTTTCCCGCCTCGGAGAATGCGATCCTGAAGACAATGACCTCTCTGAAGCAGCGAACTTGAGGAGAGCTACCCGGCTAATTGCCCGAGTTCCGACCATAGTGGCCACTATTCATAGAAGCCGCATGGATAAACCCGTTCCGGCCCCGAGGGAAGACTTCGGGTTCGCCGAGAACTTCCTCTACATGTTCAACGGTTCTCGTCCAGATGAGGCACAGACGGATGTTCTCCATCGCCTCATGATACTTCAGGCAGATCACGGGTTCAACGCATCCACTTTCGCCGCGCGAGTAACAGCTAGCACCAATTCGGACATGTATTCAGCTGTAACTTCCGCCATCGGGACCCTCAAAGGTCCTCTACATGGGGGAGCTGGTGAAAAAGTAATGGAGATGCTTGACGACATAGGCCTGGAAGAGCATGTAGAGGAATACATTCAAGGGCTGTTAGGGGAGAATAAAAAGATTATGGGCTTTGGCCACCGGGTATATAAGGCAGAGGATCCGAGGACGAAGCATCTCCGGGGCATTGTCAGAAATCTATGCACTCGCGAGAGGACGATGAGCTTGTGCAACAAATGCAGCAAGATCGAGAAGATTGTTCATGACCGGAAGAAGATATACCCCAACCTGGACTTCTATGCCGCAGTGGCAATGGATGCATTGGGTGTCCCCAAGGAGTTCTTCACGCCGCTCTTCGCTTCAAGCAGGATATCGGGCTGGGTCGCCCATGTGATAGAGCAGTACGAGGACGCGGTCCTACTTCGCCCGTCATCAAAATACGTTGGAGAGTTCGGAAGGACCTTTGTCAGGATCGAACAACGATGAACTCGGAATTGACCTTAGATATCGAGCGAACGTGGGGGAATATCGGCTCCTGATCTAGTAAAGTAAACTGGCCCAGAATCCCAGCAATCTCATTTTCCCTATGACGACATGGTTTTTTCTATTTACAATAGCCTGCTTTTTGTCAGCTAACGTTCCAAGCCAAGCGCCTTTCATCTCCGTGATGATCCTGATTAAAACCGTAAACTATTTGATCATTATCTGATTAGATAACAAAGCATTTAATAGAGCCATCGAGGCGAATCACGCCTACGCTCCTAATTACCCTCGTCGTTTCAGAACCCGTAGATTCCTCCGAATTTCTTATTGAGATAATCGATGAGGGGCTCGATTGATATCTCCTTTCCAGTCATCATTCTCATGAGGTCGATAGGATTGTACAGGTCGCCTTTTAAATGAACGTTCGTGATAAGCCAATCCTTAATCGGAGTGAATTTTCCAGCCCTGATGCTCGTTTTCCATTCGGGGAGTTCCTTATTCATTTTCTCGAGGAACATGCCTCCGTAAATGTTACCCAGCGCATAGCTAGGGAAGTATCCGAACATGCCTCCCGACCAATGGATGTCCTGCATCAGGCCCTCTGAGTCATTCTCAATATCAATCCCCAAATACTTGGAGTACTTCTCGTTCCAGAGTTGGGGTAGCTCATCGACGTCAACTCTTCCTGCAAAGATGTCCCTTTCGATCTCGAACCTGATTATGACGTGAAGACCGTATGTAACTTCATCCGCCTCGGTTCTGATCTTTGACGCTTCCACATTATTCACCGCAAGTATGAAATCGGATGATTTCACACCGGTGAGCGCCCTTCCCGTAAGTTTCCTAAATTTCGGCAACATATGGAAGAGGAACTCCGGACTTCTGCCCACGATATTCTCGACGAAGCGACTTTGCGACTCATGGATTCCATAACTGGACGAACCACCGATGGGCTGATAGATCCATTCGGGTGGGGCGTTCTGCTCATACAGAGCATGCCCTCCCTCGTGAAGGACACTGAACAGGCTGGTGGCGAACCTATCGGAATAGTAATGAGTGGTGATTCGAACATCCTCATAATAGCCGTTGGTGAATGGGTGTTCCGACTCGTCTAGTCGTCCACCTGAGTTCTCACCATTTGTCTCGAATCCTATGAAATCTGTCAAAATGCGACTTATCTTTTTTTGAGCTGGGAGAGAGACATGTCGGTGTAGGATCGACAGGTCGGGTTTTGTACCAGATCTTTCGATCTTCGAAATCACCCTTATCAATCCCTGCCTCATGTCGGAAAAGACCTCTGTTATCTTATCTGATGCCAAGCCAGGCTCATATATATCGATCAATGCGTCATAATCTGTTTTAGTTCCCTTTACGGTCATCAATATTCCCGCAAGTTCCTTCTTGAGGTCGATGTTCTTCGCAAGATCATCTCTGAAGAGTGCAAAGTCCTTGGCCGCTTTCGCTTTCTTCCATGAACCAACGGACAATGTCTGCTGTCTTGCTATATCCGTTACCAGTTTCTCAGGCAATTTTGCTGATTCATTATAAGCTCGCCTAAGCAAATGCAAATTCCTTCTCTCATGAAATTCCAGCGATCCTATGTTTTTATCGGACTCGATCATCGATAGTAATTTCAAGAATTCTGGATCCAATAACTCTCTGTGGGCCATTAGATCGAGCCAGGCTAGCTGTTCGCTGCGGATTCCTATTCCCCGAGGGGGCATATATGTTTCGGAATCCCAATTAATCATGGACGAGGTTGAGCGAATCACTGCCATGTTCTTCGCTCTGGCTAGCAGTTCTTCATAGGTCTCACGAGTTGCGATGGGGACAGGCATCAGGCTCTACAACATCCAAGTAGGTTTATAACTTTTCGAGAAGAGGCTCAATAAACCGAACGCTGACTGAGGTGCCAATTTTCATTGTGAAGTAGAGAACTTACATACCCCGTTCATGGCAATTTAACCGTACCAGCAATTCGCAGTTTGCCACCTTCAAGATAGCAGAGCACCGCATTGCTTCCCGAAAGATGCACCAACTCCTTTTCGAGCTCAAACTTAACTTGAGGCTCCTTCCAGTTGTCTGAACTCGCGACGCTGATGATCCGAGCGGGGACGAATTGCATCCAATGTCCGATATGCATAACCATCCCCTCCTTCAACGGAGATGGCCAGAACTTGACCAGCTTCACCTTCGTTTCGAACGATATGTCTTCCTTAATCGACGGATCGTTCGTCAGCACCGAGCCGCGATCCAACTCATCGGAGTCGATGTTCTTCAAGGCCAGTCCAACGCGGTCTCCCTCAATAGCACTGTCAAAATCATCGTCGTGCTTCTGGATCGAACGGACGATCACTTCTTTCTTGCCTGGCAATGCCTTGAGCGTTGCGTGTCTCAATATCCTGCCTTGTGCGACATAGCCTAACGCCACCGTGCCGACACCTTTAACATTGAAATGATGGTCGATCGGCACTGAACCTATCCCGCCCTTTTCAGCGGCGACCGACCTTCCCTCAGCCTCATCCAGATATTGCTCGCGCAGCGCCGCTAATTCCTCTTCAACGTATTTGTAGCCCTCGACCACCGTTCCTTTGACCAAAGGGGCAATTCGATCTGGGCCAATGAAGTTCCTGAGAATGATGCGGCCTTTCTTTATCCCAACTGCATCAAGCATGAGGACGCATTCGCCGAATTGCGCGTTGACCTCATCGACCACGAGCAAGGCCGATTCGGCCATGGAGCAGGCGAAAAAGAGGGGCGCAAGGCGCTCCGGATACTTGGTGGCCTCAATGAACGACACCGTGGATTCTCCTCGCTTCGCATCATACAAGGTGATGTCCGAGGCTGTTCCCTTCTTGCCAAGGTCCTTAGAATATTCGATTGGCGCGATCACTACGACACTAAGGTTGGGCATATGAACCGAGAAAGGAGGTGATAGTTAAAGCATTTATGATAGCTAGGGATGAGAATATTACAATATGATCGATTCATTCCAGCGATAGAGTAAAATGTCGGTGATGCGCTAATATTCTTGACAAATCGGCAGGCCTTTCTCCTAATAAGTATCACATTCAGCTTACCGACGCTTTTCTCCCTTACAATTTGTAATCTGCTAAGGAAAATGAATTCGAAGGCATATCAGGACTTTTGCCCTGAGCTCATGGAGCCAGCTTTCTTGGTAAGCCTTTCGATCGTCGCCTCATTCGTCAACTCTCTCAAGGCATCCTTCGCTATCCAACGAGCTGCGCTCGATTCTTGCCTGACGATGAGCTTCGCCATCTCGATCGCCGCTTGATGAAGCGCAAGGTTCCGTTTCCCTATTTGGCGGAGCGCCCAATTGATCGCTTTCTTGACGAAGTTGCGATCGTCCGTGCTTCCATTTTTGATCAGGGCCAGGAATTCCCGGAAAGGTTCGTCACCAGCTTTTTTATCGTGTACCGCCAGCGTCGCCATTAGAACGTAGCCTGCGCGCTTCACAAACACCTCTTCCCTATTGGACCAGGTCCTAGCGGCGCGGTAGGCATGAATGGTCTTGTCGAACAGATTGCTACATAGTTGATCGCAAACGTCCCACGAATCGACTTCAATGACCCAGGATTCCATTTGTTTAAAGGTGACCTTACCTGGTTCGTCGATCAGACTCGCAAGGATCCTCGCTTCATGATAGTTACCCTCCCAGACTAATTGGGCGAGCTCGTGATTCTTGCCGATCCGCTTTGCCATGTCTCGAATGATCGGCATCGGTATGCCCAAAGAGGTGTCAACAGAGATTCCATACCTCTTCATGCCTTCGATATTGGATGGATTTGCATTTTTCCTTAGATCGTTTATCACTTGTTTTGCGGCCTCGCTCATATTCGAAGGACGGGTCATGTTGCTAGAACATCAACTTTTGGATTAATTATACAATTGGCACTGACCACGGAGCTAGCTGATGTTGTCTCGACCTATTGGAATGATTTCTACCAATAATTGAAATAACAGTAATTGGAGTTGATATTGATGTAATCAGGGGCATTACCGAGGTGTTAAAATGACATGTGGAGAAATGCACGAAGATGGATATGGAATCCCATTATTGGGCGATAAGTTTCCCGAGATCGAAGTCCAGACGACCCAGGGCATGATGAAATTGCCTGACGTATTCAAAGGCAAATGGTTCGTCCTGTTCAGCCACCCCGCTGATTTTACTCCAGTATGCACTACAGAGTTCGTCGCCTTTCAGAAACGGGCAGAACGGTTCAGGAGGCTCAATTGCGAGTTGATCGGTCTATCGATCGACCAGGTGTTCTCGCACATCAAATGGATCGAATGGATTAAGGACAACTTGGACATCGAGATCAGCTTCCCGGTCATAGCCGACCAGGGGATTCTATCAAAAAGGATGGGCATGATCCATCCAGGAAAGGGCAGCAACACTGTTCGAGCGGTCTTCATCGTAGATCCGAACAGCGTGCTCCGAGCGATGATATACTATCCACAAGAAGTGGGCCGGTCTATCGACGAAGTGCTCAGAGCGTTGGATGCGCTCCAGATCTCTGACGAAAAGAAGGTATCTATGCCCGAAGGTTGGCCAAAGAACGAGTTGATCGGTGATGAGGTAATTATCCCCACCCCAAAGGATGCGAAGACTGCCATGGCTAGGAAGAAAGGCCCAGGCTGCTACGATTGGTGGTTCTGCCATAAGAAGTTAGGTGGCAAGATCTGATTTCATTTAATGGCCATTGGGGAATCTTTTCCCACAAACTCCTTTTTTACCTCGTTTAGATCGACTCAGAGTCCGAGCACCAAGCCTTGCTGGGAGGTCAAGAAGGGCAGGTATACGGCACGGGCATCGTTGACCTGGAGCGAGTAGTCCAGGTCCTGCAGAATCCCTGGCTTCTCTGCTTCCATGGTGATGACCACAAAATGTGCCATTTGAATCGCTTCCTCCTTGGTCATGATGGTCGGCAATCGGGGCACGTTGTTGAAATCCGTTCTGGAAGCATATTTTGGAGGCAGGGTCGTCATCATGATCGCCAGGCGTTTGAAGGTCGCAGGGTCGAAATCGGAGGCCGGTACAAAAATGAAGATGTCACCACTGGTGCCTGTTCCACCTTTCAGCCAGTTCGATAGCTTGTATATCCCACCGCCCTCGACTTTCGCATTCTGAATCGTGAAGGAGCAGTAGAGGCGCCAGAACGGAACATAGATACGATCGCCTTGCGGCGCGCCCCGTCCGAAATCGCCGATCTCATAATCGATCACTGTGACGCCGCCGTCCCGGAAATGCATGGTCTTGCAGCTATCGCAATAGAAGAGCAGGTCCTTCTGCTTCATCTTGATGGGGTTGTTGCAATGAGGGCATCTTACTTGGACGACCTTCATGGCTAATGACCTCCCATTTGATTCTGCAAGGTTTGTGAGATCTGCTTCAGATCGCCCATTCCGAACTTGGAAGTTCCCTCCTTATCCGAGAACTCACCCTCGACGATTTCCGAACCGCTTCTGAAGAAGCGATATGTCCCATAAAGGATTATGCCGCCGATCACGAACCCTCCTATTGCGAAATATGCGCCATTCTGGCCGGCTTCCATGAACGCCGCCAAGAGCAGGCCTGCGCCGCTCACTATTCCGCCTACCGCCGAGCCGGCGGTAATCGCCAGGCTTTGGAAAAGTGGATCACCAGGTGCCCTGCCGGAGAGGACCTTGCCCGTAACGCCGTCCACCGTGTTCATATACATCCTCGCCCGGTAAGAATATCGGACCACCCAGATCGGGTAGTAGATGATCGACATATTGTGAGGGATGACGTACAATCGCTCGAAGGTGACGTTGGGAACTTGGGCTTGATCACGTCCCCACTCCTCCGCCTTCATCCGGGCGTCCTTCGCCGCGACATCCTTGCTGGTTGTTGTCTCGAAGGTCGGGATCATCTCGAAATCGGCGAATGACCGGTCCCCCGAGAAATTCTTCAACGACCTGATTCCGAGGTCGCCAGGGTCGCAGGCTATCTCCGAGTATCGATAGTCGTTCAGGATCATCACTTCTTTAGGTATCCTTTCCACGTGGGTATTGCCTTTAGAATCGCTGTGGCGCCGTTCCTCATAGCCACAGACCCATCCAGCCACCCTGGCCGTCGTCGACCAGAACGGGAGGTAGATCGGATAGACCTCGATTATCTTGCCGGTACGTTTGAGGTCCCTGGCCTTCAGGCCGCTCTTCCACCAACCTTGCGATGCCGTGATCGCCGATTCCTTGGTGACCTTATTCTTGAAGGCGATGGTTTGGATGCCTTGATCCCCTTCTATGAACAACGTGGAACCGCAATACTGGCAGTTCAACACGTTTTCGCCTTCTTGAACGTTCACCGCTCCTCCGCAAGCAGGGCAGTTCAGGCCAATGGACAGATCGGCCATATTACATCCTCCAGGCAACGAACAGTGAGCTTGCAAAAACGCCGGCCAATGTTATGCCCATCATGATAACGGCCAGGACCGGGGTGACCGCCGAAAACAGCGTCTCGGCCAAGAATGCGATGTAACCGACTCCAGCGACTGCCACATAAGCGGTCGACCCTCGACCAGGATAGGCCGCAGCGAATATCTCGCCGGAAGAGCCGTCGACCACGATCTCATAGCGCTTCTGATCGAGAACATAATCGACCTTCCAGATCGGTAAGTAGACCAGCGCCTGCTCCTTTGGCTTCCCAGGAAGCTGGCCAAGGTAGGACGACATCTCGATGTCGGGCTTGACCAATTCCACTCCATCCGTGCTATAGCTGCCGTCGAAGATCTTCAGGTCACCTGCCGGCACCTTGAGACTGTGGAGCCCAGGCAGCGTCGTGGAACCCGCCGGCTCGACCTTTATTTCTTCTTTGCCCTCAAGATCCCGTTTGAACTGATATACTGGAAAGTATTGCCGCTTGATACCGGCCAGCTGAGCTTTTTTATCGAGGTCCTTCGCCTTGGTGGGACCGGCGGCCCAGCGTCTGAAAAGCCCGATAGCATCCTTCTCCTGCACTGCGAACGGAATGATATAGTAGAACCCCGCCCCGGAGCGATCGATATAGATCTGGGATGAGCAATAGCTGCACTTGGTGAACTTGGTGCCCGCCTCGAATTCTACCCTTGCATTGCATTTCGGGCAGTTCGTGGAAGCCATTCCCATCCCCCTGTTACGCTCAGGTCGGCTTCCCGCATTCGAGGCAGAACTTTGAGCTCATCGGCACCATCGCGCCGCAATTAGGACACTTCTTGGCATTGACCATGGAAGAACCGCAATTGGGGCAGAACTTAGTCCCTTCAGCGGACTTCTCCCCGCATTTCGGGCATGGCAGCAGATTGGGCATTAATTTGGTTCCGCATTCGGCACAATGTTTGTTGCTGCTCGGATTCTGGACACCGCATTTCGGGCACAGGATCATCGGTTGCGAAGGCGGCTGCCCAGCCACTTGCGGCTGGGAGGCTTGCTGCATCGAGCCGAGCATGGTATACCCCATGCCGATCCCTGCGCCGACACCCACCCCGACACCGGCAGCCCCGCCGGACGGATTCTGGGCCGCCTCACGCATGGCCTGCCCGGTCTGGTACTGCATGTAATTAGCTCCGAGTACCTGCATCGAGGCGCGCGTGTCGACCGCCTTCTGCACTTCCTCTGGCAATGAGATGTATAGCCCAGAGAGCTTGTCGATGCCGACACCATAGAGGCTGAAGTGGTCCTTGGTGCGGGACAGCACAACCTGTTCGATGTTGGTCAGGTTGCTCGCCAGGTCCGCGACTCCCATTCCCTGGTTCTTCAGATCGCCGATGGAATCGTAGATGATGATCACCATCTGCTCCTTGATGCGCTCCTCCACTTCCGTCGAGCTCGCGAAATTGAACGTCCCGACGAACTGGTTCACAAAGTTCTCCGGTGCGGATATCTTATACCTGAACTCGCCGAAGACCCGGAGGTTCACCATTCCGAACTCCTTGTCCCGGAATTGGTAGGGCTGCTTGGAACCGAACTTACCATCAATCGCCCTCTTCTGGAGGTAGATGACTTCCGCCTGCTGTTGGGTACCAGACAGGAACTTGACGAGCTTTCCGACAATCGGTGCGTTCAGCGAGGTGAGCGCGTACCTGTCCGGGCGGTCGATGTAATCCAGGACCTTACCGTCCCTGTAGAACACCGCGATCTCGTCCTCACGCACCACGATGTTATCGTTGTACTTGATGTTGCGCGGCAGGCGATACATTATGTTTTCGCGCTTGTCCGCATCCTCCCATTTGAAGGTTTCAGCTCCGATCAAGCTCATGCTCAGACCTCCGTGTTAGTGATGACGCGCTTCCGGCGATCGAACTTGTCCTCGAACTCGCCTATCGCGTTCTTGATCTCGGCTATGTCATCTCCGCTTTGGGCGCTATCATTCGCCTTCAAGGACATCTTGAGTGACTCGACCGACCTCGAGATGACCCCGATGTTATCGATCAGGCTCATATCATATTCATAGAGGCGGTTCAATTCGGTCTCCTTCACATGAATATCAGCCGTTATCCCTGAATAGCCAGTTTCTGCATGAAGCACTAGACCCTCGACGGTCTTGAATCTGTTTATCAGACCGCCGATGGCATCCATTTGGCCTGAGTTGAAGGTCTGCACGACCATTTCTCGGCATTGCTCCAAACCGCGTCGCTGCAGGCCAAGCAGCTTCGTCAACTGGGCACGGAGCATCCTGTCCGAATCCCTAAGGTCCTCTTTCAACCTATATCCACGAAAACCTGGGACGAATGTCTGGATCGTCTTGAGTATCCCTCGGTCTTCTTCCACCCTCTTCCTGATATCTGTCATGGTATCAGCTATCCTGACCTTGGCGATAATATTCCGAATCAGCTCTTAAAAGTGTCGTATTGATTTGAGCGCTTCAATACAGTCCTGGCTTATTACTGGTACTAGTAAAGTGGCGAATTGTCGAGAATCTTTGGATGTCACGGAAGAATCATATATGGTCCTGCACAATTCAGATTCATCCTGGATGGGTGAGCTAGTTGGACCGCAGACGTATAGTTCTCGTAGGTTATGGCAACGTGGGTAAAGCGTTGGTCGACATGCTGGCAAATGTCGACCCGGAGGGGAAGCGATTCCTTTTCTCTGCGGTCTGCTCACGATCGATCGGAGTCGCCGAGCTTCGCGACCTCCCTGCGGCGAAGGTCGATAAGAAATTGACAATGCACAAGGGAGATGAGGGCGCATATAATCCAGAGCAGAGGATCGCCGCCATCAAGGAATACCTGAAGGAAGGGGATTTCGATATCCTATTGGAATTGACATCAGCGGATTACGAGACGGCTGAACCTTCCCTGACCTACATCATGACGGCATTGGAGCGTGGCATCGACGTGGTTACCTGCAACAAAGCCCCGATCGCCTTGGCCATGCGTGAGCTCAAAGAGGCAGCCTCCCGGACCAATGCATCTCTGAAGTTCGAGAGCACGGTGATGGATGGCACTCCTGTATTCTCCATGTTCAAGTCATTGCCCCCGGTGAAGCTCATGAAGATCCGCGGCGTCTTCAATTCGACCACCAGCATCATCATCGATACCATGCGAGAGGGCAAGAATTTCACCCAGGGGATGAAGAAGGTCAAGGGTCTGGGGGTGGCGGAGACGGACCCAGACAATGACCTGAGCGGCATGGATGCCGCGGCCAAGCTGATAATCCTATGCAATGGTCTGGCGGGCAGCCAACTGAAATTCTCCGATATCACCATGGAAACGATCACCGAGCCGCTGGTCAAGGAGATAATCTCCAAGGTGAAGAACGATAAATGCATCCGGGTGCGTCAGGTCGCGTCGGCCGATTTCCAGAACAAAGTATTCCGTGTCGGGCTGGAAGTGCTCAAACCAGAGGATATGCTGTTCTCATGCACCGGGGCGACGAACGCTGCCATCTTCTCGATGGACCTGTTCGGGGAGCTGGTGATCGCAGAGCGCGATCCGACGCTGCGAGAAACGGCGTTCGGCATATACTCCGACATCGTCGATCTATATTCGAAAGAGACCTGCTATTACTGAATGACGGTAACGGCAAAACAATCGGCAGGTCTATCGATTACTTAAATGCGGAATCAAAGGGATTATTTGCTTTAGTCTCTCAAAGTAAAGCAGGGAAGGCAGCATGAGCTTGAATCACCTGATGAGCGAGAGGAGCCTCTATCTCCGTCAACATGCGGGCAATCCGGTCGACTGGTATCCATGGGCGCCAGAAGCATTCGAAAAAGCGTCTCGAGAGGACAAACCGATCTTCCTCTCCGTTGGCTATTCCGCCTGCCACTGGTGCCATGTGATGGCTCACGAATCGTTCGAGGATGTAGCCGTCGCTAGCGTCCTTAACCACCAATTCATCTGTATCAAAGTGGACCGGGAAGAAAGACCTGACATCGATTCAATATACATGACCGCCTGCCAATTGCTGACCGGCCGAGGTGGCTGGCCTCTTTCCATATTGATGACTCCTGAAAGGAAGCCGTTCTTCGCGGCGAGCTTCATTCCCCGCTATAGCATGCCAGGTTCGCCGGGGATAATAGACCTCATGAGGCAATTGGGCGACGCCTGGAGGCTGGATCGTCCTACCGTTCTTGGGACGGCCGAAGCTGTGAATAAGGCTTTGATACAATTCGCGGACCGGCTTGAGCCCCGGAAGTTGAAAGGGAACGAGATCAGACTCGCTTACCAGAGCCTTCTAGAATCGTTCGATGAATTGCGCACTGGCTTTGATGAATCTCCGAAATTCCCGACCCCGCATCGGTTGATTTTCCTGATCGATTACTACTCACGAACGAAAGAGAAGGCCGCTCTGGATATGGCGTTGCGCACGCTTGGGCGCATGCGTGAAAGCGGTCTTTTCGATCATGTTGGCTTTGGATTCTTCCGCTACTCGACCGATGGAGAATGGCATCTACCGCATTTCGAAAAGACGCTTTACGATCAGGCGATGATGGCTCTCGCATATACCAAAGCGTTCAGAGCGACCGGGCAAGCTGAAATGAAGGAAACGGCCGAAATGGTACTTGCCTATGCCGAACGCTCCCTCATGTCTCCTCAAGGATTGTTCTTCTCAGCTGAGAGCGCCGACAGCGAGGGCAAGGAGGGGAAATTCTATCTATGGACGCTTGAAGAGCTGCAACGAATACTTGACCCAGGGGAATTAGACTTGGTCAGAGCGGCATACGATATCAAAGGGGAAGGCAATTTCAGGGACGAGGCCACGCGAATTCCCAGCGGATTAAACCTGCTGGACCTTTCCGGCCCGATAGCACCCCTCGCGGAAGCCAAGGATAGAACTGGAGCCGAAACGAAAAGAAATATTGAGATATCGCTTGTTAAAATATTCGATGCGCGCGAAATGAGGATCCATCCAGATAAGGACGATAAGGTGCTCGTGGATTGGAACGGCATCATGATCGCGGCATTCGCCCAGGCCGCACAAGCATTCAAGAAGCCAATATACCTGGCAACGGCCCGAAAGGCAGCAGATTACATCTGGCTGAAGATGCAGCATGAAGGCCATTTGTATCATAGTTCTATCGGGGGAGTTGTGGCAATAGATGGCTTCCTTGACGACTACGCACATCTCACCTGGGGGTTGCTGGAGATCTATCGTGCATGTTACGATAAGAAATACCTTGATCGAGCTATTGAATTGACGGAAATGGTGCTTCGGCATTTCTCTGATGTAAAAGGGGGCTTCTTTCAGACCGATGATTCTTCGGAGGAGATGATCGTGCGCTTGAAGGAAGTGTATGATGGTGCCTTCCCGTCAGGCAATTCCGTGATGGCCATGAACCTCGTGACCCTTGGAGTCCTCACAGGTGAAAGAAGATACTCGGAATTTGCAGAAATGACCTTTGAAGCCTTCGCAATCGACCTCGCAAAGAATCCGGCAGCCTATGCCTACTTGCTCTCCGCATGTGCGAAGGCTAGAGGTCATGGCAGCTTGCTTACTATTATTGGAAAAGATAATGATGCGTTCTCGGAATTATCGGCAATCGCAGAACGACGTTATGACCCTGACCTGGAGATCATTCGCCAAGATGACTTCCAGAAAATGCCCGAGAACCTCAGGAGTGATATCCCATCCCATAAAGCCGAGTTCGAGCCAATAGCCTATCTTCGCTCAAATTTCAACCGCATTGCACCGATACGCGATCGGAATGAATTGGAGAGCGCCTTGGCATCGCTTTTGGTGCAAAATAGGGAAGCCGATCGACGCTCATGAATCAATGCGTCTAATAGACCGGCCGAAATGATACTCTGAATTGGTCTTGGCGACACACCTGTTAGACCGTCAAAGCAGTTCGAATGCCGCTGCCAAAGCGCCATCCTCGGCACTCTCATAATCGGTTGCGGTCCCGATGATGATCACATCTCTATCTGCGGGATCGAACGCATTTCGCAATTCCAGCGATATCTTCGGTCGCTCGACATCCAAACAGTAATCGGGCGGTACCATCAGCTTGTTCTCAGCCACGATGATGGTGGTCGCACCTTCTGCCCCAGCCCTGATGGCGGAGTCCCGCTGCTCTATCCCTAAGGTGATAAGATTGGCCTTGTCACGGACAAGGACCGCCACATTCCTTTCCGCTATCGATATGTCAGAAGGTTCCAACCTCTCCAGGTGGATCGGGAGCTGCTTGAGGTAGTCGAGCCCTCGGGACGAGATCTTCACGCCGGTCTGTTTGATGTCGATCATCCTTTTTTCCCGAAGATGCTCTAGGATGGTACGCATGCTGCCCTCTCCCACTTTGACCGCTTCGGAAATATGTTTCCTTCCCCTCCTTTTTCCATCGGAAAGGAGGAGAAGGGTCCGGTAGACGTGATAGTCCGCGAACCTGTGGAGAGGCCCGTATTTGTGAAGATCGACGAATTTCATCGAACTTAGAATATGGTTATCTCCCCATTTACAATTTTCTTTGTGACGGTATCGAGGTTATCGAGCCAATTGTCAGCTATCGATCGCGCCTCTCTTTCCCACTTCTTGAAGTTCGATCCTTCCGCTGGCAGTATCTGAATGCTGCAGACCTGGGGGTTGTCTATCGGCTTGCCAATCTGGGAGAGTATCCTTACTTCGACCTCGTGGATATTAGACCCAGCGGCCTTAGCGATGTCCTCGGCAATGAAGTGCGAGAGGATGTTGTACAACTTGCCAACGTGCGTTATCGGATTCTTACCCGCCGAGGCTTCCATGCTCATCGGCCGATACGGAGTGATCAATCCGTTCATTCGGTTGCCACGGCCTACCGATCCGTCGTCCCCATTCTCCATACTCAGTCCTGTGGCCGTTAGATAGTATATCCCATGCTTGTAATCATCAGCGGTGTTCACGTCCACTTTGACTTCTAGATCTGTGCATTTCGTGGCATAGTCGGAGATCTTGCTCTTCATCTCCTCTATCGTGCTGATATAGTGATCTTGGTCAGGAATGAAGCGATCGACCATTGCGCAGGCGACTGTCAGATTGATGACCCCTCCCATCCTGGCGGCCATGACCTTGACGTCCTCGCCAGTCTCTTTAAGTTTGCGTTTCATGGCGCCATTGATGTATTTCTCGGTTTCCAGCACGACTTTCTCAGTTTGGGAGAAAGGAGCATACCCAACACCGAACGACGTGTCATTTGACAAGTGCTTCTTGTTTTCGTATACAGCGGTGAGATCGACCGAGCCTTTACCGATACGGCAGTCCACCATGACGTCGGTCTCGAGGTCGAGGTTCGGGAAATGCCCTTTCAGATAATCTAATGCGGATTTGACCGCCGTAGAACGGTATGGAAGGCGTTCTCCATTGACCTCGGTTGTTGCCCGACCAACCAATAAAATGTAGATTGGTTCCAATACATCTCCGCCGCCAAAGCGCGGTGCTGACTGTCCACCAACGATCTGGGTCTCATCGGTGTTGTGGTGGAGGACGCGGTCGTATCGTTCCAAATACATCTTGCACAATGCTCTGCTTACTGACTCCGACAAACCATCAGCGATGCTATCTGGATGTCCGATGCCTTTGCGTTCCACCAATTCGACCATTTGTTTCTCGATCGGCGTATAAGCGATCTTCTCAACTATTATGTTCTTAGCCATAATCATCACCATTTGTCATTTATTCTTGATACCTGGTAGCATTCCACTAGGTAGTGAACCAAGCTTTTTCGCTCAAAATGATTCAATGTTTATATATCTAATTGATAGGATTATTCAAATATGAATAATTAAATCCATTGGAGGTGAAGCTGCCGGAAGTCACTGAAATAAGACGGATGCGCAAAGCCTTGGACATGACCCAAGCCCAATTATGTCATCTTTCTGGTGTGCCACAATCAACCATCGCCAAGGTGGAGAGTGGCAGTATCAATGGTTCTTATGAGACGGTCAGACGCCTTTTCGAGGCGCTATCGCTAGACGCGGACCGTAAGGGACGTAGTCGCAAAGCCAAGGACGTCGCGAGCCTGGATATTGTTTCGATTCAGGCAAAGGAGAAAGTGAAACGGGCTTCAGAGATAATGCGTCAATCCGGTTATTCTCAATTACCGGTTTTCGAAGGCCAGCAACCAGTTGGAAGCGTGAGTGAGAACGATATTCTCGCTATCCTACGAGATGGGACGAGTATGAAGGCGGCCGGGGAGCTCTCGGTTCGTTCGGTCATGAGCGAGGCGTTTCCAGTGGTGAGCGAAGACACGCCTTTGGAGACCGTAACCAGTCTACTCTCGTCGAACAAAGCGGTGCTAGTCGGTAAGAAAGGCAAGATTACTGGAATCATCACTTCGGCCGACGTGTTAAAACTTTTCTGAAAGGCTCTCGGCTTCATCATCGCACTCGGATCCGTTTACGTCGATGCTCATGAGGTCCTCGGCCACATAAGTGTCGGGAAACACCATCCTAGCTTCGTCCAGCAACGGCTGGGGATTGTCGTATCGACTACTGAGATGGTACAGATAAAGCGACCGGACCTTGGCGCTCCTTGCCAGCTCAGCCGCTTGTCTTGCAGTGGTATGGCCATACTCCTTCGCATCGCCTATCAGGTCGGAGGTTACGGTGGCTTCGTGTACCAAGACATCCGAGCCATGAACCGCCCGCTCGAACCGTTGGCTTGGGCGGGTATCGCCCGAAATAGCGAACTTGAGCCCTCGCCGAATTGGACCCAACACCATCGATGGGCTGATGGTTCGACCATCGACTTCCACCGTTCTGCCCTCCTGCAATACTCTGAATAGCGGACCGGGTGGCACTCCCAGCTCTTTCGCCTTCTCCAGATTGAAACGACCAGGCCTAGGCGACCCTTCCAACACGTATCCGAGCGAAGGTACAGTGTGCTCCACCGCCACCGCTTTCACTGTGAAATCACTTTCTTCAACGATGTCACCATCTTCCAGATCTCTGGTTTCGACCTCAAACCCGGGGGTGAAGTACCCCAAACCAAGGATGTCCTTCATTGTTTTGGTCATGCCTGGCGGACCGAAGACCTTTAACTGCTTTGCCCTCCCATTGAAGCTCATCGACTGGATGAGGGCGGGCAGGCCAAGGAAATGATCGCCGTGAAGATGCGATATGTACACCGCTGACACTTTCATGAACGAAGCTGAAGAGAACATGAATTGCCTTTGTGTCCCTTCGCCGCAATCGAAAAGGATTATTTCGGAACCGAGCTGGACAGCGACCGCGGTGACGTTGCGCTTCGGTGAGGGCAGACTCCCCCCCGTCCCAAGAAATACCACTCGCACGCGACCTTATTGGCCAGCCGAGTTTAAATCCTTGCTATTTCCCGTTCTCCGCCGGTTGTAGCTAATGAAGATGACCAAGCCCATGATGGCGATGATTGTCGCGACGTACATGCAGCCATGGTAGCCGAACAATTGCGCCACCACTCCTCCCAACACCGAACCTAGGATGGCGGAGATGCTTAGGGCCGACTGCAGCAAACCTGCTGCCGTTCCTTTCTCATCATTCCTTTCCATGACGTATTTGATCGATCCTACGTATAACGTGGACCAGGCCAGGGCGATCATAATCTGCGCAGGCACGATCTCGTAGTAGATAGTGGCGAGGGTGTAAGATGGGAATGTTAGGATCGACATGACGAATCCCACGATGATCAACAGGAAGCCAGCATATCGGTCGCAGAATTGCATGAACAAAAACTGGCTGAATGCGTTAATGGCATAGATGGCACCAATGAATATCGGGTCGGCTCCGAGATCGGCCAAGAAAATCGGGTAGATAACCCAAATCATCGATGCTCCGGTGTGCCTGAACATGATGCTGAGATAGATCGAAATGTTATGTCTGATGATGGCCATCGGGAAGAACGGCACATTGCGATGCTCTTCGTGCCCGAATGGAAGGAAAAGGGCAAGCGAATAGGCCGCGAATAGAACGACCGATGAGAACAGGAAAATCCCCCAGTAGATGCCGATCACCCCTGCAGCGAATACCCCGAATCCGAAGCCGAGACTACCAAAGGAGCTGAATCTGCCGATCTTCTTGTCCTTATCATAGACGTATGCCAGTAAGGCAGCCGGATAAATTCCGGCGCATAGTCCGACGATTAACCGGATCACCATCAGGGTGTATGTGTCAGTGGCCAGCAACTGAAGCAATGTGGCCACGGCGGTCAGGAATATCCCGAGTTTGAGAACAAAAGCGCGACCATGCACATCAGAGAAGCGACCGAAAACATAGGATGACATGAAGGCGGTGGCGCTATAGCCAGCCACCACGAGGCCAATCTCCCAATTGCTAGAACCGAATAAGTCCCTAGCAATATTGGGAATGAGCAGCGCCGAAGATGAAAGCCCGGCACTGGATAGCAATTGGATGCTTGAGGCTTTCATTCACGAGCCTTAACCTTTGGCCATTGCATCAATCCACTCTAGGATCTAGCGTCCGAATGTGCGCCCGAGCGATTCGATAACGCGGTCTTTCTTGGTCTCCTTCTTGAACTGGCGATAATGCTCCTTGCATAAATGGACCCTTTTCAATCCTTCTGCATACTTGAGACCAGCGCTTTTAGCATTCTCAGCGCTAACGGAACGCTCGACTGGTTTGGTGCAATTCTGGATATCACAATTGCCCATCTCAGTTGCAGAACTCCTTCTTTCTGCCATATTCCTGCCATCTTCTCCATCGTCAAAAAGCTTTCCGAAAGGAATCGTCAGAATACGAAGGCGTGTTTTTGGTGGTTCTGATGTCCGATCTGCGATTTCAGGTTTATTTTCACTGATTCCAGCTGGCATAAGGTTAGCACCGTTCCCCGCATAGGTCTTGAGGTTGCTTAGCAAGGCTTAAGAATCTCGCGAACGATTGTCTGCCAGATGATTAAGATAGCGCCTTCCATATTATCCGCCGATTTTGGGCGATTGGGAAACGAGGTGAAGAAGCTCGAGAAATTCGGTGCCGATTGGGTTCACGTAGACGTGATGGATGGCGTCTTCGTTCCCAACATTACCATCGGTCCCTGCGTGATAAAAACCATTAGACGATTCACAAAGCTGCCGTTCGATGTTCACCTTATGATCATGGAGCCAGAGAAATACGTTGATGTCTTCGCAGGCGCTGGATCGGATATTATTACCATCCACTTGGAAGCGACCAAGGATGTTCGGGGAACGCTAGAGAGGATACGCAAGCGCGGCAAGAGAGCGGGTCTTTCAATAAATCCAGCAACTCCTTTCTCTGAGGTTTTACCATACATCGGCGATCTGGATCTATTGTTGATCATGACCGTGAATCCAGGATTTGGAGGACAGACGTTCATATCGGATTGCCTCTCGAAGATCATGGAAGCAAGACGATACGCAAGCGACAATGGTCTTGACATCGATATCGAAGTCGACGGGGGGATCAACGCCGATACGGGCCGGAGGTGCGTTGAGGCCGGGGCTAACGTACTGGCCGCTGGTAATGCGCTTTTTAGTAGCCAGGACATGCGCTCTGAGATAGCCCAATGGAAGAGATTCTAAAACGGAATCGACCATCTTTCGGCCTCATAACATCGGGAGTCTATGGCAAAGCTTCATAAATGGTCGGCCTTATTCCGAGGAAGAGTGGCTAAATGGTCGAGCTGACTGGAAAGCGGATGATATTCCTTTTCACGGTGGTGTTCCCACTTCTGTTCCTAGTCGCTGCTTTTTTGTTGGGTTCAGGGGTATGCATCATCATATCGTTGTTGGTCTGGATCGGAATTGCCATAATAATGATGTATCTTCCGACGACCGCCAAGGAATGATCATTCCAGCTTTTTAGCGAAGGCCGATTTATTCATCACCCGGGTAACCTGGACTTTCACGGTCTGGCCGACTTTCGTTTCTGGAACGAAGATAATAAACCCGTCGACCTTCGCGATGCCATCACCCTGGGAACCAATGTCGATGATCGTGATAGTATACTCCTTCCCTTCCTCTACCGGTTTTTTGTCCCTGGGTCCGTGTTCAATCATATATAATCATTCCCAGCCCTGCTAGATAAACCCGCGCCTGGTCAGGGAAAGGCTTATTCTTGTTATTCCGTATTCCTGAGTGGTTGTAATGGGCGTTAACATCTCAGACATCGTTCCTTCAGAGAAAATCGACATTCAGGCGCTAAAAGGCAGAATGGTTGCCATCGATGCTTATAATGCCATCTATCAGTTCCTGTCAGTGATCCGCCAGCCCAATGGCACTCCATTGTGCGATCAGCGTGGTAGGGTCACATCCCATCTTACAGGCCTCCTTTACCGCAATGCCAATTTCATAGAGTTCGGCATTCGACCATCGTATGTCTTCGATGGCGTCCCACCTGTAAAGAAACATAAGACTACCGTGGAGAGGAGCGAAAGGCGAACCAAAGCCAAGAAGGATTGGGAGGATTCAGTTGCCAAAGGCGACTTCAAGGCCGCGTATGCCAAAGCGACACAATCATCTAAAATCACCAACGAGATCGTTGAGTCTTCACGCATCCTCCTGACATACCTTGGTATGCCGGTGATACAAGCTCCTGAAGAAGGTGAAGCTCAGGCGGCATACATGGCTTTGAAGGGGGATGTATGGGCTGCCTCATCGCAGGATTTTGACTCCCTTCTATTTGGAGCACCTCGTTTGATTCGCAATCTGACCTTGACCGGAAAAAGGAAAATGCCAGGCAGGGATGTTACAAAGGAAATCAATGTTGAGGTAGTCGAGCTCCAAAAGGTCCTTTTAGAAACGAAATTGACCCGCGAACAGCTCGTCGACCTCTGCATACTCATTGGAACTGATTTCAATGAGGGCATCATGGGAATCGGCCCAAAGAAGGGGTTGAAACTTATCCGAGAACAAGGTGGTTTGGAGGGAGCCTTCAAATTGCTACAGGTGGAGATCGAGGACTACCAAGAGCTTAGACGCATCTTCCTGGAATTCGAACATACTGACGATTACAACCTGGTTTGGCAATCACCCAACGAGGAGAAGGTAATGGAATTCCTTTGCGAGCAGTATGATTTCTCCCGAGCCCGAGTAGAAGCGGCGTTGAGAAGATACTCATCAAAGTCCGGTGAAAAGGCTCGGGGGGCTCCAGCAACGCAAAGAAGCCTTGATATTTTTTAATACATGAAATGGTTCGATTCGCGGAGCCAGAACCATTCGGTTTTAAATGGGATGACATATATAGGGGCGGGGACGGCGATGATAAAGCAGGTCCAGGCAAATTACAATCCCCCTGAGCTCGAGAAAAGGGTTCAGGAACACTGGAAGCAGATAAATGCTTACCGGAAGACCAAGGAATTGAGGACTTCTGGGCCAGACTACTATTTCGTAGATGGTCCTCCTTATACCACGGGTTCTATCCACCTCGGCACCTCCTGGAATAAGGTGCTCAAGGACACCTATATTCGATTCAAAAGGATGCAGCGCTACAATGTCAGAGACCAACCGGGTTTTGACATGCACGGTCTGCCGATCGAGGTCAAGGTCGAGCAGTCCATCAAAGTCAAGAATAAGAAAGAGATCGAGGCGTACGGCATCGATCGATTCGTTTCCACTTGCAAGGATTTTGCCATCGATTTTCAGAAACGCATGACGGAGCAGTTCAAGGAACTTGGGATTTGGATGGATTGGGACAACCCATACTTGACCCTGAATTCTTCATATATCGAGGCAGCATGGTGGACCCTTAAGAGAGCATACGATAAGGGTCTATTAGCACCAGCGAATCGAGTGCTTTCATGGTGCCCACGTTGCGAGACCGCCCTTGCCGAGGCTGAGATCGAATACCGGGATGAGAAGGACCCCTCGATCTACATCAGGTTCCCGCTAAAGGACGAAGACGATATTTCTTTGCTCATCTGGACGACCACTCCCTGGACGTTGCCAGCGAACATGGCCGTGGCGGCACACCCTGACTTCCGCTATGCGAAGGTCAAGTTCTTCAAGAACGAAAGCACGGAAGTGGTGATCGTATTAGAGAGCTTGGTGGAACAATTGGGTGAGCTGGGTGGATACGATGGATATGAGATCATCGAGCTCATCGAGGGTGACGACCTCATCGGGTTGGAATATATCCCTCCGTTTTGGAAGGATGTCAACTATCAGCGAGAGGTGGCCGGTAAATGGGTGCACCGAATCATACCATCAACCACCGTTGAGGCAGAGAACACCGGCCTAGTCCATATCGCCCCAGGTCATGGTCCCGAGGACTTTGAGCTTGGTAAGGAGTTCAATCTTGAGCCTTTCTGCCCGGTCGATGGGACCGGAAGTTTCACCAACGATCTGCCACCAAGATATGCTGGCATGAACGTCAAAGAGGCGAACAAGCATATCATCGAAGAGATGAAAGAACGCAAACTGATGTACTCCGTGGGCACCGTACTTCATCGATATGGGCACTGCTGGCGTTGTGATTCTGGCATCATATTCCGCAATACCTCACAATGGTTCCTTAAGATTACCGCGATCAAGAATGTCATGTTGGAAGAGATCGAAAAGATACGTTGGACACCCGATTGGGCGGGTTCAAGTCGCGAATATGACTGGACCGTTAATGCACGCGACTGGTGCATCTCACGCCAACGGTACTGGGGCATACCCCTTCCCGTATGGCTTTGTTCATGCGGCGAGATGAAGGTGATAGGGTCGGCGGCCGAGCTTGAGAAAGGGGAAGGCTATCATCGCGACATGGAACTTCACCGGCCCTGGATCGATGCGGTCACATTCGAATGCTCTCACTGCGGGAAGAAGATGGAACGCGTCCCCGATGTCCTGGACGTCTGGTTCGATTCCGGGGTGGCCTCATGGGCGCAATTGGGCTTCCCAAAATCGCGCGTTGAGTTTGACAGATGGTGGCCGTGCAAATGGATCACGGAAGCTCATGACCAGACCCGGGGTTGGTTCTATTCCCAATTGGCCGCGGGATGCATTGCATTCGACCGCTCCCCCTATGAATCGGTTCTGATGCATGGCTGGATATTGGATCCGAACGGCCAACCCATGTCCAAGAGCAAGGGGAACGTCATCGAGCCCGAGAAGGTAATCAAGGACTATGGTGCCGACGCTCTGCGATTCTACATGATGAGGACCAACGCACCATGGGAGGACACGTCGTTCCAATGGGAGGGCGTTAAGAACGCGCGAAAGACCCTGAACATCCTCTGGAACGTGGTCAATTTTGCAACCACATATATGAGCATCGATAATTTCGATCCCACATCGGTCAGCTTCGAATCATTGAGGGGTTCGTTGCGCCCTGAGGATCGCTGGATGATCTCCAGGACCGAGAAATTGAAGAGCGAGGTCACCAAGTATCTCAACTCATACGAGCTGCACAAGGCGAGCCGCACTATCGAGGATTTCGTCCTCAACGATCTATCGCGTTGGTACGTACGTCTGATACGCGACCGTATGTGGAAAGAAGAAGGCGACCTGGACAAGATTGCAGCCTACAAGGTATTGCACGAGTCCATTTCGTCCCTATGCAGGGTGATGGCACCCTTCTGCCCGCACATTACGGAGGAGATATTCCAACATCTCGAAGGAAACAAGGAAACCGTCCACATGCTGGATTGGCCCGTCCCCGACCAGACGAGATTGGATGAGCGTTTGGAACAATCCATGGCCACTGTGCAGGAGCTAGTGGAGATGGTGACCAAGGAGCGACAGTCCCGCAACATCAAGCTCCGTTGGCCGATGAAACGTATCATCGTCAAGGCTGCCAATAACGACGCGCTTGAAGCGTTCAAGGCGTTGGAGAGCGTGGTCCTTTCACAAGCCAATGTCAAGAGAGTGGAGTATGTGCAACCTGGCCAAGAGTGGTCTGAGATCGCGCTATCCGCGGTCCCAAACCCCAACGCCATCGGGAAGGTCTACAGGCAATGGTCTTCGAAGATCGCGGTCCTTCTGAAATCTCGACCAGCCAAGCAGATAAGGGAGTGCATCGAGAAGGGCTCATACTCGCTTGGGATAGAAGGACAGATGATCAAGATCGAACCGAACATGGTTACGTTCACGACCTCTCTTCCACAGAACGTGGTCGGCGTTAAATTCTCCGGTGGCGACGTCTATATGGATTTCGAGATCACGCCAGCCATTCAAGCGGAGGGCTTTACCCGAGAACTAATCCGCCGCGTACAACAGTCCCGCAAGGACATGAAGCTGGACGTCGAGGAATTCATCAAAGTAGAGGTCAAAGCTTCGGCAAAAATAGAGGAGTATTTCAAGGTCTGGAAAGAGCACATCATGTCCGAGACGCGTTGCCGTCAACTTGATTTCGTTCATTCGGTTGATGGGGAGCATACCGCAACCTGGGATGTGGAAGGCGAACACATCGAGGTCGGTCTGTCATCTTTGCATATCAAGGAAGCGCTGGACGAATTACTCACCATACCGGGTCTCTCGCAGGCGGCAGCGATAAAACTGATAGAGTCGGGCCACAAGACGCTTGCCGACCTGAAGCTTCTATCTGAAGACCAATTAAGCGATGCCTGTGGACTCTTCCGGGCCGATGCTAAGAAGGTGGTCCATTTCCTTTCACGCTCTGGATCGCCTGAGGTCCCTTCCTGCCCTACGTGTGGCGTTCAGTTACCCGAAGACAGGATATGCAAGACCTGCGGTAAGCTGGAAGCCGATAGTAGACCGAAAACAGTGATGACCAAGGAAAAGCTGACCCCGTACCTGCTTCGAATCCCCCGAATGAACGAGGTCAAAGCCGATATGCTCGTGGACTCGGGTTTCGACTCGTTGGACAAGATAAAGGCAGCCTCCAAGGACGATTTGCGCAAAGTGAAAGGATTGGGGAGCAAGAGCGTTGACGAGGTGGTCTCATATGCGGCCCGCGGTGGCTTCGAAACGAACATGAAATGCGAAGCCTGCGGCACGTTGGTACCCCCTGACAAGATGGCATGCGAGAATTGCGGTACCATGCTGAGAATAGAAAGCCTTGAAGGGGAGGAAGAGAGCGAGGCTTCGGTCAAGCTATCCACCCTGGCTCCAGCAATAGCGGTCGAGCTGGAACAGTCATTCACCTATCTGATCAAGGAAGAGAAGTCAGAGCGCAGCTACCACCTGTTCGAAAAGGCTATGGCAAAGGGGATGAAAGGCTTCTGCGTTACCCGCAACTATCCCCTGAAGATCAGGGCGAAGTTCAATCTGGGTGAGACGCCGATGCTTTGGCTCTCCAACGTGGGAAAGGAGAACAGCATTCGCCCTAAGGATCTGGAGAAATTGAGCGTTTCACTAGAGCAGTTCCTCAGTCAAGAAAAAGGAGTAATACTGTTGGATGGACTTGAGTACCTTATCACCAACAACAATTTCCTGACCGTCCTGAGGCTAGTGCAATCCTTGAGGGATCAGGTAGCCATCAACCATTCCATTCTCATGCTGGCGATGAACCCCTCCACATTGGATGCCCATGAGCTAAATTTGCTCGAGAAGGAAGTTGACGCGACCATTTGATCCTAGAGAAGGTTCCGAAGGACGAGCCTGAATCCCGGGACGGTCGTTGCATCGTCGATGTCGTTGGGATCGATCCAGCGATAATCCGTGTGCTCCCAATCGATGGTGACCTCTGGACTGCTTGATTCGAAAAGGAATGGATGGATGCACCAAAGCCTGGAGCCAGAGCGCACCCTCAATGCCTCCCCGGACTTGATCAGGTGGAAATCGGTGATTGCCGTCTCCTCAGAAACCTCTTTGTTCGCAGCCTGCAACGGACTTTCTCCCTCCTCGATATAGCCACTTACCCCGGCCCACATCCCTTGGTTGGTCGAGACCTTTTGGCTGCGCTTCAATATCAGGATTTTTCCACCGTGGCGAAGAATGCAGGTCACCACGTTAATTTCATTCACATGCGGTAGTTCGAGCGTTCCTTCCTCGCCATCTATGACGACTTCATCTCCGTCGCACAACATCCTGAGATCGATGGAATCGATCATCGGTACTCCTGCCATGACCGCACCTGTGGCGACGATCGTTTCAGCCTTTTCGTTGATTATCGCCGCTGGTATGGTCTTCTCTTTCTTCATCTGCAGTAATGTGTAAGAACCGACCGTACTGCCTCGGCCATAGGGAAAAGCAAAGATGGAATTCCTTATGTTCTTGCCTTCAACACCAGATGCCACGGTCAGCCTGCCCGTCTTAGGATCCACTCCGCCAAGGAAACTGAAAGGCTTCTCCAATATTATCAAATTGCCACTGGCTTTCCCTCGGGAGATGCCTCTTCCCCTCAAAATCAGAATACCGCCTCCAAAAGATGTGCGGACGAATCACAAACTACTTTCTGCGAGCAGAGACCGGGCAGGTACGTGCAAGCCTTTGCGGAGTTGGTAGCGGTGCAACTGTGAATCCCTTCGATAGGAGCGACGATCATGCAGGTGTCGCAAAGGACTCTGCCAAAGCGTTCGAGAACTGCCACCTCCTTCGGGCACCATGTCTTTACGGTCCGAGAAGTGCAGAACCAGACCTCGGGCGCGTCCGATCTTTTCTTCTTGCCATCAAGCATCGATGCCAGATCAGTTACCTCGGTCTCGGACAGATGCGGGCATCCGAGAGCGATGAGATCGGGATCCTTTCCGGTCGTTAAGGAATCCTTCGCCCTGCTGATCTCCTTTTTTCCGATACTGATCTTTTCAAGGCCATTCAGATCGAATTTGTTTGCACCAGGTGTAATCCCCTCGACGTGGAATAACGCGACCGATCCCGTCGCTGCCATCGCCGCTGCCATTGTTTTCAACCCATCCACAGTGGGACGGATCCCCTTGAAATAAGGCACCGACATGCCGACCTTCTGACCGACAGCATGACCGAGTAGTGAGTAATCGGTGATCTCGTCATTCACATCGGCTTCAATGATCACAGAAGGAACACGGTTCTCGTCCAGATGGAGCCCATACAATGGCGTTTTCCCAATGATGGCTGCCGCCAAAGCCCCTGGTCCCCCTTCGCGGTTCGTCCTGGCACCGAGGACCGAGTTCACGAATGATAGCGCAGATGACTCGGCCCAAGCCACGTTCTGTCCCGGTTTTGGCGCGTTGCCAGTCAGGTAGGGTGTGCAAGTGCAGTTCGTTTCCACGCCCAAGCGTCCATAGGCTCCGATTATCGCCCTTTGCTTATTAGCGAATTCCGGCTTGACTCCCATTTCGCTCCATCGATCGAGGTCCATTCCGGCAGGATTGAGAGTCGTTCTTACGGAGACCTTGGCGTCGCTTGACATCTCATTGAGAAAATCAAGTCCACCATCACCAATGGTCTTATAAGAGACGCCGGATAGATGGGCGGAGCCGATCGGGACCAGTTCCTTAGCAGAGTATATCTTTCCCAATGCCACAAGCAATTCCATGGCTCTCTGCCGTCCCACCCCTCCATTTCCAGCCAGTATTCCCTCTTCCTGTTTGTTAAGAAACATCTGAGGGGCATTAAGTGATCGTCTGATAAAGCTCTTTTGTGAATATCGCAATGCTCGTTCGTTACATCCCAGTAGCAAATACGGATCGTCGAGGAGGGATTGGACTTGAAGGAGAAATCGCGAGTTCGATATGACGCGAGAGATACTCGCTCGATGGCAAATGGCGAGCCCGCGGGGATTTGAACCCCGGTCTGAGGCTTACCCCGACCATGATGATGGTCGCCGGAGGCCTCTGTGATATCCAAGCTACACTACGGGCCCATTTACGAAGTTATCAACGAGGATGATTAAAGCTTTGACACTGTCACGCTGCTTCTGAATTGGGTTTGAGGAAGAATGATGAGGGGCTTTTGATGAAGCCCTTTCTTATCATTCTCGAATCGAATCCCGTTCCAGCCTATTTCTTCTTGAACTCGGTGTAGCCGCACTTGCCACAAGAAGCCCGGTTAGTATGATCTGCCAAGAACACTCCCGGACCGCATTTCGGGCAATGCCGCTTCTTGCGTTCCAGCTTCCCTTCCTTGGAAACCGCGAAAAAGTCCTTCTTGCCAATCTGGGGATGGGTCTTAGCCTTAGCGCCTTTGTCCTTCTTATCCGCCATCTAGTTCACCCTCACTTCGCTTTCGGGGCCGGTCTGGCCTTTTTGGTCGTTGCCGCTTTTACTTTCTTCTCGGCAAGGTTGTTCCTGACGAGCAGGTGGTAACGCTCGCTCTTGGTCAGCGCCTCTTGCGAGTCGTAGACCTTGGCGTAGCCCTTTGTCAAACCGATGCCAAACTCGCTTTCCATTTGGTCGATGATGACCCTTTCCTTCTGAACGCTCATCGTGCTGGCAATCGTGGACCGTATCGCGTCACGAGTCGGTGTGGACTCTCCTGAGTGCTCCACCGAAAAGTTCACTTCGGTACGTTCTAGAAGCTTGTTCTCTTTCTTGTTCTCTATCTGGAACTTCAATTCGATTCCTCCATTGAATTTATCAAAGATCTCGCTTGCTCTCTGATCTTTTCATCAACCTTGACGAAGACTATCCCTTTTTGGGGCATACCGTATAGCAAGCAGGCGCCCAGCGGGGCGAGTGCGGCGCAGACCGGCGCTGCCAGATCCTCCTCCCCGTCCACCTGCATCTTGGTCGCCCCGACCCGCTTAAAGGCCTGCTGTACGCCAAGCACCATCTCCGGCACGATGTGTCCGGGCGGATTGGCTATTCGGACCTGGGTGCCTTCTATAGATCGCAGCATGCCGCCCAATTGGTCCATTGCCCGTCGTTCGGTGCAGAAATCATAGATCATGAGTTTTGGCCTGAGTCCGTTCTTAAGAGCCGTCATCGAAACCACGTCGCCAACGGTGATGAGGTTCTCGCAATCGGCGACCGCAGTGAGCATCGCCTTCTCATCCATTAGTTTTCCGAACGGCATCTTTTCATCCCTCATTCTATCTGGCATTATCCATCCTTTGGGTGGAACATCGAGCTCAACGGACGCGCAGGGCGAATTTCCCGTTGACATTTAGGCCCATCCTCTTAGCGATCTCGGATTTGGTATGGTCCAGGATGATCACATAACCCTGCCAGTCCTTGGACGTCTGGTTACCACACAGGGGGCATGCTTCCTCTTCGGTGATGAAGCCGCAATGCTTGCAAGCCTTCATAATCTTCATGCCGCGCCTCCCTTCTCCTTTTCGCTCTTCTTCTTGCGTTCTTCCTCTATCCACTCGAGCTTGCCCAGACCGGGCTGCCTCATGGTCAATCCGATCTTGCTCTCGCGAGGGCTGCGTTCGTTTATGGATAGGGCGACGATGCGTGCGCGAACCTTGTCCCCGACCCTCAGGTCCCTCTTCGTATCCTTGCCCAACAGGCGCTGGTTGCTATCGTCCACATCGATGCGGTCGTCCATTATCTGGCTGATGTGCAACAGCCCGTCCAAGGGTCCGAAGCGAACGAACGCTCCGAACTTGAGTATCTCCACTACGCTTCCTTCCACGACTTCTTGAAGGGTCGGTCGGAAAATGAGCGATTCGAACGTCACTTTCTGATAGACCGCTCCATCCCCATGGACGATGCGACCTGGACCTTCGCGATGAATGTTACTGACCATAACGGTTAGCGAGTCGCTGCCTTCCACCTTGCCCTCGAACGATTCGTGGGCTAGTTGCTCCACTGTCTGGTCTAGGTCCTCTGCCAGACGGTCAGGTGGGATACGGACAACCTTCTCTCGCTGTGCCAACAGATACATAGGTTACCCTCTTTTCAGCTGTGGCATGACTCAAGTCTTATATAAAACTTGACTAACAGAAACCTTGAGCTTGGTAAGCTGGATAAGAAAGAAAAATAAGGGATAGGAAAAGGGTTTGGTCTAAGCAATCACGAAAACGCTCGCGAATACCAGCGTTATGGTCGACAGCAATTTGATCAGCACGTGCAGCGACGGACCGGCGGTGTCCTTGAACGGATCTCCTACGGTGTCGCCAACGACGGCTGCGGCATGGGTGGGGGTTTTCTTCAATCCCCTCGATTCGATGTATTTCTTGCCGTTGTCCCAGGCGCCCCCTCCGTTGTTCATGAGCAGCGCCATGAGCACGCCGACAATGGTCCCGACCATCAGCAGCGCTCCGACCGACTGGTATGGTATGTTCACGTCGCCCGAATATGCGTAGTGCATGATGATCCCCAAGCTAACTGGGGCCACGACAGGTAGAATGCCGGGCAGGATCATGGCCTTCAACGCTCCCTTCGTGCTGATGTCGACGCATCTGGCATAATCAGGCTTGTCGTTCCCGTTAAGGATGTTCGGGTTCTCTTTGAACTGCCTTCGGACCTCGGCGATCATGTCGCCTGCCGCCTTTCCGACCGCTCTAATAGCAAGCGATGCGAACAGGAACACGAGCATGCCACCGATCAAAGCGCCCACGAACACTGGCGGGTTGGCGATGTCGACCACGAAGACGTCCTGGATGGTAAGGTTCGGGTTCTTTACGATCAGTATCTCCAGAACCCGGTCGAAGTAGGCGCCGAACAGCAGGTATGCGGCGAGGACGGCAGAGCCCATGGCGTAACCCTTGGTCAGCGCCTTGGTGGTGTTGCCGATCGCGTCAAGTCTGTCTGTGCGCTTGCGTATCTCTTCCGGCTGGTCGGACATTTCCACGATTCCGCCGGCGTTATCCGTTATCGGGCCGAAGGTGTCTTCCGCCAGGATGAACGCGCAGGTGGCCAGCATGCCCATTGTGGCTACTGCGGTCCCGTACAGACCGTAAATAAAGCTCAGATCGCTAGATGGCGCCGCCATTTGTCCGAGCGCGAACGATGAGAGCAGAGATACCGCGATAACGATTATCGGCAGTACCGCCGACTCCAATCCGACTGAGAAACCTGTGATGATGTTGGTCGCCGCCCCGGTCTCTGAGGCCTTCGCAATGTCCCGCACCGGCCGATATTCGCCAGCGGTGTAGTATTGGGTGATGTAGACGATGGCGATGCTCAGCAATATCCCGATTACACCGCAGGCCATGAAATAGCCCCAGTTCGGACCGAGCAATGCGAACGATGCGTAGCCGAATAGGATCGCTGCGAGGATGGCGGTGATATAATATCCGCGGTTGAGCGCTTTCATCGGGCTCTCATCCTCGTTCTTCAGCTTCACGGTCATTATTCCGACGAGACCTGCTAGCAGACCAAACGCACGAACGATGAGCGGGAAGAAGACGAATCCGACCTCTCCGGTTGCGGCATAGACCGAGAATCCGAGGATCATCGCGCCGATGTTCTCGGCAGCGGTGGACTCGAAGAGATCTGCGCCACGACCGGCACAATCGCCAACGTTGTCGCCGACCAGGTCAGCAATGACCGCGGGATTCTTCGGGCTATCCTCAGGGATTCCCACCTCGACCTTGCCGACCAAGTCCGCGCCCACGTCAGCCGCCTTGGTATAGATACCTCCGCCCAGTTGGGCGAAGAGCGCGGCGAACGAAGCGCCGAATGCGTATCCAACCGCTGCAAAAAGCGAGGTCTGTATACCATAATCGATTCCATTTGTATGTACAGAGTTCGGGAAGATGAAGAACCAGAACAGGAAGAAGACCCCGGCAACGCCGATCAAGCTCAATGTGACCACGGAGATGCCTGAGACCGCCCCGCCTCGGAACGAGGTTTGAAGGGCCTCGTTCAATGTCCTGCGGGCAGCGCTCGCCGTTCTAATGTTCGATCTGACCGAAACATACATTCCGATGTAACCTGAAAGGGCGGAACAGAACGCACCGATGAGAAAGCCGACGCCAACATATGGCCTTGGTTCTATCGTTAATGCGATTACCACTCCTAGAATCAGGCTGATTACAGCTATAGTTTTGTACTGGCGAGCAAGATAAGCATTCGCTCCTTCGCGAATCGCATCCCCGATCTCTCTCATCTCAGGGGTGCCTGTATCCTTACGCATGATACTCCTAGTAAGATACAGCGCGAAGAGCAAGCCTATGATGCCCGCCACCGGTATTATATAGACCAGTGCATTCAATTCCATATTGACTAACCTCACCTATGGGTTCCACGCGGTAATGACAATTCCTATATAAGAATTTATACAGCTGTGGAAATCATGATGTTTGTCTGGACACACGGTTGCTTTGTACCTATATAAAATGACAAAAAATACAGCGCGAACACTATTTTAATCCCATATTGAATATGACCGCCTTGTGATCGGTAGCATCGATTTCATCTATCATCTCATCCTTGCCTTCGGCGTCGGCGCGTTGGTCGGCCTGGAGCGAGAGCACCATAAGGGAGACGACGTTGTGATCGCCGGGATCCGGACCTTTCCCTTGGTAGCGGTCCTGGGCTTCGTGCTTGCCTATCTGGGCAAGAACGGTGACGCTCTTGGACTTGATTCCAATGCGCTGGGTCTGCCGTTCATGGCGCTAATCGGCATTCCGATCGTGTCCACGATGGCAATCGGCCTACTATACATCCGGTACCAGATGGGCGTGCCCGGCCTTACCACTCCGTTCGCATTGATCCTCACATATATTAACGGAGTTTTGGTAGGCTACGATCTGATCATAGAAGCCGTCGTCGTATCGGTAATGGTGACGACGCTATTAGTCTCGAGGAAGAGGCTCCACGCCTTCGCCGAGGTGCTTGACGATTATGAGATAATCTCGGCGTTGCAGTTCATCGCGGTCGCCTTCATCATCTACCCACTGACGTTGCAGTTGAATTTCACGACGCCCTTCGATATAATGAACCATGGCCAGGCCTTAGACATCAGCAATCTGTTCCTGATCGTGATATTCGTATCCTCCATCTCCTTCATTTCGTTCCTGTTGATACGGTTCAGGGGCGTCGATAAGGGATTGTATTTCTCGGGGCTCCTGGGTGGCTTGGTCAACTCGGAAGCGACAACGGTCTCGCTGTCTAACCTGGCGAAGCAGAAACCAGAGCTGGTGGGTGCGGTGACGTCAGGGATCATTCTTGCGGTCGCCACCATGTTCCTGAGGGACCTTGCAGTGTCGTTCGTTGCCGACCCCTCCTTCGCCACGGCGATGATACTGATAATCCCATTCCTGGCATTGTTCGGATTGGGTTTGCTGCTGGGAATGCTCTTCAAAGCCCCGATCCATAGTCCGGTCGAACTGGAATTCCGGAACCCTTTCGCCCTTGGACCGGCTTTCAAGTTCGCTGCTGTCTTCATTGCGATTTCAGCCCTTAACCTGCTATTGGTTCAAAACGTGAGTTCGAGCTATTTCTATCTCGCAGCTCTGGGTGGCCTTATATCATCAGCAGCGGTGGTCGCATCTGTCTCGACGTTGGCATTCGTCGGAAGCGTTAGCCCTTCGATCGCGGCTGAAACCGCCCTGTTCGCCACCGCGATCGCGACGCTGAACAAGCTAGCCTTCTCTTGGTACATCTCGAAGGAGGTATCCAAGCGCGCCCTCGTTCCCACATTAATCATGGCGATAGCGGCATTTTCGATGGGGATGGCCCTCGTCATACTCAGAAACGGGCTTTGAGGACAACGATCCCTTCGCTTCGCGTTATGTCGATCGACTGCTTCCCTGTCTGGTGATTGGTACCTCGCATCTTGAGGACCTCCAGGTACTTACGTCGCGCTCCCGCTTCCTCTGACAGCATGACCAATATTATCCCGTCGACGGCGTACGAGACCTCAGCCGGATAGAGCTCCCCTGGATTGACCTCGCCAGTAACCAACGTGGTCGCGTTCCAGTTCTTGAGCCGGTTGAAAAGATCGAACAGGAAGAGGCGATAGTCGCCCTTCAGCATGCCGCCCACCACCGTGATCGGATCGATAACGATGCGCTGAGGCATCACCTCTGCGATTTTTTCCTCCATTGCAACCAGCAATTGGTTGGCGTCCATTTCGCGCATCATGTTCCCCAGGTCCATGTACCTGATCTGGTCGCCAAAGTAATCCTTATTGATGAAATCGAATTGGGAAGCGTACCGGAGCATCCACTGGGTCGGTTCCGATAGCGTTGTGAAGAAGAGTCCCTGCTCCCCTTTCTTCGCCCCTTCGCACAAATATTTGAGGCAGAAGGTCGTCTTGCCCGTGCCAGCACTGCCTGAAAGCAACACCACTGAAGGGAATGGAAATCCGCCCTCTATCATCTCATCCAACCCAGGAATACCGGTCTGCAATCGGACGAGTCCATCTCGTTTTTGGCGTTCTTCGAGCTTGCGTTCTGTCATTTCCTACCCCTTTGCACAATTGATTTCTAACTTGTTCTGTCCTATCTCTGGTAACTCGTCGGACAAGATGTCCTTGAAACGAATTTCCACTTCGCACATCGACCTGGCAGTCTCATAAAGCAAGCCAGACTTCTCACTGTCCATCATCAAAGGCACGATCATGTTGCCGGAAGAGTGCAATGTCTGAATGAAATTCTGTAAGAAGGTCTGAACGGAATTGAAGCTGTTGTAGGTCAGCAATGCTGACAGATTATCGATGATCGCGAAACCGCCGTTACCGAGGTTCAATGATTGACCATTGCAACCCTTAATCCATTCATTCATTGCCATCGGTAAACGATCGATGCGGAATGGCCCGTCCACGAAACCGACGTTGGCGTTAGCGACCTTAAAGTCGGCTGAGAAACGGCTGATTGCATCGATGAAGATGAGATGCTCCGCCTTAATCTGATGCATTGAAAGAAGATGGACCATGTATTGATGAGGTCTGTCAACAGAAATGAATATCCCAGGAAGACCTCGCTCCTGTGAAAGCCCGCGCAACAGCATTAGGTTAACTCGAACGAAATGCGTAGCTGGGACATCAAAAATTATAGCACCTTTGAAACCACGCTTTTCGAAGGCGCCTAAAATATCAAGCATCTGCTTTTCGTCCTTTGCGTTCATTCCAGTTTCAGGTAAAAACCATATCATTCGCTTTTAATACTATTCGGCCGGTTATCTCAATTGATTCGTATCCAGGATTCCAACGAATAGAAATTTTTTCGGTAATCCCCTTTACCAGATAACGGTTCTGGAAAAGGTTGTAAATATGCAGACCCCGTTTCTATCGCAACTCATGTTCGCTGACGGGGACCTGGTGGGGTTGGCCGGGGTTTATACTTACGTAAGCCTAGTCATCCTGTTTGCAGCGAAATGGAAGCTCATCCGAAATGCGAAGATGCATCGCAAGTTCATTCACATCATGGTGGGGAACATCGTTTTCATTTGGTGGATGTTTGACACCTCATATGTGATGGCATTCCTCGCGGCAGCCCCATTCATTCCTTTGTTGATCCTGGCCTCACCTCATTCTTCCGTAAAGAAGCTGAAGCAATCGTTCATCGGCACCGCCACGGATGAAGGGCATGATTACGGGCTCGTATACTACGCCATCTCCTGGACGTTGTTGGCCTTCTTCCTTTTCGACCATCGCATGGTTGCCTCCATTGCGATCGTTTCAATGGCCTACGGGGATGGCATGGGCGGACTTATTGGAAAACGATTCGGAAAGCATCGCATCTTGGGGACCAAGACATTGGAGGGTACTCTGGCAGTGTTCTTGGCTACAACGATCAGCTCCTTGACCGTAATGTTGTTCTATCAGTACCTATCGAATACGGGTTTTCTCTTCACCCCACTGGTGGTTCTGGGCACAGCAGTGGTCATATCGCTAATCCTTGGCTGCATTGTGGCCATCGTTGAATTGATAACCCCTGGCGCCATCGATAACCTGGTGATACCGATGAGCGTGGCAGGCATTCTTCTCCTAGTCGGAATGGGATGAGTGATGCGCTGGATAGTGATCGACGGCATCGACGGTTCCGGAAAATCGACTTATGCCCATTGGATGAAGGAGCATTATGAATCGTTGGGTGAGACGGTCTTGGTCCAGATTCATCCCTCTAAAGGATTCCTAGGCTCGCTGACCCGAAGAACTCTTCAAGGCAAAGGCAAGATGCTGCGCTTGATGGCCTCCCTTCTTTTCATCGGAGATGTTCTTACGTCGTTGCGTTCCTTCCGTAGGGATAGGCAGCGATATGATACGATCATTTATGTACGCTATCTGATGGCCACGGCCTATCTGCCAGAAAAATATATCCAGCTAGGTTACGACTTTTTTGCAAAAATTCTACCGGTCCCGAGACGATTATTATTGGTGGACATAGACCCCAAAGTCGCTTTTAGGCGAATAGAAGATAGGAATGAAGCCAAAGAAATGTTCGAAGACATTGAGAGCCTCCGAAAAATAAGGAAAAAGGTCCTGAAGCTGGCGAGTAAGGATTGGACAGTGATCGAGAACAATGTCGATATGGATAAGATGCCAGTTGGATTGATCAAGATCATCGAGGATTGGGACGCTAAGCTTCCCTGATTTTCGCATTCATCACGGCAAGATATGTTGCGATAAGAGCCAGTGCCGCTATTGCAACTCCCAAGAGATGGATGGCGTCGATCGAAAATGCCACGTATATCGGAGTAAAAATGATTGGCGCTATGGAATAGCCGAAGTAACGAGCGCTATTGAATATCGAGGAGACCGTGCCCTTGCGTTCGGGAACGACTTCGACCGAAAGGGTGAGCAACGACGACCAGACGATCGAAGAACCCGCACCGATTATTGCCATGCAACCGAGATACGACAGAAAGGAATCTGCTAGCGTGAAACAGAAGAAAGCAAGGATCATCACTCCGATCCCGATGGTTGCCACTGGCAGCCTTCCCAAACGGTCCACCATTATTCCGCCGATCGGAGCGATGAACATACCTGCCATTCCCGCGCCAGCCATGATTATCCCGATGTTCTCAGGGCTGATGGACAAAGGGGCCAGGGAAAGGGTATCGGAAATGAAGGAGAGGGTGCCCCCATAGCATAGGAACGTAAGCAGACCTGCCAAAGACAGATAAATGACGGACCTGTAACGAAAGCCGCCTGTAAGGGCGGTTCTAAAAGCCCAAAATCCGCCAGGCAATTTCCTTTCTTGCACACCTTTGAACGATATTAGGAACATCAAATAAATGAAAATGGCCAGGAATGAGATAAGGAAGAACGTCAATCTCCAATCGATTAATGAAATGTATCCAGCAACGAAAGGACCGAGGGCAATTCCGGCTGTTGAAGCAGCTCCGAATATCCCCATGGCCCGCCCCACCTCCTTTGCTGAGACTATGTCCCCGAGCATCGCAATCAGGGTTGGCTGCACGAAGGCAAAACCCAAACCTTGAACGAAACGGAAAAGATAGAACGATTCGATGGTGGGTGATAGGCCAGAACCGATCCCTCCCAAAGCATAGACCACAAAACCGACGGAAAGGACGAATTTCTTTCCAAGCACATCGGAGATTGAGCCAGTGAAAAGCATGAAGAAGGCGAACGGAAGCATGAAAAAACTGATTGAAATAATCACATCTGGCGCTGAACTTTGGAACGAATCCTTGAGAACCGGCACCAAGGATAATACGGCGTTTCCGGATAGCGGCCCAATGAAAGCACCGCTATAGATCGCCAAACGTCTTAAGTCGGCCACATCCCGCTAGCTGATTCCGGATATATTAATTTCAACGGTGAAATGCAGATCGTTCATTTCCCCCTTTCAATTTTTCGAGATATACGGTCGATCGTCATTGGGAATCTATTAATTACGAGAATCATTTGAAGGTCACCCTTCTCTTGGAGGTCAAGGCAATGGCTAAAAGAAGACCGGTGCGCGATCTGAAGATAGAAAGCGGAATGACCGCGGACCATTTGGTCAAGCAGATGAAAGACTCTGGAGGATTCACTGGTCGAAAACTTGCCGATGCAGTGGACGTCATCGAGATGATGGAAAAACGCGAGTGCACCAAATTCCTCTCATTTCCGGCCTGCATCATAGCAACTGGTACCAGGGGGGTTATCGTTGAAATGGTGAAACGGAAATTGGTAGACGTAATCATCACCACCTGTGGCACTCTAGACCACGATCTAGCGAGGACCTGGAAGTCCTATTATCATGGTGATTTCTACATGGACGATGCGAAACTCCACCACGAAGGCGTCAATCGCCTTGGCAACGTGCTGGTACCAGATTCATCATATGGGATAGTGCTCGAGAAAAAGCTGATTCCCATGTTCTATGAAATCCTGAAGGATAGGAAATCGATCTCTACGGCAGAGCTGATCGATGCAGTGGGTGCTCGCCTCGACGACGAGTCTTCATTGCTCTATTGGTGTCATCGCAACAAAGTCCCTATCTACGTTCCTGGCATCACGGACGGTTCCTTCGGTAGCCAGCTTTGGATGTATTGGCAGACTCATCGAGATCTACGCATAGATCTATTCAGCGATGAGCAGGGACTTTCAGATATTACGTTCGAATCGAAGGCAACGGGGGCAATCATCATCGGCGGAGGAATCTCCAAACATCATACCATCTGGTGGAACCAATTCCGAGGCGGTCTGGACTATGCAGTATATCTGACAACGGCGCTGGAGTATGATGGCTCGCTATCAGGAGCTCAGGTCCGAGAAGCAGTGTCCTGGGGGAAGGTAAAAGAGGATGCGGCCCAAGTGACCGTCGAAGGGGATGCCACGATCACCTTGCCCCTGATAATGGCAAGTGTGCTGACCCGTCTTGAGGGGTGAATTTGAAGCGAATCGCAGTGATCGAAGGGGATGGCATCGGAGCCGAGGTGGTGCCTCAGGCGATCCGGGTCCTAAGAACTGTCGCTCCAGAGCTCGAGCTCATTCCTGCTGAGATAGGCTTAAGGTGCAAGCAAAGAACGGGATGCTATCTCCCCGACGTTACAATGGATGCGATACATGATTCAGATGCCTGCATTTTCGGTGCAATAACCTCTCCGGACGATGATCCGTCTTATCGTTCCTCAATCCTGAAATTGCGCTGTGAATTGGACCTTTACGCGAACGTGAGGCCTGCAAAACGGATCGTCCCGGATGTTGGCATGGTCGGCCTCGATTTGATTCTGGTAAGAGAGAACTCTGAAGGCATGTATACTGGAATCGAGAGGGAGCAGGAGGGGGCGGTCATCCTTGAGAGAAAGGTCAGCGACAGAGCGTGCCGACGCATTTGCCGATATGCCCTTGCCCTTTGCGAGCGCGAGAATCTCGACCGCATTACCTGTGTCCATAAGGCCAATGTGCTTCGCAGGTCTGATGGCTTGTTTCGGCGAATTTTCTATGAAGAGGCTGGGCATTATAAGGTGGAAGCGCGAGACATGCTGGTCGACGCTGCGGCTGCCGCCTTAATTAACAAACCCAAGGAATTCGGTTGCATCGTGACCCTCAACCTCTATGGCGATATCCTCTCCGACGAGGCCGCTGCCCTCGTTGGCGGACTAGGTATGGCCCCATCTGGCAACATCGGAGACAATTACGCCATTTTCGAACCATGCCATGGATCGGCTCCAGACATTGCGGGTAAGGGCATCGCGAACCCGATCGCCGCCATTCTTTCCGCATCCATGGCGTTAAAGTATCTTGGAATGCCAGAAGCGGCAGCGTCAATTGAGAATGGAGTAAAGGAAGCATTGAAAAGGGGCATCCGTACGGCGGACCTCGGGGGAAATCACTCCACCAGCAGATTCGGCGACGCGCTCATTTCGATAATGGAGAATGAAGTCCGTTAGAAATGGATAAAAAATTGAGAAACTGGAGTTGATCGGCTCCTGAGCGATCGATCAACCCGAGTTCCTATTTTGCCGATTCCTGCGCTGAAGCACTCTTTTGGGAATTCTTCTTCTCACTCTTGGAGAACAGGGGGATTACTACTCGTCCAAACGATTCATTGTAGATTTGGGCCATTCCAGTATAGATTGCCGATGCACCCACGATGATGCCCCAGTAACCGGCGACCGTCATCAGATCCACACTGTTGAACAGCTTTCCGAGGGTCAGAATGAAGAACAATAGTGCAAGGCTTCCAAATACGAAGCCCAGCGCTTTTGACGACCTCATCGCTATCGGGAACAGTACGAGTGTGAAGATACCCCATAGGAACAAGTAGGCGGCCATTGAGGATGAGTCTGCAGCGGTTCCCAAGCCTAGGCTGGGAAACAGTACGATTGTAACGAATGATACCCAAAAAGCTCCATAAGAGAAGAACGCCAGAGTTCCAAAGCTGTTGCCTTTCTTCCATTCCATCAATCCTACGATGATCTGGGCCATCCCTCCAAAGAAGATTCCCATTGCGAGGATTACCCCGCCTAGTGCGAAGAATCCTGCATTGTGGATATTCAATAGGATAGTGGTCATTCCGAACGCACATAAGCCCAAGGGTGCAGGGTTGGCGCTACGATCCTGCCATCCCTTTGCTACCCCCTCACTCGTTGACTCCGACATCAGTTCAAACTCCAGATTGCACTGAGTGTTTTTGTTGGCCCAGTGCCATATATTCAACCCTTTGAATCAATATTAGCAAGCTTACGAAAACACAACACCTTATATGTTTCCTTCATAACTGACGTCAAGTTAGCCAAATTATGAAAAAGCGTTCTTGGCGGCAAAATCAAGGACTAATAATTGCTCTATCAGGATAGAAAATTCCCTTCGAATTGGACGATTCAGACCTTATAATGGCTTTTTCATCTATACTGGCTCGGATATCTTAAAATGATGTCATTATGTTCGACAAGAAGAATGTTGCCAGTCACAATTCAGAAAGGATTGATGCAGTTAATCAAATAGAGTAAGTGCAGGGGGTGCGATTTGAACACACGGACCGCTAGGGACTAGACCCTCAATCTAGCGCCTTTGGCCAAGCTTGGCTACCCCTGCGCTGTGCCTCGGAATGTGGGGGTCGGTTATTAACCTTTCTCATAAGATCGAATCCTATCCAACCTTCTGCGTTCCTGGAAAATGAGGATGAGGACAACGTATTGGCTCGAATTGATCTGCTCAAGGTCAGCTATAAATACATCCGTCCCCTTGGTTGCATTTGCCAGGAGAGGGAGGGCGGCTGACGGTAAGGTCTCGGACCTAGCTGAGGAAGGTCCCCCCTCGATAGAGAAGGTGGACCACGCGAGTGGTTGGGCGAGAACCCAGGCAAGGGCACAGAAACGGCACAGTCCTGACCGAGGATGATTCGGTTGCCGATGACGTTGGTCAGGGATTTGGTGAAACGGCGACTCCCCACCCGAGCAAGCCCAAACAGTCGGGATGATATCTCAGGACCGACGGGTAGGGTGCTTAGTTGAATGCTGCCTTAAACAGAAGGGGGCCTACTACCCTCACCTGGCCTATTGCATTTTCCGATAATGGATTTGCTCGATAATTATATTTAACAACTATCATAATTTAATAAATCGTAGGATTTGATTTTTTTGCGGAAAATCGACCACATCTCCAATTAAATGGCGGACAATCAGCATCTACTGATTCTGAGGTATCATTATTAACAATCGGAAACTTGGGGGGATTTGTTTGAAAATAACCACAGGAAGGGTTTATCTGTTCGAAGAGAGGGTGCCATTGCGAACTCACCAGATACTGCGTAAGGAGCTTTCTGAGGGTCGAGAGGCATTGTACATCTCCAAGCATTCTCCGAACCAACTGAGGTCTCAATTCGATTTTGATCCGAAGCTATTGAGGACTCTTTGGCTAAGCCCTCGTCCAGAGCAAAGTTGCATTCCTCCAATGAATCTCGAGATCTTTGAGGAGCGAGTCAATGAGTTCCTGAGCGAAAATGAGAACGGGATCATTGTCTTGAACGGAGTCGATGTCCTTGAGATGTGGAATGGATTCAGACCGGTTCTCGAAGCCATCAGGCGAGCGAAGACGAGGGTCAATTCCAACGGAACCAACCTTATCATCTCATTGGACCCGAAGAACCATTACCAGTCGAATTTGACCGAGCTAGAAAATTCATCTGACCTGGTCGTCTCAAGCTACGCAGAGAGCCCAGCCCTTTGATCTCGACCGAGTGACTGGGTAAAGGAGATTTGACGGGGCTGATCGGATGCCCTTCCAATACTCGTCTCAACATCAATCAGCTTACAGGGCAAATAGATATCAGACTTTCTCTGCGAATGCACAGTTCTTGCCCAATCGAACTATCTTGACCTCGACCTCCTCTCCTGGTTTTGCACCAGCTACAAAAATCACCAATCCTTGGACACGAGCTATTCCATCACCTTGTTTACCGATGTCCTCGATCCTGACCTTAATCACCTCGCCTTCGGCCAAGCTAGTCATTTTCTGTTTTGCGAACGGAAATTGTGTCATCCTATCAACCGACCCTTTGAAGGAACTTCTTGACCTGAGAATCCCATTCCATGGTAATAATATCAACCTCGCTCTCTTTCCCTGGATATATTTGAATGGTCACATAGCCCACAGGACCTTCCCAGCTCATCATGTTCTCCTCTTTGGAACTTAGCTTAAGACCTAGACAGCCAAAATAGTCCTCTGCTTTTTGCAGCACGATCTGCGGCGCCAATCGTGTGCTGGTCCCGTAATGCATCAGGTTCAGCTCCCATTTAAGATAGCCGATCCATGATATTTATCGCTGACCATTCTCAAATTGGGAGCCTAGAACGCGATAAGACCTATCTATTGGAAGAACGAATGGAGGCATGGATGAAGCACTATCCGGATCTGAGCGACAACGCATTGGTGATCTTGGAACGACGCTATTTGCTTCGCGATGAACAGGGGAAGGTGATCGAGACACCGGACATGATGTTCGAGCGGGTCTCCAAGAACGTCGCTTCCGCCAATGATCTTTATAAGGATAGGCGGGACAGCAGGACCGAAGCCAAGGAATTCTTTGATATAATGAGGGGGCTGGAATTCCTCCCAAATTCACCGACCCTGATGAATGCAGGCACATCGCTCCAGCAACTTGCAGCGTGCTTTGTTTTACCGGTTGAGGACTCCATCGAGGGGATATACGACGCGGTAAAATGGGCAGCGATAATCCACCAAAGCGGTGGCGGCACCGGATTCTCCTTTTCTCACCTACGGCCAGCGGGCGACATCGTCCGTTCCACCATGGGCATCGCTTCCGGACCCGTTTCGTTCATGAAGGTGTTCGATGCCGCTACGGAAGCCATAAAGCAAGGAGGGAGGCGCCGAGGGGCCTCGATGGGAATATTGCGGGTGGACCATCCCGACATCAGGTCGTTCATCCATATCAAAGATGATCTGAAGACATTGACGAATTTCAACATCTCGGTGGGGGCGACGGACGAATTCATGGAGGCAGCAAGAAAGGATGCTCAGTACAACCTGATCAATCCCCGTACTGGACAGGTCGTCGGAGCTAGGAGTGCAAGCTCGGTTCTAAATGAGATTTGCAACAGCGCATGGCGCAGCGGCGATCCCGGGTTAGTCTTTATCGACTCCATCAATCGGAACAACCCCACGCCCGGACTGGGCGATATTGAATCCACCAATCCGTGCGGCGAGGTGCCATTGCTCCCGTTCGAAGCATGCAATCTTGGCTCCATTAACTTGGATCGAATGCTGACGGCCGAGGATGGTGCATGGGCATTGGATTGGGCGAAGCTGGAGAAGACGATAGACGCATCCATCAGATTCCTTGACAACATCATAGACGTAGGTCATTATCCTCTGCCGCGGATCCGGGAAATTGTGTCAGGCAATCGGAAGATAGGGCTTGGGGTGATGGGGTTCGCCGATGCGTTGCTGAAGCTGAACATCCGATATGGCTCGGAAGAGAGCCTGGCATTCGCCGGGCAATTGATGGCTTTCATGAAGATGAAGGCGGTCGCATCATCCGTCAGGATTTCAGAAGGCCGCGGTGATTTCCCGAACATCGATAAAAGCATTCACCATCGCGGCAGACGAAACGCCACCCTCCTGAGCATCGCGCCTACAGGAACCATCTCGATGATTGCCGGTTGTTCCAGTGGGATCGAACCCCTCTACGCGATTTCATATGTCAAGCACGTAATGGACGGAACTCACCTAAGAGAGATCCACCCCTATTTCCTTGAGCTCCTGCAAAGAAATGATTCTTACACTACGGATCTCGAGAATGCATTGACCAGAGCTCATTCGATCGCCTCCCTAACCTCGATTCCAGAGAGCATACGCCGAATTTTCGTCACCGTTTTCGACATTCCCCCCGAGGATCATGTCAGGATGCAAGCTGTCTTCCAGGCCGAGGTCGATAATGCCGTTTCAAAAACGATCAATCTTCCCATGGATTCCACTCCGCATGAAGTCCGGAGGATCTATGACCTTGCCCATCGCGTTGGGTGCAAGGGCATCACTGTCTATAGGGAGGGTTCGAAACCTGGACAGGTTCTCACCCTCGCCGATGGGGTAAAAGTCTGTCCGGACTGCGGTTCCTCATTGCGCTACGAGAGTGGTTCGTTCGTTTGTGAAGCATGCGGATATCTGGCGAGTGGAAATAATGCCTAAAAACATTGCAATCAATCGTGATTGCCAGAAAAATATATTTATAAGGTAAATAAACAGAATTAGTACTCGATGTCGTCCGATAATATCGGGTGGCATCTCCTGTGCTTGTGCTCAGGAAAACCGGCTTCACCCAAAGACACACCTTCCCCTCCGTTAGGTGCTTTCCCCCTCAATTTATCCGGCGTGAAGTCGGTAACCCCCCTTTTTTGATTTTTTTAATCCTTGTTAGCTTGCTTATTGTCGCTCCATAGGACTAAATAATGTACATATTTAATCAATACATGACATAAATGTTATATATTGACGATTGATTACGGTTTCTTCATGAAACAACAATCGGATCTCAGGGTCACTCTCGGGATCGAAGACATCCCGAAGAAATGGTATAACATTGCAGCTGATTTTCCGGAGAAACTGCCTCCCCCCTTGCATCCTGGAACGATGAAGCCCGCCTCGTTCACAGACTTTCAGGCCATCTTCCCGGATGAAATAATTAGGCAGGAGATGTCCGAGGAGCGATATATCGACATTCCTGAGGAAGTTCGTGATTCGCTAATTTTGTTGAACCGGCCAAGCCCTCTGGTGAGGGCGATTCATTTGGAGAAGGAACTTAAGACACCTGCAAAGATATTCTTCAAACGCGAGGATTTAAGCCCGGCAGGAAGCCACAAACCGAATACAGCAGTCGCCCAAGCTTACTATAACATGAAGGCGGGCGTTGAGAACCTGTCGACTGAGACGGGAGCGGGTCAATGGGGATCAGCTTTGGCACTCGCTTGTTCCATCTTCGGTCTCAATTGCACCGTGTTCATGGTCAGGGTTTCCTACGATCAGAAGCCATATCGTCGCTATGTGATGGAGACCTACGGCGCGAAGGTGCATCCTTCGCCAAGCACCCTCACTGATTTCGGCAAGAAATTGCTGAAGGAGAATGCGAACAATAGCGGTTCGTTGGGCATTGCCATAAGCGAAGCGATAGAGACGTGCGTGAAAACAGCCAACACCAAATACGCATTGGGCTCGGTGGCCAATCACGTGATGCTCCATCAGACCGTCATCGGGCAGGAAGTCGTGAAACAGCTGGAAATGATCGATATAGAGCCCGATTACATGGTCGCCTGCGTCGGAGGAGGATCTAACTTCGCTGGCTTCTCATTCCCATTGCTTGGGCAAAAGATCAAGGGGAAGGTGCAGACGGAGTTCTTGGCCGCCGAACCAGTGAGTGTTCCGTCACTGACTGCTGGCGAATATCGCTATGATTTCGGGGACACGGCCGGTATGACGCCATTGTTCAAAATGTACACCCTAGGACATGACTTCATGCCTTCCCCCATCCATGCTGGCGGACTGAGATACCATGGGATGGCACCAACCGTCAGTCTAGCTGTGAAATTGAAATTGGTCCGACCAGTGGCTATCGACCAGAGGGAAACGTTCTCAGCTGGGTTGATGTTCGCAAGGACCGAGGGCATCATTCCCGCACCTGAGTCTACGCATGCCATCAGGGCAGCGATAAACCTGGCCTTGGATGCGAAGAAGAAGAACGAGAAGAAGACCATCGTGTTCAACCTCTCAGGTCATGGCCTCCTTGACATGTCTGGCTATGCCAGCTACCTCAGCGGACAAATGAATGGTGGCTGAAAAGAATTAGTTGCCGCGCAAGCGGCGATACTTTCCTTTTCTTAATCGAAAGCGAATTAACCTGCCAGACCGTTCCCTTTCTCATAGTATTTGCATCGGAGCTAATAGATGAAACCATGCATAATAGTCCACGGTGGCGCGTGGGACATTCCCGAGGACGCTTGGAAGGCGCATCACGACGGATGCTTGAAGGCCACGAGAGATGGCTATTCGTGCCTCCAGAGCGGCCATTCGGCAGTTGACGCGGTCGAAGCTGCAGTCAGAGTGATGGAAGAAGACCCGACTTTTGATGCGGGGCGGGGTTCATTCCTTAATGCGGACGGGGAGGTGGAGATGGATGCAGCGATCATGGACGGGGATGACCTAGCCTTCGGTGCCGTTGCAGCCGTCCAAAACATCGTGCACCCGGTTACCCTGGCCCGCGAGGTCATGAAGAGAACGCAGCATTGCATGTTGGTTGGGGAAGGGGCATTGAGATTCGCCCGCTCCATCGGAATGCAGACCGTCGACCAGGAATTCCTATTGACCGAAAGGGAATTGAAACGTTGGCAGGATATCAAGAAAAACCAATCCTTTGAACAAAGAGCACTTTTCGACGCTGCGCGAGATCGCTATTCCCCCAAAGGGACGGTGGGGGCGGTAGCCATAGATGCGAAAGGCAAGATCGCAGCAGCCACGTCTACCGGAGGAACGCCTAGTAAGATGGCTGGTCGAGTGGGCGACAGCTCGATGATCGGTTGCGGTAACTACGCCGACAGCAAAAGTGCAGGCGTATCAGCCACTGGATGGGGAGAGCCATTGATGAAGGTCGTTATTGCTAGGCGAGTCTGCCATAGCATTGAGAACGGAAAAACGGCTAAGGAGGCGGGAGAGGAAGCCATCCGTTACTTGGAAGAGAGGGTGAAAGGATATGGAGGCGTTATCGTCATTGATAAGAAAGGGGATATGGCCTTTTCCCATAATACCCCGCGAATGGCAGTAGCTGGCATCAGAATGGATGGCGAGCTATTCGAGCATATTTGATATCGAGAACGTTCCCGAACATAAGAGTCAATTAGCGAAAGGAATATCTCGCTGAGCATCATCATTGAATGTGGGAAGTGAAGAGACTGAGACTGGCCCGGGCGATCGTTTTCGATCTGGATAATACCCTTGTGAGCAGTCACATCGATTACGCGAGATTGAAATTGACTGTTTTGGAGGAGCTCGCCGAAGCAGGAGTACCAGATCGGTTGCTCGATGAAAAAGATTCGGTGGTTGAGAATTTCATCCGAGGCAAGGATTACCTGCAAAGGAATTCGAGCGCATCGCAACTGATGGAGTTTAACAGTAGACTGGACAAGACCTTGATGCAGATAGAGATGGAAAGGGTCGATCAGGTGCGAGAGATCGAGGGGGCATTTTCGTTAGTGAACTCTTTAAGAGAAAAAGGGTTCGAAGTGGGAATACTGACCCGAGGTTCCCGTGGCTATGCAACGACCGTCCTGGGCCGTACGGGCTTCAATGGCCAAATCGTTCACTTGGTCTGCCGGGACGACTATCCGATGGAGGAGGCAAAACCGAATCCACTGGCCATGGATCGCATCGCTGAGAAGCTCCATTGTCGACCTGAGGATTGCCTGTTCATCGGCGATCACCCAATGGACTTGGAATGTGCCAAAGCATCGGGCGCGTCCTTCATAGGAGTACTCACTGGCTCAACAGATAGGGGGAAATGGGCTCAGACTGGATGCGAATTGGTGATCGATAGCATCGCTGACCTTCCCCGATTGTTGAACGGTCAAGCGTTGCAAATTTTCAGGGCGATAAATTAATTATTGAAACAACATAATAACCAATATGAAACGGATTGTCCTTACCAAAGATGCACCAAAACCAGTGGGTCCTTATTCTCAAGCGGTTATCTCTGACAAGTTCGTTTTTTGCTCAGGTCAAATTGGCATAGACCCTGCCACAGGCAAGCTTGTCGAGGGTGGTCTGGAGGCGGAGACCAGACAATGCCTGTCGAATCTGGAGCAAGTGCTAACCTCCGTCGGGTTGATAACAAGGAACGTTGTGAAAACGACCGTGTTCGTCACGGACATCGGAAATCTCAAACTAATCAACGAAATTTATGCGCAGCATTTCAATAAGGACCCGCCAGCAAGGAGCATTCTCGAGGTGAGCAAACTTCCGCTCAAGGCCAAAATAATGATCGAGGCCATAGCCGAGACCTATTAGAGGGCACCAGGAAGGGCAGTGGCCAATCCAATGCTTCCTTTATGATAGAGCACGAACGAGATCGACCTCGATCATATGTCAATTTGCAATCTCTTTTAATGTGTCGTTAATCCAAACCTAGATTAACCCATTTCAGCCTAGACGAATCGAATGCAAGAAGACCCTGAGTCCCTATCTCCGGTGCCATCTCCGAGCAAAGGTAAGAGGAAGACGAGCTTCGGGATCTCTGGAATGACCTGCGCCTCATGCGTTGATACCATACAGCGCAGTCTGGCAGACCTCCAAGGGATCGAGAGCGCGAACGTGAACTTGGCGACCGAAAGGGCCACCATCAATTATGACCCGAAAGAAGTGGACATCGAGCAGATCAAGAAGACCGTAAGGGATGCAGGCTATGAAGTCGTCCTCAACATCGTCACGATTTCCGTCGGCGGCATGAGTTGCGCGACCTGCGCGAACACTATCGAAGAGGCGCTCCGCTCACTCGATGGCGTTCAAGCTGCCTCTGTGAACCTGGCAAGCGACAAGGTAACGATCACTTACGACCCCCAAGTGGTTCGCGTCCCCGATCTGAAAAGGGTGATCCGCGATTCTGGCTACGAGGTGATTGAAGCCGAGTCGGTCGATACCGAAAAACTTGAGCGGGTAAAAGAGATGCAGCGCAAGAAGAGATTGCTGGTCTTCAGCCTCGCCTTTTCTATACCGACCCTCGGGTTGGCTATGGCGATGATGTTCACAGACCTGGGCAAGATCCAGTTCTTCATGGACTATGGTAACTATATTCTCCTCATCCTGGCCTCACCTGTCCAGTTCATTGCCGGTTATCGTTTCTACGTCAATGCGTACAAGGCGGCTCGGCATCGCACGACCAACATGGACACGTTGATCGCGGTCGGAACCTCGGCAGCCTATTTCTACAGCCTGGTGGTCGTATTCTTACCTGGGGCGGTGGCGTTCCATGACACCTACTTCGACAGCTCAGCGATGATCATCACCCTAATCCTTTTTGGAAAATACCTCGAAGCGAAAGCCAAGGGAAGCACCTCTGAGGCGATCCGCAAGCTCATCGACCTCCAACCCAAGACGGCCAGGCGCATTATCGAAGGCGTTGAGACCGAGGTACCAGTGGAAGAACTGGACGTCAACGATCTGATCATCGTAAGGCCTGGAGAGAGAATGCCCACTGATGGAACGGTCCTTGAGGGGTCCTCAGTGGTGGACGAATCCATGCTGACTGGCGAGAGCATACCGGTGGAGAAGTCGGAGGGCTCAGAGATCATCGGCGGCTCGATTAACAAGAACGGCTTGCTCACCATCAGGGCTACTCGCATCGGGCAGGACACCACCTTGGCGCAGATCGTGCGTCTGGTGGAGGAGGCTCAAGGCTCCAAGGCGCCTGTCCAGAGGCTCGCCGACAAGGTAGCGGCGGTGTTCGTTCCGACCGTCATCCTCATTGCCATTGCAACCTTCCTGTTCTGGTACCTCGCGGGATACGACCTTTTCAACAACATGCCCGCACCACGGTTCGTGTTCTCTCTAACCGCTTTCATCTCGGTGCTGGTCATCGCCTGTCCATGCGCCTTGGGTTTGGCTACGCCCACAGCCATAATGGTGGGCACAGGGAAGGGCGCTGAGAATGGCATCCTGATCAAGAACGGCGAAGCCTTGGAGCGCGCCGGTAATGTGCAAGTGATCGTGTTCGATAAAACTGGAACGCTCACCAAGGGGGAGCCAGAAGTCACTGATATACGGATCATAGCAGCTTCGGAGAAAGATATCCTATTCCTTGCCGGGAGCGTGGAGAAAGGTTCCGAGCACCCATTGGCGAAGGCGATCGTGCGAAGAGCGGAGCATCTGAGCATCGATATCGTGAGCCCGACCGACTTCGAAAACCTCCCTGGAATGGGAGTCCGGGCACGCGTGGGAGATTCCATTGTCCGGTTAGGCAATCGGGCTTTAATGAAGGCATCAGAGATCAATATCAATGATCAAGAAAAGGACATCCAATCGATCGAAGAGCAAGGAAGAACAGCGATGCTCCTAGCGAAGGACTTGCGGATCATCGGCATCATTGGCGTTGCAGACGTTGTGAAGCAGACCTCGGCTGAAGCGATCGCGGAGCTGAAGCGCATGAACATCGAGGTCGTGATGCTGACTGGTGATAACCATAGGACGGCATCTGTGATCGCCAAGGAATTGGGCATCGATCGCGTGCTCGCAGAGGTATTGCCTGAGGATAAGGCAAAAGAGATCGCCAAGCTTCAGGCCGAGGGCAAGGTGGTCGCGATGGTCGGAGATGGCGTCAACGATGCACCAGCTCTGGTCAAGGCCGATGTCGGGATCGCCATCGGTTCTGGAACCGACGTGGCCATCGAGAGCGGGAGCATCGTTCTGATTAAGAACGATATCAGGGATGTTGTGGCAGCGATCCAGTTAAGCAAGCGAACCATGCAGAAGATACGTCAGAACTTGTTCTGGGCCTTCGGTTACAACGCGGCAGGCATCCCATTGGCGGCAGGATTGATATTTCCATTCTTCAATGTACTACTACCGCCGATCGTCGCTGCTGGAGCGATGGCCCTGAGTTCTGTGTCGGTGGTGAGCAACGCTGCATTATTGAAGAGGTATACGCCCGAAATCAAGCGGGAGAAGAGGTGAATCAGGAAATGACAGCCATAGATCCGATATGCAAGATGGAAGTGGACGAAAAGAGCGCGAAGTGGAAATCGACCTACAAAGGCAATAACTATTACTTCTGCGCGCCAGGTTGCAAGAAGAAATTCGATTCCGACCCGGATAAGTATCTGAAATAATGCTATCCGAGGCATGCCGGCCCGAAGGCTATTAGATAGGGATAGCGTTCGAGGTTATCACTGAGAGTATGGACGAATCACCAACCGATGGCAAGGCTAAGGCGCGCAAAATCTCAATCAAAGTGACGGAGCAACCAGTGCAAGAGCCGATCGCGCTAGAGCAGCAAGCGATCGAACCTGACCGGAAAAAGATACGCAATGCCTACATCTACATTGGTATCGGTGTCGCATTGGTGGTTGTGAGCTCATTCGCGATATACGATCCAGGCGCAAAAGGGCAGGCATCGATGGGGCTACTAATCGTTGGGGGCCTTTGGCTCGCGTACGGGATCTTCTCCTATTTCCGAGCAAAAGGTTGAGAACTTAGTAGGAATCGATCATTTGCCAAACGCCTGCTTTTAGCATTGGGCTTACAAAAGCAAAAGATAGGCAGCCATCGGACCGATCGTAACACGTTCAATAATAGATAAAATGGGTTCGGGAAAGCGTTTGGCGAACGGCCTAGAGCTTATGTTCAGGATGTTCAACATTATGGCGCTCAGCCTCGTATGCTTCCGCCTTTTCATCGAACTGCTCCCGGCGGGGCAATAGCTTCTTTCCCATCCCCATGGCGTCCATGCCAATCTCGAAGATCTTGGAGTGGATGCCGATGCCATATCGCGTCTTCATCCCCAGCAATTTACCAGGATTCATTATCTCCTTCTCGTCCAACGCCTTCTTGATAGCGTTCATCTGCTTCGCGCCATCCTTCCCTCGAATGATCTCTAGGTTTCCGGCGAAGAAGGCTCCGAATCCAAGGGGCCGGCCTCCGTGCTTGAAGCTGAGGTCCGAGAGCTTCTTATTGAAAGCATAGCAGGTCAAGCTGATCAAGGAATCCGGGTCGAAGAAGAAGTAAGGCATGAACATGACCGTGTTACGGTCACACATTATCCCGATTATCGCACCTTCCATCTTTAAATCATCCAGCAGTCCGTAGCATTTCGAGGTCACCTCGGCGAAGTCCTTCAATCGGACAACGACCTCACCTGGAATGGAGCTAAGGCCTACCTCGCGGGAACGGAACTCGTAACACCGCTCGTCCCATTCGTGCTTCCCGACCTCGTCGCTCATCTTCTTGCCGCCGTTCTTGGTCACGATGGCATCAACGATAGCCTCCTCTCGGGCGACCTCCTCCTTCGCTCCTTCGAACGTCACGTTGAGTATGGTGCCTACTTCTGGAGCATGCCTTCCAGACTTCCTTAGGTACTCGAAGTGCTTGCCATCTGAGAAGGCGAGGTGGAGCGGTGTGATCCGGGCTCGGCAGATCTCCCACAATGGCTGCTGCAGCGCCTCCAACTTGTCAAAGGAATATGAATTGTTCTTTAGGACCTCTGGTGCGGGTTGAAGCTTCACCGTGACCTCACAGATGATGCCCAAAGTCCCCTCGGCGCCGACCATGAGAGCGTTCAGGTTGTATCCAGCACTGTTGTCGGCCACATGGTCGAAGCCGGTCTCGATCAACGACCCGTCAGGCATTACCACCTTCATGTTGCGGAGGTTGTTACCCGGGCCGCCATATTTGTAAGAGCCGATCCCCACCCCATCTTTGGCGATCCAGCCTCCGATGGTGGCGCTAGGGAAACTGCTTGGATATGAACCCAGTAACATCCCTTTTTCCAAGCAGGCTTCGGAGATCTTCTTGTATTCCGCACCCGCCTCGACGGTGACGCAAAGGTTATCGGCATCTATGTTGAGGATTCGGTTCATTTTCCCGGCCATGTCAATCAGGATGCCGCCAAAAATCGGCATGGAGCCACCCAATCCCCAGGAAGATGCGCCACGCGGAGTTATCGGTATGTCTTCATCGAATGCGATCTGGACGATCCTTTGAACATCGGCGGTGTCCTTTGGCCTGACGACCACGTCTGGTATGTTCTTGAATGCAAGCTGGGTCTCCTTCGGCAAAGGTGCTAGATCGTGACTGTAAAGCAGTCGTTCCATCTTGCTGGTCTTCACGTTCTCCTTTCCGATTGCGGCCTCGAGTTTCTTAACCAAAGAACTGGGCGCTTCCGCAATTTTCTTCTCTTCAGCGGCTGCCATGAACTATCCTCCATCAAGTGGGACAATAAGTCGGCTGGGGATTGTATATGACGTATTTGAATACTACTTTGAAATCGATGGATTATCATTATTTGAGCGATGCGTCCAGGCACTTCTAATTAACTAGCGTTAATAAGATTAAGCCCGGAGTTTACGGCGCCTCGGGGTACTTCGGCATGTCCTCAGCCGACGGGGACTGCAGTCCTCATCGTTCAGGCCCATGATGCCCCGTCTCACTCACCGAACGCCCGTTCAAGTTGAACGTTTGTGCCGATGACGGAATCCGCAGCGCTTGCTTGGGGATTGCAGTTCCTCAATTGCGGCATTGGATTGTGGTTTCTAGGCCACAAATAGGACCAGACTTCTTTGGCGACGTCCTCAAACGCCGCAGGATCCTATCTGGTTTCCCCCAGATGCATTCCGCCTCCGGGCTGATATATCGATTGGTGGCAGCTAAAAAATAGGTTGTCTTCACAGCGTTATCTTCCGATGAATCGTAAGCAGATGAAACAAGAACTATCCATTGTAATTTCGATAATCAAGAGTGCCCGGAGTTTGCGCGGAATCGGTTATCGGCTCAGTGACCCTTTAACGCACCATTCCTCAAAATGGTGTCGTTTCCTGGGCGACCGATTGTCTATTTCGTACCCGATTTCCACTGCGGGATGTTCTCGCGGAGCGGTTCGGTCGAATCCACCCATTACCTCCCGATGTATTCAGTATCGTGGCAGGGCGAAACGCCACCATGAAGGTAGCGCATAGACGTCACGCAGATTGGGCAACGCCAAGGCGCTACCTTTTCTCTGCGTGTTTGCCCGATTCCTTCGCGCCTCCGGGCAATCCTATGTATTTGTCGACCGCCTTATTTATAAATTGCCACCTGATTCAAAGTAGCAACTTAATTATTTATCATATATTAATATAATATAAATTATTTATGTCTTCATACGTTACTTCTTCATATTAGCCATCTGATTTCGGATCTCGCGGATCTTCTCGTTCAAACGCTCGATGTGCTCCTCGTTCCGCATCTTCACTCGATCGAACTGGAATCTATCGATCTCGTGACGTTTGAGCTTCTTTTCTGCCTCTTCGAGGTCCGATCGGTACTCACCTTTGACAGCGTTCAGCTCCTTGATCTTCTTCTCCCATTTCTCGATACTTGGACTGAACATTTGTCTCCCTCGCTCGATTTCTAATCCAGCTGATATATTGACTGATGAAGGTTTAATCCTAACGCTCAATCAGACCGTTCGATTCGCAGCAGATGGAGATGGGTCAAGCAGTCGCAATCGGAGGACCCGAAACCAGGGGCGACGGTGAGCGAAGCCTCTGCGATCGCCTCGTTTATCACGCATTCCAGTCTCTTCGATGATTCGAATACTATTGCTCCTTCAATCCGAGCCTCGGCCCTAAGATAATCGATGTGCCAGTGGGTCCTACCCCCACCCACCAAGTGCCGATTCACTCTGGCTTCCCAGCCACCAAGGGCCGAGCCGACGTATGCGTACAAGCCAGCAGGGAAACATACCATCCCCAATTTGCCCACCTTTATCCGTTTACTTCTCGGCAACCTCAGAAAAAGGATGTAGGAGCCTGGCGGTCTCTTCATCGATCATACACCCCCAGACCCTTCGTCTCATGACCCAATCAATCAAATGGATCGGGTTTACCTTTCCGGTTCGTTCAACTTTTTTGTCAGCTTAACGACCCTTTCTCCGAGGGCACGAGCTTCCTTCATTGCCTTTTCCTCCTTGGCGACTGCACCCAGTTCGCGCGAGAACGATTGGGCGAAAGCCTTGCCGGGCAACACTATGCCATGTAGGGTCATGAAATCCATGAGATAAGCGGCCGAGAACTCGTGACCGGCTCGTCCTCCCACGGTAATGGCAGCGCCGACCTTATTCTCCAGCTTCCTTCCGGTCTTCGCCAGTAGGTATGTCCTGTCCAGCAGCGCTTTCGTCTGAGCGGTTATCATGCCAAAATATATTGGAGATCCAAAAATTATCGCATCGGCGGCTGTCAACTTAGGATACAACGCCTGCATGTCGTCGTTGATACAGCATTTGCCCCCTTCGCCACATTGGGGGCAGTCCCTGCAACCTTCGATGCATTTCCCGCTCAGGCCAACGAATTCCACGGTTGCACCAGCCAGTCGAGCTCCCTCGAGCGCCTCTTTAATCATTATGTCCGTATTGCCATTCTCCCGAGGGCTTCCAGATATGCCAAGAACTCGCATGCTCACACCTTGAACGATAATAACCATCCATCTAGCTTAATACGTTCGCCTGATCGGGTTTGTGTTCAGGCCTACGGTTTTGGTTGGGCCTTGTCCCGGGTCCGCAGTTGCGCCATCGTCAATATCCGGACCATGGTGCTCCCTCCGAGCCTGGACGGAGAGATGACCGTCAGGTCCCGGAGCTTCCGCCCGAAGATGTCGATGTCACCAAGCATTTCCTTGCACTGGTCATAGGGCACCTTCACACGGAGGCCGTCTAAATGGAGGACGATCGGCGAGGGGCGAAGGCTCTGCTTCACGGACTCGAGCTCATCCACTCTTTGTTTCACCTCGGCAGGATGGACGCATAATGGGTCTTCATCGATCAGCTTCCTCCGCTTGAATATGGCTGCCTCGACCGACGTCGCGGTCTCCTCAAGCTTAACTATCTCATCCGCCCGTCGCATGCGCTCGGCCTTTCGACCGATACCACAGACCAGAGCCTCACAGTTCGGCAAGCTGGAAATATCTGGTCCGCAGACCACAATCACCGGGATCTCGATATGCTCGAACAATCGCACCTTCTCCTTCATTATGCAATCCGCGAAGTTGCCCAGGACGAAGATGGCCGCATCGTACTCCTCGATGAACGCTTTCTCGTCTGCGGTGATCTGCGCGGTGGCCCTTCCCTTGCCCCTCGCCAAGCCCATGACCACCGTGATCGCGCCATAGCGGCGCATGTGCTCCGCGATGTCGCACACTGGATGTGGCATATGATGCCTTCCCAGGGTCGGTGCGACCACAGCAATCTCGGTGCCCGCCAGTGGGACCTCCACCAGTTTTCCCCCCAATTCCTTGGTCTTGTTCTCGATGATCGGTCTATCCTCCGAGGGAATCGCGATGGTCACGGTTATCGCAACCTGCAGCTGCGTCTTCTGGATGACGAAGCCTCCGATGTCCTCCACCAACTCGTAGAGCTCGTCGATACGGTAGACGCCGCCATCGAACATCAGGACCTCGTACATCAGCCGTCCTCCTCCTCGTCCTCTTCATCCTCCGACCCGGATTCGCTTTCCGATAGCGTGGATGACTCCATATCTACCTGCAATTGCTTGGCCAATGAGATGAGCTCGTCCGTCATCAAGTGCTCGGTGGCAGCGATGGTCATGACCGTGTCCGAGGCGAGCGTATGATGCACTTTGAACCCTTCAGGCATGAGCCTCCATAGTGCGTCCAACAACTCCTTCTTGAGCTCCTGCCCTGGGTCCAGTTCGATGGACTTCAAAAGGTCCGACCCGATCCCATGGCAAAGTATCTCCAGACGGCTCAGCTGCTCGATGCGCTCCCTGCCGAAGCGCTTCCAGAGATTGGCCAATAGCACCGGGGCATAGGACTCGTTCGTTATGTTGAGATAGGTGTTACTGCCCTTCTCCTCAACGCTGGCTATGTCGTCCAACCTGACTGTCGTCCGAGCCTTCCTGGTCCGGACGGAGATAAGGAACAGGGGCTTCTCAGGGAGAATGACCATGCGCGCCTCCTCTATGCGGTTCGCTAGGCCCAGGTCCACCAGGATTCGCTTGAACAGCTCCGCGTATGACTGGTTGCCGTATTCCTCTGTGCCTTTCACGTTGATGTTCATCTATGCCCCTCAAGGAAACCAGACGAAAGCAGTGCTGCCCCGACCGACCCGATGTACTGGGAGTTCGGCGGGACGATGGGCTTCGAACCGACCACGTTGCCGACGGCCTTCACCAGACCGGAGATAAGGGAGGTGCCGCCCACCTGAATGACTGGTTGGCGGACGTCGATCTCTTGGAGCTGCTGCTCGTACACCTGATCGGCCACGCTTTGGCAGGCGGCTGCGGCGACGTCCTCTAGTGTCTGTCCGGCAGCCAAAGAGGTCACGAGGTCCTGAATGCCGAAGATCGAGCAATAGGAGTTCATCGGTACCTTCCTGGCATCTCCCCGGTCCGCCAACGCCCCTAGCTCCGTGATGTCCACTTTCAACCGCTTCGCGGTCAGTTCCAGGAATCGTCCAGAGGCTCCGGCGCATATCCCGCCCATGGTGAAGTTGTCCGGGATGCCGTCCCTGACGGTGATGGCCTTGTTGTCCATCCCGCCGATGTCGATTATGGTGGCTTCGCCCTTCTGCCTGTCCGCCAGCCAGACCGCCCCCTTCGAGTTGGTGGTCAGCTCTTCCTGGATGAGCTGGCAGTTGAGCTTCTTTCCGATGATATAGCGGCCATAGCCTGTTACACCGATAGCCTCCAGGTCGGACAGCTTCACCCCAGCCTCTGCCAGAGCCTTGTCAAGAGCTTCCTCGGCCGAACCGACCACTTCGCCGGTGGGGTGCCAGAACTTGCCAATAATAACGTTGTCCCGCATTATCATCGCCTTGGTGGTGGAAGACCCGGAATCGATCCCTGCGGTCAGGCCGACCTGCCTCTCCCTGGCGAGAAGCTCTTTCCGTTCGACGATGGTGACGAGCGCCTCCATCCTGGTCAGGAGCTGTCCCGCCTTGGTCCGCTCCGTGAACGAATATGTTACGACTGGCAGTCTTGAATGCTCTTGGATGAAGCGACGAAGCTCATTTCGTATCAGCGCCGCCTCAGCACATCGGAAACAGGAGGAGATGAAGATAGCATCGGCGTCGTAACGTCCCTCGGTGATCGCGACGGTGCGTGCGATCATAAGCTTGAGCTGTGCGCTCGTTGGCCTGAAACCGAATTCCTCCACGGCCCTCTCGATCTCGGCGGCTTCCACGTCTGGGAAAACCATCTTCGCTCCGACGGTGGTTGCCGCCCTTTCTATCTCCGATTGAACGCCGCTGTACTCGGTCCCGCAGGAAAGCTGCGCGATCTTGATCATTTCAAACCCTCCAAGAACGCTTTTATCTTAGACACCAGGACCTTCGCCTCGTCCTCGCTGTTGGGGTAGCGCACCTCTAAGAATGGAATCTTGCGTTTCTTGACAAGATAACGGACCATCTCGTCTGTCCTATGACATCCGACGCAACCGAACTCGAAGGGGGCGTCCTCCATGATGATCGCCGCTTCGGCTTCGTCGACGAGCGGCCCCCAGATCGCCAGCCTTCCCCTGATGCCTGATGGGACCTCGATACCTGCATATTTCAATCCCTTCTTGACGTCGTTCGGTGTCACATTGATGGGCGGTGATTCAATCTCCGGGTTCATCACGCGTTTGCTGATGGCTCCCATGAGGCTAAGAGGGGTATGACCGTAACGCTCGACCAGATCATACAATATTAGACTGTTCGGGGGCACGATAAAGACCTTCATTTCGTTTCCTCCACAATTCTTTTAAGCTCTTCTATCGGGATTCCTTTCCTGCGTGGGACCTCATGGACAACTTCGCATTTCTCTGCGGAGCTGACGCCCTTCTCAATGAGACTTAAGCATTCCCATTCCTTTTCCAATTGGGTGAAACCTGGTCTCGATCCATGATGGGCGCGGCAACGACGCGCATCTCCAATTGGAAATCCTCGCACCTTCGTGAAAATGCGATTGGAATCAAGCTTGCGTACCGCCTCTATCGTCCTTGCCACCTCCTCTTTCCCGCCCTCGACCATGGCGCCATAGCAGGTCTCCTTCACCGTGACCTCGGTGCTCAACGTGTGTATCAAACGAGTGATCTGGTCTGGTGTGACGGAAGAAGAGGGCGCGATGACGATCATACGGGTCTCAATTTCCTTTGACATTTCTCTTCCCCTTACTGGCATCCTTGGCCTTCTTTACTGCCTTCTTTGGTTCAGGCGGAACTATCTCCCGCACATAAATAATCGATTCCTCGGCAAGATCCCTCTTAAGGAGGTCCAGGCTGCTCACGATCCTGCCGAACATGTTCGTTCCATAGCGCTCTTCTCCGGTCGGCCCGAATTCGTCGCTCGATTCCAAGCGTATCCCAATGAGGCCACGGTTAGGCCGAGACATGTTCGTGACCGCAAGTTCCCCTTGAACTGAGCGCTCGACGAACGGGTTCTCTGGCAGCAGGCTCGCCGCTTCGCGGGAGTCGCCTGAGAAGCTTACTAATGGCATGTCTGGGAATGTGAAATAGACCTTCATGGTGCCGATGGGCTTGTGATCCAATCCGGTCATCTTACGGAAATAGCGATAGGTCTGCGGTGCCTTATCTGGCATCAATGTGATGTCGTTGATTTGCTCGCCACGGATACCTCGCGTCTCGATCTCATCCTCATGCAGGGCCTCCAAGGTGAGCTCCGGCTCTTGCTCCACGATGATTGCATCGTCCGCGGCGTCCCCAGAACGCCGCTGCTTCAACCCTCTGTTCTCCAATGATCTCTGCCCTTCGACCTGGGACATGCCAATGACCATGATCCGGGTCGGTTCAGTAATGATCGTCAGTTTGGAACCGATGGGAGCGGACCGCAATAGTTCGAGACCATGGGTCACAGACCCGACCAAGCTGTGCGAATTGGATATTTGGCGCCTCGTCAGGTAGAAGTAGATCCGCCCCATCCCGTTGCCTTCGTTGCGCACCGTCACCACACCTGGCTCGCGAATGACGGACTTCTCCTTGACCAATTTCACATCCATCTCGCTCGAGCAGGCACAATAGGTCAGCGTGCGCTCGGTGATGGGCAGGATGCCTTTCTCGGTATTCACCAGGAAATGCTCGCAGCCGACCGGGGAATCTCGGTCGAGCTTCACTTTGACATAGGTCTCGACCGAATCGAAATCCGCCAGCTTGTGGTTCAGATCATCGGTCACGACGGTGTTACGCTCGAGGGACTCCTCCACCACGGGAACGATGTCCAGCAGCGCCTCGCCTTCCTTCATCATCGTGAGGATGTGCCTGCCTCGGGTGATCCTTCCCACCACTGCTCCGGAAATTCCATACTGGCCCTCGTGGTCGATCTTGGCGACCATCAAGTAGGTGCTTTTAGAATCGAACCCACCAAGCGCGAAAAAGCAATCGTAGCGCTCATATCTCGCTCTGTCATGGCTAACCTCCATTTGTGTTGGAAAGGAACCAATCGCTAGCACTTTCGAAGTCTGCCAGCGGATCCCTTTCGCCACTATCTCGCGAGTGATCTCGCGAAAGAGGGCAGCATACTTTGAGCCGTTGAGCTTCAACCTTATCGGGCCGTATCCCGTAATCAGATCGAACTCATCCGTTTCCCGTTTCATGGATTCGGTTGAACGTATCAACGCGATCGGCGAACCGAGGTGATACGGTTGGTTCTTGAGCACATCGGTAAGAACGGAGGCGGCGGTGATCTCCACCGGTTCACGATTCACATGGATTATCATTCAGCAACCAAAGTCATCATCCAGTACCTTTAAATCCTTTTTCTATTAGCTTCGTAGTGACTGAAGATAGATTTCCATCACCAGAATATGATTTCGCATCTCAGTAAACGTGTTTGATTGGCAATTGTTTAAGTATCGGCGGGACGCCTCCAGGATAGATGGAAAGAGAAGAGATCCTGACCAGGGTGAAGCAGAGGGTGGAGTCGCTCTCCGGCATCATCGCCGTGGAGATGCTCACGCCTGAATTGAAAGCAGCAATCATCGAACTGGAGATGGAGGCGGAGAAGAACGGTGCAATCGGAGGCCTGATGCCCTTCACAAACCGAGGGGTATGGGGGAGCTTCCGCAGGCAGGAGCAATTCATAATCGTTGTCGACAATTCCTCGCTCATTATCGGGGACGATAATGACCTGGTTTATATTTCCGATCAGTCAGGACAGAGAGTGGGGGAATGGTTGAACGAGGCCAGGATGGAGGAGATGAAGGGGCGAGATGATATTTGCTACATCAGTCCAGATTTCATCCTTTACTCCGATATCCAGTCTGTCGGAGAGCCTTTCTTCGTCCTTCCTGAGATGGAGTTTCCTTACCTGAAGGATATCGAGGAGGTCGAGAATGTTACATCTGGAAGCATCTCGACTCTGGCGGACGATTACGTGCGTAACCGACTTGGCTATCGCAACAGCAAACATTGGACCCACTTGGTCGGTTTTGACGTCAAGAAAAAGGCCTAATGCCCATCCTATATCTTATCATATAAGCTGACTGGAAAATACCCACCGGTCAAGAACGAGAAAAGAAGCTTTGCTCGCCTGCCTATTCTCCTTTTGACATGAGGCGCGAGGACGTCGATTAATTCTCAGGAGAAGAGGAATTCATTTCCCAACTAACCTCTCTAGATCGATTTTCGGCGCCTGGTTGAATGCTTCCACGGACATCGCTTCACGAGCTGACAGCTCCTCGTCCTTGAGTGCCAGATTGTGCTTGACTTTAGACACAATCTCGTCGAGCTTGTTCTGAGGGCATGTTACACCACGGATAACCCCGGTCACGATGTCCACAATCGCTCCTTTGGTGCCGATCTTCTCCGGTCGGGGCATGACAACGCGAGTCTTGATGCCGATCCTGGCGAAATCCTCGAAGTCGACCGGAGCCTGGCATACCAACACAGCCGGGATGTCAACGTTCCTAAGGATCAACCTCGCCTTGTAGATAATATGGTTCTTGACGTTTCCTAAATGGATTATAGCCAGTTTGAACTGCTCGACCCTGCGGATCTCGATCTCGTCCAAGCCAAAAGTGGATCCAGTGGAGACGTCTGGAGCATCGTGGGGCACGCCTGCGCCAGCATTGATCACGATCACTGAGGTATCGATCCCCATCTCCCGGAGCTCGTAGGTGATTTCGCATACCGGCTTTGTGATGTGCCTTTTCCCTGGCCCCATGGCGATGGCCACTACGTCACGTCCGCTTTCAGAGATGGTTGCCCTCTGCGCCAATCCTCCCCCGACACCTAAGCCCTTGGACTCACGACATTCCACGAACTTGGTATGGCGGCCGATGCTCTGCTTCACAACCCTACCCCTGAAGCCTCATCCTTGGTGCGATTCATCTCATCGATTTCATCCATGGATACTTGATCCACCACGACCTTGGGTTCACCGAGGGCCACAACCTTCCCGCCCTTCATCAGGCAGGCACGATCGCAACAAGCGGTGACGAAGTCCATGTCGTGACTGACAATAATGAAGGTTTCTCCTAGCTCCTTGCGAGCGTTAAGGACGGAATTTGCCACCGAGATCTTTGTAATCGGGTCCATGGTGCCAGTGGGTTCGTCCAAGATGACGATCCTTGGTTCGCGGATCAGACATTGCGCAAGCGCGACCCGCTGCTTCTCGCCCACGCTCAATGAATCTGGATAAGTGTAAAGAATTCGTTCGACGTCCTTGTGCTCGAAACCGACACTGCTCAGCACCTGGATCGCCTTCATCTTGGCAAACTCAGCAGGCATCTTCATTCCGATACAGACAGTGAGATTCTGAAGAATGGTATCGAATGGATAGAGGGAATACTCCTGGTGGAGCATCCCTATGTAGGGTGTGGCGCGCCCCCGCCCCATCTCTCCGATTTCATACATGTCGACCCAATCGTCCCCGATGCGCACCAACACCTTTCCATCGGTACCTGGTGTTATTCCAGATATCATTCTAGACAGGGTCGTCTTTCCGGCACCGCTCAATCCGACCAGACCGAAGATCTCCTTTTCGTTGATATCAAAACTTACGCCATCGACCGCTTTCACCACGCCTCTTACGATGGAGTAGTAATACTTCTTTGCGTTCTCGATCTTTACTATGGGTCCACCAACTGGCATCGGTTCGGGGTCTTTTGGTGCGAATCCGATCATAAACTCCTTGGTTACATCTACAGGATTCCCGATCTTCATCATTTCCCCGGCCTCGAGCCAGATCGCCTTGTTCGATAGACGGTTGATCGCTTTGGGCCAGTGAGATGAGACCACCATGGCCATCTTGCTGCGATTTGTGTAGTCGACCAGTGTTCGATGAACGATCTCAGCTGTCTGGGGGTCCAATGTTCCCGTAGGCTCATCGGCAAGGAAGAGAAGCGGATCGCGCGCAAGCTGGCGAGCCAGGACGCAACGTTGTTTTTCTCCTCCAGAGAGGTCCCTCGCGATATGGGTGGTTCGATGGGTCAGATTGACCGCTTTAAGAAGCTCAATCGCCTTTTCCACCTTGGCCTTTTCCTCGTAATGGTTGCCTAGCGCCTCGAAGACATTCTCGATGACGGTCATATCCCCGAATAACGCAAAGGTGCGCTGCAACATGATTGCGATACGGTTCTTGATCATCAATCGCTTATGATCGTTTTCGTCCAACGCCCAGAGATCGATATCCTGCATCTTTGAATCGGCACTGCACTTTGTGCATTTGGCGTTGTGAATGGGAAAATCTACCCCACCGCATTTTATGCAGACATTGACTCGGTATATCACTCGGCCCCTTTCAGGTTTGTAATCTTGAGAGCCACGTAACATATTGATAAGAACGGATTTTCCTGCTCCACTTCGACCGATGAGCCCCAATACCTCACCTGGAAAGATGGTAGCCCTAACATCTCTTAATGCGGGAATGCCGTTGAATATCTTGGTAACGTTGTCGATGATGACCAAAGGCTCCCTTTCATCCGACATCATTCGGCGTACGATTAGTCGTATAATAAACCTTTCCCAGATGTTAAATTATTGTTAATTTTGCTTCTATCTTAACATATTTAAGACTCTTGACTATACCGGTAAGGTTTTTAGGTCCGAAAGCGAGAGGTAGCACGGACAGATCTTCGATCTAATTGAGTGCAATATCCTCATATCCGTTCAATAAAAATGCTTGAGATGCTATGCAATAAAAATAGTAGAATATAGTTTAAATTGATGGATGATATATCCATCCACAATGTCGCTATCATTCAGTACTTTTTTCTCTGGTGGTCCAACACCAAAATTCTCACCTTTCCACATTTGGAAAGCATACCAGGTGATTGATACCCAAGGACCAATTGGACGAAAAGCGCTCGCAGAAATACTTCAAATCGGGGAAGGTAGTACTCGCACCATCCTCGATAAGATGATCCGAGCGGGTTCCGTTGAGAACACTCGCAGGGGTGCTGTTCTAACTGAACGTGGGTTCAAGAGGTTTGAAACATCGAGCATATCGACAGCACCGATAGAGATCAGTGGAATCACCCTTGGAAAACACAACTGTGCGGTCCTGGCAAAAGGGGTAGTCGACAGGGTGAAGCTGGGCTGCGAACAAAGAGATGAAGCGGTGAGGGCTGGGGCGATCGGGGCATCAACTCTAATCGTTCAAGACGGTAAAATAGTATTTCCAGGTGATAATAAATATCCAGACCAGGAGATCGTTGCACCATTGCGGAGGACATTCGAAATCGAGGATGGCGACACCATCATCATTGGATCTGGTTTCTCCTATGAGGCAGCAGAAAAGGGAGCGGTCTCCGCGGCATTAGCAATCGGAGAAGCGGCGAAAAATTGCTGGACGGAGGGTCCAACCCTTTTATCGAAGGAAACCGAAGCAGAAGAACTAAAGAGCTTGGCATTAGCGATCCATGAGCTTGTCGGTCGATTGCCATTGACGATGCGATCTAGGAATCAGTTCGGGGTCCGCTGTGAGGATGGCGAGATCATTGATGACAATTACACAGGGCCGATTCTCGAAGAAGCTCTGAAGAAGAGCCAGGTGATAAGTCGAACGTCAACATCTGGCCCTTATAGAGGCGTGCCGGTTTTTGTCGTTCCGGTTATGCGTAAGAATGAGGCGGTCGCCGTGATCGGTGTCTTCGACATCACGAAGGGATCCTTATCAGAACTGTTGAATCGTAAAAAGGACAGATGAGTTGATAATATGCCAGAGAACGATTCGAAAGAAATGACCGATAAAGTCATCGTCAATGTCGATCCTGGAGCCTGTCGTCTACACTCCCAAGTAATCGGCTGGATTGATGATGACGGCGTGTTGAGGGCCCATATCACCAGCGATTGCAAATCGGTGGTGGAATTCGGGAAGCGCCTTCACCCACTGGACGTAATGGAGGTATTGCGAATGCCATACAGCGAGAACAGCGTCTATATTGAAGCGGGGAAGATCCTGAAGCATTCGACCTGCGCGGTTCCCCTGGCGGTCCTCAAGTGCTTAGAGGCAGCTGGTGGCATGGCCGTGAAGAGGGACGTCCATCTAACATTCCAATCAACGGTTTTGCACTAGATCACTTATTTGATCAGGTCATCGATGATTGGTGACCAAACAAACGCGCTGGGTCCAGTTAGATAAAGTGCGACCATCAAGGCCTCTCGAAGCTGCTCTTTGGTCGCCCCTCTTTTCAATGCTTCTTTCGCATGTACATCCAAGCAGCCTTCACATTTTAGAACGCTTGAAATCGCAACGGCAATCAATTCCTTCTCTCTGATGCTTAACGCTGCATCTTTGAATATCTCATGCTTGTAACGGTAGAGGGCATTAACCGTGGAAGGTTCATGCTTTGCCAATTCGTCCAGACTCATGTTGAGAATAAGGTGCTTACCCATTAGAAATAGATTCTCAAACGTCTAAACTGCGATGATGGCCTAGAAAGCTAGATTACTGCTACACGTATTAGGAGAGTGTTCAATATGGTCACAATCGATGAGGTCGTGAATTTCATTAGTAGGATGGCAGGCAGCAGACACGTCTTCCCCTTGAAAGCTGAGGCCAAGGAGAATCTAATCAAGATAGAAGAAAGCGTGAAGGCCACGTTTGGGATCAGCTGCAGCAATAAAGGAGTGATGGAGTGCCTGACCCGTAAGAACATCATAGTAGTCATAAAGGATTCCCGTTTCCGACCTCCACCTGAACCGACAGTTCTGTTGGTGGCGGATGGTGATATGATCATCGGCAAGGAGATCTTCCCCGAGCAAAAGGCTCAGTATCTCGATAGGGAGGATGTCATTTTCCTGTCCGATGAATTCATCTTATTCCCGGATCTAAGACCAAAGGGCAAGGAGTGTTTCGTCATGCCATCAGTATCCTTCCCGGAAGTGGAAAAGATGCCGGGAACCAGGAATGTGGTCTCTTGCTCCCCTTCACCACCGGGTGACATGTTCGTGCGGAGTTTGCACGGACTTCCGGACGACCCGAAACTGGCCAGTATTCTAATTGGCTATGATGACGCGTAGAATCGGGTTCCCTGCAAAAACAGAGTGAGATATTCTAATTCGCATATGCGCAAATAAGTCTAAGTCCCCAACTGTTCAAATTAAAAAATAGAGAATAGGGAAAGGGTTTCACGTTCCGGACGCTGTGATATGGCTGATATTACTGATCGATTCTTCGATCTGTTCTTTCAGCCGGTCAACTTGTTCCATCTGCCGATCCAACGATTGCTCTTCGAGGTGCTTCACCTTATAGTCGGTTCCACTGGCCGATTCCAAAGTACTGGCATCATAGTACAGATCGTAGGTGTCCAATAGCACCCACTGCCCTTCGGGCTTGTCCATGATGTCCATTACTTTGCCCACTGTGCCGGTGTTTCGATACTTGGCGAAGTCTCCGATTTGCATTCAGATCACGCAGGTGGGATGATGACCGTTCTCTCACCAGCTGGCATGAACTCGCGCATCGCGCCGCGGCCGAATTCCTTGGTGATGTTCGCGAAGTCGAACGGTAGGTTCTTGTCCGCGAAGGCCACCTTGATCAACGGGTGGCAGGCGAAGGCGTCTCCGCGCGCTGCATGCGACGCGGCGGCTATTCCACCATATCCGCTCAGGTGACCGACATTCATCGCGTAGTTCGGATAGTTCGGGCCACGCAGCTCATGAGGCAGTCCCTCGTCGCTTCTGTAGGAGAACGAGTTGGAGGCACCGCATTGGTCCTGCAAGTCGTATCCATAGAAGCCAAGGCGACCGAGCCTTTCCTTGTGCTGCATCATCGACAGATACCAGCCGTTGATACCGCAGTCCGCATTTGCAGTGGCCATCGCGCATGCGATACCAGTTGCAGCAGCGGCTACGGTCGCACGTTGGGAACCACCGAAGTGGGCTTCCATCGCGGCCGGATACCTCTCGTACATCTCCAACGCGTAGGAGTTGACCTCCGTTCCGAGCTTCTCGACGTTTTCCATGGTCGGCTTCATCTTGCAGAGGCCACCGTACTTATCGTTGATCAGATCAACGGCCCAGTAGGTGTAGTCCTCCAGGATGTTGTCGGTATATGCCGCGGTTGAGTATTGGGTGAACCCGACTCCACCTGACATATACGAGCCCAGATAGATCTGGTCGAAGATGACCGCACCGAGCGCGACAGTCTCAAGCGCTGCCCTGGCGGGGTCGTTCGGGAACTTCCTCATAGACTGGACCATATCGGCCAGATAACCGAACGGAATTCCACCAGGTTCGTTTGGACCTCGTGCGCGGCGAGCGGGCATCATTGTACCCATTTCAATCACGGATGCGTGCTTTGCTGCGTAGGCGAAGTCGGCGATTGCCGCTTCACCAGCTGCTAGGCGGTATGAGGTGATGAATGCCATCGAAATCTGCATGGCGCTCCACCTTGACATCGTACCTCCGTCGCAGATACGGCCGACGATGGTCGGGCACGCGATCTTCTGCCATAGGGCATTTCCAACAGCTTCCTTCAACTGCTTCGCCTGCTCTGCTGGGAACTCCTTGTTTATGTCGATCCGGAACTGCTTGTCGATCTCGTCCATCAGCTCGTCGTTTCCGGAGAAGACCTTCACGTAGCAGTCTGCGGTCAGAGCGGGGCTGCACTCAGCCATATGCTCCTGGACCACTGCGCCACCGGGCATTGTGTGGTTAACAGCCTCGAGATAGCGGTTGATCGTCTCAGGGGTGACTTCCTTACCCAGTCTCTTCTCGATCACGGTGTGAGCGGTGTCGAGACCGGATATAACGGTCCTCCTGATGTCGTCCCATGCTTGCTGCATAGCGGCGTTGTTGACGAAGTGCAAGTCGTCTGCCTCAGCGTAGATGTCCGTGTGGGACAGCTGGTAAGGCATAAGGACGCGCTGACCGAGCGGGACACCGATGTCCTGGTTCATCATGACGATGCCACGGGCCTTGGCGATCTTGTTCGCCTGCTCCACCCATTCGCGCTTCCTCTTCGACTGTTTCCAGCCTCCGAAGGAGTAGTAGGTGGTGTGCTCGTCGGTGGGGTCCTCCTTGAACTTCTTTTTCATCGCTTTAATAAAAAGCTTTTCTTTGTCCTTTGCCATTGCTTAGTCCCCCTTGATTGTCCAAGGCTGGAATCCAGCCAGGGTCCTCAACCTGTGGATCCTGAGGTTCATGCTCATTACTTCCTTGTCGTCCCTCATGTCCACATCATCGGCTCGGAACATCGTGGTGCGCCTCTTGAGCTCTTTATCGTCCGCTGGCTTTCCGACAGAAATCGGCTTGTCCAACGGCAAGGCCACCTGGTCCTTCACATATTCGACCTCTCCCTTCTTGGCGTTCCAGCGGTACCTCTGCCACGCATCGAACATCAGGCCGTTCTCGTCTAGCCTGCATGCATGACCGTGCACAGTGGCGCCTCTGATTCCAACCTTTGCTGGGTCGAAGGTCTCGTTCTCGATGAGCTCCTTTGAGAGCTTTTCCAAGTCCCTTTCCCTCATTTCGATGATGTTTCTTCCCGAAAGTGTACCAGTGTCGACCCCGCGGTACCTGGACATATACATCCAAGCTCTGCAATAGGGGACAATCGGGGCGAAGTAAACAGAGTCAGTGAACTGAACGTACCTGATCCTGTCTCCTTTCTTGGCACCCTCGATAGGCGTCACCATCTGCCTGATGGGGCAGTCCGGCTCGTTGCTCTCTTCCAGTGGTGGGTGGATGCTCTTATAGTCCTCACCTGGCTGTCTGTGACCAAGAATCTTGACCACATCATCCATGGCGACCTCACGGAGCTTTTCCAGCTTCACCTTTGGGTCGATGAACCGCTTCCTGTTCTTCGCAGGGACGGATGTCCCTGGATAGAATTGTCTTTCGTACTTTGCCATCATGAACACCTCTTATTTGCATAGTCGGTAACGGTTGGCTTGAATTTGGAGTACCGTCCAACTTCCAGATCGAATCCGAATGGCAGCATCTCCTCACAGATCTTCTCGATCTTCTGCAGCGACTCTTCGACGTGCTCGAAATCGTCAATCTCTACGAAAATGCGCCCCACCAAGATCTTTAGCTCTGTCTCTTTCCCATTAACCTTGATTACCTTACGTTCAGGGTGGTTAACTGGTAACCCTGACCCAGGACCCGAGGTTAGCTTTGCAGGCAGACTTTCGCCCTGACAGTTGATGTGCCGCACGTACCTGACATCATAAATCCTATTCAGGATTTTCTCGGTCGTGTCCGCGGACAATAGCCTAGAGGGCATTATCATAATCTCTGGTAGCAGGACTCTTTCTGGAGTCGGTGGACCCTGCATCACGCCACCTCGCCCTTTAACTTTTTAGCCTCCTTACCGACCGCTTTGATCGGCGCCTTGAACTCAGGTATGTCACCGAAGACATCCTTCACCAATGGGGAAGTTGCCTCCGGAGAGAACATCTGAGTGCCAGCATCCAGTGCACAGCCCGCTGCGATAACGGGGATGACGGTGCCCTTCGCGTGCTTCGTCACGACGTGATTGCCATGGAATAGACCAGGGCCACCACCGCCATAGATCGAGTGGCTGAAGAAGGACATACCAACGGACGTACCAGCGGCACGACCGTAGTCAACACCGGGCAGACCAGTCTCATGCTCGACCAGATCATTGAAGTACAAGATCGTAGACGGGACACCTTGCGACGCACGGGCAGCACCGCAGTTCACCATGATTGCGGCGAGCATACCACATGCCACGTAGGCGTTCCACAGCGCAATGTCGCTGGTCGTATAGACCCTGTAGCCAGATGGCAGTTTCTCCTTGACCTTGATGACCTTGTCCTCGATCGCACGTCCAACGATGGACTCCACGACAGTTCCGACAGTGCCGGTCTTGCCGTTCTCTTTTACAATCTCGTAGGTCATGTTGTTCGCGTTCAATCCCTGGAAGGCGAGTGCCAATAAGTGACCCCGCTCGAATGGACCGATCGCATCGCCCATCTCGAATGCTGCGGTCTGCTCAAATATCGAAGAAAGAGCCGCCGCGTTCATTGCATTCTTACCAGATATTGCCACGATATGGTTTGCCATGATGTTCCTTAGCGCATATCCAGCTCCTTCGTTGTTCTGCGGAACCTCGAGGATGGACTTCAAGTTCGAACCCATGAAGGTCATGGTTTGTGGGTATCTACCCCAAACTGCGGCCTTCACCATGTTCGCCTTGTGGATTGGCACATCATACATGTCCATGATCGCCTGCGTCACCGAAGCTGCCGCGGCCGTGAAACCGGTGGTGTATTCAACACCGACATCCAGCCTTACAGTGGGGACTTGGACAATCAGTTTCTTTCCCTCACCAAGCACCCTGACTTCAGTGTCGTCGTCCTTCGAGATTTTTAAATAATCTCGAACAGCCTTCGCTAGCTTTTCAGCATCCTTGACAACCGGCGCATCGATTTCCTTGCCCTTGATATAGCCGCCACCAACTCGACCGGTCTTGAGACCCTTCTCAATTCCAGCCAAGTCGACGGCGATTGTTCTTTTGGCAAGGTTCCCAATGCGCTTGATGGCAGGGTTCTTCAAAGGACTGATCGCTTCCAGGGGCACGTCCTTCTCGATGACTTTGCCCCTGTCATCATATAAGTCTATCTTGTCCTTGTATTTCGCCATTCTTTGCCTCCTTGTTGAAAAACGCGACCTCCAGCGAGGCATCACTAGTCTTTTAACCAATCCCCCAATCTAGTGTTCCCTCAGTGAAAATCGGTTCCCCTTGCTCGGACCCACTAGCCCTTGTGAATGATATAAGCTTGATTGTGGATGGATGGTCCATCCATAATAAACAATTGATTACTCTACTATATTATCCAGCAAATACAAGATTTACATTATTCAATAAATATAAAATTAAGTTAAAACCGTTAATATCCACTTGATTAAACGGGATTAAATCTAGTTAGAGATATATGAAAAATTAGGGAACCGATTATTGAAACTCGGATTTCGCAATCGTGGTAAGAAGTTCAATCGCATCTTCTTTTTTATGATCGACATACCCATGCTCGAAAAAATCACTGACGTTCCTATGCTTCTCATGAGCAAGATTTCGTTCTATGCAATCACAGAGCATTTTCAAAGTTCTTTTGGGGAAATAGAGTGACTTTAAACAACTGATGATTCGAACCGCTTCTGATTCTTCTAGCCACCCCTTTTTCATCGCGTTTTCAATGTTAAGCCTCATGTTAACCAATGGTTCGGACAACGGCTCTAACGTTTCAGGGTTGAATATCAGAGCCACCTCATCGTCGCCTTCGATCTCCCCTTTTGAATATCGATCAAAGATCGTTCCTACACCCACCATTCCAAAGTCCTTTAATTCTGCTGCTCTCAAGGCACCCATGCTGCTTGCTCCATAGACCTTCACTCCACACTTCAGCTTATCGATGATCTCTCGATGACCTACAGCGGCTTCTCCCATGAAAACCCCATCAATGATCCCGATAACACGAACCTCGTCATTCAAAGCGGGCAGGTCTCCACGTTTGACAGGTGGCCTTAGGTCGGCGTCCAGGATCCAGCCCGCCTCTAATCTCGGAATACTGGGGCCGAGAAAAACGACTGGTTTCAAGCTGCCCCCCTATGCAATCTGGTTCCGGCACGTTCCTCGTCCATGGCATAGACCTCCATGCCGGGGACTATCATTTTCACCACCGGAATGTCGAGCTCTTTTCGGGTCAGATCGACCGCGATAACACGCCTGAAAGCGCATTTAACTAGACGTGCTAGAATGACCTGGAGATCGTCATAGAGATCGGTCGTGTCAAAGCACTGATATTCGTTTAATGCTGTGGTCTTTTTTGAATCGGTGAACCACATCTGGTTCATTCGTTTGAGCCTTTCATATCCCATCTGGCGTGTGGCTTTGCCTCTGACGGTATCCTCTCGGGCTCCATGAATCTGGGTCAATCTTGATTGCGCCACCTCCGTCAAGGCCCGTATCACCGTTATCTTAGGATTGAGATGGGTACCCATGCCCAAGCTGAGCAATGCAGGGTCCTGAAGACGAACGTCGTCCGCTGCGGCCGCGAATGTTGGTAGACCGATATTTGATGTTAGGTCCTTCAGCCGGACCTCGATGCCATTGGATGAGAACTTTTGTAGCATTTGCTGGATCAGCCGATCATCCTCCGATGGTATGACATCACCCACGACCTGATGCTTACATTCGCATATAGACCAAGCATCCCTTTCGATCAGCTCGCAAAGGCCATGAACCACGGCCTCTTCCATTGTATTGCCGGACGCAAGGCCATTGGTATTAGTGCGGAATAGCGCAAGGTCCTTCGGAGAGGAATAAGGATGAAAAGCGGCGCTCGCCGGAACCCATACCTCCTCTTTCTCGATGAGGTCGTGGCCTTTGACCCATGCGACCGGTTGTGACATTATGTGGACCATGGTTCTTTGCGGCAAAATCAGGGATCTGGGGTCTATGGCATTGTTGCTTGAAAGCATATCGTCGACCAATCGCCGGACCAAGGTATCCTCGCGCCACTCCCCACTATAACGCTCGAGCGCTTCCATTATGGCGGAGACCTTTGCCTGGATGATCGATGCCCCTTTTCCATTGTAGACGCTGATCGCTCCCGACCCTGCATCTGGCCGTATGCTCGAGAAAACCGGAATGCCAACCCTATCAAGACCGGTGATGTCCGCGACACGCGTGATTCCTGCGGTCTTACACAGTGGCTCGATACGTTTGAATGTGGTGGCTGGGTCGACCGTCCTATGCCCGTCCTCCGTCCACACTTTCGGCGCCGAACCGAGTCTCATCAGCTCCCTCAGTGCGGTTCAATAATTAAAGTTGACCGAAAACTGCTCCGATCGTTGCCTAATGCAATATTAAAATCAAGAAAAATAGAGGGGATTCCCTCATTTTGTTCTTGACTTGGGAATTGGACCCGCGCCCAATTGTTCAAGTACCTTCACCATATCGGGAAGCTTATTCATCGGGATTCCAACCAGCATCTCCTCAGGTTTGATATCGGTCGACTTTCTGCAACCAAAGCAGCCCAACGACACATTGATATTCCCCTTTACCAAAGGAATTACAGTTGAATCCACACAGCTCGCCTGCATCGAGGCCATTTCCACTGTCACCCTTCCACCGATGCTGAAAGTTGTTGCCGCTGGGATCAACCAATAGACCTGTTCAGGTGTCCCTGTGATGATCACAACATCCGGAATTAGCTTCGCCTTGGAGAGTGGCGAGACCGCCACTGCTTGAATGCTCCCCTCTTCCAAAGCACTCCTTTGCTCAATCATTTTTGCTGCTGCCTGAGCTGACTCATACATGCCAAGATTATGGTGGAATTCCCCGGACTTGACCTTTTCAGGGATTGGGACCATACCCAAGGCGGAAGCTCCGACCGGACAAGCTTCCTTTGCTTCGGGAACGAGCAGCATCTCTCCCTTTCTTGCCCTCATGATCGATTGGCAATGTCTAATTGGTTTTTCTGGCTCAACGTAGCCCTCAGGCAGTTTCTCACCTTTCTTGATTAAGGTCACCGCCACAGGTTCCGTTTGCAAACCCAAGATATTTACTATCTTTTTCGACATCTCAACATAATCCATAAACCCTACTCCTGCTTAACAAATCTTGACGGAATTACTTAATGGTTGGGCTAATACGATTATCATTTTCGATGGAGTTTATTCTATCATCCAGAGTATCGAATTTCGACCTTTCGGACGATGACCATCTCCAAATATCTCCAATACCACTTCATAAGAAGATTTCGCTTCGCGTGGGATTAGGCCCCTTTTTCTTGACCAGGTCCGTGAAATCCTTGACCACCATCGAATACTTCAGCCCCTCTGAAGCCGAAATCCAAGACAACCTGATTCGCTCCTCCTCGAGATTAAGGGTCTCGAAGATATTCTTGAGAAGGACCAGTCTTCTTCGCGTATAGAAATTCCCTCGGGTGTAATGGCAGTCTTTTGGATGACATCCTGCCACGAGTATGCCATCGGCTCCATTAAAGAATGCTCGCAGTATCCACACCGGGTTGATCCTACTGGAGCACATCACCCTGATATTTCGGACGTTCGGTGGCAGTTTCAACCTGCTTACCCCTGCTAGGTCCGCCCCGGCATAGGAGCACCAATTGCATAGGAATGCAAGTATCCTGATGTCTTCTTCATCCCCATCCATTTATCTCACCTCATTCTCGATGTCCATGAACTCCTCTGCGTCGAAAGTGCTTAATGGGACCGCTTCTTTTGGGTCCCTTCCAGGGACATATTCGAATTTCTTCTGCAGTGATTCGCCTACTTTCTTGAAGATCACCGCCACGGGAATGTCTACTGGACAAACGTCTTGGCATGAACCACAGGCAACGCAGGATGCGGCCATATGAATCATCCTTCCCAAATGGAAGTAAATCGTCCCCAAAGGAAGCCTCACGCCCTTCTTATCAAGCAATTCGCCCTCTATATCCTCTGGCTTTCTCTCGAACGCAGAAGACTCGAAGGTGCAAAGGGTGCAATGACAGATTGGGCATGCTTTCCCGCAAGCGTGACAACCGATGCACCTTCCAAAGACGTTCACGAGGCCATCGAGGCCGGACACATCTGCATAGCTCTTGAATACAATTACTCGTTCCTCTGCTCTTCTTTTTCGTAGCTCCGCGATTGCCGCCTCATCCAGTTCGTCTTCGCCGATTCCATCGGTCACATCATCGATCAGGCTCTCGCCGCGCGCGTTATTCGCCAGTGCAACGAATTCATTTTTTCCGTCCACAACGCGGATGGTCAAATCCGCTGTGTATGGAACGAACTCAACACAAGACCTGCAGGCTGGCCTGAGCTCTTGATTGATTAGGTTCTGGCGGACTGAACGCCAGTATTCGAGCAGCGATCCCTTCTGATCAGGTTTGGTGTTGAAATCAAGTGGAAAAACTCCGCCACAGGTGTAACTGATGAAGAAAATATTGTCAAGTCTGCCTTGCCGCCGCTTAATATCCTCGACCAACGCCCTAAGCTCACATGGCCTTGCCACCACTGCGATTGGTTGTGATACTATGCCTTTCAAGGTGAATCGATTGAGGATTTGTCCCAGATTGACGGGCATCAATGGATGAAGCGGGACGGCCTCATCGACCTTCCTTGGATCTGTGATAAGAGCATAGGCGACCCTTCCTTTTTCCACCCTGGTAAGGGTGAAAATGCCACTGACCTTACCGCTTTCGAGAATATGCTTCAGCAGCTGCCTCAAGCCTGATTCCTGATCGAGAGGGACTTTCAGGCTCCTAACCATCGCCGTCACCTTCCTTGAACTCGTCCTCTCGGTAGACCAGAAGAGGCAAGGGCTCTTTCACGCTCCGTCCCGGTTCATAATCGAATTTTTTCTGGGTCCTGTCCGCGATATGGCTGAATATCTGGGCGATGGGGATTGACGATGGACAGGCATCTTCGCACGCGCCACAGGAAACGCACATAAGTCCCATGTGGGTCATTCTTCCTATATGGAACAGCATCATGTCCGGGGGAAATCTGAGGCTGCCCTTCTTGATCGCTTGATCGAGATAGTCGTCCGCCGGGTGTTTGAGCCTCTCCGAATCGAAATAGCAAAGACGACAATAGCAGACCGGACATACCCTCATGCAGTTGTGGCAATCGATACATGTGGCCAATGCGCTCAATAGATTCTCGGTCCCGCCAACCTTCACTTCGAACTTTTTATTCCATTCCTCCCTCTTGCCCTTTCGCCTCTCCGTTACGGCCTTCACGCCTTCCTCCCAGGAGGCCAGATTAAGACTTTTTGTCAAACCTAATCCTTTGATCAGGGCCTCGCCTTTTTCACTCTTGGATATCAGCTTAATATCTGTTCCGCATCCAAGAATGCCAAGATGTACGTCCCCGGTTACCGCACTGAAATGATCGCATATCTGACATATCGGCCTTATTGACCCGTCCACCCATGCGCCGGCGGATTCCTTGAACTTCGCCCATTCCCCCTTTGGGTCCTTTGAAAAGTCGGAAAGCTTTAGGGCACCTGGACAATCCATGCTGATTAGGGTGATTTTCTCCAAATCCACCTGGCCCAGTTTTGCGAGCTCGATGGTGGCTCGCATCTCACAAGGTCTCATTATTGCTGCGATTCTGAGTTCCCCTTTTCCACGCCTTGTCAGGCTTGAAAGTGCTTTCCCCCCCTGCACGGCAATGATCGGTGGCAGTGGGCAAGATTCATCAAGGAGCGATTTGTCTTTGATTAGGATATAGGCGAAGCCATCTTTTGCAGGAACAATCATTGGAGTCAATATCGCATCGAAAATATCATTCTCCATTGCCCTCTTAAGAATATCAATAAGCGTCTCTGACGCATCTGCGCGCGCCTCCAATCGAGCAGCCCTCAATGCTTCTTGAGAAGTGCTCATCTTACGGCCTCCGATATCTCTTGATATATCTGATCATAGGTGGAGTGCTTGACGATTGCGGCCCCCGACGGGCATGCAGCAGCGCAGTTGCCACATCCTCTGCAGATAACCTCATTGACGACGGCGACCTTGCGCCGCTCATCGAAAGTGATGGCGCCGAAAGGGCACACGGAAATGCATGATCTGCATCCCTGGCAATAGGATTCGCTTATCTGTGAGGTTCTCGCCTCAATCTCCATTTTCCGGCCTGGGATCAGTGTTGCCAATATCTTTCCGGCCGTAGCTTGCGCCTGAACAATGCAATCAGAGATATTCTTTGGTCCCTCCGCGGATCCAGCGATAAAAATCCCTTCCTTAGCAGAAGCGATTGGCGCAAGTTTCTCATGCTGTCTCTCGAAGAACCCCTCTCTGTCCAATTTCAATCCCAATATCCTAGCCACATCAGCAGACCCCTTATTTGGGATCATAGCAGGGATGAGAATAACCATCTCGACTGAGATCTCCTTTTCCAAGCCGCCCTCCTGGAAATAGCTGACGATCGGCCCTTGCTCTCCTCCTCGAACCCTGACTCCAGCGCAATGATCCAATTTCGGACCTTCCTTCATGGTTTCTTCCATGAATCGTTGGTTCAGCTTGCCGGGCACGCACATGTCCCTGTACAGATGGACTATACCTATCCCTGGCACCTTCTGATTTAGATAGCGAGCGAATTTCAAAGCATACATGCAGCAAATCTCAGAACAATAACCTCTTACTTCCCTTCCCACGCAATGGATGATGGCCAGAGAGCGCGGTGCTGATCCGTCTTTGAGAACAATGCGATCGGCCTGATTCATTTGTTCGAATTCCAATGCGGTAATGACATTGTCGACCTGGCCATAGCCCAATCCTCTGACGGTACTTGGATCGAAGAGCTCCGCACCTGTGGCCAGGACCACAGCCCCGACCTTAATGTCCTTCACGGAATTCAACGTATCCGAATGAACCCTTACCTCATAATTGCCGAGGAATCCCACTGCCCGCTCTAGCTCATACTCGGTTAGGATCGTGACATTCTTGTTTGCCCTCAGCATCTCGATCCTCTTCGCCAAGGTTGCCGAGAAGTCTTCCATGGTCGGAAAGATCCTTTGGAACGATTGCACCATGCCGCCGAGGGTTTTCCCTTTCTCCAGAAGGTAAACTCTCCTTCCCTTGCCCATCAGCATCAGACCGGTCTCGATGCCAGAAATCCCTCCGCCCACCACTAGGACGTCAGGGTTGACCGATATCTCCCTCCTTGCCAATGGGGTCTGGTAACGGACGCGCTTGATGGCTGACCTCACCATCCTGACCGCCTTCTCCGTGGCATCAGCGGGATTCTCCGTTATCCAGGCACATTGCTCCCTAATATTGACCATCTGGAGCATATATTGGTTGACGCCGGCTTTCTCGCAAACGCTCATGAAGTCTTGAAGGTGATCTCGAGGAGAGCAAGCTGCGACGACCACGTGCGTAAGCGCCAGACCTCTGATCCTCTCTTCGAGATGAGACTTGCCGTCCGGAGAGCATAATAGTCGGTATGGTTCGGCAGCGACCACGTCCTTCATGGTCGATACTGTGCTGATGATTCTGGAGATATCGATCTTCTCCGCTATGTTAGAGCCGCATTCGCAAATGAAAACACCAATTCGAATGCTATTCAACTTCCGCCTCCACTGTCCTTGGCCAGTATCTCCGCTACGGCTGCATAGGCCTCTGCCACTGAAGCTCCGATGTCCTTAGGTCCTTGGGCCGTCCCGATAACGTAGATATCGTTTCTAGGCGTGCTTATCGGACCGTCCTTCCCTTCGGAGAAGAATCCTTTTTCATCAAGCCTTAGATCGAATATCTCTGCAAGTTTGACCGCGCCCTCCCTCGGCTCGATTGCAGGGGCGAGAACCACCATGTCCACTGGTTGCTTTCCGTTTTTGCCATTCGTCCCGTCGAATTCCACTCTCAATTTCCCTTGTTCTTCCTTGATCTGAAGGTCGTTAATTCGAACTAGCTCGGTACCTCCTTCCATCATTCGCAGGAAGAACCTTTCGTTCCCACGCCCAGGTATGTTTAGTTCCGTGAAGTATTCGTGTATTTCGACACCTGGAAGTTTCGATCTTAGGTAATGATTGAACTTTAAGAGATAAAGGCAGCAAACGGAAGAGCAATATCCTTTCTCTTCCCTTCCAACACAATGGATTAATGCCACTGAGCTGGGTGGCTGCCCATTTCTCATCACGATCTTTCCACCAGTGGGGCCGTTCGAGGAAAAAAGCCGTTCGAACTCGAGTGCATGGTAAACCTCCTTGAGTTTTCCATACCCATATTTCGAGATTTTACCAACATCGAAAATTCCTGATCCGATAGCGATGATGATCGCCCTCACCTTCAATTCCTTGATCTCCTCTTTCTGATCGAGGACCACTGCATCGAAAACGCATGCATCCTTGCAAGCTTGGCAGTCTGTCCCTCTAGATCTCAAGCAATTCTGTAAATCGATTACTGGAACATTCGGGAGAGCGCCAGCGAAAGGTACATAGACTGCCTTCCTTTGAGTCAATCCGAACTCTGCCTCGTTGGGAACACTCACCGGACAGGGTTCGAAACACGCTCCGCAACCTATGCACGCCTTTTCATCGATGAGCCTTACCCTTTTCGCCACTTTTACCGTGAACCCCTCTGGGGAAGTAACTAATTCTTGGACCTCGGAAAGGGTTTGAAGATCGATATTGCCATCCTGCAGCAGCTCCTGTTGTCTGGGCGATAGCATACAGGTCGAGCATTCCAATGTCGGGAAAACCTGCTCAAAGAGGATTGAACTCCCGCCGGTATAAGAGCCCCTTTCTACCAGGTGAACCTTTTTGCCGGCTCGCGATAGTAAAAGGCTCGCTTCGATCCCGGCCACTCCCGCACCGATAACCAGGACGTCATTGAAAGCGGTTTCTTCTGTGACCATCTCAAACACTCCCTTTTTCATTTAGCGGATTTGGTCCAAGCTCCGTTATCTTATTATTAAATTCGTTGACTATTTCAGCGAACCTCTTGCCTTCTGAAGCCGATATCCAAGAAAGCTGGAGCCTATCGCCCTCGAGGCCAAGGCTTTCAACTACTTCTTTTAAAAGCACCTGTCTGCGCCTTGCATAGAGATTGCCAGTGTCATAATGACAATCGCCTGGATGACATCCAGCCACCAAAACACCATCAGCTCCGCGTAAGAAGGCGGTTAGAATCAGTACCGGATCGAGACGGCTTGAACACATCACTCGAATTGGGATGAAAGATGATGACACGTTCAATTTATTTGCCCCAGCAAGATCTGCTCCAGCATAAGAGCACCAGTTGCAAAGAAATCCTACTATTCTTGGCTCGTGTATTGCCATGGATTATCCTGAGGAGACTTCTGATTCCAGATTATGACCGCCATCCCATTTAGTGGGTTCATTTCATAATTGTATCTGAGCTCTGTATTTGCCCCCCTCATCGTTGCAAAATAGCAGGACTTTTCCCGTTCTTTCGGACCAAGCTTTGACATCTCTTGGGAAAGAATGGCAGTCTGAAAGGACTTCCAGAATGTCGCCAGATTTCAGTTGCTTTGATTTTACCACAACCTCTAGAATAGGTTGTGGGCATTTTAGCCCCAACGTGTCGAGTTTGTGAATTGCCATTATCTCACCATTCATTGCGAAGATGTCAGATATCTTGCATCAGAATGCAAATGTCACTGTGGCGTCGCTTGCCTTACTCATGAACTCAGTGGCACCTATGATCTCGGCGTCTGTTCGTATCTCCTCTCTCTTGAGATCTTTGGCTTCAAGGGCCAGTTCGCAGAGATACATTTTCCCGCCCAATGTGTTGAACTTAACCACGAGATCCTTCATGTCTGGCATTCCCTTTCCAGTTACTTTTTCCAATTCACCCTTCTTGCACCAAGTTCCACCAGCCGGGCAGAAGAACATTATTACTTCGTTCCCGATTGCGAGCGCGCTCGTTCCCAGCACGAATGGTGGGTATACTGATTTAGGTTCTGCTCCATTCACGATTATTGCCACTTTGGCCATCATATCACCCTATCCCTATCTAGTTAACATCACTTAATGAATTTATCGCTTTTTTAGCCTTAAAAACTGTATATAATGATAAAGAGCTAGCTCAAAGACCACAAACGATTATTGCTGATGTCCCAAATTTCGATGAAGTGAGAAGAGGAATAATACGGATGCAATTGATTATCGAATGAAACGAAGAAGATGTTTGTCATCATCTAAATGAGGACGGACCGGAGAACAGGAGATGCTCGAAGAACTTGATTGGCCACCAGTAATGGGCGAATATGAAGTAGGCGATAAAGAAAACCCGATCGCCATCTTAGTGATCGGACGTGGTCAGGTTGAGATTCAAAACAAGCACTTCGCTATAAAAGGGGTCCTTAAGACTGAGAACGTCGGACTTGAAAAAGTGGTGGCGAACGTCATCAGCAATCCGAACATACGCTTCCTAATCGCCTGTGGAAAGGAGGAGTTCGGACATTTTCCAGGTCACGCTCTAATAGGTTTATGGATGAATGGAGTAGATGACCATATGCGCATCAACTGTGAAAAATCAGCCATACCTTATCTCTGCAATCTGGATCGTGACGCGGTGGAACGATTCCGCAGTCAAGTAACACTAATCGATCAAATCTATCCTAAGAATGTGGAGGAGATCATCGCCTACGACCCTATCTATAATTTCGATGAGAGCAGGACCGATGGTCTCCTTGATTCGATAAGGGCTTGCAAGGCCAACACTCCAGGCCCCTATCCTGGTTCACCGATGGTCATAATTAACCAAGGCTTGGCGCAAGAGGGGGGAAAGGTTGGGGCGCAACTGAACAAATTGGCTGATACCTTTGTCTCCTCCATGCTGCAAATGCCGAGCGAGCGGCTCAGCACAAATGCCAGTCTAACGGTCCTATCCAATGAGTTCGGTGTCGTCTACGACCCGGTTGATGGCTCTATCTCGACGGCACCATCTGCGGAGTTCGCGGGACGGTTGAAATCCTACCTTCGGGGGGAAGAATGAGATGATGAAATTCCTCAACGAGCAAAAAGTATTCAAAATCTCGGGAATCGAATTAGGTGGGCAGCCAGGAAAAAGAAGGACCGTGATGGTCGGATCGATCGGCTACCCACGGCATAGCATTGTCGAGAATCGGGTCGAAGGGCGTTGCCGTCCCGGCGCATTCGAGAAATGCCTCGAGGGCTTCAATCAAGCTGCCCAAGAGACCCAGACCCCGACCGCCCTGATGCTTTTCGCCGAGACCCCACAAGCTATTGGAGCCTATCTCCAGAGAGCCGCCGATCTCAGATCGGAAG
>Ga0209777_10000305_pt1 | contig 83225 bp, 77 predicted proteins | sample FrelakmetHBP12HB_FD_187147 | JGI IMG/M metagenome (GOLD analysis project Ga0209777, IMG submission 187147) | Freshwater lake sediment microbial communities from the University of Notre Dame, USA, for methane emissions studies -HBP12 HB (SPAdes)... | ecosystem: Environmental > Aquatic >...
CATCTGCGAATACGCCTGCTCCTTTGAGAAGGAGAAAGTCTTCAACCCGCTCAAGTCGCGGATTCGAACGGTGCGGATTGGCCAAACTTTCAACACCGCCGTCACATGCAAAACCTGCATAAACGCTCCATGCATCAAAGCCTGCCCCGAAGAAGCCATAACCCAATCGAAGGAGACAGGGGCGATCGTCCTTGACGAGCAGAAGTGCAAGGGCTGTGACTGGTGCATTGAAGCCTGCAAGTACGGCGCCATAACCCTCCACCCGACCAGCCACAAAGCTATTGTGTGCGACACCTGCGGTGGCGACCCTAAATGTATCCCACTCTGCCCTGAGAGCGCCCTGAGTTTGGGCGGAAAATCAAACGACAAAATCGTTACGGGCGACATCGGCTGCTACACTCTGGGTTTTCTGCCTCCTGTGAACGCGGTTCAATCGTGCCTCTGTATGGGCGGGGGGATTTCTCAGGCAGCAGGGATGATTCATGCGGGCGTTAAGGACAAAGTGTTTGCGGTTATCGGCGATTCAACCTTTTTCCACGCAGGCATGCCGGGGCTACTCAACATTGTCTATAACAAAGCTAACGTGTGCGTTATCGTAATGGATAACAGCGTGGTAGCCATGACTGGGCATCAGCCGACGCCTGGTTCAGGAAAAACCGCCATGGGCACCGACGCTAAAATCGTAAGAATCCAAGACATCGCGAAAGCCGTGGGAATAGAAAAAGTCGAAGTCATCGACCCCTACGACATCAAAGCCGCCACCGCCAAAATCAGAGAAACCCTCGAATACAACGGTCCATCCGTCATCATTTCACAGCGTCCCTGCCCGCTGTTAATCGAACGCGGCAAAACCCGAGAAATCAAAGATGAATGCAACTCCTGCGGAGTATGCGTGAAAGCCTTCGGCTGCCCAGCCATCAGCCTCACAAAAGACCACGCCCAAATAGACGCCACCCTCTGCTACGGCTGCGGAGTATGCGAAACAGTCTGCCCATTCGAAGCTGTAAGGAGAAAAGAAAAATGAACTTAGACGTAGTCTTCAGCGGCGTCGGCGGCCAAGGAGTCGTGGTTTTAAGCGACATATACTGCGAAGCCGCCATGCTCGACGGCTTTGACGTGGCGAAAGCGGAGATTCACGGGATGGCTCAGCGCGGCGGTTCAATTGTTGCTTATGCGAGAATAGGCTCAAAAGTTGAGTCGCCGCTGATTGAAACTGGAAAGGCAGATGTAATTGTGGGTTTTGAAATTTTAGAAACTGCCCGAGCCCTGCCCGTGCTCAAACGAAATGGCTCGGTTATCGTTAACATGAAGTACATTCCGCCAAACTGCATGGTTGCCGGCGCTAAACCCAAGAAAGCGGAGGATTTGATGGCTATGCTGAGGACAAAAGCGCTGGTTCATGAAGTAGACGGCGCGGGCATAGCAGAAAAACTGGGCAACATGCTGGTTGTAAACACGATTCTTCTGGGAGCATTGTCGGCGCTTCCTGAGATACCCGTGAAAATGGAGTCTTTTGAGCAGGCTATAGCAGGAAGACTTAAAGAAAAATACATACACTTGAACCTAAAAGCCTTCCAGCTGGGTCGAGAAAGCGTGTTAAAGAGTTAATTTTATTAGCTGTTTGCTTCAATATAGCAAACAAAACATAAAGAGGATGTAAAATTGCAAAGGAAATTACTAGCCATAATTGTAGTAATAATTATAATTGTTGCAGCAGTTGCGGCAATAGAATTAACACCAAAAACACCGTCATCAGAAGCGAGAAACATAGAAATAGGCTTAGTTGCTCCAGTATCAGGTTCACCTGTTGGAGTAGACATGCAACATGCAGCTCAGATGGCCGTAAACGAAATTAACAATGCTGGCGGCGTTTACGTGTCTAGTTGGAATACACATGTTAACATTACTTTAGTAACCGCTGATACAAAGGGTGATGCTCCTGCCGATGCTAAGACAGCCGTAACCCAATTAGAGAATACAAACCCAGTTGACTTATTCATTGGTGGATACGGGAGCGCGGGAACTCTTGCTGACGAGATGGTAGCTGTGCAAAATCGCATTCCATTCATAATAACCGGTGCATCAAATGATCTTGTCACAAGAAGAGGACCACAAGGCGACTTTGGCGGTTTCGGACAGACCGGCACATATAGTACAAATGATACAACAGGAATGAGTTACGTTTTCCACTATTGCACCACAACCTACGACTATACTAAGACAGTAGTTGACTTCTTTGCTCAAGTAATGAAACCAATGGTGGCAGCAGACCGAAATTTCAGCCTAGCTATACTTTACCGAAATGACGCTTTTGGACAAGGCGTTGATCAGGCAACTAAATACTGGATACAAAACGAAAGCTTACCTATTACTGTAGTCTCCAATAGAGGCTATACCGCGGGAGAAACTGATTTTACAACCGACCTCAAAGTTGTTCAACAATCGAATCCAGACGCAGTGTTTGTCGCTGAAAACCCAAACTTAACACCATTAGTAATTCAGCAGGGATGGAGTACCGTTGGATTAAAAACAGTGTACGTAGCAGTCGAGAATAATCAAGATCCACAATTCTATAGTCTACTAGCAGGCATGGGCAACGGAATAGGCGATGGTCAACTGATGGAGTCAAAGATGGATCCGTTCATGGTGCCCTCATACAGTACAGCAGTGGGAACTTACTCAGAGAAATTCAACCAGACTTACGGCGTGGCACCAGGAATGATGGGCGCTGACACTTATGACGCATTCTACATTGCTAAAACAGCTATTGAAAGTGCAGGAACACTTGACAAAGCAACCGTACGCCAAGCGATAGAAAACACAAACATTCACGATAGCCTTATACTAACGCAAAGTGGCAAAATACAGTTCAGTACAGACGTCAATTATCATGAGATACAGCCGATAACCTTCATGGAACAACTCAACTTAAACTCAGCAACTAACAAACTACAGTCCCAAATAATCTGGCCAACAAGCGCTGCAGGTATTAGCCACTTTAACCAAACCGCATTCACTTTGCCAAACGGATACATTGGCGGAAAGTAAAAACTCCTTTTATTATTTTCTCTTTTTTTTGTAAGAATCTAATATTGATATGCTTTAAATACTTAAAAGAGAAATAATTGAGCCGATTGCCAATTAACCAGGAAAAATGAGGAAAAAATTTAACATGTTCGTTACCGCGTCGACTATCATCTTTTCTCTAATTTGGGGGGTAGCGATCGGATGCGTTTACATGTTGCTGGCAACTGGATTAAACGTTATTTTTGGCGTGATGAAGCTTGTGAATTTCGCGCATGGTCAGTTTCTCATGATTGGCGCTTTCGTAGCTTGGGCCATAGCGGTTGCATCTGGCTTAAACGCATATATTGCAATTCTTATCTCGATAGGCATCGTTGCAGCCATTGGCATTGTTATTCAACGGTTTACTTTTCGCAAGGTCCTTGGCACTGACAAGTTGAACGAAATTTTTGTGAGCCTCGGGTTGATTTACATTTTTGAAAACGCTGCAGTGCTTTTTTGGGGAAACGGGTCCCAACGGATTGTTAGTCCTTTAAACGGTTTAAGTTTGGATTTTCTAAGCATTTCGATCAGTTATGACCTCCTCGTTGTCGTTGGAGCAGTAGTTGCTATCCTCGTGGCTTTGGGTGTTTTAATGTATAGAACAAAAATTGGACTAGCAATGCGAGCTACTAGCCAGATTAATCAAGCAGCCATGCTTATGGGGATTAATGTTGACAGAATTTATTTGATTACTTTTTCTTTGGGCTCAGCTCTGGCGGCTGCAGCTGGAGGGTTATATGGTGTTGTTTACTCATTTAATTTTCAAAGCGGAGAGTTGCCAACAATCATTGCTTTTGCAGTCATTATTCTTGGCGGTTTAGGAAGCATTCGGGGAGCCATTGTGGGCGCTTTAGTTTACGGTATCGTAGAGCAAATGGCAACTTTGTTCCTTGGTGGAATATGGTCAAACGCCGTTGCTTTTGCCCTGCTAATCGCTGTCCTTATTGTTAGACCTAAGGGGCTATTCGGCGAAAAAGGAGAATGACATGTTAAATCCACAGAAACTGGCCACTCTCGTCAAATCGAAGAGCTTCCAACTTTTCCTAGTCGCCACTGCAATTTTAGTCTTGATTCCAATTTTCATACAAAATAGCTTCTTTTTGTTCGTTTTTACTCTCATATTCATTTTTGGGATTTATGCGGCAAGTTGGAATTTTTTAGCTAATTCAGGACAAGGATCCCTTGGTCACGCTGTGTTTCTAGGAATCGGCGGTTTTGCCTCAGCCTTAATCGGCACCAAAATATCAGTCGCAATAATTTCCGCTTCAGGGGCTTACACGATGCCGATAGGCTTCTTATCAGTGCTAATCCAGGTTCTTGTGCTTCTTGTAGGCGGGTTGCTTTCAGCTGGAATTGGCTTGCTGATTGGATTGGCCTGCGTACGGTTGAAGGCTTGGTATCTGGCAATTGTTACTTTTGGTTTTTCAGTTATTGCTGAAACACTCTCAAGTCAGTTTGATTCCATCACAAATGGAATAAATGGCTTTCCGCCTGCAACCTTTGTGCCAAGCGGGTATCCATTTTACGTTTTGGTCACTGTTTTCGCTGTCCTATCAATTTCAGTGATGTATCTATTAATGAAATCGAGAATGGGCTTGGCTTTCAGAGCTATTCACGGCAACGAAGCTGAGGCAAGGATGATTGGGATTAACACGGCGAAGTATAAGCTCATCGCCTTTGTTATCAGCACGTTCTTCGCTGGTTTAGCTGGTGGATTGTATGTTTATTTCTATGGGTTTGTTGATAACTCCATTTTTTCTCCAACTAACTCGTTTACACCGCTCATAATGAGTGTTATCGGTGGCTTAGGCACAGTAGCTGGGCCTATAGTGGGCTCGATTTTCTTTACCTCAATCGGGCAAATTCTATCAACTCAAAGTGTGACCCAAAGCCTCAACGGTTCACTTGGGCCATTCTTTCCTAAAGCTGGCTACGTTGGACCACCTTTGACTTACCTGTTTATAGGGGTGATCCTGCTGTTAATCGTGATTTTCTTCCCCAAAGGCTTAACACCCTTATTCCAAAAGTTTTACAAGTACATAATGACCGAAGAAAAACCAAAGAAGAAGAAAACATGAAAGGAACAGATCACTTTGCTGAAGAATTAGGAGTCAAACTGGTCGAAACCAAAGACGGCTACGCAAAAGTATCAATGAAGATTGAGAAACGTCACACCAACGCTTTGGGCTTCACGCACGGCGGCGCGATATTTTCGCTGGCGGACTACGCTTTTGCGCAGGCATGCAACTTCGGCGACAACGTGGCGGTGGCGGTTCAGGTGAGCATAAACTTTCTTAAGCCCTCAGTTGAAGGCGACACCCTAACGGCTGAGGCGGTGCGGGTTTCAGATGGCAGAACCATGGGGTTGTACAACGTTACTGTGCGCAGTCAGGATAAGCAGGTGGCGTTTTTCTCGGGGTTAGCCTTCAAAAAATAGCTGCCGCCAGCCAAGCGCTATGTAGACATATAGAAAAACGGGCGCAGCCAACAATATTTTTATGTCAGTCAAACCCTAGAACTTTATGCTGGGGTGGCCGAACGGTTCAGGCGGTAGCCTGCAGAGCTGCTCTATATGGGTTCAACTCCCATCCCCAGCTCCACGCTGGCACACATAGATTTTCGTCAGTATTTAAAGCAACATATCCAAGAAGTTACTGTGGTTAGCTATCTTAAACGATTGCAGAGATTATCAAGGATTACCGACTTAGATGACACAGAGAATATTAAGAACATTATTTGTAGCTATCAGTGTACTGAATCCTATAAAGAACTTCTAGCCAACGCGGCTTTGCGACAAAATTATCTAATCGACAAAAATGTCAGATTGCAGCAGGTCAGGCGCGAGATACTTCAGATTGCAAATTTGCCTTATGTTGTGTATGTTGAACTTCAAAGCCTCCTAAATTCCCTTCCTCGAAGAAAGTTTCTTTCAAATTTTAGCAGACTCTCATCGCTCAAGCACAGAATTACCCGTTTCCAATATAGACCTATCATGATACTCGCTAAGGCACTCCTGCGGATTCATCGCCAACAAATACAGCATTTGCTTCCACAGCGGCACCCTTTGTTTCTAAAAGTAACATTTGATTTAGGCATAAAATACGGCGTTATCTTCCATTCTTCCGCCAAAGCACACGATACCCTGTTGGTGTAGATCGCATCACCGTATAACGTGTCAAATTTTGGGCAGTTGCCAAGCGTTTCTTCCACGACATCTTTGAAAAAAGCCAGTTCTCCAAAATTATGATCGTCAGAAGTGGCAAAACCACCTATGATCTTAGTAGTTGTCCCTATAGTAAGACTGAATACTGGAAATCATGTTTCTTGCCGGGAAAAGCATCAGCCTGTTCACTGCTTGTTTGCTGATTACCTGTGATTTCTCAAAACCTTGATAGCTCCAGAAATAGTAAACGCGTTATTTGGATGTTGATACCTGAAAACGAGTAGTTTGTTTTGCTTGCTCTAAAGCTACAAACATCGTCAATTACGCATTGTCTTCTAGTCAATTAGCCTGCTCATCATTTCTAGCAACTCTGGAACATTAAAGGGCTTCACTATATATCCATCGGCTTTTTCATTCACCGATCTCGCCGCATTTTCAATAGTTGGATGCCCCGTGATTATTATTTTGACCATTTTTGGCTGTTTTTGTTTTAGTATACGTAGCAGTTCAGTACCTTTAATGTCAGGTAACTCGATGTCGATAAGGGCAAAATCAAAAGAACTTGTCTCGCACATACGGATGGCTTGTTTTCCATTCTCTGCAGATTTAACCAAATACCCTACGCTTTCCAAAATTGAAGTAAGCGTGTTTCTTACTTCTTGATCATCGTCAACAATTAATGTGTTAATTATCAATATGATAACCCTCAATTCTCATTTTTATCCTTCCATACTGAAAATTAAGTTAATCCAGATAATTACTTTTATGAATTAATAATATGGATCAAGCTTGCTATTCTTAGATGAGGTGTTTGTTGCTACAATAAAACAAGGCACATTATTAGCTCACATCCTCCATTTCTTTCTAAAAAGCTAGAAAAAAGTCAGATACCTTATGATTATTTATAATCAGCTATCTGTTTATCCATTTAGGTAGACATAAATGAACTGGGTGACGTACCACATAATTGTGTGTAAGTGGTGTTTTACGCCTGATATTCTTAGAAAAAAAGGTTTTCAGGTGATATCTCCACTTGAACGTAGGTTCAACTCCCATCCCCAGCTCCAGTCTTCGAGTATAGTTCCGCGAATATTTATTTCTATTAAGGGTACAAATACGAACTGTTCTATCTAAAAAATGGGCTGCACTTCTTCTTTTAGGTATATTTCTGCTGGTGTTAAATAGTTTATTCCTCCGTGTGATCTTGTGTAGTTGTAGTAGCGTATTAAGCTCCAATGCATCTTGAACAGGTAAGATTCAAGCTCGTACGCCTTATAGAAAGCCTCAATCTTCCCACATATCGTTGACCTACGAACACTCGCAGTCATATGCTCAATCCCCAGCTGATTACTGTCAATTTCATAGCCCCTGAGTTTTAGTCGACCAACGATCTTTTTGGGTCCCCACCCGTATCTCTCACGCAGTTTGATAACTTTGTTTTTCAGAGAATCTTCAACATCTGAACCTTTTGGTCGACCCCTCACTTTTTCTTTAAGGCCACCTTTGCCATCTGATAGATAGCGATTCCACCAACGATAAAACATGTCACAACTTACCTTAGAAATGCAAATGCCGGTAACAGACCAACCTTGCAGCTTCTTTCGCATAATCCACGTTTTCAGCTAATCTACATCTCTATACAAACCCTCTCCCCCCTCACGGTCAGCATTAAGACGCGAGAGTGTAAGGCATTTTCTATATAGAACAGAAGTACCCACTGACTACCACCTTTTGTAACATTTGAAACGAAATAAAATAAAACATGAATAAACGTTTAATAATTGACTAAAGATTTGGAGGTTAAGCTGGCAAGGTGTTTGCTGGCTCTTAAGGTAAGCAATCACGGGAATAGAAAAAACGCGATGAATAGCTCGGTACATTTTTATCTGAAGCTTACTCAGGCTAACGCTCACCTTTAAAAATTAAATAAAAAACAAAAAAGGGGAAAGATTGATTTTGTTGTAGTTTTTTACTGCTTTTATGGTCGCTTTCTAAGCAACAAAAGTGCTAGTACAGCTCCAACTATGGCAATTGCAACAATAATGCCAGCGACAGCAGGAACAAAGTACATGTCAGCAGCAGATTGCAGAGTAGGTGTTGGTGTTGCAGTAGCATGTGCAGGTTGTGCGAATAGCATGGAAGTTTCCGCTGTTGAGCTATAGTACGAGTTGGATCCGCCGAATGTTGCAATGATCGTGTATGTTCCGGGTACGTCAGGAGTGAAGGCGTATGAGTAGTGTCCTGTTATGTCGCTACAGGCTGTGCCAATGGGGAAGGTGTTGTTGTTCGGGTCAATGTACGACAAGTTTACTAAAACGCCTGTTGCGTTCATAGGTTCTGGCGATTGCTTGTAGAGGTAAGCCATCCAGTCACTCATGCTGGCGTCAGCTATAGCGGGGGTGCCTGCAGCTGGAATACCAAGGCAAGTTTGGCCTGGAGATTGATCAGTGACGGTGCCTGTAATCAACACTTGATTGTCGGTGTTTATGCCAGGTGAAGTATCCACGGTAGTAGCGGTGAGTCCTTTGCCGTAGCAGTATATCTGGAGGTCGTAGCAGTCAAACGATAGCATGTCTCCATATACAACTGGGAGACTGCTTGTACTTGCGGTGTTCAAGAATTGCCAGACTAATTTTCCGGTGGTTGCGTTTATGGCGTAAATCATGGCTCCGCTGAATTGTGGTGGACCATAGTTGTGGCCTGTCTCAACATAGAACATTCCGCCTGCAACAGTTGCCTCTGCGTTGCCAATGATCCATAGAGGATTAACGCCGTAAGGAGTGTTTGTTCCTGCGCTTCCATCGCTCCAGCTCCAAATAGTTACACCTGTCGTAAGGTTGTAGCAGTAGACCCATCCACCGAATGTCCATGTGTATAAGCATCCGTATGCTATAACTGCGCTCTTCTGGTCATAATAGCCCAAAGGATTACCGTTATAATATGCATTCCACATTTCTGCGCCTGTTTTAGCGTTGTAGCCGAACCATTGTAGCGTTTCTTTCTCATATTCAGTGTAGATTCCGCCACCTGAGGGACCAGCGCTTCTTGATGTGAACGGCGTTACTGTATTGTTTGCAATCCATAACTGCTTTGCGGGACCAGCGCCACCGGGTGTGCCTCCCATGCTGTAGCCTGCTTGTAGTTCCCAGCCGCTCGAGGATAAATTGCCTATGGTGAGGGAGAATACTATTATTTGATCATCCCTATCGATTGCTCTGATGCCGAAACTTACTGGACCAACGCCTGGGTTGGTAAAGTTCCATCCGTTGTAGCTTTGTGGCAATGGCACTGACCATTCAATTCCCTGCTGATATGAGAAGTTGCCGCCTTGTGTTGGGCTCCATTGGCTGACAATGTTTGGTGCAATGGCTTTGCTGGAGTTCCACAATGTAAGCGAGCTCGTCCGAATAGCAGTGTCCCCTGTGCCGACGGTCGTAGTGTTGACATAGTATTCTAGTATGCTACCTTCATCACCCAAAATCTTTGTACCGCTCACAACGCTATTAATGGTCAGTATATATTTTCCTGTCTTTGCATCAAACATATCAAGGTAGTTGCCTGTCCTAGTTCCCCATAGGTATGGATATACTCCGTACTGGTTTATCGACTTATATTGGTAATTTTGACCGCATAGCAATATATCGGTTGTGTTCATGTACCATGTAGTTTGTCCCGTACGCAGATTTACGGCATACCAACCATTCGGGCTGGCTGTAGAGCTTGGATAATCCTCGTAGTAGAGAACTCCGGCCATGATTACGGGTGAAAACTTGGGTTGATATTCCGCTCCTGTGTAATAGATGCTGGCTTCATCGCCTGTTCCGATTTGTGTGTTGTATATGCCGCCTACTTGACCTCCGAATGCTTCGGGCCTTGTCCATAGTATGTGTGGAGCTAATACCGGCTGAGTGTATGGATTAAAGTTTCCATCATAAGCGTAGTTTCCAGTGTTTGCGAAAGTGCATGCTTCCATTCCCAGCCAGTCTCCAGCAATCGTATACCAAAGATGATTAAACCCTTGTACTGGGTTCTCCCAGTAGCCTGTTGGAAGCGGATTCTCGGGAATAGTGGATGCTGGAGTCTGCCCTACGGTGACGACTACTGGCTTACTAGTGCTACCGCCATAAACATTACCGGCTAATATGTTTGGATGTGCCTGTAAATACGCATCAGAAGGAATGCCTGAATTAGCGTTGCCGGTCAGTGTCATCCCAGGGAAGTTAAATACGAAAGTATAGTTGCCAAGTTCAGTAGGAACGATTGTGGCTGGAGCACCCCCTGCGTTATCAGAGATGAACGGCCCTAATTTTTGAGTGGTTCCATCTGGCAATGTTACAGTGATTGTGAAACCCCCCCAAAGATCACCGCCAGCAATCCCAGCGGCTGACGGCGGCACTTTGTCGATCCACATTGCAAGGAAAATCGTTTGACCAACGGCAGCATCTGTTGGGTTAGCGATCAGATACGCATAAGTAGGAATAGTTTCAGAGACGTTTTTTGCGTTAGCGTTTGGTACTATCATCATTGAAGCTCCCATCGAAATTGTTAAAATTGCCGCAATCAAAATAGCCAAAGATTTACTTTTTAGATTTCGCATTTTTTTTCTCTTCCTATAATTTTAATGAGACAAGAACAACTCTTTACGTAAAGATGCCCTGCCCCATAACCCCTGTACTCTTATGATTTTCTTTATAAGATTATGGGAAGTGTACCCACTGAGTGTTCTGATGTAGCTACCTTTTTTTAGATGCTCTCCAAATCCTAATCCTCCAACGAATCATTCGCCTCAAACCTTTTCTTAACCATAACCGTCGCAACTAACGTAACAACCATAGTGGCGGCTACTATGGCTCCGGCAGGGAACATTTCGCTTTGAGTATATGTGTTGGGGTTGAAAACTGCTGTTGGCTTGGGAGTTTGGGCTACGGCTGGTGTGGATGTTGGGGCAGGTTTGAGGGCTATTTTGGGGTCGGCGTTGGAGCTGGTGTTGGAATAGTTGTAGCGGCTGGTTCACGCGAACAACAACAGCAGTAAACAAAAATTTTCTGCAAAAAAAGAAAAAGGAAATAAATGCCCACACACTTCAAATTAACGAGAAGGTTTTATCGAGTTATGTACGACGGATACGTATTTTTCTGCAACAAAACATCCCAGCAGCAGTGCCTGAGTAGCAAACGCTACACCTGCGCGGATGAAAAAACCAAGCCCAACGAAGAAAAAATTAAGGCAGGCGCAATAATTTTCCTCTACAACATAGACGATAAGAGTCTGCTGGGTCCTTTCACAGCTATGAGGGAAGACGATGAATTGGATGCGGGCGCATGGGCATTGGATGTCGACACCCACATTCCATCTGAAGATTTAAAGATAAACTGGGAGGAACTGCACGTGATCCAGAATGCAACCGACATCCTCCCGTTCCTAAAAGACCTCAAAACCTGCAAGCTCACGACTATGCAGACGCAACGGGCTTTAGACATGCTTAAAAAAGGCGAACTCTACCTCAACACAAAAGGCAAGTAGAAAATTATTGGTCAGAGAATTTTTTTGCTTCTAACACCACGATTTTGTGGCAGTTAAGGCAACGCGTTAGGTTGTATTCGAAGCCGTTCAGTATGTCAAAGCGTCTTTGCGTGTACAATTCCTGTTTTTGATGGTTACAATTAAGCTGGCGCATGTTAAACTGACTAACCTCTTCCATTCTCCTTCTTCTCCTTACGTAACAGTAAAAAAGAGGTTGCTTAAAAAAAGTTTGCAAAAAAACAGTTTCTAACATGAAAGATAACCACAAAAACTGGGTCGTTTAGCGGTAAAATCAGCAACCTTGCTTCAACCAGGGACGACGGAAGATTCTGCAACCCATAAAACTGCACATTCTTGGGCAATCAAAAAAATATCGGTTGAACGTGAAATGTTAAATACAATATGCTCTTTGGATAACTCCTTAAGAGTTGTGGAAGTTGGATAGCTTGAAAGGTAAAGGCCCCGTACTGATCGTTCCATGGCGATGCACTTTCGCCTGCGACAACGCATGTGTTCATTGTACTTCAGCGGGCAAACCAGCCGCGGCGGGTGAACTCGGCACAGAAGACGCCAAAAAAATCGTTGACCAAGCATCGGATTTCGGCGCCAGCTTCTTCGGCATCACAGGAGGGCAGCCTTTTCTGCGTAAAGACCTCTTCGAAGTGCTCGATTACGCAACGGATAAGGGGTTGAGCACCAGCATCATCACGGATGGACGCATGCTCGATGAGGATGCGTTCAAAAAAATCACTAAGAACCAGACTAAACTTTCCGTAAGCATCGACGGCGCACAAAAATCCAACGATGCCATCCGCGGCAAGGGCGCTTACAAGGCGGCGGTTTCTGCGATAGAGCGGTTTTCGAAGGAAAAACTCCTCAACTGCCTCGTCTACACGTTTTCGAACGCGGGCAAAATCACCAACGTCGATGAAGAGGACATGCGTCACGTGCTGGATTTAGCTAAAAAATACGATGCCCGCTGGGTCGTGTTCCACGGCATGATTCCCTACAGCGGCGACAAGGCCAGCCTTAAAGCTGACCCGACGCCTGCCCAGTACGAGTGGGTATGCAACAAACTCTATGACTTAACAGCTGAGTATAATGGCAAGCCTGGCATCAACGTTTACATTCCATTCTACGCAAGGGTCGCCAAGCAGCGGGGCATGCCAGATTTCGAGCAGTGGTACAGCGGCTTCTTCTTGGGCAGATGTTTCTTCGGCAAGTTTCTGAGCATCGCGGAGAACGGCGACGCCATACCCTGCAGCTACAACGACGCCTACAGAATCGGCAACATCACAACCAAACCCATCAAAGAGATATGGGCGGATATGCAGAACAGCGAATTCTTCAACAAAGTCAAAGACAAAGCCAACATCAAGGGCAAATGCGGCGTCTGCGAATACAAAGACCTCTGCGGAGGCTGCCGTTCAGCAGCGCTATTCTACACGGGAGACATCCATGGGTCCGACCCACGGTGCGCCTACATACCTACCGCTCTTAGCAAAAATAAGTCTCCTAACCGTTAGTTCTGATCGTTTGCTTAAGAAGATAAATTGCTGTTCAAATCTGAGAGCGTTAGTCCATACGGCGAGCAATGGGTCTTACGAGTGCACTTAGTTTACTGGACGACTCTGTTTAAGGATGGATGCAACCGTTGCGGCGGTTCTGCGCCTGCGTCTAATAACCACCCCGATAGCTGCAAGAGCGATTAATATAGCTATGACAACGACTGTGGCTATCCAAGGTGTCGCGGCTGGACTTATCATCTGCGTGAAGGGTATTTGTATGGTGAAGGCGTGTTCACTCTGAGCATACACACAGGAAATAACCCACACGTCGTCTTGTGATTGGCTGGTAAATGTAACAGGTTTTCCATCTATGTTTACGGTTATCGCGTGGATGTCGCTCACAAGAGTTTTCGGAATGCAAACCTAAGCATATCCTGTTGTGCTCGAGTTTCCATTTGTGTTGAAGCTAAGTTCTTGTGCTGCAGAGTTATAGTTAAAGTTGGATACGGTTGAGTTTGACACCACTGAGAATTCGTTGCCCGCTGAATCGGGCATAGTCGCCAGGTTTACGGTAGCGTTCATCCTGTGCAACGAGTCGTTTCCGACCCAACTGGCACTAACCAAATAGTTGCCTGTTGCATTGGGAGTCCAAACCGTTTCAAAGCAGCCGTCAACACGAGTTTGCACCAGCGAGAAGTTCTCCCATTTGTTTCCAACGTCGTCGCTGTATCCAACGTATATGGCTTCACCAGGGATGCTTGTTTTGTTGTAAGTCAAGGTACCAGTCACGTCAACTTTGAGGCTACTTGCGACGGCGGTGCTTATGCAGTAAATTTCCAGTGTAGGTTTAGCTGTAGGTTCTGGTTTGGGCGTTGGGACTGGAGTAACGGTTGGTTCAGGAGTAGGCGAAGGGGTTGGCATTGGCGTTGTAAACGGAAAAGGAAAAGTGTCCTGCAGTGGAGTGTAGGCAGGGTTCCCGTTATTTGTCAAAAGTAAACGTGGAGGCAGCTGCAAGAGAAGTACAGCTTGAGATTATCAGGACAATTGCAAGTAGACCCAACAGTTTAACATTTGTCAAGGAAACACCAACTCTACCGCTTGTTTTCTTCAGATATTCAAGCGGTGATATTAGACTGTGTGAATTTAAGGTTTTTTAAATTTGAGTGCGAATCAAAATCCACTATTTTTTGCTGCGCTTTTTGGGCTATGGAGAGGTTTGCACCTTTTACTTGTGAAGAGCACTCAAATTGGCTGCAGTATTTAGGCTAAAAACCAATTTTTTCTCGAGTAAACGGGAGTGACGTGCACCCAAAATATACTTGGAAGAGAGAGGAAAGGGAACTTAGTCTGAGTGCACGTCACACGGTTATGGGCTTCTCAGGTGTTGTCGGAAGAGGAATCCACAGGTTCGCCTGGATCGGCTGTAGTTCTGCTGCGCTTTGGTTTTGGGATACGATATTTTTTCTGAGCCTTTGCTCGTTATGAAGACTGAGCCGCCGTTCTTGAGGTGTTCTTTAACTTGAAAAAAATCCACTTCTTTTGCCTCTTGAACCTCAACGTCTGCGCTGTCATCTCTGTCGAGCAACAGTACTTGAAAAACATAGGGTTTAATCCTTTTCTTCAGCTGGATTGTCAAAAATATTTCTTCCTTTCAGTTTGAGAGCAACTGTATATTTCTTCGAAAAATGTTTAAAGCTATGTTGTTGCATGCGCGCTACCACAAGGTGTTATTACTGCAGAATAAACTCGAAAATTTGGGGGTCTTTTAGGGTTTTAACGATTAAATCGGGCTTTTCCATGTCAAGCTCTTGCTCGCTGTAGACGCCTGTTGTAACTGCTATGCAACACATCCCCGCCGACTTGGCGGCTTTAACGCCGAAGAGCGAATCCTCAAAAACCACGCATCTCCGCGGCTTAGCCTTCAGCTTTTCAGCCGTCTTTAGAAAAATCTCGGGGTCAGGCTTAGAATGGGAAACCGCCTCAACAGTTAAGACTGCGTCAAAACAGTCTGCGATGCCGTTGATTTGAAGCAGGTGCATGACGACGGCGCGGTTGTTCATCGTCGCCAACCCCACTTTCACCTTGTCCTGCAGCGTACCCAAAAGCTCCCGAGCACCCTCAAACAACGTCACTTCACCGGCTAATTCAATCTGCACTTTGCTCTTGCGCTCAACAAGCTGCTTCACAACTTTTTCGTCAACCCGCCTGTTTGCAGCATTTAAAATTTCGCGGAAGGTCTCCGATGCGCCTATGCCCATTCTGCGTTCGATGTACTGGACGGGAACTTCGAGGTTGATTTCTTTGAGCGCTTTTTGGAACGAAACAACGATTGCCTTTCGCGAGTCGGCGAGGGTTCCGTCCCAGTCGAAGAGAACCGCTTCAAACATAGCGGGTCGCTAGTTGAGGTTGAGTTTTTCGCGGATGGCTTGACTTTTTTTGGTGGCTTCTTCGATGGCTCGTATCATTGCTGGCCGGATTTGTGATTGTTCGATTTGGTAGATGGCTTCGATGGTTGTTCCGCCAGGTGTTGTGGTCATGTCTCTTATTTTGGCTGGGTCTGCAGGCAGGTTTAGAACAAGTTTACCTGTGCCCATAACTGTTTGGGCTGCACACTTCAAAGCGATTTCGCGTGGTAACCCGACCTTTAATCCTGCATATGTTAGTGCTTCAACAATTATAGACATGTATCCTGGTCCGCTACCGCTTACCGCGGTGATAGCGTCCATGTATTTTTCATCCATCTCGTCGCAGATACCCATCATGTTCAGTAAACCTTTCACGGTTTCTTTGTCTTGGGCTGTCACGTTTTCTGTGCAACAATATGCCGTATAAGCAGCCTGCACCATGACACAGAGGTTAGGCATAATCCTAACGATTTTGCTTTCGGGCGCATTCTTTTTAAGAAAACTCAGGGGCACTGTAGCCGCAACGGATATGACCAGTTTACCTTCGATTTCTTTGCTGACATCTTTTAGCACCTTTGCCACATCGCCAGGTTTAACGATGACAAATACAATGTCTGCTTGGGCTACGGCTTTGACATTGTCCGTGCTTGTTTTTACGCCTAAAGCTTCGAATTCCTTGAGTTTTTCAGCTTGAATATCTACCGCTGTTATGGTGAACGGAGAACTTTTGCCTTTGACGAGGCTTTTAATTATGGCGCCGCCCATCATACCAGTGCCGATAACTGCGATTTTTTGGGTCATGATTGTTCACTGTTACCTTTTAGAAAAGATTGGTTTTGCTCTTTAACCTTGTTGCCAAAAAAGCCGTTGGCTATTTAGTTACCGCGAATTCCCTGAGTATTTTATGCATTGCCAAGGCTGGAGCGTCTGTTTTTATGCCTCGAGTGTTGAAGTGCGTTGGCACCGCTTGGAAACCGCCGTCTTTAAGCGCGGTTAGGACTGCTTGGACACTGGGTGTGGGCCGCTTGAGTTTCCCGCCTAACTTATCAATCACGTAGTATGCAGCTTGCGCCGCGGCTTCGTTCTTGGTCTGGGTTAATAGTTTGGTGATTTTTGCGCTGTTTTTGAAGGCGGTGCTCTGGTTTTCCTTAATTAACTGCTCAATGAACGCGGGGTCAACGATACTGCCTATCCACAAAGGTCCTGCGTACTCCATTTTTGCGCTGCATTCGGGGCATTGGGTGCTTTTTCCGAAAATCTGATCAACAGTTTCTCGGTGCAGGCAACTAAAGCAGTGGAGGATGTAGCCTGTGTTTTTGAGGCTTTCATCGCTTTTTAGGCAACCATAGCGGATTTGGGCGTAGACTCGGATGTAGTGATCGGTGCTGTGGCTGAAGAGTATGTGGATTCCGATGTCGTGTTTCGCCGCTACCGAAGCCATGCAGCCAGCCAAGAGCCGCACAGCCAATTCATGGCAGTACTCCGCCCGCAAAGGTTTGCCACCGTATTTCCGCACACATGCTTTCGCATGAACTCCGCACAAAGGCGCCAAATCCGTAGCGGTAGCAGCCAAAAGCCCATTGTTTTTTAGGGCTCTAAACGCTGAATCCAAATAGGGCACAGGGGTACCGAAAGGGTCAACGTCGATTATATCAAAACGTTTTTTTGGCGATGCGTTGCCGCTTAGAACACAGTTGGCATCCTTGTGCTTGAGCGTGATTTTATCTTCCAGCTTGTTTAGTTCAACGTTATGCTTTGCGAGGTCCAATGCGGTGCTGCTGATGTCGCTAAGCAACACCTTGTTTACGCCGTAGACTTCGGCGGCGAAACGGATTCCGCGAATGCCCTGGCTGGTGAAGGGTTCACAGATGCTGATTTCGTGGTTAACCATGTGCTGGTAGGCTTTGAACGCTAAAACGGTTAAGTCACGGTTGAACTCCATGACGGGGTTGTAGAACACTGGAGCTTTAGAGGGCGCATAATCCGAGGGCACGACGCCGTAGGCTTCGAGCTTTGGCACTAAGACCTCTACCTTGCCTTCCCGGATTATTTCGCTCGGAAAATCCGCGACGTAGCCTTCTTTATCTGCCATTTTGTCTGCTCCAGAGATGCTGATATGAAAACAATTTAATCAGCATATTAGACTTATGGTATAGATGGTGTAAAAGAGGTTGATAACGAGGATTTTGATTTTGACTGGTGCGCCAGGAGTTGGAAAAACCACTGTGCTCACAAAGACTGCGGACGCGCTAAAAACTAAGGGTATTAGTGTGGGCGGCATGGTCAGCCGTGAAGTGCGGGAAGGCGGCGTACGGGTGGGTTTTGAAATCTTAGATTTAACCAACGGCAAACATGGGTGGCTGGCACACGTAAACGGAAACGGTCCACAAGTAGGCAGGTACCATGTCAACCTTAACGACCTCGACAACATCGGCACCGCAGCCATCACTCAAGCCCTCGAAAAATGCACCGCCGCCGCCATCGACGAAATCGGCCCCATGGAACTCTACTCGCAAAAATTCAAGCAAACCGTGGCTCAGGCGCTGGAAAGCAAAAAACTGTTGCTGACGGTTGTGCATGGAAAAGCCAAGGATCCGCTGGTAACTCAGGTAAAGCGGAGGGTTGACGCAGAGATTTTTAACGTGACTTTCGCTAATAGGACAGGTTTACCTGAACAATTAATCAGGAAAGCTCTGAATACGGTTTAACATGGTCATCGACATATTTGGAGCCTAATAGAGGGTCTATGCAGAAATCATAGAGGAGGTAGGTCACATTGGCGCTTTCACTGGTCATTAGACAGCTGAAAATCTGTGATTGTTCTTAGAGCCTATTTTGTGGGTGTTATTGTTATTTGGTAAAGATACGGCCAGTCTTTGCCCGTTACGTAGAGGCTGTTGGTTTGTTGGTCGTATGCGATGCCGTTTAACACATCTTCGGTGTTGTTTGATTGGTAGATTCCCGTGAGGTCTATCCAGCCTTTGACCGCGCCCGTCTGCGAGTTAATAATGGCGATTTTTTGTTGCTGCCAGATGTTAGCGTAGATGCTTCCGTTGACGAATTCCAACTCGTTAACGTTCGTTATGGGTGTGACGCCGTCGTGGACGCTTACTTGCCCAACCCTCTGGTAGGTAACTGGGTCGAGGAAGTACAAGTTTGAGGTGCCGTCACTCATGACTAGTTCGCTACCGTTGTAGGTTAGGCCCCAACCCTGAGTGGAATAGCTGAAGTTGCCCGTTAAAGCGAATGTTTGTTTGTCGTAGATGAAACCGGTTTTTTCCTGCCAAGTCAACTGGATAAGCGAATCGTTAACAACCGTTAAGCCTTCGCCAAAATACTGGCTGGACAGCAAAACCTCCTGTTGCACGGTTCCATCTTCAAGGTTGACTCGGCGCAAAAACGAAGAGCCGTATTCGCCTGTGCTCTCGTAAAGTGCTCCATTACTGAAGACTAAACCTTCAGTGAACGCGAAGGTGTCATGCGGATACGTTTTGACAACATGATAAGTGTAGAGTGTCGGCGAACCAGAATCCGTGGGCGCCTGCCCCGAATTCGACCAGACCACCCATACCCCGCCTGAAACAAGAACTGCCGCCACAACTAAAACGGCGGCTAAGGTAACTCTATCCATAGAAACCAAAAACATCAACCCCATTAATATGCGCAACGTATAAAACGTAAAAATCTATCTGAGCGAAACACTTAAGTGCAGAGAAATCTAAGTTGTGTCTCAGACTATACAATAGGTGAAATCAATTGGCTGTTGAAGGTTTTTTCGAAAACAAAAAGGAACCGGTAGAAGCAAAAGTCGGAGACTTAACCCCACAATCTAAAGCGGTTAACGTTACGGCCAAAGTAGTATCCAAAACTGAAATACGCGAAATACCAATGGGCAGAGACGGCTCTGCACACAAAGTCAGCGATGCACTCATCGGAGACGAAACTGGCGTAGTATACCTAACCCTATGGGATGACAACATTGAAAAAGTCAACGAAGCAGACACAGTGCGCATTGAAAACGGCTATGTAACCCTCTTCAAAGGCAACATACGCTTGAACATCGGCAAATACGGTAAACTCGAACCAGCAAAAGAACCACTCACGGTGGAAGTTAACACAGAAAACAACGTTTCAAGCAAGACATACGAGCAAGAACGCAGACCATTCAGAGGCGGCGGAGGCGGTTACGGCGGTGGACGAGACAGACGCGGCGGCGGAGGATACGGTAGTGGCGGCAGCGGTGGAGGCTACGGCGGCGGACGAGACAGTAGAGGTGGAGACCGACGCGGCGGCGGTAGCGGCGGCGGTTACAGACCAAGATACTAAACCCTTCCAATTTGTTGAGTTTAGAAATATTTTCTTTTTTTGATTTTTTATCTATTTAACTATCCTTGCAGACTACTTCCTAAGCGTGAGAACGTTGCTTGCCCAATGTTTTTAATATAAACTTAAATCCTCAGCGGTGTTTTTCAACGTTGAATAGGAGTGACTTGAATGGTTCCAGATAAAACCGATGTTAAACCAACCGTGGAAGAATTGCTTGCAAAAGCCAAAAAACCCGCGCAACTCTCTCCAGCGATGCACAGGTTCTACGAGGGAAAAATGCAAGTAATTCCCAAATGCGCCATCAGAAGCACCGACGATTTTGCAATATGGTACACTCCAGGCGTAGCTGCACCCTGCCGCGAAATCCAAGCTGACCCCGACAAATCCTTCGAGTTGACTAACCGCTGGAACTATGTTGCCATAGTAACCGATGGAACAAGGGTTTTGGGTTTAGGCGATATTGGCCCTGAAGCGGCGCTACCTGTGATGGAGGGAAAAGCGCTCTTGTTCAAGTATCTGGGCGGCGTTGACGCGTTCCCAATTTGCCTGCGAACCAAAGACCCCGACGAGATTGTCAAGATTTGCAGGGCACTGGAGCCTACGTTTGGTGGCATCAACCTTGAAGACATCGAGAAACCCAAGTGCTTCCAGGTTCTTGAGAAAGCTCGTGAACAGATGCAGGTGCCCGTGTGGCATGACGACCAGCAAGGAACCGCCACTGTCATCTTGGCTGGGTTGATTAACTCGTTTAAAATCGTGGGCAAAAAACCCAAAGAAAGCCTAATCACGCTGGTGGGTTCTGGAGCAGCCAACATCAGGACAGCTTACGTTCTCATGAAGTGGGGCGTAAAACCCGGCAACATCTTTCTTGCCGACAGCAAAGGCGTCGTCTACAAGGGCAGAGCTGACATCACAAAAAAAGAAGACCCCTGGAAATACGATGTAACCCAGAAAACCAACGGAGAAGGCAGAACAGGCGACATCGCCGAAGCCTTCAAGGGAGTGGACGCGGTGGTTGCAGCTTCAAAGCCGGGTCCAAACACCATAAAGAAGGAATGGGTAAAAACCATGGCGAGCAACGCGATAATTTTTGCGTGTGCTAACCCGATTCCAGAGATTTGGCCCTGGGACGCCGAAGACGCTGGTGCACGAATAGTTGCGACGGGCAGAAGTGACTTTCCCAATCAAGTGAACAACAGCCTCGGCTTTCCAGGAATTTTCCGAGGCGTATTAGATGTTAAAGCAAAGACAATTACGGATGACATGTGCATTGCTGCGGCAACGGAGCTTGCAAATTTCGCTGAGGAACGGGGCATGAGTGAAAAAGACATCTTGCCAAGGATGGAGGAATGGGAGGTCTTTCCCAGAGAAGCCGTCGCATGCGCGTTGAAATCCATCGAGCAGGGTGTAGCGCGGGTTAAGCCCAGCAGGCAGGAGTTGTATGAGCGTGCATCAGCCATCATCAGGAACGCCAGGGAATCAACGGAGCTACTCATGAAGTATGGTTTGATTAAGCAGCCGCCGAGTGAGACGGAACTGCTAAAGTAGCTTCTCTTTTTTCTTAGAGATTAAAAGACTTAAAGAGTTCAACTAAAACTTTTGCAGACTCGGGTTTAGCACAAAAATAGAGAAAAGATTATAGCGGCGTAATTTTCACAATATTTCTTTTTTCAAGCCTTCGAAGGGCATCGAGGCATTCATCTTTTTTTTCGCCGGTAATGTTCAAGTTGAGCATAATATCCTTGACTGAAACTTCAGGTTTGCCGAAGTTCTCGTGACGCTTGTAGAGGTGCCTGACGATGGATTTTTCAAGTTTACCGCACCGCCAGGTAGTGTTGCGGATTAAAACAACGATGGTTCGGACAAGCGTCTGCTCATTTGATTTTCTTCCTCGGGTTTCTCCCATCTCCCCCACCAACCTCTCCAACCGCATCATTTCTTTTAAACGTTTGTTCCATATGGGAGGAAGGGCTCTTCCGCATGGCTGTTTTACAGGGTTTTTTTAAGGTATAAACCGTGTTTTTTGCCGTAGTAACTTTCTAGTTTACCCACTGTTCGGTAGCCCAGTGCGTGGTAGAGTTTTATGGCTGGGTTGTTGTCTTCTCGGACTTCCAAGCGGCACTCTTCTATGCCCTTTTGCTTTAGGAGGCTTTCGATTTCTTGGAGAAGTTTTGTGGCTACTCCGTAGCGACGGTGATTTGGCGGTACGTTTATGGTTATTATGTGTCCAAACTCTGTGTTTTCTTCGACTTCCACCTGGACAATTATGAATCCAGCTACGCCGCTTTCGGTTTTTGCGACGAGGGCGATGGTGTTGTAGTCAGTGAGTAAGTAGGCGATTTGCCGTTTGCTGAAGGCTTCCTGGTCAAAGCACTGCTCTTCGATTCGGTACAACGTATCGAGCAGTTTGATGCTGGCGGTTTCGATTTTTACTTCCATTTTGCTGGTCTTACAATAGATAGGGTTGAGGGGGGATTTTAGTTTTTTCTGTGTCCGCCTCTGATTCTACTGAGGGTACTGCGGGTTTCAGTTCGAGGTATTGTTGAGCGCCAAAACCGATGAAGAAGCGGAACCACAGCGTTATGATTCTTACAAGTATGGTGGCTGTGGCAGCCCAAGGTCCGTAAACGCCCATTGAAATGTAGAGGGTTGTCATTACTGCTTCCGGGAGCCCAACTTCAAAGGGGATGCCTATTGGAATTGCTTTGACAGCTAAGAATATAGCTGAGGTAACGATGATTATGCTCCATGTAACTGGGTGCCCGAGCGCTTGGAACACTAGGAACGGGATGCTTAAGCTGAAAAGCCAGGAAATAACCAGGTAGAACACTGAGCCGGCTACAGCTTTGGGGTTATGACTAAATTCAACCATTGACTCATGGAAGTTCCCCGTTACTTCGACGGCTTGCTCCCGAAAGTTTGAGGGCACCCATTTTCCCCTTGTGATTTTATGGACTAGGTTGGTTACCCAGTTGACTACTCTAAGGGTCCACTGCTGCTTGTATGATAACACGAGCATTAAAACGATTATTCCCACGATCGCGGCGGTAACGAATATGAGCGCGTTGAAGACCAGCGGGTTAACTTCTTTACCGATAGTAAGCAGCACTAACCCCGCGATTAAAGCTACGACGTTGAGCACCATGCCTAAAAGCCGGTGAGCGAAGAGTGACGCTACTACTTTTCCGAAGGGACCGCATTTGTCTCTTGTGCAAAGGTAGGTTCGGGTTACTTCTCCGCTTATGGACTGCGCTGGAACGATGGTGTCAACGTATATACCATACCAAACGTAGAGGTATGCCCTGAAAACGGATATTTTGATTTTAAGGTAATTGGTTAGTACCCGCCATGAAATCGTGAAGAAAAAGACTTCCAGCAAACCGAAAAGTATCGCTACTGCGTAAATATGCGGATCAGCGTTTTTCGCAGTGGCAATGATTCCTAAAATGTCCACTTTGAACACGTAGATGTAGATGAAAAACCCCAGTAACCCAAGCAACGGGAAAACCACTGATTTCCAAGTTAGTTTTGGCTTAGCGGGGGGTTGCAACGGATTTTTGCTCCAGTTAAACGGAGAGGTACATGCAAGCATTTATTTACTTTACCCAAATCTCAGCCAACACCTTGATAAACAAGCGTATCCTCTGTTGCTCAAAGAGACCTCCCCCTCCCTATTTATAGACTCAAAACCTGCAGAGCCCAAAATGTAGATGCACTGAGCATCCAAAGTTGAGAAGCGCCTTTTTGACAGCGCTTGTGGGACCTGTTTTGTGTTCTCTCAGCATTTGCAGAAGCACCAGTTTTTTTTTATCGAGGGTGGGCGAAAAAAGCTTACTCTTAGGGGAGCATGATTGGGATAGTTTTTTATCTGAACCAACAGTTAACTTGTTTGAGGAAAAAGCCCGAAGGTTTTTGAACGACCTGGACCAGTAAATACCGACGAAACACTAAACATCCTAAAAGAGGCTAAGCAAGAACTGGAGTTTTGGTCGTAGCTTCCTTTACGGGCGAGAGCGCGGTTAACGTGGCAGAGCGAATAAAGAACCAAAAAATCAGCTTTGCGTAACTGCCCACAGGGAATGTTTTGGAAAGTCAACGCCTTGAACCTGACCTCTTCGAGAAGATTTCTGAGCTTAAAGCGCGAAGGGACGAATGGGCTAAGCGGCGTTTAGAACGGGTGCCGTTGAGTATCACAGAAGAAAACAAAGTTAAGCTAAAAGCACTCGGAGTTGAAACCGTCCGCGGAACCATCCCGCTGTTTGCTACAAGCTTCTCCATGCGACTTCACCTGCGCAAAACCACCTCACTCGACATAGTGGCTAAAACGTTGGAGTTGATTTCGCCGGGCACCTTGGTGTGCATGGAGGCGGTTTTGATAGCGACCGATGCAGGACTCATCCCTGAAGGAGAACTATTCTACGTTTGCGCTGGAACAGAAATGGGCTTAGGCACCACATGGACTGCGAAAAGCAACGCGTCAACAAACATGTTCCACCCCACGAAAGGCTTCAGGTTCGTTGAGTTGCTTGCAAAACCTGCGTTGGCTTTGGCTCCTGCCATAAACATTAACTACCTGCGATAATTCAACTTCCTTCTATTGTTAGGTAATGTTTTAATTGTTTAGGGCTTTTACCAGTTAACAGGTCTTAAAAATTGAGCACTGAAGCTAAATGTTCCAAGCCAACATGCGACAAGTTCGTTGCAGTTAACGAGTTAGCTAAGCGTAGAGGTTTTTTCTGGCCGTCTTTTGAGATTTACGGTGGAAGCGGCGGCTTTGTAACTTACGGTCCGCTTGGCTCACGCCTGAAGCAGAATGTTGAGGCGAAGCTCAGAGAATTATTCGTTAAGAAAATCGGGATTTACGAGATGGAGAACTCGGTGATTGCACCGGGCAAGGTTTTCGAGGCGTCTGGCCACGTTGACCATTTCAAGGAACCGATGGTGGAGTGCCAAAACTGTCATCAACGCTTTCGAGCAGACCACCTGCTTGAGGAAAAAGGCATCAGTAGTGCCGAAGCAGAGAAAATGACGCTTGAAGAGGTAGCGAAAGAGATTGAGGTTCACGGCGTGGTGTGTCCTGACTGCGCTGGCAAATTCGGCGGGCCACAGCGCTACTTAACCATGTTTCAAACCACAATCGGACCATATTCGGGCGCGGTCGGCTACGGCAGACCTGAAGCGGCACAGAACATCTTTGTGGAGTTCAACAGACTCTACACTACCGCTCGGGAAAGGTTGCCGTTTGGCTGCATCCAGATTGGGCACGCATTGCGCAACGAGATTTCGCCGCGCCAGGGTTTAATCCGCCTGCGCGAGTTCACGATTGCCGATTTAGAATTCTTCTTCGACCCTGAGGAGCCATGCTGTGACAAATTACAGGAAGTTGAAAACGAAGTCTTGCCCATCTTGCTCTGCGAGACAAGGCTCAAAGAATGCGAAGACGTAACCAACTTCACGGTCCGAGAAGCATTAGACAAAAAAATCATCTGCTCCGAATGGCAAGCCTTCTTTATGGCTATGGCAAAACGACTCCTCACCGAACTCGGTGTACCCGCAGACAAACAACGCTTTATCGAAAAACTCACATGGGAAAAAGCTCACTACAGCAGCCAGAGCTTCGATCAGGAAGTCCTTGTGGACCGCTGGGGCTGGGTGGAGGTTTCTGGGCATGCTTACCGCACTGACTACGACTTAAGCAGCCACATGAAAGCCAGCGGCATAGACATGACGGTTTACAAGGAATATGCAACTCCAGTCGAGAAGGAGGAGCTCACGGTTAAGCCTATTATGGCTAAGCTCGGTCCGGTGTACAAGGGCAACGCGGGGAAAGTTGCTGCGGCGCTTGCCAAGGTTCCAGCGCAGGAAGTAGCGGATGCAATGAAGAAAGACGGCAGCTACATGACGGGCAACTATCAGGTTTTGCCAGAGCAAGTGGATATCAGCCGACAAAAAACCATCGTGCGTGGAACCCGCTTCGTGCCCCACGTCGTGGAGCCCAGCTTCGGTTCAGACCGCCTCTTCTACGTGGCACTTGAGTATGCTTACAACGTGAAAGACGACCGTGTGGTCATGAGTTTCCCGCGCAGCATCGCGCCAATCCAAGTCGGCGTTTACCCGCTGATGGGCAAAGACGGCTTAGATACAAAAGCCAAAGAAGTGCAAAAGCTCCTGGCAGGCGAAGGCTTCATGACGGAGTACGATGAAACAGGCTCCATCGGCAGACGTTACGCAAGAGCCGACGAAGCAGGCGTACAACTCGGCATAACTATAGACTACGACACCTTAAGCGACTCCACCGTAACCATCCGCGACCGCGACTCCTGGCAACAAATCCGCACCCCAATCAATGATTTACCTGGGCAGCTACACAAGTACTTCCAGGGAAAACTAAACTTTGAACAATTGGGGAGCATTATCAAAGGTTAAGGTAGCTATCTTTTTTAATGCACGCACAAATAGGTACATGATAAATTTAGGATTTATTATAAACGGGGGAAAAAGTTTGGTACTTCCAGCAGAAACAGAAGAGCGCGTGAAGAGGCGCGCTTTAAATGCTTGTCAAGATAACCTACGTAAGGTTTTAGATGTTTCAAGGAAAATTCCGCAGTTAGTAGAGTTTTTTGCAAGCGGCGACAAAGAAAACGCACGTAAACTCTTCAGCGAAATTAGGGCAGGCGAAGAAGAAGTCATCAAGGCAAGACGCATGGTATCTCAAGAACTTGCCGAGATAGGCGCCATCCTCATCGCCCGCGAAGACTTCCTAAGATTCACCAACTTATCGAGCGAAATAGCCGACTTCTCCGAGGGAATTGCATACTACCTCGTCGAAATCATGGAGCACAACTGGGTAATCTCGCCCGACATAAAAAAAGACCTCCTCAAACTCTCGCTGGCAGTTTTGGATTCAGTGCTTAAACTCCGCGAAACCATGATGGTTCTAAACTACGGTTCACTGAAAACCCTTGAACGCGCCAAAGACGTGGAAATCGCCGAGCGCATCGTCGACGACCAGTACCGCGCCTTAACCATAAAAGTGCTGAGCGGCAAACTCGAAGTCCCAGTCCTTATGCTCCTGCGTGATGTTCTGCAGCTTCTGGAAAACTCCGCTGACAAAGCCGAAGACGCAGCAGACGCAGCTCGCATGCTTTCGTTCATAATGTAAGAGCCACAACTATGCCAAAAACCAGGGTTGAACTCATCGAAAACTTCTTAGTCGTGTGGAACCCAACAGAAGGCTCTGAACTCTACAAAACCGCCTACTACGGCAAACCTGTGGGCATTCCGAAACCGAAAATTCCCGAGTTCGATGTGCCCTTAATTTTGGATTTGATGGAGGGTCTCTACCTTGCTGAGGTTGAACGCATCGAGATTTACGAGAACCCCGACGAATCTGCGGTGAGCCTGCGGAAACTGCGGCAGAAAGCTAAGCAACTCTACGATGGGTTTGAAGAAAAATACGCTGTTTACCATGACCTGCGCGACAGCGGCTTAATCGTTACGCCAGGAATAAAGTTCGGCTGCGACTTCGCCGTCTACAAGTACGGTCCAGGCGTGGAGCACGCGCCCTACATGGTGACCGTTAAGAAAGCGGGGTCCGACATCTCCGCCACCGAAATCGTCAAGAACGGCAGGTTAGCCACGACGGTTCGCAAACGCTTCATCATCGCCGTACCCGATTTGGCTTCAAAAGAGATAAAATATTTGATTTTTAAGTGGTTCAAAGCATAGCTTTTCTTTTATCACTATTTTCGTTTGCTGTTACTTGGACCGCGCTAGTTTCCTCTCCACCATTGCCGCTGATGCCAGTATTAGCGCCCACTTCACAGGTTCCTTAACTTGCACTCCCTTAGTTAAGCCACCCAACAACTCCGTTGGGTTCTTAAAGATGATTTCAACTTAATTCGCTATTATTGTCTGATTCTGGAATTCTCCCCGGATGCACTGGTGCGGATAAACCTTCGATGCCGTCAGCGAGCAGCCCTCTTCCAAGATGACGTCGTCCGCGATTACTGAGACAGCGGTGATTTTTGTGGGTTTAATGCAGCTCGAGTTCACAACGACGTGCCTGCCGATTATGCTGTCGTAAACTTCAGCGTTGTCGCCGATTATGACTCGGTCCATCACTGCAGAGTTTGCTACGACAGCGTTCTTGCCTATCCTCGTGAAGTCGTCGATGCATGAATTAACGATTCGTGCGCCATCCTCAATCTGGCAGTGCCTGCCAATCAGTACGGTGCCTTCGATCTGGATTTTCTTCTGCTTGATTTTCCGGATAATCGCCTGGCGGCGTTTCTCTGAATCGGTGCTTTCACCCTGCACCCAGATGGGGGTGCCATCGTTTAACCTGCCGCCGAAGTCGTTGAGAGTCGAGAATCCGCCTCCCAACAGCTTCTTCATGGCTTCCAAGTAGCTCTTGGGTGTGCCCACGTCAAACCAGCTGCCCTTGAGTGTGTAGCCGTAGACTGGGCGGCCGGACTCGATGATGTAGGGAATGAAGTCGTAGCCAAAATCTAAACGGTTTTTTTCCTTGATGATTTGCTGCACGCCTTTTTCCTTGAAAATCTTTCGCACTTCAGGAGACAGCACGTACAAGCCTGTGTTGGCAAGGTTGCTGGGTGCATCTTTTGGCAGGGGTTTTTCGACGAAGCGATTTATGCGTCCGCATTTGTCGATGTCGGCTATGCCCAATCCTTCGACGTTGTCAACTTCCCTTAGCACTATGGTTAAGCATGCGCATTTTTCCTTGTGGAAATCGATGAGACTCTTAACTTTGATGTCGAAGATGTTGTCGCCCTGCACCGCAAAAATAGGGTTGTTGAGTTCATAGTACTCGATGTTTATTCGTGCAGAGTCCGCGCTGCCCAAATCGGGTACGTTGGGCTGGTATTTTATGTGGATCCGCGGCTTGATGTTGTATCGCGCGCTGAACCCGTAGCCTGACTCGAAGTAGTCGTAGAGGTCCCGGTAGTTGGTGTAGCCTTTGACGCCGAAGATAAAGTTGCGGATGCCCTGGCTTGCTAGCGACAACAGCGAAAACTCCACCAGCGGCCTGTTGAGCAGGCGCAGGCAGGCTTTGCTGGTTTCCGCCGTCAACGGCAAAAGGCGCGTGGCTTTACCGCCCACGGGAATAATTACTCTGATTTTTTCTGGAGCATAGTTGTCTCCGACGAGTGGTGCGTAGTTGTCGCTCAAATCCTTCACCAATACCTTTGCTGTGATGATATAGGTTGTTTGTTAACCTTTTAAACTGTTCCTAAAAAGCAGAAGCCACAGAAAAACGGTGTTTTCTTAGTTCCTGTGGTATACAATTTTATAGGTAACCTTCCGTAACTTAACAGATAAAACGGTTAGAGCATCATGAATAAACTCGGCGGCTTCATACGGTTAATGCGACCTGTCAACTGCACAATGATGGGTTTCGCCGTGCTGGTAGGCGCAGTTCTCGTGGCTGCCCCACATTTTTCAGCCGTCAACTGGCTAAACATTTTCTTTGGGTTCCTTACGGGTTTTATGTTTTGTGCCGCAGCAATGGTCATCAACGACTATTATGACCGCAAGATCGACGCTATTAACGAGCCGAATCGACCCATTCCCAGTGGTTTAATAAAAACACGTGAAGCTTTGGCGTTTATGGCGATGCTGATAATCATAGGCTTCGTCTTTGCTATTCTGGTGAGTCCGCTTTCTTATGGCGTTCTATGCTTTGGCGTAGCAGCAGCTTCTCTGGCTATAACTGCAACCTACATTACCGTGGGCAAACGAAGCGGCTTGCCGGGAAACTTTCTGGTCAGCGCCTGCGTAGCCACCCCGTTCATATACGGCAGCATAACCGCCGTCGGAACCGTCGGGTTAAATGTGGCATTATTCGCATCCATGGCTTTCCTCTCGAACACTGGCAGGGAAATCACCAAGGGCATCGTGGATGTGAAAGGCGACAGCGCTGAAGGAGTGAAGACGCTGGCGGTGCGGTTCGGAGAAAGAAACGCGGCGGTTGCGGCAGTGGTGTTCTTTGTTTTTGCGGTTGTTTTGACGCCTGTAACGTGGTTTCTAGGGTTAGTCGGCATATGGTTTATTCCGTTTGTTTTAGCAACCGACATAGGTCTAATCGTTTGCTCAGCACTTTTGTTGCGGGACCACTCACGGGAAAAAGCGAGGCGCATCAAGAAAGTAGTGCTGTACCTGTTTCTGGTGGGGCTGCTCGCATACATCTTCGGAGTTATCCCATAAACAACGGCTGCTTAGGCAACACTCATGTGAAGGCTTATAGGGAAAACAAGGGTAAAATTAATCAGGGATTGTTTTGAAGCGCGAAGAAGCAGTATCGATCCTAAAGGAACTCCTCGATAACTGCACTGGTCTTGATGGGCATTCTTTGGAGTTAACGCCGCCCAACGCTCCCACACCAAAGAGGGATGGGTACCAAATTATCATCAAAGGAATCCTTGACCAAGAAACAAAAAAACGCCTACAAGACATAATCACTAACCGTCAACTTGCCAGCCAAACTGGCAACATGTGGAAAACAAAGCATTCCATAAACAAAACAGAACCCGACGCACTCATAATTTACCGAAAATAGGTGTGCCGTAACCCGCCTTAGGGCTTAGTAATTTTTTACTATTAATGTCTTCATTCATTTAATGATGCGCCTTTACTGTTGCATTGTTATAAGCTTTTGGAAGGCTGTTTTTTGCGGAAAGCCTGGTTGTTACAAACGCTTTGTAAGCAACTCTAAATGTATCAATATTCTCTGTCCTTTTTCCAGATGTTTAAGGAGCATTGCCCCCAACAGTAACTGCCGCCTTTATACATGCAGCCGTTGCAATTTGGAGAATCAAAATACCTACGATAAATCACAAAATTCCTCGCCTAGATAATACAGCAGACATGCATTTCAGTGTTTGCACCCAAAAATAGTGCTTTTCAAAAACCCAAATAGCTGATGAGATTAGGCGAGGGTGTTGCGTGATAGTTGTAACTCACCTTCTGTTGTTGTGGTATCTTACACAACCAGAAAGCAACCGTATCCTATTTTTAATGCTGAAAAACAGTTAGTTTGGCAGTCGTTGATTGTTGTTGTGGTATGGGGTTCCTGTCGACAACTTCTGCAGTAAAAGGTCTTCAATGTATATACCTGCATGTTAGCAAGCATTAAGTACCCACGATGATGTATCGTTTTCAACGAGGATATTAACATGTCTGAACGTTTCGCTAAAAAATGGGAACAGAAAAAAGACGAAGGAGCATCATTCGGTAAAGCAATACGCGAAACAATCCTGCCGCCCGCACCACTAAAACCGCAGCTAGACAATGCCTGCAGAAAACTAGAACTGCAAATCAGCAAACTCGACCAAGCAAACGAACGCTTCACACAAAAAGACAAAGCACTATTCGCAAAACTGGTCAATGCATATACGCAGCATGACCAAGCACACGCAAACATTTACGCCACTGAACTAGCTGAAATTCGCAAGATGACAAAGCTCATCATGAACGCAAGGCTAGCACTAGACCAGGTAGCACTGAGAATACGCACAGTATCAGAACTAGGCGACGTCGTTTCCGCATTAGGACCATGCGTTGGCGTTCTAAGAAGCGTCAGCAGCGGTTTAGGCGGAGTTTTGCCCGAAGCAGAAGGCGAACTGGGCGACATCGGCAACATGCTGAGCGGATTAATGTTCGACGCAGGCTCAACCAGCGGTATGTCACTGAACTTTGACTCCGTAAACGAAGACGCATCAAAAATACTTTCCGAAGCAGCAACTGTTGCAGAACAAAGAGTAAGCGCAAACTTTCCCGACCTGCCACCTGGAATGCCCGGCGCAGCCAACAAAACAAAGACCTAAACTGCCAAAATAGGTTCTTCTTTTGTACCTCTTCTTTTTCTTTTTTTTAAAAACTCTTGAACTAATTTTCTCATAAAAAAATAAACTATTAATTGGTAATTAGGGTTAAACGTTCATTATTAATAACCGTAACTTAGCACTTTTACCTCTATGTTTGGGGAGTTAGGTTTCTGTTCAGCCTTGTTTTTGTATTTGCGTTTCATTTCCAGGTTTTGGAACAGGGGAGTAACATGGGGGTAAGATTCTTCAAGAACTTAGCCACAAAATTGAAAATAAGCCCAAGGATGCCTGAATAACGCCATCTATGGTAAAATTGAATAGTTACGGTTAATAATTGTTATGGCGACTGAGCGGTATGTAGGAAAAACAACAGAGTTGTAGCTCCGCTACACCCCAGACATTTCTTATATCGCTTCCTTATCCGCTGGAACAGTAAAAGTTATATCGACGGAAACGAGCTAAGATTTCGATGAACCAGCCATGGCTAAGGCACCTCTTTGTCCCTCATGCTACGTGGAAATGAAGCCAAAATGCAACAAACAAAAACAGGTTGTTTATCATCAATGCCCCAAGTGCGGAATGAAAATTTTGTTCACTCACTCAGGACATTAACACTATCAAGAAATCTTGAAATTCGAAAGAAGGTATCCCGATACGGCAGTCAGCTAATGTTGTTCTACTTTTTAGAAAAAGGAAGTATACCATTTAGATTTTAAGAATGGAATTTTTGATTATTAATTTATTAGTCTAACAAACTAACAGCGTGCGCTAATAGATTTATCGAACAACATAAAGCAGATAAAAACGCGTTAATGCGCTATGACTGTGGATGAAGTGGAACTGCCACCTTTTGTACTTATAACAGTTAAAGAGTAAACGCTTCCTTTAGTCATACCAGTTAAGGTAAGGTGTCCTGAACCGATTTGTATCAGGTCTCCTGTTGAGGGAAGGGACTTAGAATATGGCGAAGTTGTGGATGGATTAACTGTTGTAACCACATTTCCAGTCGTGTCTTTAATTATGATATTAGAGACCGAGACATTAATGCCGTTTTTGCTCTCAGCATACACGCTGACTACGCCTGTGCCTTTTCCATTAACGGTTATTGAAGCGGCTAATATGGAAACTCTTTCTGTTGCCCCTGTTTCACTTCCAGTCATTTTTGAAAAAGTTCCACTAGTAAACGTGTAAACGACTACGCTTGCAATAACTGCAATTGCAATTAGAATGAGAGTTGCAAATATTGGTGATATGCCTTTTAGGTTACGTCTGAAACTATCCAATTTCCTTTGTCGCTCCTCATGGTTCTTTCTCAACACTTTATTACGCAATTATTTGGTTATAAACTCTATTTCCAATTACGAAATATATCCGCAGACTCAAAAAGTGTCTTGATTGCTGTTCTACTTATTAGACGAAATCATCTAACAACTGGACACAACAGAACGAAACGTTCTAATATTAATTCAATATAGAATATTATTGGTGACAAGAACGACAAAAGTAACCCCAGAAGACAATTGGTTAAGCCAAATGTCATTTAGTCACTCCAATAGCGAGAATACAAAAATATCGTACAAACATAATTTCAAGAAATTCTTGGATTTTGCTGAGACAACAGCAGAGGAAATAATAGCCGATTACGATAAATTAGATGATAAACAATTCAAACGAAAATACACACCGATAATTATGAGTTTTATAGGTAAAATTCAATCAGAAAATTACTCACCATCATCTCAAAGCATTGCGCTAAACACAGTAAAATCGTTTTTTAAATACATGAACCTACCACTTAACTTCTTACCATCAGGGAGACGTTACGTAGTGTTCCACAACAGAGACATAAAAAAAGAAGAAATCGAAGCAATAATAAAAGATGCACAACCACGAGAAAAAGCATACTACACCCTTATGACACAGTCAGGCTTGAGACCTAACGAAATATCCAACCTAAAAATAGGTGATTTAGAAGGTCTTTTAGAAGAAAATACGCCAATTCCTTGCATGGTCACAATTCGACAAGAAGCTACAAAAGGAAAATACAAACCATATTTTACCTTTGCAGGACAAGAAACTATCGTATCTATTAAAGAATACTTCCAAAGAGAAAAAAGAACCGACCTAACGACAGAAGACTATCTTTTTACGAAAGTAACAAAGGATAAAGAAACAAAGAAAACTAAAATAACAAAAACTGACTCCGACCTAATCAGTCACATATTTAGAAGAACAGTCACAAAGTTAAACAATGAAAAAGTATTAAATTTCAACAACAAAAAAAGCGAGAAAGCTAATAGAAACGAGCTTAGGCTATACAATCTTAGAAAATATTTTAGAAACCATGCAGGACAAGCAGGGACAGACTACGTTAATTTTTGGATGGGACACAGTCTCGGAATTGATGAACATTATTTTAGTCAAACAGCTGTAGCTGACCACAGAAAGCAATATCAAGAGAAAGCTATGCCAAACCTGAGAATAGACACAAAGACACCTGACCAAAACGAACAGACAATAACCGACCTAGAAAAGAAAATAGCGGAACGAGACAATCAAATCAATGAAATAAATCAAAAATTTACAAAATTTGAACCATTACTTGACTTCGTATCAGACCATCCTGACCTCTCCCAGCTGCTAAAAGACATAGCTGAAGGCAGATACGTCTATATTGAAACTGAAAAGACTTCTCCAGCAGTAGCGGTTCCAATGAAAGTAATGAATGAACTAATCAAACACCCAAAAACTAATGATGAAGGCGAAAAAGTCGTTGAATTTACCCTTGGCGAAATAAGGAAACTAAGTCGAGAACTTCCTGATATAGAGCAAGAAGATGAACACTCTCAAAAACCAGAAGGCAAAAAAACGAAATCAAAAAATCAAGAAATTAATCAGACCTCAAAAAGGGAAACAACCGAACCAACTTAAACCAATCCATACCCAAAATACTATGCCAAGAAGCGATAATCTGAGCCTTCAATCGCTTACGCTTACACAATATCGCCTCATCAACATTTTTAGTATTTGACAGCTCGCCTTCAGACAAAACAGCCGTACATGCAAAGTAATATTTACGAGCAAAGCAATTATGCCAAACACTACAAAATCCACGAAATACCCAACCCCACGAATAACACAAACGCATTTTACCAAATTGCCCGTTAAAATATTGAGCAACAAAGTAACCAGCCAAACGGTTAGGATTATTCTCTAATTTTTGAATAAAAACACCATAGCTATGCTTAGTTATAGAAAACCAAGCATCACGCAACCACTCAAAAGGAATAAACCCTGACTTCAAACCCAAGAATTTACCAGAAACCAAAGAACGAACTTTAAATAAAATATGAGCATGAACACGAGAACCATCATCAACAAGAACCATAGCGTACTCCAAACGAAACCCAAACTCATGCTCGATACGCTTACGCAAAACCTGAAACCAACGAGCAAACCGCTTGCTGTCAGCAACACCACGCTTCAAAGTCAAGACCATACACCGAATAGTATCACCAAAACGCCGACCACGCTCTAAACCAGACATCAAAGTTCTAAAAATACGACCACGCTGACGCTTTACCCTGTCATCAGACCTCTTAGAAGCGAGAATAATACTCTCAAACTGACGCAAAATAGTATCAGGTTTGTAACCGCTAACGGTAACCATCAAATTCAATCTCCAATATATGACCAGAATTTTTGAGAGTAAAGCGATAACAAACAACCCCATTCAGCTCACAGACACCGACACCTAAAACTACATCAAAATTGGCGCAGGGTAAGCCATCAACATGACACAAATAATCAACAACATAGCGCCTACGCTTACCCAAACAACCAACCCCCAAAGGAACAAAAAAACAGATACAGATTAGACCTGAATAATAGAGGAACGATATGGCAGTAATAACAAGTTAAGTGCATCAAGAACGCCCCTTTCGCATAGACCGACCAGACGGAGAAACGACCTTAGGTCTTGACCGACCAGAAGGATTAGGATGCAAATAACAGACGCTAACGTTTCCAGTTATCCTGTCAAAAATATCGCAATGACCCGAACGGGAACAGCTTACATCTCTACGCCAACACATTTCAGACAAATCATTTACACTTCAAAGAGCAAAGAGAACTTTTTGCTCTATAAGATAACAAATATAGAACACACATTTAAGAAAGCCTGAGAAAAATAAAGCAAATAATTGACACCTGCTAAAAAAATCTAAGAACATTTTGCTCTTAAATATGTCAAATATAGAACATTGGAATTACGGTGAGACCAAATCACTTGCAGATTTATCTTAAAAAATTAACGTTCGTGCTTTCCTTCGTCAAGCACTCTCTCTTTAGTAAAGAGAGAGATGCCCGAGAGAAAGGCAACGACAATAACTTCGTACGTGCCCGCTCCGTGAGCGGTCACCCTGCAAGCAGGGAACCCTGTCAGAGACTCGGCGGTATCGCCCGCCTCGGCTAACAGCCCCCCAAACCCCCTATGGACATTGGGGGGCACGACCTAAAGATATGTTGATGTTTTGACCGCTCCCCCTTTGCCCCCTAAATCCCCCCTCCCGCCGTCGTAGGAGAGGGGGACTTATGCATACTAAAACTTCATGCATGACACACAGGAAAAAGAAAACAACACAAACGAAGAGGTCACTTAAATAATATAACTTAAACCCTAAAAAACAAAACGCAGGATAAGTAAATATTCAAACCTCTATAGACACACTTTAACAAGTCTTAATTAGTAGTTAATGAGAAAATTAAATAAGGTGTCTTAATGAGTGCCCCATTACAAGTTGAAGAATGCCCAAAATGTGGTTGTAGAACGTTTGCTATTGTTTTAAGAGGAAGTTTTGGTGGTCATCGTGAAGGTAAATGTTACAAATGCGGTCATACGCAAAAAATCGAGTTGCCTTAAAATCAATTAGCGCGCTTCAAACGCCCATCAGAATAAAGAAACGCATAAGAGAACGTCTTTCATGACAATTAATAGTAAAATCAGAACAAACTTTAGCAGTATAAGGACAACGAACCTTGAAAATACGATGTTTTTGTTTAACGCGCGCTACGAAACAACTAACTGCAAAAATTTTAGGTTAGAACAGTTCATGGAAGAGTTACTGTTATTGAACCTTGAGCGGTGCTAGTTTGGATATTAATATTGATGGTTGTACCTGAAACCCAAGGTCCACCTTGTCCTTGTGTTAACCAAATTTCAAAAGTATTAGCACCACCGTTTTGGTCAAGTGTGAGTTCCGAAACAAGGTTTGGTGTTGCAAGCATCGGGGCATTATAAAGTTGAGGAGCAAAATCTCCATAACTATTACCTGCCTTTCCATTGTATAAAATATTCTCAGTTGTAAAAGTAACAGGTATTGAAGAATCTTTTAAGCTCGCTATTAGAGTTATCCGATATATTGTACCACCATTCAAAACTCCATATGTAGTGCCTATTTGAATATGAGGTAAAGTTGGTGTAACGGTAGGTCTAGGTGTTGGTCTTACTGTTGGCAAATAATAACTATTTGTTGGTGCTGGATTTTGAGGTGAATAAGTTGGAAATGCTCCCTTTAGTATATCTTGTAAATTTTGAGCCTGTTGTTCTGCCAGTTGCTTTTGATGTTCAGCCCAATAGAAGCCTATAGCAACATAACTACCAACAATGAGAACAATCGCAAGCAACAGGACGAATATTCCTTTTAATAAATTGTTATTAGGTTTTGTTTCTTGTGCCAATCTTTTACCAGTTTTATTTCTTCGTTACACAGATTTAACATTTTTCATTGATTGGTACTGAAAAAAATTATTAGAACAAACTGTTCTAACAACTGGACTTATATTTACCCTTCAATCTCTAGGGTCTGAGTGATTATGGTTGAACGGGAACAACGAAGCAGACCTCGAATACACATTACGCGGCAAAGCTTGGAAGGTCTACTGGTTCCTCCTAAAAACTGGCAGCCCCGTGGGTGTCCGCGAGGTTCAACGTGCCCTGCGTTTTAGCAGCCCCAGCATCGCCTTCCACCATCTTGAACAGTTGCGGGAACTGGGCTTGGTTGAAAAGCAGGAAGTCGGTGGCCATTACGTGTTAGTCGGCCAAGTAAAAATCGGGGTGCTTCGCCATTACGTGAAGCTGGGGAAACTGCTGTTTCCGCGATTCTTCTTCTACGCCCTGTTCTCAACCGTGTTCTACGCGGCTTACCTGCTCATTATCGTTCATGGTTTTACCCGTGACAACTTGTTCATCATTTCGTTTGGCGCCATCGTATGCACGATATTCTGGTATGAAGCGTACCGCGTGTGGCAAATGAGGCCATTCTAAATGTTAGTACAGTCTGTTCGCGTGTTTAGGATAAAATAAAAGCTCACGTAACATGTCTCAAGGAGAAAAGAGAAGCATGGTTCAGAAAGAAGTTAAGAAAAAAAACAAGCATCTACGCATTCGCAGCAGTAATGTTGGCTATAGTTCTGGTTTCCATGGTTTACGCGTTCGGTTCACCTCCATCAGTTTTGCCAGTTTCCCAAATTTCTCAGTTACCAGCCGTTTCGGGAATGAAGCCTTTTTCTTCCATTGAAGAATTGAAAAAACCTTGTAACTAACACTTTGGGTGACTCATCGAATTACGACTATAGCGGTTTACGTTGAAGGGCACTGTTACACACTTAAACTCGATATTGCTGGACAACCGCGGATACCTAAGCGACGTTACAAGCCTGTATAACAATCAAAACAACTGGATAACACGCTCACTCTACATCGGCAACACACTCTACACCATATCTAACGCAGAAGTGAAACTCAACAGCCTAACAGACATGTCAGAAAACGCTGAAGTAAACCTCAGTTGAGAGCAATTTCTAAATGATCGTGCGCATAATAATTAATCAGGATGTTTTGGGAGACAAATGAAATGGAAAATCAAGAGGAGTTTATGCCTGCCTTAGATGAAAAAGAGCTACAGGAAGGCAAAATGAAACGCGTATCCTTGGATGGCATCCCGGTTTTGCTGATTAAGCAGCAGGGCAAAATCTTCGCTATAGATAACCGCTGTCCACATCAAGCCTGCGCCTTATCGGGCGGCACGCTCGATTGCTTGGTGATTGTTTGTCCCTGCCACGAGTGGCGCTTCAGCCTGGAAACCGGCGAGTATGAGGGTGAACCGTCGATGAAGCTGAAAATATTTGAATGGAAAATTGAGTCGGGAAAAATCTGGGTCAAACTAAACGACGAAACAAGCGATTCTTAACCCGCAGAACACTGGATGGCTTCGTCTTTGAATTTGTATTCTTTACAGAATCCCCAGAAAGCCTCCGAAATTTTCAGCAACGACCTCTTAAGGCGAACAATGTAGAGTTTTCGCGGGTTTTTTGGTTCAGCAATAGCAACTATTCTTATCAAGCCCGCCGCCTGCGCTTTAGCAGCAGCTATCGAAGAGATTATGCTTACGCCTCTGCCTTCTGAAACAGCGGTTATCACTGATTCGGTGCTTCCGAGCTCAAGCGCAACCCGCAGCTTCTGTGGAGAGATACCGTTTTGTTCCAGTAAACGCTCGATTTCCAATCGTGTGCCAGAAGTGTCTTCGCGATTAACGAACGGGTACTTGAGGATTTCACTTAGCTTAACAGCTTTACGCTTGGCTAACTCCTGTCTACAGGGTACGATGAGGACTAATTGTTCCTCGCCGATTTGGAGAAAATCGAATTTTTTTTCAAACCCCTGAATCGTGCCAACCGCCGCAAAATCAGCATCGTTAGCTTGCAGGCTACATAGGCTGTTTAGGCTGTCTTCAGCTTTTACTCTAAACTTTACGTCTGGGTACTTTTTTTGGAATTCAGAGATTAAGCTGGGGATTAGGTGTTCGCCGGGGATTGAGCTTGCGGCGATTCTAATGGTGCCTGCCAAGTTGAGTTTGGCGGTAGAGATTTTTGCTTTTGTGTCTTGGGCTTGTTGGATTATTTTTTCTGCGGTTTCTTTGAGTGTGGCTCCTGCATCGGTGAGTTCTACGCCGTTGGCGGTGCGTTTGAAGAGTTCAGCGTCAAAGTAGGCTTCTAGTGCGGCTACGTGGTGGCTTACTGTGCCCTGGCTGATTTTGAGTTCTTTGGCTGCGGCTGAGAAGCTACGTGTTCTGGCGACTATTAGGAAGGTGTTGAGGTAATCGAACCTTATGGTTTCCACGCAGTAGTGCCCCTGTTGTATGCTTCTTAGAGGTCTATTGTGATATTTGCTTTTTGCTCTGGAAACCCTTATATCATTTTTTCTAATAATGTCTATCAGCAAATTTGAGGTCGAAAACATGGTCACCTTCACAATAATAATCAACGAAGCGCCCTACGCAAAAGAACGTGCATTGTCAGCTTTAAGATTCGCTGCAACCTGCGACGTAGAGGGCCATAAAGTGAGAATTTGGCTATTTGAAAACGGAGTCTACCTTGCCAAGCAAGGGCAAAAACCCGCTCAAGGCTTAATCAACTACGGCCAAAACCTGGAAAATTTAGTTCAAGGCGGCGTTGAAGTCAAAGCCTGCGTGGTCTGCGTTGATGCCCGTGGCTTAACCCAAGCTGATTTGATGGATGGGGTGAAGATTGCGACTATCCACGAACTCGTCGATTGGACAGTTACCAGCGACAAAGTAATAGTGTTCTAGTGAAGTTTTTGGAAACACAAAAGTTGGATGTTCGGGGCAAAATGTGCCCCATGCCCGTGGCGTTGACAAAGCGGAAGCTTGCTGAGATGGCTGTTGGGGAGTTGCTAGAGGTTGTCGGCGAGGGCGAATTGGAGTTCGATAACGTGCAGCGCTGGATCAAGAACAATGGACATGAAGTCGTTGAAGCGGGGAAATCTGGCGGCGAGTTTAAGGTCTTAGTCAAAAAGCACTAACCAATCAATATTTCTAATATACTTTATAAAAAATCTTAATAAGACCTGCTTTTTAATACCAAAGCCAAAGGCACGGGATTGCAATGGCAGAAAAATATGTAGAAATGTGGAAAAACCTTGAAATGGATATCGAAAAACATAATCTACTCCTAAACGGTCTAGGACAATACTACACAAGCGCTGTCCTGTCCCAAAAGGACAGACCCAAAAAGATGGATTATTTTGACTACGTTGTATCTGAGGTTCATGGTTTAAGAATCAAAGAACTCAACGACCAAAGAGCGCAAGGAAAGAAAGTAATCGGAGCCTTCTGCATTTACGCCCCTGAAGAACTCGCCTATGCGGCAGACGCTACGATGGTGGGTTTATGCGCTGGTGCAGACTTTTCCGTACCTGACGCTGAAACCGTTCTGCCCCGAAACCTTTGTCCACTAATCAAGTCATTCTACGGGTTCAAACTAAACCGGACCTGCCCATACTTCCAATCCAGCGACCTCGTTGTCGGAGAAACAACTTGCGACGGCAAAAAGAAAGTCTACGAGTTACTAAGCGAACTCGTCCCAACCTACGTACTTGAGGTGCCCCATAAACCAGACACTCAGCAAGGCAAAGAGTTCTGGTTTAAAGAGTTGGAAGCCTTCAAAACTGAGTTAGAAGAAGTTACAGGCAACGAGATAACCGCTCAGTCACTAAAATTTGCGATCGAATTGATAAACGGCAAACGAAAAGCCCTCAAACGTCTATCTGACCTACGCGCAAAGTCACCCTCAACCATCAGCGGCTTAGACGGACTACTAATCGAGCAAATCAGTTTCATGGATGACGTGAAACGGTTTACAGCTAAAGTCAATGAGCTCTGTGAAGAACTCGAGCAGCGCACAAAAGAAGACGTAGGTGTCGCCGCCAAGGATGCACCGAGAATTATGATTTCAGGATCTCCGATGGCGGTTCCTAACTGGAAAGTGCACAGCATCGTTGAGTCAGTTGGCGCCACAGTGGTGGTTGAAGAGAGCTGTGTTGGAACACGATACTTCACTGACGAAGTAGAACCCAAAGGCGAAAGCTTGAAAGATATGCTCTGGGCAATAGACGAAAAATACTCAAAGATCCCCTGCGCCTGCTTTACCCCAAACGACAGAAGGATAGAAAGCATCAAACAACTTGCAAAACAATTCAAAGTGGACGGCGTAATCTACTACACACTGCAGAATTGTCACGACTACAATGTTGAAGGAGTAAAAGTTGAGCGTGCACTAAAAGCCCAAGGCTTACCTATGCTGAAAATTGAAACAGACTACACCATGGGCGACGCAGAACAGATAAAAACCAGAATTCAAGCGTTCCTCGAAATCATCCAAGGTAAAAAGCAATAACTTTTTCCTTCCCAATTTTAGTTTTTTTAATGTTTTTATATCCTTGAAAGCAAATCGTTTTGACAGCTGAGGCGTAAAAAAGATGGATTATAGGTTAACTAAGGTTGTTCCCGTTCATGGGTGCAGCTGCAAACTGCCCCAATACCAACTGGGAGAATTGTTGGATAAGGCGGGTTTAAATTGTGATTTCGGCGGGGATGTGCTGGCGGGTCCGTGGGAAAACAGCAGCGTGGTAAAAATCGCTGACGGCATCGCCATCTTGAACACGCTTGATTTCTTCACGCCTATGGTTGATGAACCCGAAATTCAAGGCAGAATCGCTGGAAGCAACGTGCTAAGCGACATCTACGCTCTAGCTGTAACCAAAATAGCCAGTGTTCTAACGATTATGGCGTTTCCTGAGAACATGCCCGACGAGTTGGCTGTTGGTATGTTGAAGGGGTTTGGGGATTTCTGCCGCGAAATGGACGCGCCAGTGGTTGGTGGGCACACGATTCGAAACCCTTGGCCCATCATCGGCGGCGCAGCAACCGGCGTTGGTGACCCAGAAAGGATCGTGTACACCCGCGGGGCAAAGGTGGGTGACCGGTTGTTTTTGACAAAGCCTTTGGGGATTGCGCCTGCGATGGCTGCTTACCGTTTGCGTAAAGAAGAGGAAGGCAGAGAACTACTCGAAGATGTGCCGGAAGACTTGATTGACTCAGCAGTCGATGGAGCTATCAACTGGATGATTACCTCCAACAAACCCGTCGCCGAAGCCATGCAGAAAGTTCCCGTCCACGCAGCCACAGACGTGACTGGCTTCGGATTGAAGGGGCACGCGGCTAACATGGCTATGCTGGGAAAAGTGGACATCGTCATCGACCAGCTGGCGGTAATCCGCGGCACACCCGTTTTAACTGAGATTTTCGGCTATCCATTGCTGCAGGGTGAGGCCAAGGAGACGGCTGGCGGAATGCTCATAGCCGTCGCCAAAGAAAACACAGACGACTTGCTGAGCGAGTTAGATAAGCGGAAAGTCAGGCACTTCGAAGTCGGATACGTCGCAAAAGGGACAGGAAATGTTATTGTCCTAAAAAATGCAAAGGTCATTGAAGTATAGCGTCAAAATAGACACTCAGTTGACCTTCCCTCCTCCGTATATAAATAACCAAACGTTAAATGCTATGCGGAGATCTTTCAGGTTGTGCGCTTTGGGCTATGCAGTTAAGCTTTGGATGATTAACGAGAAAGGCGAAGCTGTTTTCGGAAACGGATTAGCCGAACTCATTGAAGAAATAGATCAACGCCACTCCGTCCTGGAAGCCGCCAAACATTTAGAGATGTCTTACCGTTACGCTTTGCACAGGATAACTTTGGCGGAGGAGCGGCTGGGCGAATCGCTGGTTACGCGAGTTCGCGGCGGCGCAAAAGGCGGGGGGTCCTCGGAGGTTACGGATTTTGGCAGGGATTTGGTTAAACGGTATCGGAGCGCGCAAGCCGAGCTTGATTACGTGTTGAAAAAGATGCCGTGAGTTGAATGCGCGAGCCTATTGTGCAACTTTTTGGTTTTGGTTGGGCATTGGCGTTTTCCGGTTTTTTCTTGGATGCTAGGTAGTTTTTGTTTGGGAAACGTTTATACGATTCGATATTACTGACTGATAATATCGTAAGGGTTTAACAATGTTCACCAAATTTATCGCCATAGCATCGGTAATAATAATAGTCTTAGCTTCCGCGGCAGGCTACATAATATACAACGGAACATTTTCAAGCAACACCAACCCATCGCCAACTCCTTCCTCCTCAAACCCGACTACTAGCGCAACACCCACTACATCGCCAACCTTAACCCCCAACCCAAAAGCAACACCAACCACATCGCCCACAGATTCCCCGACAAATGCTCCAACTGCAAGCCCATCACCATCCCCGACACCAATACCGGTCGACCTTAGAATAGATATAGCCTCAAGCTTAGTCCACGTTGTAGCAAACATGACCTCTGATTTCGAACAAGCAAACAACTGCCACTTAATAATAAACTCTGACTCATCAAGTGCACTCTACACACAAATCACCTTAGGCTCACCCGTCGATGTCTTCATGTCAGCAGACCTAAAATGGACCAAACAACTCAACAGCTCAAGCCGCCTATACAACAACAACTACGTGAATTTCACCACAAACAGTCTAGAAGTGATAATCGCACAAGGCAACCCAAAGGACATAAGCTCCATGGCGGACTTAGCTAAACCCAGCGTAAAATTAGTATTAGCGGACCCATCAATACCTTCAGGCTCATACACAAACACAACTTGCTGGAAAATAGACTCAACATGGGGCAAAGTAGGCAACGCCGCATACATCAGCAACGGCTCTTACGTAAACTACAACGCCACTGTACATCAAAACGTCGTTAACTACCCACTCACCGTTGAACAAGTTGTCGGAGCCGTTTCGCTCAATGTAGGCACAGCAGACGCCGGCATAGTGTTTGTTTCTGACGCAGTATGGGGCAACATGACAAGCGCCCAGGTGCAATTCATGCCAATACCATCTGACGTAAACACAAGAGGCACATACGGCATAGCAGCGATAGGAAACACCGCCCAATCAGCATTAGCACAAAAATTCATGGATTACTGGTCCACCCTCGCAGGACAGACCTTGCTGACTGAATTCGGTTTTAACTCATAAAAGTGCATATTAAGCACTTACCCACCCTTTTTAAAATAATCAACCGGTAAAAACGATGAAACGCAAATTCACCAATTCGCTCTCGAACAAAATCATAATCGTGATTTTGGGTCTTATCGTCCTGACTTACTTTCTTTTTATAGCACTGCCATTGGCAGCGGTTTTTTTAAGAATCAACCCAAGCCAAGTTAGTTCTCAACTGCAAAATTCCCAAATCATAGAATCCATAAAACTTAGTTTATTCACCTCTGCAGTTGCCACCCTAATTGCTTTTGTCTTGGCAGTCCCAACTGCCTATTTCATGGCAACAAGGAAGTTTCCAGGCAAAGCATTCGTCGATACAATAATCGATCTGCCCATCGTGTTGCCGCCAGCTGTTGCAGGTGTAGCCTTGCTGTATGCTTTCGCGCCAAAAGGGCTTTTGGGCCCAATATTGAACAGCTTAAACTTAACCATACCCGGCTACACGATAGCAGTTATCATCGCTGAAACGTTTGTGGCGTCCCCGTTCCTCTTAAGGTCCGCGAAAACAGGCTTTGAGAGTATGGATCAAGACATAATCAACAGCGCAAAAATATTAACTGGGTCTCGCCTCAGGGTATTCTTCACAGTTTCTCTGCCCCTTGCAATACGCGCCATAACTTCTGGAACTATGATGACTTGGGCACGTGCTATGGGCGAGTTTGGGGCAACACTGATGTTTGCAGGTAACTTGCCGGGCATAACGCAGACGATGCCGTTGGCGATTTACACTCTACTGTATTCAGACCCTCTGGCGGGGGTTATGTTATCCATAATTTTAATCGTCATCTCTTTCACAATCCTAATCATAATCAAATCGATTGAGCAGAAAAGGTTCGGAAATAAAAAATGATTAAACTCGAAGCAGTCACCAAATCTTTTGGCGCGAAGAAAGTAATCGAAAACCTGAGCCTCGAAGTTAAAAACAACGAAATCCTAACCTTACTTGGCCCCAACGGATGCGGAAAAACAACCTTGCTAAACATCCTCTCCGGCTTAATAAAACCAGATCAAGGCAACATATACATCAACGATGTATTAGTTAACGGCAAATCAGGCTCCAAAAAAGTGTGCGTCAACCCATCCGAGCGTAAAGTCGGCTACGTCTTCCAAACCATATCTCTCTTTCCTCACATGCGCGTCCAAGACAACATAGCCTACGGTTTAAAAGCCATGCATCTGCCCAGAAAAGAGGTAAAGAAAAGGACCGAAGAACTGCTGGATTTTGTAGATCTTTGCGAGTACTCACGATTTTACCCCAATCAACTCAGCGGCGGGCAAAAACAGCGCGCGGCATTGGCAAGGTCGCTGGCGACGGAACCGAAAGTGTTGCTTTTAGATGAACCTGTCTCTGCGGTTGATCCGCAACTGCGGGAATCGTTTAGGTTGGAACTGAAGAATTATTTGCTTAAACTCCATATCTCAGTCATCTATGTAACTCACAACTTGTCGGAGGCATTCATAATGTCTGACCGAATAGCCGTCATGGGAAACGGTTGCATTCAACAAGTAGGTTTGGGCGCAGAACTATTTGATAAGCCTCGTTCAGGCTACGTTGCCAAGTTTTTAGGAATAAACACATTCAATGGCAAAGCAACTAAAACCAACACGGACTTTTTGGAAATAGAAGTTAACGGTGCAGAATTGTTAGCACCTTGTCAACCTGAGCTGGTTGGCAAAAATGTTGTATGCACCCTTAAACCTGAAAATGTAACGCTCACAAAAACGCCTCCCAAAAAGGGCGCCTCGGAAAATTCCATCGAAGGCACTATAACTGAAATGGTTCAAATGCGCTCCACCGCCCAAGTAACCGTGAACGCAGGTTTCCAATTGAAAGTCAGGCTGCCTTTGAGCGCTGTTAAAAACGCAGGATTTAGCATTGGAGATAAGGTGTACGTTTGGTTTAATGCTGATTCGTTGAATGTTTTTGCTGACGAGGGAAGTTGAGGGCTTTTTGTTCGACCAAATCCGCCAATTCTTTAGTTTTTGTGGCACTGTTTAAAATGGGGATTTTTAGGTTTGTGGCTTTTGCGGTTTCGGTTTTTGATTCCGTGATTAATCCTGAAATGGCGATGGCTGAATTATCAAAGTAGCCTGTTGCTTCGTCGGCGGTTTTGGCCGCGATGATTTTGGGAACTTCCTTTTCCGATTCGAAGCCCTCTAAAAGAACATAATCCAAGCCATCAAGGTATGGCAAAATCGCTTGTACGCTGAGCCGTTTTTTTATGAACACCACGGTTTCGTCGCGTGGAACTGCCACTATGATTTCTGCGCCCGACTTGCTGTACCTGTCGGTTTCGGTGGCTGGTGTATCCAGCGTTGGAATCCGAACCATCTCCTTGATGGCTCCCACTTTGAAGCCGCGGCGTTTCAGTTCCGCAATCAAATGTTCAATTATAGTAGTCTTTCCCGAATGCTTTCCGCCAACGACCGCAGTAAGTTTTGGCAACGCTATACCTACCCAACCTGTACCGTGAAAGAGCCATATATGGGTTAATGCAAAAAACATGAGCGCAAAAAGGTGGTTGAGCATGCGTTTGGTACACTTAAGAGGGCGTTTGGAGCTCCTTACCTGTTGCTGAGAGATCTTAAGAGGGCCAGCGGGGAGGTTGGGGTGCTTTTGTTTTCTTATAATTTGCGCAGAGCTCTAAACATTCTTGGGGTTGAAGCTCTAATTGGGGCGATTGTTAAGAAATAAAGAATAAGAGAAAAGTAAAACCCAAAAGAGTATTGGGTAATTTTTCAAGCTTACAACCGGTCGTTAAGTAATTTTTCACACAGCCTCGATTCTTGACTAAACAGTTGTTCTTTGGAGGCCTTGGTTAATGTGGAACTTCCACCCTCTGATAAATTGAACAGGGTATGGATTTGAATCCAGACAAAGTGGAGATGCCCCCCCCCTCAAAACTTTTGGGCTTCTAAAAAGTACATATTCGCACGTAGGGTGGCGGGCTCGCTGGGATGCGCTTAATTATTTAAGCGAATCCCAAACTCGGCTCAGGTTACAAACATTATAATAAATTACCCTATCCAATCAGCCAGCCGAAAAAAATTGTTCTTTTCGCACCAAAGTGCGCGCTCAATTTTTTGAATAAAAACTAAAGCAGCGTCTAAATTGTTATTCCGCACGAAGCATTGAAAATGGCCTTATTCCTTTTTCTTGTTCAAAATTCAGTTATCAACTAAGCATTCTTATTTTTTCTTTTTTCATAAGACAGTTGGAGGTCTTAGTTTTTGGCAAGATCTTTCGCAAACAAGAATAAAATGGCAGCCGCGGCTATGGCGGCTACACCAAACATAACCATAATGATGTAGAAGTTGTTGGAGTAAAGGTTTAACACCAATCCGCTTATGCTTATTCCCAGAATGAGGCCAAGGGACCGGAATGATTGGTTTAGAGACATCATTGTTCCTCGAAAACTTGGCACTTGCTCAAGAATCAGACTTGTAAAACTAGCGGCGTTCACACCCACGAAAAAGGTTGCTGCCAGCCAAAATGTTAAGGACCCATAAACGTAAGGCATAAACGTGAAAAAAATGTGTAAAATGCCGGCGAATAAGGCTGCTGAAAGGGCGAGAAGCCATCTGCCAACTCGGTTTATCAGTCGTGCTGCAACCAAACCGCCAAAAAATCCAGATGCAGAAGCCATCAAACCAAAAGTCGCTCCAGTGCTTAATGACACAGAGAAATACATTCTAAAGAAAGAAACGGCGTACACAACCAAAGACGAATTAATCCCTATTAGCACTGCACCAATAATGCATGAGATTGCAGATTTGCTTGTTAAGATTTGTTTGAAGGCTTTCAAGTATTCAGGCTTGGCGGCGGACAGCTCTTGGCGTGGTTTTGAAGGAATAGCTATAAAACAAAGGAGCATGCTGATCAAAGAGACTGGAAAGATAAACCATAACAGAACGGCGCGCCATCCCTCGATCGGTGCAATAATGCTAGTAATTGGAGCCATAATGAGATTGGTAAAGAATTGGCTCGAAACCACCAAACCTATTGACCACCCTCTTTTTTGTAAGGGCAAAACTTCTCCGATTAATGTAAAAATCATTGTGGCAACCATACCGCTTCCTATTCCTTCGAAAATAGGGGAAAACAGCACTGTGGCAAAATTCGGTGCGAAATAGTAAACTAAAGTTCCCACGCCGTAACTAGCAATTCCCAATAGCAGCAATGACTTATGCTTGAATCTGATTGCCAAGAAGCTCAATACCAGACCAATTATAATACCCGTTAAATAGCTGACTGTGGAAAGTTGGCTCATGGTTCCAACTGTGACTTTGAATGTTTTGGATACGTCGAGAAGAACTATGTTCTGAAAATAATTAGTTGTGTATATTGATAAGTTAGCTAAAAATAGAGCGGCCACAAACAACGGAAGCTTAAAACTTTTTCCGATTTTAGTATCTTCGTCACTCATGAGTTTACCATTACTTATTAAATTAATATATTAATTTAATGTCGTTAGCGTCATGCTTGCCAAAACACTTTACTAAAATTGGCGTTTAATTCTATGTTTATTCTTGATTTAAAATATCCAAAAAATTTTCAGTAACTCCTAAGTTGTATGTAATTACATCCGTTGACTTGCTAAGTTCACTAATTCTTTGTTTAATTTCCAAAAAGAAAAAGACAAAATGGGGAAGATTTCGACTAACTTGCCGACAATCTTGTTGATATTAAGAGGGTATCAAACAATACCCTGTCCATATTGTGGGCGGTGGAGGGAGAACATTTGGTCCGTCGTAAGATAATGTAAGTGTCTGACCTTTAAATTCACCAAAGCCATGTAGCTCTGCGTGAGCTGAATAGGAAGTAGTTCCGACAGGAGCTCCGGTAGCTGGGTTAAGAGAGGTTACGCCATAAGACTCAATAGTTACAATTCCTGAAAATCCGTCGCTTGCACCTAAAGTAGGTACGTACCATACTGCATTGGAAACACGATAAGCTACGCCAGTTTTACTGTTATAGACTAAATCTGAAACGGAATGAGAGTAAATACTATAAGTATTACTTCCTATTTCCAGGGTGCCCTTAACATCAGATTGGTATCCCATTTCAACCGTTATGCTACCCACAGTCCACTGATATTTTGGAGGAAGTGAAGTGCCTGGTACAGGTGCAGTTGTCCATTCTGATGCCGAAACTTTCTGAGCATGTGTTGGGCAAGCCATTACTGGGGCTATTGCTAGCAACATCAACAAAACTATTATCGGCGCCATAATCATTTTTCTATTCATTTTTTCACCTCGATTTTTTTATGATTCGCTTAGTATCGAAAAATATATAATCATTTTTCTAGCAACAAAGCGCCAATAGAATAAGTCAGAAACCAGAAATATTGGGTCTTTAAGATAATAGATGTTAACTGTAGCCAAAAACGCCATTAATTGATTTAAAATGTCTCCCTGTTGCCTATTTTACTCTATAAAGCGTAAAATAGCCTTATTCTTTTTTCTTGTTCATTACTCGGTTATCGATTAAGCGTTTTATTATTTCTTTTTCGTAGGCGACTCTTAGTCTTACGATTTTGCCTCCGCGGCCCCTTTCGCCTGGAAAGAATCGAGCTTCAACTAGACCACGACTTTCTAACTCGATCAACGCTTGTCCTCTGCGTCCTCTAAAACCATACATACTGGACTTCGACAATTTTCCATCATTAACAATTCTCATTAAGGACCTCCAACCAGCTTTTTCCTGAGCTATTCTACGTCGCATGTAATCTTCCACAAAAGCGCTTATAAGATAATCAAAGGCTCTCTTTGCTGTCTCATTCCTAAATTCAAAATTTTGATCCAAAATGACAGTTGGTGGTGATGAAACTTTCTCACTTTCGGAGATTTTGAGTAGTGGTTTGCTTGCGGTCTCGACTGCAATTAAATCTTGCTTTTCAACTCTTCGAAGTTTCGGTCCAACAGTGATATTGTGTTGAGTAGGGGGGCATATTTTGTTCCTTCCTGAATCATCTAGGTAAACTATATTTATATTAAAGTTGAAAACACCCGCTTTCGTAGCTTCCAGCTTGACTTTGAGGGTCATGACTTGGAACGGTTCGAGCTCCTTCTCCTTTAAATTAAAAAATTCGTTTTGATTAGTATACCTTTGCAGAAGATTCGTTACCTTAAATTCAGGTGGCAAATCGTTTTCAACTCTAACAAGCAAACCTTTCTTCCTGGAAGTATTGACGATGTCTAGGCGAGCTTCAAATGTTTGACCAACCTCGACTTTAATTGGAATCATCAAATTTGCTTGGAAATTGAGGTGTGCAAATATTTCCTCAGCTTCACGGTAAGCTCTCTGCCTCTCTTCAACTTGAACTTTGGATTCCTCGAGGTGCCCCTGTTTCTCAAGAGCCCATGCATAAAGTAATTTTACACGTGATTCGAACTCGGGTTGAGGTGAAGATCTAAGTGATTCAAAACATTCTGTGAAGTGTCTGTTTGATCTCTTCCACTGACTTTTCCCAGCGAAGAACACTGCCTTAGCTATATCTCCATTCACTAATGGATGCGAAAGAATATCTGGCGGTAGCTCCTTGAGTTTCTCGAAGCATTTCTTTGCACTTTCCATGTCTCCAAGTTTAGAATAAATCACAGTTAGATTGGAGTCAACAATTCCATGTATTGCGAGCGAATCTGTCTTCTCAGATATCTCCAATGCTTTCAAGCCATATGACCTCGCCTTCTCAAAATCGCCTATGCGTTCAAAGACTTGTGAGCTAAATGTATAAGCGTAAATCAATCTGAGGTAATTGCCTAATTTTAGTTTCTCATCGATTTCAATGATCTTTGAATACATGTTTACCTCTTCATGTTCGAGCAAACAGTTGCCAAAGGCTCGACCTGCAAAAGAGAGTGCTCCCATTTGCCAATTAGCATCTCCCAGTTCCTCAAACAGCGCAACCGAGCGCAGAGAATCCGCAATTCCTTCCTGAGGCTTACCAAGTCTAACACGGTATATTCCAACTCCAATCAGAGACAGCGCCACATCCCAAAGAGAGTGCTCCTCTTCAAAAACGCGTAGACCTGCTGCGTGATTCTCCAAAGCAGAAACTAACATGTTCCTGTTTTGGAAGACCCTTCCTTTGTTTATTAAAATTCTTGCGCTCTCCAAACGGTCAGCTGTCGCGTAAGGTTCAGCTTTCTTTACGAGGTACATCAAGTGAGTAGTATCTCCATGCTGGAAAGATGCGTCCATAGCCTTTCTGAACGCTCGCAACCTCAAAATGTCTGAAGGGGCGGTTGTCGCCAGTTTCTCGAATGTTTTCATTGCCTCACCGAACATAGAGTTGGCATAATATGCGTCGCCTAGCCCTTCCAAGGCGTTTGTCTTTTCATTCAGGTTGTTAGAGTCTTCGCCGATTGTTTGCACCACGTAAGTGAAGTGTTTTATAGCTTCTACGTTGCTAAATCGCGAAAGAGCAACTCTTCCCGCCTGCAAAGAGTATTTCATAGCTTTTTCTTTATTTCCCGCTTGATCATAATGATATGCCAAGTCGTTTACGGAGAAACTGGCTTTTTGGGTGCTCGCCTCAATTTTCGTTGCGACCCTCGAATGGTACTCTCTTCTTAGAAGTGGAGGGATTTCCCTGTAGAGCATTTCTCGAGATTTTGCGTGATCAAACCTGCAGCAACTCTCATCACAATGGATCATCAATGTGGTTTTTGCAATTTCGCTTAGTTCTCTAAGAACTTCTATAGTATCATGAGAAACAACCGCGGCGATTAGATTTGGGTCAAATTTTTCTCCCACCACAGAAGCAGCATCTAAAATTGTTCTTTGATTGGGTTTCAAAGCTTCTAATCTTCGAAGTATAACATCCTTTACTTTTGTTGGAATTTCAAAATTATCAACACACAAACTCCATTGACCCTTCGTTTTGGTCAGGCTTCCTTGTTTATGCATCATTCTGAGAGATTCAACCACAAAAAGAGGATTGCCCAAGGTTTCAGCTGCCAATTTTTCAACAAGGTTTGAGTTTACTGATCCACCTAACATGTTCTCGGCGACTCTTCGAACGTCATCTGTGTTTAGGCTGGAAAGTTTAATTTCTTGATAGAGGCCTTCACGCCCCATTAGAAGCTTTACTTTGGATAATGGATTAAGGTGATCTGCAAGTCGCGTGTTTATTTCCTCGCTTCTGAAAGTGGCAAGTATGAGAATTCTCTCAGAAACTGCTTGGCGCGCAAGATAATGTAGCAGTGACAGGGAAGCTGAATCGGCCCAATGAATATCTTCTAAAACTAAAATCAAGGTTTTTTTAGTCGATAAGAATAGCAGTTCTTTAGCGACGGCCCGAAACGTTTGATCCTTCCACACCTCAGGGTAGGTGTTCCCAGGTGTTTGGTTCACTTCAGATTGATTTCCAATGAGCCAGGTCTTTAAACTTAATTGTTGATTAGAAATCGATAGTTCATCATTTTCATTGCTTGCTGCGTAAGAGTCAAAGGCTTCTATGAAGGGGAAGTAGGGTATTGCGACGTCGCTTAGGCACCAGCCAGTTAATACGGTTACTTGCTTTTTCTTGGCGATGCTTAGGAATTCTGTCGCAAGTCTAGTTTTTCCTGCTCCAGCCTCTCCAGAAACAAAGACGGTTGCTCCTCTCCCTGATAATGTCGTATCCAAACATCGTTCCAAATCGTCAAGCTCTTTCTTTCTTCCCACTAGAATTGGTTCAGCTAAGGTTTTAGAAGTCAATTTTTGATTTTGCGCCTTTTTAGCTAATTTACGATAATTGTATATGATATGAGTGATATTTTAAATTTAGGAATAATTCAAGAAATTAATCACATTCATTTACAACATTTGTTATGAGCAAGTTCTAAAAGTTAATTGACTCGAAGGAAAGTACTTGCGAAGGCGCATATCAAGAGCGGCTAATCCCTATTTTACAAGTGTTCGAATCTTCTTTTCCAGTCTTCTTCCAACGCTTGCTTTAAAAAGGATTCGTTTAAATTATTAAGCGAATCCTCAAGCAAAAAAGCAAAATCAAGGCAATTTCTCATTACAAAAATGGCGGGCTCGCTGGGATTTGAACCTAGACTCTCAGGCGATGTTGAGCGAATCTAGCGCCACTGCTTCTTTCTACGCAGCTACTTTCATTTTTTTAAGAGTTACGTTGTTGTACCAAAGTCCAGAATATTTAGTTATATTATTTGTATCCTAACTGTTTTCTCAGTTTTTTGTTTCTGAATGTCAGCGTTAACAGTGTTGCTGCAATAATTTGTGGCAGCACTATTGTCAACAATGGCAGCTCTTGAATTGAAGGAGTAGCTGTAGGACTTGGACTAGGTGAACTTGAAGAACTTGGTGAGGATGAAGTTGTTGCAGTTGAAGATGGATTCAGAGTTGGCGTTGAAGTAGAAGTAGGTGCATCGACCTTCGCAAGCATGGACTCCTGGTGGATTCTATATTCTTCCCGAAGACCTCTCCATTGAGCTTGAATCTCACTGGAATTGAAGGTTCGAGGACATTTGCCTTTAACTTTGTTTTTTCTCTGAGGCAAGCTGGCGTCTTAACTCCAAAACTTCAGATTCCAATGCCTGATAGTTCACGAAATCGGCAAAGAGCTGCTGGTACACTTTCACACCTTGAATGATATTGTGCAAACGTGAAATCTCAGTTGCATGAAGACCTGGCTGCTCCAAAGCAACCAGTGCAGCATCCAAAACCCTGAGTTTCTCCTCAACACTTGGCAATGGTCCAGTTGCTTTCAATTCGAGGGTAACCTCATTTACGCTAACAGGCGCAGCACTAGGAACTGGATCGGCACTTGGAGCCTTAGAAGATAATGATGATGGTGATGATACTGTGACTGGAATTTGCGATTGGGTGTTATCTTTTAGAGATAAATCCATATTGTATAGTTTATTTTTAATTGAGACGCGACTTTTACCTATAACTTGTGAAATGTCACTGAAGCCTTTTCCTATCTCAACAAGCTGACGCAAATGCCGCTCTTCATCAATCGACCATGGCTTACCCCTCATCTCCATCCTTCCCAATTGTATCTCCAATCAAATTCAAAGGACAGTTTTAAAAATTATTGATACCAATAGTGCAAAGAAAACCAAAAGCAAAAACAACTCAATACCTTAATACAAAAGACTAAACTTCCATAAAATAAAAAAATATTTCAGATGACTGCTAATAATTGAGATACCCAAACACAAGAATAGTATCTTGGAGCTCAACCTTAGCAATTGTTTTAATATTTTCTTAAATTTTGCATCACTCGACCCAAGCATGAGTTAGTTTATCATTCTAAAAAAATAAAAAGTTGGGTATAATTTATAAAAGCCATGCAACTTGATTTGGACACGGAGTGTGCAGCTTTACGGTTTTAGTTATGGCCGCTGTGGGCGTTAGCGGTTCAGGAAAGACAGTGACTTTAGAGTACCTTATTTCGCGTCTGTCGGCTGAAGGTTTCCAGATTGGCTCGATTAAACATGTGCATCACAAGGGTTTCACGATGGATAAAGAAGGCACCAACACCTGGAGATATGCTAAGGCTGGTTCCAAAGTCATCGTTGCTATTTCACCCGAAGAAATAGACATTATAAAGAAAACTGAGATGGCGCTAAGCGATTTAGACCAGATAATCGCATTACTTGAAAACGAGAAACTAGACATCGTTTTCATCGAAGGCTTCCACAGCCTAATCGCTAAGCGGGCAGATGTGCCAAAGATAATTACTGCAAAGAACCGAGAAGGACTCGAAGAAACCCTGCAGGGAACCGTTGAGCCAGTCATCGCCATTACCGGCGTAGTAGCCAAGAATGCAACTAACACCATGTTTGGCACCATTCCTGTAATCAATATTCCTGAAGAAGGCCAAAAACTCATCGCGCTCGTCAAAGAACAATTAGAAAAATCAACCAAAAAAACAGTCAACTGAGGAAACTCGCCATGGCTAAACGGGCTGCACTCATATTGGCAGGAGGAAAAGCCCGCAGGTTCCAAACCAAACAGGATGATTGGCAGGATAAAGCACTCACGGAGCTTTCAGGAAAACCCCTTTTAATCCACGCAGTCCAAAACGTTCAAAACATCGTTGATGAAGTTGCCGTTTGCGTGAATGATGAAGAGCGGAAAGCAAAATACGCTCACGTCCTAAAAACACACGGCTTAAACGTTAAGATTGTTGTCGATGAAAAAATCAGCCATATCAGCGGCCCAAACGTGGCTATCATGTCGGGGTTAAAAGCGGTTCATGCGGATTACTGCCTTACTTTGCCCTGTGACATGCCTTTCCTCCAGCCCAACGTTGCTGAATACTTGTTCAAGCAAGCAGAAGGTTTTGAGGTGGTTGTTCCAATGTGGCCCAACGGCAGGCTTGAAACCCTCATTATGGTGCTGGAGCGACCAAGCACCTTAGAAATTACTGAGACGCTCTGCCAGTTGAAGCGTCCGCGCTCAGACGACATCCCAAGAGGCGCAAGCAAAACCCTGCTCGTCTCCCCCGTAAACCACATAAAAACCCTCGACCCCGAACTCAAAAGCTTCATCAACATAAACTCGAGAGAAGACCTGACCCGCCTGCAGACCCGCCGCTCTTATGGACCAGTCACGGAAAACGTGCAGTTAAACCTGGGCGTGCTGTCGATTTCCGATTTGTGGCTTCTGCGGGAAGGCGCCAAAATGCTTCGAGAAGGCAAAGTTTTGGAGGCTCAGAAAACCTTTGCGTTTTGCGAGGGCAACTTGGAGGTTTGTGACTCGTTTTTCTGGGCTGCTCTAGCAAAGGAAAGCCAGGGAGAAGCTTTGTTAAGTCTATCACACACGCAATCGGGATCGGAGTCTGCGTCCGAATTGGATTTTGAGGGCAAGGAAGCTTACCTGCGGGCGGCAAACAGTTACCGAATCGAAGCAAAAATCTATGAAAACAACCTCGCCCTGCTTTTGGCTGAGCGGGCCTTTGCTGATAAAGCATGGTGCGAGTCGTGGGTTATGGGAAAAGCTGCACATGCCCACAGGTACCCATCCAAAGTAGCTTAAACGATTTGGGGAAGCTCCAGTTTGCCAAATAAGTAAACTTCTACGAGGCTACCCTTCTTCAGAGTTGTGTGCGGCGGCACGAGTGTGTACCCATTTGATTTGACAATAGTCGTTAACGCGCTGGAGCCGCCTTCAACCTGTTCTGCCAAGAGTTTACCCTCTGCACGTTTGAGGTGAGTTAGTTGGAAGCGGAATTGTGGACCCGTCTCTAAATCTTCAGCTAACTCTGCGCTAAGCTTCGGAAGCAATCCGTCGCCATCCACGCCAACGTAGCGTCTGATTAAGGGTGCGACGAAGAGATAGAACCCTGCAATGCAGGAGCCGATGTGCCCGGGCAGCATAACCACTGGTTTGCCATTTACTATGCCGAAGCCTGAAACGGCGCCTGGCCGCAGTGAAACACCCTGCACAGCCACGCCTGGTTTGCCAAGCTTGTTGACGGCGTCTGGTACAAAGTCTTTCACTCCGACGGATGAGCCACCGATCGTGACAACAATGTCCGAAGTAGCCAGCGCTTCAGCAATTTTCGCCGTTACTTTATCCAAAGCATCGGGCATTATCCCAGCTATTTCTGCCTTGGCACCGAGTTCTGAAGCTAAGCCTGCAACGACGAAGGCGTAGTTGTTGGCAATTTTGGCTGGGTGGTTGCTAGACTGTTTGATTAATTCGTCTCCTCCTGAGAGTATATCAATTCGGGGCTTTCTGGCGACTTTAACCGCAACCAGCCCCAACGAAGCTAAAATCCCAACGTCCTGTGGCCGTAGAGCCTGACCTTTTTTGAGGATTAAATCGCCTTTTTTCATGTCGTCCCCAAGCGGGATTATGCCTTCGCCTAATTGGATTTCGCGTATTACTTCAATTTTTCCGCCGTTGAATCGGGTTTCTTCGACTTTTACGGTTGCTGTTGCACCTTTGGGTATGGCTGCTCCGCAAGCAACGTAGACCGCTTCGCCATTCCTAACTTCGATGGCAGTCGGATAGTCTGCTGGGAACAATTTACCAACAACGTTGAATACAGCGGGCTTGGAAGTTGAGGCACCTTTAGTTTCATTAGTGTTGACTGCGTAGCCGTCGATGAAGGTTTTGTCATAGTCGGGAATGTTTACATTTGAAAAAGTGTCTTGCGCTAAAAATCTGCTTAGTGCATCATGCAACGGCACCGTCTCGCTGGGCATCAAGTTTGAGCGGACTGCGTCGAGGAGTTGCTTTTGCGCGTCCAAAGGGTTAGCGCGGTTGGGCAATCGTTTAATGTCAGGTCGGTTCACAACGTGCACCTACAATGTTATCCTTTCTGTGCCGGTGTAGACGTTCATGCGTTTCCCGCGCACAAACCCCACCAAAACAATGTTGGCTTTTTCAGCCGAAGAAACGCCCGAGTTGAGGACCGCCGCTACGGATGCAACTATAGGCAATCCGACTTTGGCGGCTTTGTAAATCATGTCGCCAGGCACACGCCCAGTTATGATCATGAAGCATTGGCTAAAATCCGCTTTGTCCAGTGACGCAGCACCTATGACTTTGTCAACTGTGTTGTGCCTGCCCACGTCTTCGGAGAAAGCAACCATCGTGCCGTCTGCTTTGAAGATGCCTGAGTCGTGGAGCCCGCCTGTTTCTTTGAAGCCCTTGGCAAAATCATTCATTTGGTTGAGGGCGTCGAGGATGGTTTGGGCTTTGATTTTGAGTTTGGATTTTACTGTGGGGATTTTTTGGTCGTGCTGGTAGGGTGAGGTGCTGGCTTTTATGAGGGGGATTATGCGGGTGCTGCGGCGCGAGTTTTTCATGCGTTCATCCAAATCCACAGTCGCCTTGAGCTTTATTTGGCAGTTTAGCTGAGCATCGTCTGAGGTTAACTCTTGGATTTCATCGACAGTCTTCAGTATGTCTTCGGAGAGCAGGTAGCCGACCGCGAGTTCCTTGAACTGCGACGGAGAACACCAGATGATAAATGAGTAGATGGAGTTCACTGTGATTTGGAGCGGAACCTCTTCAGCCACGCAGTCAATTGTCTTTTCCGCTTTGCCCGTTGATAAGTCGAGCCTAGTCATGTCAATCTGACGCATACTTTATCCTCTGTTTCCGTGTTTTTTGAACCCAGCGCCTCTGATAAGTCATTCGGCTACCCAAACACCGCTAAATCAAAACATTTCTGCGTGCGCACCTAAGACAAAATTTAAAGCCCGAACACTGCATATATGCCTCGTCTTCGAACCCGACCAAAACTCAACTCTAAAGCCCAAGTTGCCAGAGGAGCGAACAAAAATAACCCCATTAAACCAAAAAACTAAAGACCGCTTAGCTGTCACAGGGCTTGTAGCTTTAGAAGCATTCTTTGTTTTTGGTGCAGTAAGCAATTTTTACAGGTACATATTTTTGAAAATATCTATTGATTTATATCTCGCCATTTTCTCAACCATTTTAATGGTAATCCTGCTTGCATTTCTAATGGTGATTCTCATAAGCTATTTGGATAAAAGAAAAGTTTTAAACACCTTTAAAAAATAAGAAAAAATAAATTTAGAAATGAGTGCACACCCTAAAAGCGTCAGCCAAAAAGGGTTAAAGGTATTTTTCGTAGAATTTCATTTGCGGGTTGTTGGCTTTGTTGACGAAGATTTTGCCTGTGCCGTGCTCTGATAGGTCGCCTAGGAACACATAGAATGGACCTGCCGCTGATGTTGTGTCGTCGATTTTTACTTTGGGTTTAACGCTGTCGATTGTGAAAGAGGGCATTACTTCTTCGACTGTGCCTGTGATTACGATTTTGCCGCCGGTCATGCATGCGCCCGGGCGAACGTCTACTTCTTTGTCAACGAGGATTACGCCGTCGCTCATGTGGTAGCCAAGGAATCTGCCTGCGCCGCCTTTGATTTTGAGTATGCCGCCGTGCAGGTAGCATCCGGAGTCGCTTCCGACTTTTCCGTCGACGATTATTACGCCGCCTTTCATGCCTGTACTTGTGCCTCGGTAGGGGGAAGCTAAGTAGTCGCCCGCGTCGCCGTGGACTTCGATTAAGCCGCCTTTCATGTCGCTACCCGACCAGCCGCCTATGTTGCCGTTTACTGTAATTTTCCCGCCTGCCATTTTTTCGCCCGTATGCATGCCCACGTCGCCGTTGACGAGAATTTCGCCAGTTTTCATTGCTGACCCGATTCGTTTGACTTTGCTTACATCGCCGTTGATGGTGATGTATGGTGCTTCAAGGTTGTCTTCTTGGATTTCGAAGAGGTCGCCAAGTTTTAAGTTGCGGTTCCCTTCGGTTATTGGCATGTTTGCTATTTCAGCGGTGACTTTGCCCTTGAATACATCAGGGCTGATGCATGCTGCTTGTACGGGAACCTCAAATTTTCTTTTAGGTATTAGAATTAACATTTTAGACACTTGCCTTTATTGTTAGTTTCTGTGGAACTTTGAGGTAATGCTCGAATACTGGGTAATTATCGTATTCAATGGTCCAGTATTGTTTGAATTTGCGTTTCATTTCTTCATCGATTACGCAGGGGTTTTTGGTTTGTATGTCGAGCCACATTGTTCTGCCTGGTGTTTTGTTGTTCACTACTTCGCCGTCTTTAACCACGATTGTGCCATCTTTGATTGTGTATGTTGTGTGTTTGAAGGCTTTGCGCGCAACCTTGAACTGTCGAGCTATATCGAGTTTTTCAGGGTTAATGTCATAGATCGCAACATCGGCGTCTGCGCCTACGCCAAGTTGACCCTTGTTCGAGAGCCCTAAGGCTTTGGCTTGCCCTGCACGAGTCATAATGGCTATTTCATAGAGAGACATTTCACGATCGATCGATGGAAGCAAGCTCTTTTTCTGGGCTTTCTTGTTACAATGTTTCAGGGTTATTTCGCGTGCTTTTTTGCTATACAACCAAGCGAGAACTCGTGGGTAGGCAAAGAAAGGTCCTCCGTTGGGGTGGTCGGTCGACATAAACATTTTCCATGGGTCTTTTATGAGTAAGGCTAATTCTAACCCGATGGACCATTGTAAAGCGTTAACTGGGCTGTTTTTCTTGTATGTGAAAGGTATTATTCCTCCGCTAGTTTCGGTTTCAATGTCGCTGTTAACCCATTTGTTATGGCCGCCTAACTCGTAAAGTGAAAACTCGAAGGGTCCATCAGCAGTCATAGTTGTAGTGTCCGTGAATATTACTTGTCCCATGTCGAACGTCATATGGTTATGGGCGTTGATGTAACTTGAAATTTCTTCTGACGCTGACTGGAAGTGTGCCCAACCATCGCCGGCAAAACTAGCGAATTGCAAGTGCGTAATGTGGCCTACTGGTTTGCCGTTGTAAGGCACACTTTCTAGCGCCTTCATGGTATCCAGTGTAGTAATGTAATTGCCTGGTAATCCTAGGTTGTTAGTGTGAAGATGTATGGAGTGAGGAAGGTTGAGCATAGCGTTAACTCTAGCTAAGCCAGTTATAATTTCGCGTGGGGTAATACAGAAATTTGGAACTTTATCGTCGATGCTATGAACATTATGTCCGAACCCCCAAGACTCTAAGCCTCCGGGGTTAACGATTTTTATTGCGTATCCCTTGGTTATGTCCATCATCCAAGCAACATGCTTGGCGCATTCTTCGACGTTGCCTTTAGCCAGATTTTCTAGGACAAACCACCAGTCTCCCAAAAGGGGATAAGTGGCTTTGTCGAGTAAGGGTATATCGTTCAATTCTTCGTGTGTGTGCTTGGCTTGCAGTGGCGCCATTGAGGGGTTCATAACGGTTGTATAACCCATCCGTGAATACCGGTAACCAGTCGTAAAAGTTGAAGGAATCGAGTAGCCCGTACCGCTACGAGTCATTGCTGTTTTGCGTTCCACATCTTTAACATGGTCGTCAGGTCGAATTATTCTGCCTGTATTTACTTCTCCACCCGCAATGTGCGTATGGATATCAACTCCTCCCGGCATGACAGTTAAGCCTGACGCGTCAATTACGTGGGCTTTGCTACTGACTTTTTGGACAATTTTGCCGTCTTTGATGGCTATATCCATTTTTTCCCCATTAATCTTGTTAATGGGGTCAAAGACGAAGCCATTTTTTATTAGTAACTCAGTCATTTAAGCGACCTCAGCTTTTTTTGTTTTCTTTCTTTGTTTAATTTCAATCCTAGGTGCCAATTTGTTGCGTGCTTTAAGTTCGGCGTTATTTTCTGTTTCTGGATTTTTGGCTTTGATTGCTCGAATCTCTTCTAGTATTTTCCTTAATAATTCTTCGTCATTTAGAATGCCTTTTGGTGGCTCAACAACTTTGTGGAGCATTATTGGCACCAGATCCATGCGGTAAGCGGTGCCCTCGCATTCAATACCACACCACTGAGTTGGAAACACTACATCGCCAAGCCTTGAGATAGCATTCATGTCTGGGTTAATGGTGATTATAGGGTGCTTCATCATATTTTGCATTGCTCCCCTAGGAAAGTTTGCACCTGGATCTGACGAAATAACGAGGGTCGCATCGTTGTCGCCGCGTCTGAGCAAATCAATTGCTGTGAATTCTCCAGGGTTGTATTGTGGATAGCCTTGTGAGAAATCAAGCGCATATGGATAGCCTGTTTGCCAAGCGAAAACCACGTTTGCGCCCGTAACATTGAAATGCCCACGCATAGGCGAAATAACAAACTTGGTTCTTCTGTTAAGGTCACGTGTTAATGCGATTGCTATTTCGATGTTTCTGAATCTGCCTGCGCTTTGAGTTAAGCCTAAACCGAAGAAGATAACGCCGAAATCGCAGTTTACCATTGCATCTGTTACTTCTTTAAGGTATTCAACTGGAACACCACCAACTTTGTCAACATCAAGTTCTTGGTCAGCCACTAAACATCTCATGGATTCTAGTATTTCATAATCTTTGTTTGGTTCTACCTGAAGGAAATAATCAGCTGCCTCAGCAGTTATGGTTTTTCTGACATCAACAACAATTAGTTTACGCCCGTTCTTGTTGATTGCTTGAGGTGGCGCGTCTACGGTGCATGTTTGTGGATGAATTGGAGGATTATAGCTACCCAATATCCGCCTTGAAGCTAGGGCTACTTTTTTCTGGCTTGCAGCGCCTTTCAGTTTTTCCATGTAATTTTTCCATTCGCTGCCTTCAAAGCGCCCTTCAGTGAAACTGGTGTATCTTTCAAGATGTCTTGGGTGTGAAGCCCATGGGTCGCATGCCCAGTAAATTACGAGGTCTGCGCGGTGTCTGATTTGCCCAAGAGTACAGGATGGGATGCCGATTTCTTGTTCAGCCATAACTGATGGTCCGTGGCAAACACTGCAACAATTATCCAATGCTGAGCCTAATTCTTCCGCTAATTCTACACCAACTTGCTGCGCTTCGCTGGTTGAGCTGCTCCAGCCGAATAGAAGCGGATACTTTGCGTCGGTGAGAATTTGAGCTGCTTTGTGGACGGCTTCATCCATGGAGACAGGAACTAACTTGCCGTCTTTTCGTATCATCGGTTTTAGAATTCTTTCTTCGCTTTTGTACCCGTGAACCATTTTGGCTTCACACTGGGCACAGCCATTCTTCATTTTTATAATTTCGTTATTTTCAACTGTAACTTCTAAGTCGTCACATAAGCAACCGCATATTGGACAAACAACGGATTTTATTTCTGTCATGACAATTTACCGTCCATATTCTTTCATTAGAAGCTCATCGAGGGTTAAGACGGCTTCTTTTGGGGCAGCTTCAACTTCAACTGGGAACCCCTTAAACAAAGGCATACCCATGCCGAAAGTTTCGTCGCCGCAGATTGCATTTGCCCATAAACCACATGGTATAAAAACCATTCCAGGTGTGATTCCGCTTGGAAATTTTACTGCTTTAACGATGACGGAACCATACTTGGAGGATACCTGAACGTTGCTTCCGCTCTTTATGCCAAGTTGTATCATGTCAGTTTTGTCCATAAAGCAAACAGCAGAACTTTCAAAGTACTCGATTGAGCCTTTGCCCATTTCTTTTCCTACGCCTTGATCGATTGTCCTACCAGTAATTAGAGTTGCGCGTAACTTTTGCTCTACCATGGTCTACGACCTTACCCAATAGAAATTTATTCAGTTATATTTAAGAGTAAGTTCAAAAAAAACGCAAAATTCACCATTAACTCCATGTATTAGAGCAGTTTAGCACATGGTAAAGCCGCTGCTAACCGGTTAATTCCCAAGGTGCGACTGGAAAAAATGAAAAAGTCACTTAAGTTTGGCATGCACAGCGTCGAAAGCAGCATTATAAGTTCTTTTGCCAGACTCGTTGATGACACAGGTAACTTTGCCTTTTAACGCAACGCCTCTTAAACGCCTCAAATCCTTGGTCGTATCCGGCTCATTGTCGTCAAACCAGCACATCACATAATGGTCCGCCGCGCCTTCTTTAGTAGTCAAGTAGTCAGCGTCCCCCATGAGCGTGAAGAAATCCACAATGTTACCAGAATACTTTGCATCCGCGCCTTTAGCTATGGTTAGTTTTTTTGCTTTCACAACCACGAAGGGATCAATTTCAGGGTTAACATCTCGCTCTTTAAAAATGCATAAGACAGGTTTACTCCAAACAATTTCAGACAAGCCGACAAACCTCAAATAAACTAGTTTTACAGGATTATATAACCGTATTGTAGACTAGTTTTTCCGCTTAAAATAAAAAGTAACTACTTGTCACACTTGTTTTAGTGTCACATGGACTGTTACTTGTTGCCCGCCTGGAAGCACTACGAAGAACACGGTATAACTCTGCTGAGTTGAGGCGCCGAATGTTTGTACGTAGGGCGTGTTGGTGTGTAGGGCAAAGTCAGCACTCTTTCTTTCGTTTAGGATGTTGTAAAGGTCGCTTGACACGCACGTGAAGTTGCTTCCGCCGTTCCAGTAGCCCTTGTAGATGTACACGTCTGTCAGGGGCACCCATAGCAGAATTGTTAAAACCTAACTTTTCCAAAACGCCTTTTTGCCCCAAAACCATTTTGGCTGTCGAAACTTTAAAACCCAGCTACACGCACTTTATTTTATGCGATATTCTTTTAAGATCGGTTCCGCTTGGGGAATCCCCATTGAACTGCACTTCACGTTCATTCTTTTAATCGCTGCAGTCTTCATCCTATCCATACCGACAATGCAGTTTTACACGTTCTCCATTGTTTTGTTCCTGTTTGTCTTCGTGGTTTTTCATGAACTTGCCCATTCAATCGTGGCGCGGCACTACGGAATTAAAGTTCGAAAAATCATTCTGTACCCCATCGGCGGCGTTTCCGAGATTGAAGAAATCACCGACAACCCGTCGCAGGAGTGGCGGATGGCATTTGCGGGACCGCTGACGAGCGTGGTTTTGGGCGCTGCTCTTTTAGCCGTTAGCCTGGCAACTTCAACGCAGACATTTACCATAGCCACCTTCACAACCATCACAGGAAACTTCCTAACCGACCTAGCCACATTAAACATCCTTCTTGGCGCCTTCAACCTAATCCCGGCGTTTCCCATGGACGGCGGCAGAGTCTTCAGGGCACTGCTGGCTGAACGCTTGAAGTATTCTGACGCAACAAGGTACGCTGTTTACATTGGAAAAATATTCGGCGTCGCCATGGTTATCATAGGCTTCTGGTTCAATTTCCTGCTGATTTTAGTGGGGATTTTTGTTTACATAGGCGCCTGCGAAGAAGCAGAACAAACCATAATCTCCACAGCTTTAGCCGGCGTGCGGGTTAAGGAGGTTATGCTATCTGAGTTTGGCTCAGTGAATCCTCAGCAAAACCTCGCTGAAGCCCTGGAAGTCATGTTCAAGAACCGCTACCACGACGTGCTCGTGGAAAAAGAGGGCGTTTTCCAAGGGGTCGTTACGTGGAGCGAGTTGATAAAAGTTAAGCCGGAGGAACGTAGCGCCCTCAGGGTGGAGCAGATGCCGATAAAAAACATCTCGGTCTTTAAGGATGAGTCGATTCTTGAAGCAAACAAGATTATGACACGTGAAAAAATCGACCTCGTTCCCGTCGTCGACAAGGAAACGCCCACGAAGATAGTGGGTGTCTTGACGAGCGAAGCTATTGCAAACGCCTACGAGAAATCTAAAGGTAAGTAATACAAAAACGCACACCGCGAAGAGGATGTTCCTAAGAAAATAGTGCTTAAACAAAAAGCCGCCTCTAAAGGAGAGGAACCGTTCAAATTCATAGCAGAGCTTACCGCGCCGGCATACTACATCAACCCGTTAACCAGCCTAAAGCCGTTAAAGCCAAAAACTACCAGCGCGAGGGCTACATGCGTTTTGACTGAAATGAAGGCGACACACCAAACTCCTACCCAATTAGCTTCGGCGGACCCGAACCCGACGTGAACGCGGCGGAACCGCCCTTTGAAGTTTCGGGCATTGCCGTACACCAACCGTACAAACATCCCAACAGAGACTTTTCGCAGCCAGGAGAACTCTACCACAAAGTCATGACGGACGTGGACCGCGAACACCTTATCGGCGACATCTTTAGCCACCTTAAAAATGCGAATAAAGACACCAGATGCGGCAGGCAAGAATCTTCTACAAAGCAGACCAAGAACACGGGCAACGCGTAGCAGACGGCTTAGACATAACTTTGTAGATACTTCGGATTTCTATTTCAGTCAATTTTCTTTTTCCTTTTTCGCTTCAGCCCTTATTCGGCGTGCTTTGAGTCGTAAGACTGCGTTTTTGGCTCTTAAAATGCGAAGCCTTAAAAGTGAACATGCACATATATACTCTGTTGCAAGTTTGCATTCAGTTGCCCAAGACATTTTTGGTTAACGTGAGCGGTTAAGTTTAGAAAGGGGAAAAGAATATTGAAGATATTTGAGGCTATGGTGTTAAAGAGAAAAATTGGTTCAAGTTGCAGTTTAGACGTGAAGATGCTTGATACCGTAAAAGATGGAATAATTTTAACTTTTGAGCAAAACACAGTCAACAGCAACGACCTGGTATACATAAAAGACTTCGTAACTCAACACAACTTAAGCTTACTCCTTGACAGCGACTGCTACTTTATATCAACAAACGCGCTGAAACCATCCGCCCTATCAGTTTGGGAAAACTAAACACCCATCAACGACAAATCAGGTTTTAGCCAAGTTCTCCTTAACTCTAAACCACACCATTTCTTTAATCAAATTAAAAGGAACCGGCTCATCTAATGGGAATTTAACCGTGCCCTTGCTTACTTCGTAACATGACAATTTGGTTTTGAATACTTCAATAGCTGACACTCGGGGATAGAACCCGATGTGGTTTTTATGCGCTGCAAACCACACCAAGATACCGTTTTGCTTGAAAGCGGGCATCTGATAGCTGATTGTCTCTCGTGCCTCTGGCGCAGCATCTCTAATGGCTCGCCTAATTTCTTCCAAGGTAGTTTGTACGTTCTTGGGAAAACCAGCTATGTATTCATCTACGGTTTTGAATTTTCTCTTAGGCGCCATTGCAGTCCCTCCAAATATGTAGTTTGTCCAGCTATTTGTTTTTGACGCGGTTTCCGCCAGAGTTTAACCAATTCGAACAGCATACGAAAAAACGCATTTTAAAAAAGCAAAAAAAACAAAAAACTCCGTACATCAAACCCAGCAGACATGAACAGAACAGCTTTGTCTGCGCGGTCGTGTGTATCCCTAAAACCCAAGACTGCAATGGGAAGTCAGCCGCCCGCCGCTATCCGCTCCCGATTTTTTATCCCTAAATTTCCTTAAACTTCGAAGTACAAAAAAACCATCAAAAAACCCTTTATCCCAAGTTACAGCTACAGGTTAAACGCGGGAATCATGTTCCCTTAAGAGGAAAGGTTTGGCTGGGTCAACATTGACAGGACACGGAGGCTTCTTAGCCCAAAAGATGACCCCTTGCGCGTCTAGACCAAAACGTGCTTTGACCCGCCAAACATTCCTTACCCTAATTTTTGTTGTACCTTGATTAGAAGGCATTTTTTATATGAAGATTATGGTGGGCCGGAGGAATTTGAATCCTCGTCTATAGCGCCCGAGGCTCAGAAATCAATCGATTGGTCAGAATTCAAACAGTCCTTATTATCTAAATACGTCAAAGCCTACGCAGTACTGCTCTTTGAAAGTGCACAGAAATACCAACATCTTTTGAATGATGTAAATGGGATTCAGCTTCTAAAACCAACAATCAGAAACAACATCATCAACGCACTTTTAGCCTTAAGCAGATATCAAGGCAACTATGACCTTGTCAAAACCCAAATGAAGGCTCACGGCGTTAAACATTACAAACCTGATCAGATTACAACGTTTACTAGAATCTTCAACAGTGAAGCCCATGAAGGCTTAGGTACATGGTACAATCAAGCAATGGCTGTCCTTGCTGATAATGAAAAATTCTATCTTAGATTCATGCTTCTAAGTGGAGTTCGAGCAATGGAAGGAATCAACAGCTTCAACTTAATCGTTAGTTTAGGCAGCAAATATCGAAAAGAATACTACAATGAAAAAACAGGGTTTCTTGAACACTACAAGTACCCCAAATTGTTTCTACGAGGTTGCAAAAACGTCTACATCAGCGCTGTCCCAAAAGATTTGCTTGATGAAATTTCAAAGTCACGTAATGTTTCCTATAATGCAATTGGTAAGAAATTGAATAAAGCTGGAATGCCAATGAGGGTTAAACAACTCAGATCTTTCTATGCTACCATTATGAGGGATCTGGGACTGATTTCTGAGCAGATAGACTTAGTTCAAGGGCGTATAGGAAAAGGGATTTTTCTTCAACATTATTTCAAGACAAACCCAAAACCACTAAACGAAAAGATATTATCGATACAGCCAAAATTGGAGAAATTATTTCACTCTTAGATTTCCGCTGGTGCAAACTATGTAAACACAATGAATGAATATTATTCCTATTCGTCTGATTCTTTGAATTATATTGTTTCCGCTGCTTGTTTAAGCAAAGGTTCTGTTTCAATAGGATTAAAAACTGGAATTGAAAGCAATGATGAATCTCGACTAGTGTTCTTTTATCCAAATCCAACATTAGAAGTAACCTACATAACCACCACTCCAAACCCAACCGCAACTATTATTCCAACATCGGCACCTCAATCAGGTTCAACGTTAAATGTAAACCCAACTTCCAGCCAAAACATGAATGGCGTAGGACCTTACACTATCGATTCAACCAAAGTTGTCATATTAATCATCGTAATCGGTTTTGCTGCAATCTTGTCAGTATCAATTTACAAAAACAGAACAGCAGAGAAACAATAACTCTTTTTTTTCTAATTTATATTTCTAAATTAATAAAAATATTAGAAAATCAATAGCTTACTTATTTTTATTTTCTTATTAGTTAGGATTTAGAAATTTAGAAAACTTGGCTTATTTTGTAAAATCGGTAAATAAACAAATTAGGAAAGGAGTGTATTCCTAAAAGACCAGATTTAAGACAGTGAACTTCGGCTGACTGCAACTAAAAGCAATATTGTTTGCTATCTCGGAAAAGAACTGGGCAAGTGTACGTTAATAATATCAAAAGCTTTGGCGATATATTCAGAGTTGGGGCCAAAACACATTATCGATACTTCCTTGATCTTCTGGGGCTCCACATACTTGATCCACAAAACTTTCCAAGGACCTAAATTGAGACTATAATCGAAGTTTTCTATAGCAAGAATTGTCGGGTAGGGAACTTGGAACCTTTTTGAATTATTGAAAGTGGAAGATCCATAAATTTGCTGATTTGTCAGAACAATTTTGGTATTGTTCTTTTGCATCATAACGAAAGTTCCAGGGCGACTAAAACAAACATTCACAGCCCAAGGACCAAACGAGTAGAGTTCAGTTTCTTGGTTGCCAGGTAAACTTTTTCCGCAAGCGGAACAAAACAGATTCCGCTCATCTACTTTCACTCCGCAACTTGGACATAACATTTTCTCTTTTCCTCTGTAGGTAAGTAAGCTTCTTTTTTATATATAAAAGAAGAGAGAATTAAGATTATTCTCTAGACGCGGACACCCCTTAAGACAAGAGACAGTGTCGATATTAATGCAATTACCATTAAGTACTACTCATTTTAAGAATATGCCTTTAATTATTTAGCTTAAAATCACCAAATATATAACATTGTTTTTCCCCTCGCATGCCCTTGGGTGCGAATTCAAATGCCAAGTAAGGGAAATGTTGTATTGTACTTAGACAAAGAATTAGTGGAAAAGTCGAAAGAATTAGGCTTCAACCTCAGTAAAACGTTTGAAAATCACTTGAAACATTTAGTCAACATATATTCACTCGTTTCTATGCAAAATAACGGTAATTCAAGTAAATATAAAAGAAGTGTGGTGGGGCCGGAGGAATTTGAATCCTCGTCTATAGCGCCCGAGGCTACAAGCCTAGACCAAGCTAGCCGACGGCCCCTTTCCAAATGTCTTATTGTTGTTTTCGGACGGGTTCATAGATTAATGCTGGTTTAGGCTTTAAACTTTAGCGGTAAACATTTTGTTTTAGAGTGTACCAGCTTGGATTCTGGTACTGCGCTCAGCCGCCGCCGTCATATTAGGAGCCTAATAGCAGTTCTATGCACAAACTATTGGGAGGTCGAATTGCAATGCGAACCCTAGAAGGGCAGGTCACTATTGGCATTTTAAGCTGTCATTTGCATGTTAAATTTGGTGCTTTAAATAAGGGAGGGGAGATCACCGAGAGCAACAGGTCTTTTCCGCTCGAAGCATTTCAGCTACATATCCTAAAAAAGTCTAAAAAGGCGAAAAACGGCTTAAATTCCATTTACAACAGTTCACGAGCACCAAAAACTTAAGGCTGGGTCTCTTTGGTCTCGTCACATTTCTCCTTATGCGGCGTACTCAAAACATCCTTCACGCGGTTAGTTATCACGGGACCCAATCCATGCACCGCTTTTTCCCAGTCGTCCACGTTAATCAAGGCGTTCATGGGGGTTTGGTAGGAATCGAGGATGGCGGTTGCTTTTTCCCGTCCGATGCTGGGCAAGCTGGCGATGAAGTATATTTGGGCGTCGGAGAGGGTTTCACATTTTTTGAACGCATGCACAACGGCGCTGCGTTTTTCAACAATCTGCTCCTGCCTGGCGGCGGTGTAGAGAAAATCGATGGTTTCCTTGTATGAGCCGGTGCTGACTATGGCTATGCCGTTTTTGGCGAGGTTAAAAATGGCGCCCCAGACTGAAGCGGGCGAGATGCTGCTGTACTTGTAGATTATGGGCATGTAGCCTTCGAGTACGATGAGCGATTTTGGGTATACTTCTTTTAGGCGGAAGAGCTGCTCGAAGAGGTAGCGTCTTGTGAGGGTGTAGACGAAGTCGTTGACGGTTTTGCGTTCCACCGCACATTGGTCGCTGAGTATGTAGTCGCCTTTCTCGAGCATCTCAGTTTTCACGTTAACGCCCTTCTCGACTAAGCCCTTAACGATTTTTGCTGCGCTGCTTGCCTCGCGGCTGTCCACTATGATGGTTGGTTCGTCACCGGGTTTCTTTTTTTCTCCGATGAAGGGAACCAGCGTTTCAGTGCCAGACATACGGTCAACTCTGCATACGTAACCTGAAGTGGAGGCTTATTTTACTTCCGCTGCTAGAACTGAAACATAAAAGAAATAAGAGGTTCAGAACCAAAAATAGCCGAATGAGAAAACAGTAAGCAAGAAGAGTTTGGTTATTCAAAATCATTTATTCGTATCGTGTCAGGAACAGGGGTTTTCTGGCTTCTTTTCGCCTGACTTTCAAGGGCACATCTTTGAGGGAAACCTGCCCCAGTGTTTCCTCGACTTTTGTGGAGCACTTTTTTAACAGACAGGATGCACCATTTTGATAATCCATACATCCACACCTTACGCTATGAATTGTGACCATGCCATAAAAGCTCTTGTGACTGACGCCTCACAACAACAATCGACGAAAATGATGCATGAAATTTAATCAACTAAAAACCGTTTTTATTGTTCAAACCAGTTTACACTGAAACTTTTGGTAGCTTGCTTAGATTAAAATATTTTTCTGATTAAGATAACAAAAAATAAAATGAAAGGGGTTTATGGTCCCTTTTTGGTGATTTCTTTAATTGCGCCTGCTGCGACGGTGGTGCCCATGTCTCGGATTGCGAATCTGCCGAGTTCTGGGAAGTCTACGAATGCTTCGACTGCGATGGGGTGGAGTGGTTCCATGCGTACCCATGCTGCGTCTCCTGTTTTGAGGTAGCTTGGGTGCTCTTCGGATACTTGTCCTGTGCGGGGGTCGATTTTCTTTATGAGTTCAGTGAATTTAACTGCGATTTGTCCTGTGTGGTAGTGGAGTACTGGTGTGTATCCTGCTGCGATTGCGGTTGGGTGGTAGATGATGATGATTTGTCCGATGAATTCTTTTGCGACTGTTGGTGGGTTGTCAACTGGGCCTGCTACGTCTCCGCGGTGAACATCAGTCTTTGAGATGCCTCTGACGTTCATACCGATGTTGTCGCCTGGCTCTGCCATTGGGATTTGTGTGTGGTGCATTTCGATGGATTTGACTTCAGCAGTCTTGTTGGATGGCATGAAGACAAGGGTTTGACCTGGTTTTAGGATGCCTGTTTCGACTCTGCCGACTGGGACTGTGCCGATGCCTGTGATGCTGTAAACGTCTTGGATTGGAACACGCAGTGGTTTGTTGGTTGGTTTTGGTGGAATCTCGAGAAGGTCGAATGCTTCCATTAAGGTTGGACCGTTGTACCAGGGCATCTTGTCGCTTTTCTTGATCAAGTTGTCGCCTGTCCAGCCTGAAACTGGTATGAAGTTGATTTTCTCGACCTTGTAGCCGACCATCTTGACCATTCTTGTGATTTCATTTTTCATTTCATCGTATCTGTCTTTGCTCCAGTTAACGGAGGCGTCATCCATCTTGTTGATGGCAACGATTAGCTGGCGTATGCCTAAGGTGAATGCTAAGAATGCGTGCTCGCGAGTCTGGCCGCCTGCGCCGATTCCTGCTTCGAACTCTCCTTTTTTGGCTGAGCTGAAGAGGACTGCTGCGTCGGCTTGGCTTGCTCCGGTAATCATGTTTTTGATGAAGTCTCTGTGGCCTGGCGCGTCGATGACAGTCATGTTATACTTCTTAGTTGGGAATTGCAGGAATCGAAGGTCAATTGTGACACCTCGTTCTCGTTCTTCCTTCAAGTTGTCTAAAACCCAGGCGAAGTGGAATGTCGCTTTACCCATTGCTTCGGCTTCTGCTTTGTAAGCGTCAATTGTTCGTTGATCGATAACGCCAGCAAGGTACAATAAGTGTCCTGTGGTGGTTGATTTTCCGTTGTCAACGTGGCCCATGATGATGATGTTTAAGTGCGGTTTATCGCTTTTGCTCATGTTCATTCCTCTATTAATCTTACCTAATTTTGTGAATTCGTTAACACATCAGTCCTCCGATTATTAAAAGTTTATGATGTCCCTTTCCCCTGCGGTATGGCTGAGGCAGATTCAAAAACCCGAACGCAAAACAGCATAATCAATTTTAAAGTTTATTTTGCAGGCAAAATAACTTAATAATTCTGAAGATGGTTATGGCTACGCATGAGCATCAGCGCAGGAACGGTTCAGGGCATATCCGTGGTTACAACCACTTGGAACGAAGCGGAAAACATCGAAGAACTAATCCGCAGAATCCGCCAAACCCTCAAGGGCACTATGCATGAAATAATAGTGGTTGACGACAGCTCCCAAGACGGAACCCTAGCAATCGCTAAACGCTTTGCAGATGTGGCAGTTGGAAAAGAGCGGGAAGGACAAACTAAGGGTTTACTGTATGGAGCAAAACTAGCAAAGTTTCCAGTTGTAGTAACGATAGATTCCGATTTAGAGAACCCTCCCGAACTCATACCTGCACTCGTAGCGAAGCTGGTTGTTTTTGATTTGGCGGTTGCATCGCGAAGTGTTGTGCCCAGGTTTTCTGAGCGGTGGGCTGCAAAGACTTTGGGTAGAACCTGCGGCGTTTCAGATTTTTACTCGAATTTTAGGGCTTACAAAAAAGAGGCATTTGCCGACAAGTTGGCTGCTGGAGAAACTTTCGGCGGTGAACTGCTAATCATTGCTAAGAAGAAGGGTTTCAGAATTGGCGAGGTAGAGTATGATGCGCCGCCGAGACGCAGTAAACCCCGGATTGGAGGCGCAATTAAGGCCAACTTGAGGATAATGGTTGCGACCTGGAAGTGTTTTTTTATATATCTGCTTTAACGGAAAGGCAAAATGACGTCAACCAAAAAAATAACTGCCCCGCATGAATAATTAATTTGGGTTTTGTTTTGTCTCATTCTGACAGCGCCATTTTAAAGAACCTCATGCTTATCCTGAAAACAAAAGCATTAACTTCCAAGAACCTCTTCAAACGGGAAACCAGAGAAGGCGACTACATGTTCAATGATCTTTTAAGCTTGTTCCAATGGTACTACGACCACGCGCAGGAAAGCGAAAAACAAACGCTCCGAAGCACGATGGACCTGATAGTGCTCCTCTCAGAACAAGTACACACGTCGCATAGGCAGGCGGAAAGCTCCATCGACGACTTCAAAACATACATAACCACGCTTGAAGGCTGCTACAAAAACATGGACGGCGACTTTGACAAATCTGTGACGCAACCAGCAGAAAAAGAAGCCCAAGAAAGAGACCAAGAGGAAGAAGAAAGAGACAGAAGCTTAAGAGGAATATACCAAAAGGGCTATCCCAAATTCTACGAGTAAGCTATTTTCGCTCTATTAACTCGATTTGGGTTCCGTCTGGGTCCTCGATAAAGGCAATCGTTGTTTTTTCGTTAAACTTGAATGGCTCATCGGTGACGGTTACGTTTTCTTTGCGCATGACTGCAAGGGTTTTGTTTATATCGGCTACTTCGAAGCCTAAGTGGTCAAACAACCGCTCCTCGTACTCGGGCTGAACGAACCGTTTTTGGCTGTGGTAGAATGTTAATTCTAGTATGCTACCTTTTCCAGATGGATCTTGCAGGAACGCAATTTCAGCGTTGGTCTTCTTGATTTCATGGCGGCTTTGAAGCTTTAAGCCGAAGAACTTTGAGTAAAAATCGATGGACTTTTCCATGTTGCTCGTGCGGATGCTCGTGTGGACAAACATTGTTTTACCCTCAGATGATTCTGTAATTATTGGTTCGCTTTTAATGTTTAACTTGGCTTGTTTATCAAGCGTTTCGTTAACCAATTCATCAGCCCGCTGGATTTGGGGGTGGCTTCTGCGCACGTTGTAGAAGTCGATTTTTCTGAAACAGACTTCTATTTCTCGCACTTTGCGCCAGTACTGTATAAGCAGATTATCTTTTACTGCGTATTCGCCGTTGACTTGTTTAGCGATGAGTTCGCTGTCAAGGTAACAGGCCACTTCAAACGCGTTGGCTTCAACAGCATACTTTAACGCAAAAAGCAATGCCTCGTATTCAGCTTGGTTATTGGTGTGGACACCTATGAATCGCGTATCCGCCGCTACGGTTTCTCCTTTTTCGTTTTGGGCTATAAATGCTATGGCTGCGGGTCCAGGGTTGCCTCTTGCGCCGCCATCAGAGTAAATTAGCAGTCGCTCACTCATTGCTCGTCACTTCTAGGCAAGTTAGTTGTGGCTTGTTATTTAAATTCGTAAGCTTGAAGAACTCTACATAGTTCTCACAATTGGAGCTTTAGACAACACACCCCAAAACTAGCCCCACAGTCAAAAACTCTCATAATGAAACATTAGACGGCAAAACTCCAGTCGAAGCAGTGACATCATGATTGAAGGACAGGATAAACGGCAAACTCACATTGAAAATGCAAGCAAAAAGCTTGAGATAAAGCTAACTAGTTTTTTTAACTGTATATGCTTCTATGTTGTCTTAAGTTATGTTCTCTTAGTTTGTTCGGGTTTGAGAGTTGAACCTTAGATAAGTCACATTTGTTTAAGTGTTCTGGAACGACTTATCATGTAAAAATGGATCAGACAACGTGACTGGCATTAAGCTTGGAACCACAAGAACTAATTCGCATAATCGTCAGCTTGCCCTTTTAAGGAATCCTATTGGATTGAGCAACCTTAAGAGTTCAAGAAGGGGCAAATTCGACATCATAGCTGAGATTCTGCTCCTCTGCGACCAGAAGAAGACTAAGACCAGCATAATGTACAACACAAACTTGAAGTATTCCCAGCTTAAAAGCCACATGCACACGTTGACTGCGCAGTGGATACTGGTAAAGAGCCAAAACAAGTACAACACGATCGAGAAAGGCTACCGCTTAATAGAATTTTTCACACAACTAAACGATTTACTAGACAAGTTTAATCCTAAAAAAGCCCAACGATTTACAAATGCTCAATTCAGCTGATAAACCGTCGTGGCGGTTAACGTTTTATTTCTGCGGATTCTTCGCGGTTTTTAAACTTCTCTTCCAACAAAACCAGCAGCTCCTGAGGCTTCACAGGCTTGACCAAATAGGCATCGGCGCCTTCATCGAGCGCTTTAACACCGGTTTCTAGTGATGGAAAACCTGTAATCATGATTTTAACTGTATTATGGAGAGGCTTCTTTAGTTTTGCGAGTAAGTCTGTGCCATCCATGTCGGGAAGCCTTATGTCTACGAGCGCGAGGTCGTAGTGACGGTTTTCAGTTTTCTCCATGGCTTCTTTGCCTGTTTCCGCTGTTTCAATCTCGTAGCCGCTCTTCTGGAAGATACGTGTGAACGCTCGAAGTATCGATTTATCGTCATCTACAACTAGTATTGTTTTTTTGTGTTCTGCCACTTCTAACATTCCCTTTTTTATTCATACTTACGGCTTTTCAAACCTTAAGAGGTCATTATAAGCCGCCAAATTCTTTCCTGAACCAAACCCAACAGGGCTGGTTTAGCTTAAACAAAGACTTTCTATCCCTTTGACTTTGGACTAATTCTATCAATGATTTTGAGATTAATAAACGCTATCCCGTTTGCCAAACCTCAAAGCGGCCTTGTTGACAATAAAGTTATAACTGAGAAAAACCAGCTTAATTTAGAGAAGAACATGGTTTTGAAACGTAATGGTACCTGCACCCTTTTCGTACACACTAGACACTGAGATCCCTTCAATCTACTTTGAGAAGCTCTTTGACTTCATCTATACTCAGTACCTTACTCCCCAAAAACAACGGTTCACAAACCTATCCAAAGAAACAACCCCGACGAGCAACAGAATCTCCTACGTTGTCCTCGACACGCAGGGGAGACAAATCATCAAAGTTGAAGTAACATGCACCGAAACCGTAAACGCAACCATAACACCCCTGGAAAGTGACGCCCCAGACGCGGCAGTCAATGAAGCAAGACAAGATATCTTAATTGCCACGGAAATGTTCGAGGAGAAAGCCCGCAAGATAACATGGTACTTTGCATGGCGTGAAGGCGAAGAAATTGTCCCTGAAAAAGTTACGCTGCACGAAAAAAGCTTCAACCGACTTTTCTTGGAAACCCAAGTGCTACTGAGCTTTGCGTTTATCGCTCTTGGGCTGGGGCTGTTTGTGGTTGTTTTAACTTTTTACCCCGCGTACTTCTGGGCTGTCCCAATAATCTTGATTGCTTCACAGTTCGTATTGGTTTTCTACTCAAACAAGATAATTGCCAGATCAAGCGACTGGACAATCACCCAAGACAACCCCAACATAACCTTCTTGGAGTACCAACCGCCGATCGGTTCATTGGGCACCATTGACGATTACAAGCAGATTTCGCCGGAACAGCTGGTAGCGTTAAAGAAAGAAGTCTACGAAGAAATAATAGCTAAACACGGCACAATCGACTGCCAAGAAGCAGAAAAAATCTTCGCCAAATACAACGTATCCTGCAGACTCGGTAGCTTAACAACAAAGAAAATCAACGTCTACGAACTGGTGAAGAAAGTTGCCGACCGCTTCGGATATAAAGTGCCTAAAATCGTGATTTCAAACACGATGGTTCCCAACGCTGCAGCTTCCGGCCCCAGCCCCAGCCGAGGCATCGTGTTGATAACTACGGGACTACTTGTTCAGCTGGAAGAGCCCGAAGTAGTAAGCGTTTTGGGGCATGAATTTGGGCACCTCAAAGGCAGAGACCCCCTGATCCTGTTTGGGTTGCTGAGTGCAGAGTTCCTCTTCAGGTTCTACGTGCTGCTCGCCCTGTTCCCGCTCATATTCACATCTCTGCTGTTCTTTGTTTACTTCTTTGCAGTCATGACGCTCATATTCTTTATTGCGAAGTTTTTTGAAGCTCGCGCAGACTTAACGTCGGCCATAATGATGGGGCATCCTAAAGTCATGGCGAGGTCACTGGAGAAAATCGGTTTCCACAGGCTATTGTTCGAGCGGACGCCGAGTTTCCGCCTACAGGAGTGGGTTGGGTTGGATTCGCATCCTCCGATTTACTTCAGAGTGAAACGCTTGGAAAACCTGGGCGACGAGCAGATTAAGCATCCGCTGGTTCAATCGATTAAAGATGTCATAAGAGGATTCGCCACCACATTGAAGGGCTAAACCTTCTTGCTTGCTTTGAAAACCTTATCGACCTCTTTTTATTTTAAGTTAACAACAATTTTTTGAGATGCCGCCTATGAATTACTCAGTGCAGTTAATTGCACCTGAAGAAAAAGACAAGCTATACCAAGCCAACGAGCCCAGGTTACTCTACGCCAGCAAAGCCGAAATCTATGGATGTTGCATAAAAATCTTAAACGACCCTGAGGCAACCAAGAAAAAGTGGAAACAACTTTTTCACTGCAAACTAAAAAATAGGTGGGTATTTAGACGGGGGTGCAAAGATTTTTGTGTCGGGGTTTTTTCTTGGCTTAGGACCGGTTGCACGTCGTTTTTCACGGTGTTGACGTTGATGTTGTGGGTTTAGCTGTTTTTCAGCTTTGATTGCTGCAACCAGCCGGGGGGAGCGGGTTGCAACAACAACAGCAACAACTTCTTTTTTGTGCAGTTGATTTAAGTTAGTTTTTTTAAATGGGGTTCTTTGCATGGTTTTTGAAAAGTCATCGGAGGGGGGGGCGGCTGCAGCTTCCAACAACAGAGCCCGCCGGCAAACACAAAAGCCTTTGCAAAAGCGCTTCAGATTCTTCTTAGAAAAAATCGCCCCTAAGCCATAGCATCAAACAACCGATAGAACAAAAACAGCTAAACACACACAAAAATAGGTATTTTAATGCAAAAATATTAAGGTTAACGAGTTACCTATAATATCAACGAGGTATGCAATTTGAAACTTATTTACGTTGCAATTGACGGAATGGGTGATTTACCGATTAAATCCTTAGGCGGCAAAACACCCCTCGAAGTGGCAGAAACCCCCAACATGGATGCGCTTGCCAAAACAGGAAAAACTGGTTTAATGTATTCGGTGAAGAAGGGTGTGGCGCCCGAGAGTGATGTGGCGGTTATTTCGCTCTTAGGCTATGACCCCTTCAAGTACAGCACGGGCAGAGGCGTCATCGAAGCCGTTGGCGCTGGCTTGAAGATGAAGGATGGCGATTTAGCGTTGCGATGCAACTTCGCTACTTTGGGGGAAGGAAAAACCATACTCGACCGCCGCGTGGCGCGCAGCTTAACCACGGAGGAAGCCACTGAACTGAGCAAAGCCGTCAATAAGCAAGTTAAACTGGAATCGTATCCTGCCACGTTCGAGTTCTGCAACACACTCGGACACAGAGCAGTACTGCTCATAAAAAGCAAAGCCAAGCCCCTTTCAAGCGCTATAACCAACAGCGATCCAGCCTACACAATTGTCAACGGCCTCGGCGTGGCAAAAGCCGAAGTTGAAATGGTGCTGCAGACCTGCGAACCCACCGATAAAACCGAAGCTGCCAAAGTCTCCGCTGCTTTGGTAAACGAGTTCATAGATAAGTCCCACGCGCTGTGGGAAAACCATCCAGTAAACGTGAAACGCGCCAAAGAAGGCAAACTCAAAGCAAACGTGGTTTTAACACGGGATGCGGGACATTTGCTTCCGAAATTCTTCAACATAAACGAGCGCTACCACGTTAACTTTGCTTGTTTAGCGGATATGCATGCGGAACGCGGCATAGCTCAGCTTGCAGGCATGGAGTCGTCTTTGCTTCCGCCGCCTTCAGGAAGCCTGCAGAAGGACTGCGAAGTCAGGGTAAAAGCGCTCCTTGAAGCCCTTCCGAAACATGACTGCTTCTACATCCACCTTAAAGGACCCGACGAGCCAGGACACGACGGCAACTGCACACTAAAAACGCAGATTATCTCAGCCATCGACAAGTACTTCTTTGGACCCCTGCTGAAACAGATTTCGCTTAAGGATAACCTCATCTGCATAACAACCGACCATGCTACGCCCTGCTCTTTGAAAGTGCACAGCGACACGCCGGTTCCAGTGCTGATTTCAGGTGACCACCTTGGCAGCGGTAAAGCAGTTAAGTTTTGTGAGAGGGAATGCGCGAAGGGCAGGCTTGGCACCATAGAGCGGGGATGTGAGCTTATGCCCAAACTTATGGAGCTAATAAAAAAATAAGGGATTCAAAACGGCTTTAACCCTTAGCCTGCTTTTCTTTATATGAGAGGAGGGGGGTCACCATAGAGAGACCTAACCTCTTCAACATAAAACCTGATGTGCCTTTACATAAGCGGGCTATAGACGAAATCACGGCAACCTCAAGTTCCCTTTAGATTTCGCTGGTTGCTGTTTCTACACAGTCACGCATGTTAATAGGTAAATTTCCAGATAGTTATTTAGGACATTATACCTTTTTTGAACGACTTGACTTTTTGGAGGTGAATGTTTTCCCAGAAAAAAACAAGAAAGGCGAATTTACCGTCGAACAGAAGAAAAAGAAATGTGAGATAATCCAGGAAGGCAAATACGAAGTTGGCATTTCGCCCGATGTTGGAGAAGAAGAAAAGAAAGCTGTAGAGCAAACAGGGGATGCCGCGACGTCAGGTTGGTAAAAATAACTTTGCCTTTTTGGACTCCGCTTTACTTTTTTCGGTTGGTTAATATTTATGGCGCTAAATAATCTATAAAATGCTTCAAAACATAAAATTAAGGGTTTTTTGGTATAAAAAACGCAAATCTTTTATTTGGTACTCACAATATAAAAGCAGGGTAAATGCTTGGAAGAAGCTATAATTGAAATCGGACAAGTTACGCATTTCTTCTCAAAAATCAGCGTTGCAGTAGTTGAGTTAACACTGCCTGTATCAGTTGGCGACAGAATCCTTGTAAAAGGTCTCTTGACTGAATTTGACCAAACCGTCGATTCCATGCAGATTGACCGCAAAGAAATCCGGAGGGCAGAAGGCGGCCAAAGTGTAGGATTAAAACTGGAGCAACCAGCCAAAGGGAAAGACGTAGTTTACAAGAAGCTTTAGAGGGCTATTTTTCTTTTTTTCAATTACAATTTGTAAAGTTTTGAACGCACCTATTGCTCTTAATTACTGCTTCATAAATGATAAATTCACTTACAACATAACATATTCATGTTTACGATGAACAATAATACTGAAATTCCCTGCGCCTTCTGCCATAAATGGGACACAAAAGCCAAAAGTTTCTCTTGTCAACCCAACAGATGTCAAAAGCTCTCAGAATGGCTTTTAGGCCATGAACAAATAGAACACCCAGAAATCAAACAGGTTGTTGCACCTCCAATCCGATACATAGTTTAAAATTTTTAAAAAAACCTTCACCTTTCCATAGTGCGAGGAGTAAAATTTATTTTATACTTTTTCTCCCTAATTATTTCTTCCAATATTATTCTCTCTCATCTTCTCTCAGACAGACACACAAACAGAAACAGGAAACATGTTATACCCGCACAATAACAAATCAATAGCGAAGTTTTCATTAGTTGTCTTGTTTTGTAGTGTCTTAAGATTTACGCCCTATTTTTAAGCTGGGTCCTATTAGATTTGCAGAAATATTTATCTTAAAAAAAGCCTAAATTAAGGGCCGGCCTCCAAGTTGAGTATTTTTTCAGTAAAGGAATTTTTACAATACTCTACACATTTCCCACATATTTCATGTTTTGATATATTATAGCCCTCAGAACTGCAGTTATAATACACCCCAAAGATTTAATTCTATAAAACTTCAAACTCTAAGGAGCGTGATTCAGAATTTGGCTGGCCTCTCTAAAAACCAAAAAAGAATTATGGAAATGCTAAATATAAAACCTGACATGACGACCAAGGAAATTGCAGAGATGATTTTTGGCAAAATTGTAGAGTACAAATCAAAAGAATATGCTTCCGTTCACCGCAGCCTAATTTCCTTGGAAAAACAAGGGCACATTAAGAGAGTCCAGGTTCAGCTTCGCTGGCAAAGGGCAAACCAATAGTGGAGAGCGCGCAAGTACGTAAGATTATTAATGTTCTGCCTCTGCAACTCTATTATTAGTGGTGGTAAACTCTTGCATTATTCTTTTGTCTGTCTATGAAAAATTGATCTTGGTAAGTTTTGTCGGTATTTGATCCAATACTTTTTTTAGTTTGCTTTGGTGGATTTTGATATAAACTTAAGGAGTTATTTCGCAACAGTCTTTTGTGGTGATGTCACCATTCTCCGCGTACAACCTTCCTCTTTTTTGAGGTTGAACTCGCATGTTCCAGCTTTGGAACAATGTGTTCTTTGAGGAGAATTAAATATCACCTTTTAGCTATTGATTGCTAGGTTGTGATATTGCGGAAAGCAATCGCCCTGTCAGTAGTCATTGTTTTAGTGTTCTTAATTCTAAGCGTGGTTTGGCTTGCCTTTGCAGACAGCTCTCCTGTGTCATCGCCTGTAGAGTTAAAGAATAATTTTCCCGGCGAGTTCGGCTACTCAGTGTATCTATTAGCCGACGGCAGCTTAATCCTAAACACATCCAATCAAACCTGCACGTTTCTCGTAAAACTCGACTCATCAAACCAGGTGCTATGGTCAAAGCCAATCATAATTGATCCAGCAAACACCACTCTTCCCCGCCTTCAACCAACAGCTGACGGCGGCTTCGTTTTGGCAGGAATCATTGATAACCTCTATACCGTTGTCAAAACCGATTCAAATGGCAATGTCACTTGGACCGAAACCTACAGTTCGGGAGCCCCCATAAACTACTTCCAGTCCATCATCCAAACCCACGACGGGGGCTTTGCCTTCGCAGGGTTCGGTCAATTGGTCGATGAAGGCTTAGGTTGGATTTGGTTTGTCAAAACCGATTCCTCGGGAAATATGGAGTGGAACAGGACAATTTCGGGGCCGCTTGCGGATTGTCCGTCAAGTGTCTTCCTAACATCAGATGACGGATATGTCCTTTCTGATGTCAGCTATACTTTCAATCCAAACCACGCGTTTTTTAGGCTCATAAAGCTGGATGCTTCGGGAAACATTTTGTGGTCCACGGTTTACGGCGGCGAAGGCTACTTTTACCAACCAGAATGCAATTTTGCCATAGTAGCCAAAGACGGCGGGTACCTACTTGCGGGTTACCTG